>ERZ1034842.80-NODE-80-length-50647-cov-17.047893_pt1 | contig 50647 bp, 38 predicted proteins | sample MGYA00520634_ERZ1034842 | MGnify/ENA primary metagenome ERZ1034842 (study PRJEB33766, sample SAMN09781734) | gut metagenome | biome: gut microbiome | host: Homo sapiens | place: Madagascar | study: EMG produced TPA metagenomics assembly of the PRJNA485056 data set... | reverse complement strand
AGCCTAATGGTCTCTGACCACGCCCAAAGGACGTGGTTTTCTGAAATTCAATAAAACCATTTCTTAAACCAAATTCAAATAGTTCTTTACTCCATCTCCATCCCCAATCCGCTCTTCCATGGATTCCCTGTTGGCGTTGTTCAAAACTCTCCCTGTTGCCTCCTGCATAAAAAAAGTTCGTTATCAATTGGAATTGAATAATCAAGCGTTTTCACATATCCCAATGAGTCGTAATCTAATGTTTGGTTTGCTTTGTAATACCCACGCTGTTCAAAAAAATCATCTTTATTTGAATAGCCATCATCTGTATGGAAAACTCCTGAAATTCCTATTTCTGATTTGTTTTTAGCAAATGCTACGAGAAAATCATGATTTTTTGCTGTTGATTCAGAGGATTTTCCCCCTTTTTTCGTTACACGCGTAAAGACAGCAACAAAATTTTCTTCACCCAAAACTTCATTACAAAGTTTCTTGAGATTATCCTGTTCTTTTTCATCAATCGAAATAAAGATAACCCCATCATCCGTCAGCAGATTTCTCGCCAGAATCAGCCGGGGATACATCATATTGAGCCAGTCGGTGTGGTAGCGACCGGAAGTTTCCGGATTGGCACGCATAGCGGCACCATCAGAATCAGTCTGCCCGGTCAATGCTTTGTATTCCCCGATCGGGTTGCGATAGTCGTCTGGATACACAAAATCCTTGCCGGTGTTGTACGGAGGATCGATGTAAATCATTTTGACGCGTTTATGATAAGAACCCTGCAGGAGTTTCAGAACTTCCAGATTGTCTCCCTCAATATAGAGATTGCCGCTGTCGAACTTTCCGGGCGTACCGTCCTTTCCGGAACTTTCTTCCACGCACGGACGCAACGTACCCATCGACGGAACCCGTGCATAAGCGCGGGCCTCCTTGCCGTTCCAGGTGAATTTATAATAAGTCTTCCGTTTTCAACCTCTTCCCCGAGCAGAGCCTTCAACACCTCAAAATCAATTTTTCCTTCGGTAACAGCCTCCGGGAAGAGAGCTTTCATCTGTTTGATATTCTCAGCGATGAGATCCATTGATTTGCCAGTCATTTTTTCCATATCTTCAATCCTTTTTCCGGCGAGTTCAAATCGGGATGCCGGCAAGTTCATTTTCCTTTTCACTCCTGCATTGATTTTTGTAAGCAGAGGATTCCGGCCTCCGGAGACAAGGAATCCGCCTTAATATAACACTGGCTGCGAGTGAAGTAAACCGCTCCAATGAAATTTTTTTGGAATTTTCCGCCGGACCCGTTTACGGCACCTCCCCTTCATTGTGCACGGCGGTACTCGGCGGGGGGATAATGCTGCAACTGACGGAATACGCGCGAAAAATAATAACGGTCCGGGAAACCGGTCAGCTCGGCGATCTCGTCAATCGTTTTATCCGAATAGCGCAGATAACGGCACGCGGCCTCCACACGGATCCGACGGCTGTACTGCTGCGGACTCTCGCCAGTCTCCTTACGGAAATGACGCAGAAGCGTACGCAATTCCGTACCGCAGCGCACGGCAAGCTCCTCATTCGAAAGCGGATGCGCTATGTTCTCCCGGATCAACGCAGAGACGCGTTCCGCAAGAGGTCCCGGCGACTCTCGGTAGAGCATACGGTCGCGCGGCAGACTCAGCAGAGCATGACAGAGCACCGCCGCGGCTATCACTTCACAGCGGAAGCGGTACACATCGCCCGCCTCCTTCAACTCAAGCCACTCCAGAAAAAGCGCACGGCATTCCGGAGTCAGCGGAGTTTCATGAATCCCCGGCTCAGAGAAAACGACGTGTTCCGGAAGAACAAAATGAATGTAAAACTGCTCGAACGGCTTCCGCGCGAACGTCGAAAAACGGAAATGTCCTGGAATCACGTAAATACGGTCGGTCCGCATCTCGATCTCCCGTTCCCCGACTTGGAGACAGCCGCCTTCGGACGGATTCCAGTAACAGCGCCAGAACGGGGTAAAAAGGTTCGGCTGACACCACGGGTATATTCCCGTTTCGTAGCGGGTCAGGTAAATTTCCGGAAGCATTTTATCGTATACCATACATTCTCCATCCTGTCGCAAAAAGATACATCTTTCGTTATAATATCCATTTTATTTCCCCGTTTGTCAAGTATATTAGCTGATAAAATCAGAAAAAAAATCAGGAGCGTGCAAAATGGCTTTTTCAGATACCAGAGAGTGGAACGCATACTGGATCTCCAGCGGGGCGGAGATGGTCGACTGGCGGGCAAAAGTTCTTCCCGCCCCCTGGTTCCGAAAAGAGTTCCGGATCGACAGGGAAAAATCGTGCGAAGCATTTGTCTGCGGACTCGGCTATCATGAAATCTGGCTCAACGGACAACGCGTCGGAGATGCCGAACTTGCGCCCGCGCCGACGAATTACGACCGTCATGCCGGATACCTCCGATACGACATCTCCGCATATCTCAAACCGGGACTCAACACCGTCGGCGCCGTTCTCGGAAACGGGCTCTACAACTGTCACACGACGGAGACCTGGCACTTCGACAAAGCAACATGGCGCGACTATCCGAAGCTTCTTCTCGAAATTGTCGCAGACAGACAAACCGTTCTCTCCAGCGACGACACCTGGAAGGTTTCAACGGACGGTCCCATCACCTTCGACGGCCTGCGCAACGGAGAGTACTACGACGCCCGCCTTGAACTTCCCGGATGGTCGGAAAACGGATTCGACGATTCCGCATGGAACCGCGCCGTCATCACAGCCGGACCCGGCGGACTGCTTTTCGAACAGACCGCTCCGCCCTGCCGCGTCCGCGAACTTTTTCCCATGAAAAAGATCAGGCCCGGGCTCCTGGACGCCGGAGTCAACATCGCCGGACGCGCGGAACTCACCGTCCGCGGCGTCCGCGGAAGCGAAATCCGAATCCAGTACGGCGATGTTCTCAACCCGGACGGCTCGCTGCATCTCGACGACATTGCGCGTTTCGTCAAGAGCGGCGAGTTTCAGACCGAACGTTACATTCTCAAAGGCGGCGGCACGGAGACCTGGCATTCGCGCTTCACCTACCACGGCTTCCGCTACGCCGCAATCGAAATCTCCGGCAACGCGGAAATCCTCTCCATGACCGCGCAGGTCATCGGAAGCGACTTGGCGGAAACCGGCGGATTCTCCTGTTCGCATCCGGACCTGAATGAACTCGGACGCTGCACGCGCCGCTCCATCCTGAACAACTTTGTCGGAATCCCGACCGACTGTCCGCACCGCGAGAAAAACGGCTGGATCAACGACCATCAGCTTGCCTCCGATTCCGTTCTTTTCCAGTTTGACGCAAGCGAACTCTACCGGGAATTTCTGGGAACGCTCCGCGACTGCCAGCGTCCGAACGGTCAGCTGCCGGGCATGGCGCCGACTTCCGGCTGGGGCTACAACTGGGGCAGCGGTCCGCTCTTCGACAACTTCCTGCTCGGGGTCCCGCGCAACGTCTACATCTATCGAGGCGACAGCTCGCTTCTCCGCGAAAACTACGACGCCTTCAAGCGCAATCTCCAGTTTACAGAATCGCTTGCAAAAGACGGAACAGTCCGTTTCGGGCTTGGCGACTGGTGTCATTACGACAACGCCCGCGCAGTGGCGCCCGAATTCGTCACGACCGCGTGGCATTACCGGAATCTGAAAATCTTCGCGGAAACAGCCTCGCTGTTCGGCTTTTCCGACGATGCCGCACGGACGCTCGACCGCGCCGCGGAAGTTGCGGAGTCGTTCCGCAAACACTTTTCCAACGGCGGAGGTTCGTGGGCAAAAGATGAAAAAACCGCGCTCGCCCTGCCCGCCGCATTCGGCATCTGTGATGATGCGGAAGCGCGTCTTTCCGTTGCGCTTCTCGAACGCAAAATGCTGGAAGACGAGTGCATCGCGGACTTCGGAATCGTTGGAGCGAAATTTGTTCCGCGAGTTCTTGCGGATTACGGGTATGAAAACACGGCATTCCGGATTTTCACTCAGGAGAAGTTCCCCGGCTGGTGCAAATGGATCCGCGACGGCGAAACCGCGCTTCTGGAAGATTTTGCCGGACACTGTTCGCACAGCCATGTCATGTACGGCGACCTTGCGGCATGGATGATGCAGTATCCCGGTGGAATCGAGCCGTCGTTTACGCGTCCGGGCTTCCGCGAGGTTGTCCTGAAACCCAAATTTATTGATGCTCTTCATTCGATGAATGCGCATTATGATTCCTTCTACGGCCGGATTTCCGTTTCCTGGGCTCGCAACGCATCCGGCATTGAGCTGACTGTCTCAATTCCTCCGGCCATTCCCGGAACCCTGTTTCTTCAGGACGGAACCTCACACGCATTCAGCGGAACGCAGCATTTTCAGATAGGATAAATGTTTCATTACACACTGAAGGACTCCGGAGCGGTTTTTCCGGAGTCCTTCATCATTTTCCCGGCTAAAGGGGATCCTGCAGATGATCACCAGTTGTGGAAGGCGTCCACATCGTAGAGATTCAGCTTCTCCACATAGGGAGAAACCGTCGGGCCGGACTGAGGCTCCTCCGCCAGAAGACGGAGGGGGCCGGTGACGCCGCCAAAGCCCCAGCGGTCAAATACACGGATCATCAGGATGTTCTCCTCCCCGAACCGGATTGCACTCGAAGGAATCGGATAATTCCGGATGCGGGAATAGGAATCGGGATGTTTCGCAAGCGTCGTTTCACCGATCTTGACGCCGTTGAACCAGGTTTCATCCGCATCGTCAACCGGTCCGCCGGAAAGACGGATCGAATACGATTTCCAGTCCGCCGGAATCCGGACGGGAACCCGGATCCATGCGTAACCGTCATACGGCTTCTTCATGTCCGCCGGAGCGTTTGCCGGATACTTGTAATGCGGGTTCGGCTGGGTGAAGCCCTGTTTCTCCCACGGGATTCCAATTCTGTACGGTTTGAATCCCTGCGCATCGGAAACCTTGCCGTCGCCGCGCGGATCCAGTTTCAGGAAACCGTCGGTCAGCGCAAGCGATGCGCTCTCCGGGATCACCGTGTTGTGACGCATCCGCGTGTTGCCGAAAAGGCTCAGATTCTGTTTGAGCGGAAGATTCAGGTTTGCAAACAGAGTGTTCCAGATCCGGGTCGCTTTCTCCCTGTTCCAGAACGCATCCTCGAACATGTCGGGCGTAAAGCCGACATAGATGATCGCTCCGCCCTGATGAAATCCGGTGCGGGCGAGAACCGCGGGACGCGCGGCAACCGTCCAGTCCGGAGCTTTCACGGCATTGAGCCGGCGGGCGGTGCGGAAGTAGAAATCCGCCTCCGTCATGCCCGCGAAGAGCGGATCATTTGCCGGCAGCTCCGCACGGAACATCAGTTTCTTCTCCGTCGACATCGGCACGGGGAGGAGATCCAGCGGCGCCCCGGGGAGGCACACAATGATTCCCTTTGCATAGTGACCGCCGGAAAGATACGCCTCAAAGTTCTTGCGGAACCGTTCGCGCATCTCTTTCGGAACCGCATTCCGTCCGAGAATCACAACGCCCTTCGTGAGAAAACCGTTCGGGTCGTATGGATTGCCTTTGACGCAACCGACGCCGAGGCGTTTCAAGGCGGCTTCGTTTTCCGCATCGCCGTAATAGATCGCCGCCTGATTCGAAATCGGAAGAGCCGAATTGGCGAATTCCGCCAGAATGTTGTCGACTATCCGGGTCGCGACCGGATCCTTGCCGTAGCGGGACGTCACGTCGAGCTGACAGAACAGCGCATAGCCGCGTCCGTTTTTGTAATCCATCAGCGCGGAGAACATCAGATTGAATCCGCAATCGACAATCGTCCGGAAGTGACCGTAGGAAGGCTTGCGGATGACGTTTCCGGCGACCATGCCGCCGTTGCCGATCTTCCATTTGTCGCGCGGGTAATGGAACGTCGTATCCGGGTCGCTGACGTGCTTTGCGGGACGCGTGTCGGAGGAACCGCGCCAGTCGCGGAAATCTGCATCCGTCAATCCCTGAATGTACGGACTGTCGCCGCGGCGGATGAACGCCTCGCGGCTGCTCGGAGATTCAAACACGAAGTTGGCGAGGTTGCAGGGCTGCTGTTCGAAGAAAAGGATCTTCTTGCCTATGCGGAAGTCGCCGCTCCGCTCCATCTCCTTCAGGAAGCCTGGAACATGTTTTCCCAAAGCGTTCTGTCCGATGATCAGAACTCTGCACGAACGGACTTCGTCCGCCGTGGAGACTTTGCGGAACGGATACCCGGCCTTCTCCAGCAGCGCCGCAGTCTTTCCGGCGGGGTCGTAAAGCCCGGCGGGCTCGGTGAAACGGAAATCCGGACGCGCCGTCCGCGGAAAAACCTGAACGGCGAACTCATCGGTGTCGTAACCCTTGTCATCGAGAAACACATCAAGCGAAAGTTTGCCTTCGGTCCGCGCCGCGACTTCCGGAGCAGTCAGATTGAGCGGAAGTTTGAGAATTGCGCCGGGCGCGACGTTTTCGCTCAGCTCGCCGCCGTCAACGGTTTTCCCGCCGACCGTGAAAGTCCAGCGGAACCGGAGCTTCTGTTCACTCATCCGGTCATTCACGACAACGATGCTTTTCCGGAACGTTTCATTCGAGAAAAACGCATGATCCTTGTTCGTGAAGTCATCCGGATCGCCGGCAAGGAAGACGCGGAGCGGAGAGTATTCCCTCTGAACCAGGCGTCCGAAATCTTCCAGCTGCATGAAATCCTGAACCACGTCCAGTGCGACATGATTGTCGGGACGGAGCCCCTCCTGCTTGACGTTGTCATCGTCCTCCCAGTACATCGGGTGATGGCAGCCCGACGCGGAAAGGCGGAACAGCTCATGCAGCGAAGTGAAATCTCCAAGGGAGGAAATATCGTATGCGCGCCATGACCGGATCACGCGGCGGCACATTTCCGCGGCTCCGCGGATATAGTTCACCGAATTCGGCGTAACCGGAGAAAACCGGAACCATTGACCGAACTGCACCGGGGCGATCTCGTCGCGAAACACGGAATCGCCGAAATAACGGGCGGCATGTTCCGCGGTCATGTAGTGTCCGATCGGACCGTCAAAGTAGGTATACTGGAGCGGATAGGGAAAGGAGGACTCGAAGGAGACCAGCGGCTGCGAGTGTTTTTCCGACCAGATTTTCGGCCAGTCCTCCTGTTCCTGAAGCGGAGTTCCGAACGACTGGTAGTTCATCGACCCGAAAACCTTGCCGAAGTTTCCCGCCGCGTGCGGCACGCATTCACGGCTCGGATCAAGCGAACGCATCGTGCGGTCCGCAACTTCAACGAGCTTTCTCGCCTTCAGAACCCGTTCCTTCGGGACATACGACGTATTGTTCAGATAGTAGGGATCCTGACACGCCGGATAGCTGCAGGTGTTGAAGTCGGTATACCAGAGAACGATGCTCGGAAAAGCCCCGAAGAATTCCAGATAGTTCTCCACCCACCCGCGGTACTGCGCCATGTCGTCGCCTTCATAGAACGGCATGGGGAAGAAATTGCTGATTCCCTGGCGTCCGCACTCGCGCAGATAGGCGGGAGTGTTGTAGTATCCCGCATTGCGCTGAATGATGCTCGGATTGAAACGGACCGAATCGAAATTCATGCGTTTCAGCTGGGCGACGTACTGCGCGACCGCGCGGGGATGCGAAAGATACATGTTCAGCGAATCGAACTGCGGACTCGTGCTCATGCGGAAACGCTTCTTGAAACCGTTGAGCCGGAATTCGCCGTTTTCCACCCACAGCTCCCGGAACCCGAAGTCGCGCTCCGGAAGCATGTCCGCCGTTTTGCCGTTCACGGAAAGCGTAACGCTCTGCGCGTAAAGTTCCGGAGACTCTTCGCTCCAGAGAACCGGATTTTTCCACGGCTCCGTAAAGACGATCCGCTGTTTTCCCGAGCCGTCCAGACGGAATTTTTTCGAGAAGCTTTTTTCCGAACCGGCGCGGCGGTAGCGGAACGTCAGTTCCGCATCGCCCTTCACGCCCCGCGGATTTTCAACCGTGGCGCGCATCTCCAGCGTTCCTTTGCGGACGGAGGGAAAGGCGACCGCGCTCTTCACGAAAACCGGAGAGGGACCGGCTTCCAGCCAGGCGTCGCAGAGAACAATGTTCCACGTGTCGCGCATGTCCGGAAGATTGCGCCAGTAAAGACGGATGAAGTGCGTCAGGAAAACCGAAAGAACGTTTTCCTCCTCAAGCAGATCCGTGACTTCGATGCGGCGCGCGTTCGGAACGGCGGCGAACGATTTGTAATCCTGACGGAACGACTCAATCAGTTTTCCGTTCAGATAGACACGTCCGTAATCCGCATTCAGATTCTCGAAATTGAGAAAGATGCGTCTGCCCTTCCATTCCTCCGGAACCTTGAAGGTCCGCTGATACCAGTCCGCCGTTGTGCGCGGGCCTTCCTGAACGTTGAGGCTTTCCAGTTTTCCGTTTTTCCCGCGGTAAAGCTGGAAGCAGGAGGAACGGCGGCTGCCCGGAATGCGGACATAGCGCTGTTCCGCCGGAACAACAGGCGAAAACGCATAGCTGTCGTCTTCAAACATCCGCCAGTATCCGTTCAGGGAAATCGACTGCCGGACGCCCGAATTCACCTTCTGCGCATCGCCCAGATCCCAGAGGCGTTTTTCAAGCTCTCCGGCGGCTTTCCGTTTCAGCGAAGCGAATTCCTTTTCCGAAAACTCCGGAGCGGAAAGCGTGACGCCTTCCGTAACATTGACCGAATCCAGACCGCTCCATCCGCCGGGCAGCTCAAGCTCCCCCTGAAACGCGTCGTCAAACCAGATTCCCGCTTTCCGTCCTTCCGGACGGATGGAAAGTTTCAGCGGGCGGGTCAGATTGATGACATAAGGAGAATCCAGCAGTTTTCCGCCGCCGTTGAGCGTGAGTTTTCCCGACGCCCCGGTCGACGAAACCGTGATCAGGCTTTTTCCGCTTTTCAGGGAGAGGAGCGGCTGGGCGTTCGGAAAACGCTTCACCGGAGCGCTGAAACGGAATTCCAGTTTTCCTTCACTCCGGCGGACCCGCTCCACGGGAACCGGACGCATCGTTTTCGCGTAACTGCCGAGAAAATCGGCAAGAACTTCATTGTCCGAAAGCTGGACGTCGTAAATTTTCAGGCTGTCGAACGCGCCCTCCGCGACTTCCGCCTTGAAACGGTCGGAACCGCCTTTGCCGAGCCAGACATCCCACGAGCCGTTGAAACTGTATCCCGGCTCTTTCCAGTCCGCCTGGGATTTGCGGGCGGCGGGTTTGCCGTCCAGATAGATCGCCTGCTCGCCTTTCGCAAGATTCCAGGAAAAAGTGATGTGAACCCATTTTCCGGCTTTCAGATCCGGATTTTTCACAAACAGCTGACGCTGTTTCGGAGTGCAGACGCTCAGTTCCAGCTGACCGCGTGCGTCTTTCACAAAAATCAGAAAGAAATCCGAACGCCACTTGCCGGCCTGGAACAGATAATAGGATTTTCCGTCCTTCCGTTCCCAGTTCGGGCGGAAGAAGAAGGAGACCGTTCCTTCGCGGGCGTTCAGCTCCGGCAGTTTGTTCAGATTCACCGCCGTGACCTGATCGTAGGCGATGCGCTGAACCGCAAGCGCCTTGCCGTCCACGCCGTCGACATAGTTGCTCTTGCCGGAAACAACGGCCAGACCGCAGGGTTCGCCGCGGCCGTTGAACACGGTCGGATTTTCGTCAAACGGCACGATCACTTTCGGGAACGCCGCCATCAGACAGCAGGGCGCCAGAAGCGCCGCTGCGAGTGTTGTCATCAATCGCATAAGAGAGACCTTTCAGTAGTGGAGATCCCCCGGAGACGAATCCACGGGAAATCTCCGGAAGAACAGGAAAAGTTTATTTCCCGGAGAAATCCGCAAGGATTTCCGCATCGGAGAGCTGCCGGTTGTAAATCTTCAGATTGTCGTATGCTCCGCCCGCAGGCTCGTTGACGTTCCGTCCCAGCTGAATCTTCCACGGAGCCTTGAAGCTGTAACTGCCGTCTTTCCACTCCTCGCGGACGGTGCGGGCGGCGGCTTTGCCGTCGATGTAAATCACACATTCCCCCTTCGCAACGTTCCAGGAAAACGCAAAATGAACCCATTTTCCAGGCTGGAGATCCGCATTTTTCACAAAGACCTGACGCTGCTTCGGAGTGCAGACGCTCAGCTCCAGCTGTCCTCTGGCATCCTTCACAAAAACCAGAAAGAATTCAGAACGCCACTTGCCCGTCTGGAACAGATAGTGCGCCTTGCCGTCCTTGCGTTCCCAGTTCGGACGGAAGAAGAAGGAAACCGTTCCTTCGCGGAAATCATTTTCGGAAAGATCGCGGGTCAGAAACGCCGCAGGCTTTCCGTCCACGACAAGAGCTTTTCCTTTCATGCCGTCGACATATTCCAGCTGTCCGATCACTCCGCCTTCCGCGATCTTTTCTCCGTTGGCTTTGAGCACCGACGGAGTTCCGTCAAACGGAATGACGACCGCGGGTTCGGCCGCCATCAGACTTCCGGGAAGAAGAAGTGCCGTTGCGAGTTTCAGCATTTTTTTCATGGTAATTTTCCTTTCGTTTATATTGTCTGTTTTGAGGGATCATTTCGGAAAACTTTTGACAGCATCTTCTGCACACCGCGCAAGAAAACGGGCGTCGGAATTGCCGATGCTGTTCGGAACGAACCGGATATCCTCCGCCGTTCCGCCGAACAGAAACAAATACCAGACACACGCCTGCAGATATTCTCCCCGATCGTTCAGATGCATGGCGTCGCGGATGATCCGCATCTCTCCGGTCTTCTGATCCTTGCTCCAGTAGAGCCTTCCGACCACGTCTCCGGCCTGCGGCGGAAGATCGGGGAAGTGCAGAGTTCCCAGGAGCGCAGGATCATAGTTTTTGAATTTGACAGGTGATTTTTCCCGCGCAATCTGAACCGCAAGCCCCGTCGGAATGACACGCGCATGAATAGATTTTGCAAGCGCCAGATAGTTTGCCGTCAGCTTTTCATACATCGTATTCTGATCAAAGCCCCACTCTGAATCCGGGGGCATGACGCGCGAATCGTCGGAACGGTACGACCAGGTCTGCTGAATCACGATTTCCGTCTGCGGCTGATGTTTCCGGATAAGCGCAATCAGCTTCGGCGCGCCTTCAAACGTTTCGCCGCGCCAGCTCTCGTGACTTGCCTGCTGAATGGTCACAATATCCCACCGGTCCGCCGTGAGCAGATCCTGCAGGCTGACTTTGCCGTCCGGGCGGCCCGGCAGTTTCAGATTTGTCCAGTACGGACGGTGAGAGGGATCTTTTTCCGTCTTGCCGTATTCGCTGTAATGCCGCCAGATGGTGCAGCTGCCGATCATCGCCTCACCGAGCTTCAGTTTCTTCCCCGAGGCTTCCGCAATTTTCGGAAGATAGGTCAGCACGCTCAGCGAAAAGCTGTTGCCGACCATCAGAACCTTGAGCTCCGCGGAAAAGCCGGAAAGCGAGAAGGCCGCAAGAGCCGTCAACAGCAGATGTTTCCAGTTCATTCTCTTCCCCTCCCCTTACAGTCCCATGAAGTACATCGAAGAACCCGGCGCGCGGATCGGGAGCTGATTGAACTTGTGACTGGACACATGCCCGTCCTTGTAGAGCCAGTTTCCGCTCATTCCGCCGCCGTGGACATTGCCTGCGGCGGAGATGTACGGCTTGCGGTCGCCCGAAACCGGCTGCTCGAAGTGATGCACGGCATTGATGTCATGCGGCGTATTGGCCAGCACTGCCGCGGAATATTTTGTGAACATCGCCTCCCCGACGATGATGCGCCCCCTGATGTCTCCGATACGGCGTCCGTTCGGCTTCTCCTTCGTCTCTCTCGCGGTCCGCCACCAGGCGTAATTGTAGGCGGGACAGCTGGAATTGTCCCGGCACATCGTCGGCAGATAGTTGCTCGAGAAACGCGTGGACGGAGTCCCCTCGAACTCCGGGAACAGACGCGACATCGCCGTCGGGCAGACATACGTCGATTTTGAAGAGTACCAGTAGCGCGCGGGCGTGTAAATCGAGAAGTATGCATAAGTTCCCGATGTCGGGCTGACCGACTTTCTCGCGTAGGAAGTTTTTCCGTAATCGAAAATGCTGTCCGTGAACGATACCGCGCCGCCCTGTATGAGATTCGGCAGATAGTCGTTGTTGTCCACCGTATACATGGCAAGTCCGCTTCCGACCTGTTTCATGTTCGCCGTGCAGGCAATTTCATGCGCCTTTTCCCGCGCCGCATTCAGCGCCGGCAAAAGCATTCCCGCAAGGATTGCGATGATCGCAATTACTATAAGGAGCTCTATGAGGGTGAATTTGTCGGTTTTCCGTCTCCGGGGCGGCATGTCGCGGTGCATTGATTTTTTCTTCATTTTGTCTGACCTTTCTTTACTTTATGGTTGCTGATTTCTTTCGTAATGTCGGGAACGCTGTTTTCCACGAAGAGCTCCATGTTGATCGAAATCTCCACGGAGTTGCGGCAGCCGAGCATGGGACGGTTGTTGAGGAGATATTCCATCCAGCGCAGCAGCTCTTCCATCGAAAAATCCACCCGGTCCAGCTTGTCGGTTTCTCCGGCGGGGTTCATGTCCACAATGCTGTCGTAGCTCATGACGCCGATGTTTTTCATTTCATCGGGAAGATTCGGGAGAACCGCCAGACGGAAAAGCGAAGCGGAATAACACATGACGAACAGAATCGCCGTCGGGCGTTTGTTCTGTTCAAAAAAATAGTTCCGGAAGAATCCGCTCAAATCGCCGCTGCGCTGTTCGAGAATATCGATCCGGCAATCCGGAGCCAGACGTTTCATCTCCGCGCAGAACAGGAAAATGCGCCGGTCCGCATCTTTATGACGGAAATCCTTGTGGACCGCGATATGCCTGCGGTGTCCAAGACGGTGCAGGTGCTGCGCCGCAAGCGAACAGCCGAGCACATCGTTGCAGCGGAGGATGATATCCGTATTCAGCGCAGTTCCGAACATGGAGATGGAGAAGATGTTCGGATTTGCTTTTTTCACTTCCGCGACGATGTTTTCATCCGGTTCCGAGCAGTAAACCACGGTTTCCGCATCCGCTATGGCGTCCAGAAACGCAATCCGCTTCTCCCGGTGATTGGTCGCGATGATCGTAAAACCGTCGTTCGAAAGCTGCTGAAGAAGAATGGTCCCGAAAAAGAGCAGATAGTGGTTGTTGCTGAAATCCACAACGATCTTCCTTGCGGTCTCCTGATTGGCGTAATATCCCCGTTTGTTCAACGCGTCAATCACGCGCTTCCTGGTTGCGGGACGGACAGTCGGTTCGTTGTTCAGGACGCGGTAAAGCGTCATGATGCTGATCCCAAGATCCCGCGCAAGCTGGCGCATGTTGATTTTCGTTATAAACTTTTTCGGTTCCATTGTCATATACCGCCTTTCACGAAAGAAATTATACAACATTCCGGCGAAAATGTCAATAGGCAAACCGAGAAAAATGTTCTAAAAAAATGTGACGCGCGTCACTTTAAAGTGTCTGAAAAAAGCCGGTGCGGATTGCGCCGCACCGGCGGAAAAACAGAGCGGTTCACTTCAGTTCCCGTTCCACGGAAACCGCTTCGCCGTCCGTCTCGACCGTCTCATCCGGCAGATGAATTGCGGCGCGGATTCCGGCGGGAATCCCGAAGCGGACCGTTACGGAGCTTCCGTTCGATTTCAGAGATCCCTGAATCATTCCCTGCGGAGTCGGAACTTTCATCTCCGCGCTTTCCAGAACGTTCAGCAGCGGATTCAGTTCGATTTCGCGCCATGCGGGAGCCGTCTGCTTCAGTCCGAACACCAGCTCCGGAAGATGCGAGATCGCATGCGCGCTCCACGCATGGGAATACGACCATCCGGTGCTGAATGTCTCCCACACGGTCCCGCTCGGAATCATCGGCGCCCATTTTTCGCGGATAAACGCGAGGGCTTCCGCACGCAAACCGAATTCACCCGCGACGTCGAACAGGTAGGTGGCCCAGAACGACGACGGCTGCGCGCAGCCGGAAAGCGTCCCTTTCAGATACGGCAGGATGCGCGTTTCGAGCATCGTTTTCTCCGCTTCCGGCGCGAGTCCGCAGAGAAGCGCGAGCACCTGGTCGTGCACCGACGGAGTTCCGTTCCGTTTTCCGTCCCGGTCGAGTTCCGGAACGAACAAATTCTGTTCGGGGTCGAAGAACGCTTTTTTGAGCAGAACACGTTCCGCCGCGATTTTCTGTTCCAGCAGACCGGCGTCCGCCGCATGTCCGGCGTTCTTCAGGAACTTGCAGTAGAGAGTCACCGCGTAGAGATGCCAGAGGTTGAGGAAGGCGGGAGTGTTGTCGCGCGGCAGATCGCACCAGTCTTCAAACAGCCAGTAGCGCGGGTCGGCTTTCACGAGTCCGCGCGAATCGCGCATCCGGTCAAAGTATGCAAGAATATTTTCGGCGCGGGATTTCTGCTCGCGCAGATGCTCCGTTTCGCCCGTCTGGAACCAGAGGTCGTGCAGAGTCGCAAGCCAGGTCAGACAGAAGTCCGGCAGGACGCAGCCGCAATCCGTCGTCGGGGCGTCGGCAAAGGTCAGGTTGTCGGGCGCGTGCTGTCCGGAAATGGAATGGATGCCCTGCCGCAGAAGCGTGGAATCCGCAGTCAGAAAATGAGTGTTCTTCGCCTGAACCCGGGCATCGCCCCACCACTGGGACTGCTCGCGCCATGGGGTATCGACAAACGCATCCATTGAGCAGACCCTCTGCGTGTGAACCGAAGCGCGGTAAATTCCGTTCAGCACCTCGTCGGAACAACGGAACGAGCCGGAAATCTTCATCGGATATACGGAGGAGCGCCAGGAAAGTTTCAGTTTCAGCGGATGCTTGTTTTCGCGAACGACAACGCTCACGTGGCGGACGCCCATGATCTGATAGAGCTCGCACCGCTCCCGTTCCGCTCCGGCAATCACGCGGGCGGCAAGCGAGATCAGACAGCCGCATCCAGGCTTCGGCTCAAAACGGACGCGTCCTTCGGGCAGCCAGTGCGAATAGAGCAGATCGAAAACAAGCCCCGGCTCCGCGCCTTCGTATTCCAGAACAGGCGTTCCCGTAAGCCACTCATCCGCACCGAGGTCGAATGTAACACAGCTCAGACGCCCTGCTCCGGAGGCGGGAACTTCGCAGCAGAGGAAGTTTCCCTCTTTATGCGCGGACGGGATTTCTCCGTAGTTGAGTGAATCGAGTTCATATTTTGCAAAATCCCATGCAATGTTGTGTTCGGCATACGGCAGAGCCGCCGCAGGTTCCGCGCAAGTTCCGCAAGCGAACGAAACAACCGCCGCAGGAGCCTGTTCGTGTTCATCGAGCATCGGAATATTGCGGCGTTCAAGCGCCGACCACGGGAGACTGCCCTGAACGGCTTCCGCCGGATGACACCAGTCGGGCTGAGGCGGAATCCGGAAATCCGTTTCCGCGGTGATCCAGCTGCGGTCGTCATAACGCAGATCGACCTCCTCCTGCCATCCGAGCTGAATGCTGAGACGCGCCGTATCGTGTGCATACGCGGTGTTGCGGAAAACCGTCCAGTCCTTGATGCGCGAAAGAATCTGAACGCCGTTGTCCCATTCCGCGGAACAGAGAAAGCCCGCACGGTCGGCGTGATTGTAAGCGAACGTTCCGATTCCCGGATTGTACGCTTCAACGGAAATCCAGTTGTGACCGGTTTTGAGATAAGGCAGAACATCGACCTCATCAAACGGCCAGTGATGCTGATATCCGCGCACGGGACCGCGGCAGACATAGCGTCCGTTGACATGCAGACGGTAGCTTTGATCCGCCGTAATTTCCAGCGGCGCCGACGACGGCATTTTTTCCATGTTGAAATCGTAACGGAATCCCGCATAACTGTTCTGCATGTAGAACGCGTTTCCGGGCCAGATCCAGAGGGCTTTCGGATTCATTTTCCTGCCTTTGCAAAAATTAGAGGTTGCTTGCGTGCGCGTATTTTTAATATACCGGACTGCGCTTTTCTTTTCAAGGCAAAAAGAGAAAGAGCATTCCATCTGAACTCAAAATAAATTTCGGCGGAGGCTTTCCGGCGCCCCCTCAGCCATTCAGAACGACAAGAGAAATCAGGCGGACCAGAGGTTCCAGCAGCAGATATTGACAAGTGCCTTTCAAAATTTGACTGCAATATCCGGAAGGAAACTGCGCGCAGCTGACAGGAAGGCACGCATCTTCTGAACGACAACAAGATGCAGCAGCCGCGCACAGTCCCTTCCCCGGGAAATCCCGGAACCGGATCAATCCAGCCGGATGTTTTTGTTTATAGCAATCCCCGTGCCAACTTTTTCCGCATCAAAGGGAAAAGACCGTCTGAGCAAATATCTTGCCCACTTCGGACTCTCTTTCTCCGGACTGAAACGGGAATAATTCAAACCTCCCGGATGCGGTCGGCGTTCATCACCGAAACCGGCACGAGTTCATGCCGGGTTCTGCCGTCGGCGCGCCAGTCGAGATAGAGCTGCACGGCGCGGCAGCCGAGCTCGTACGGATGCTGATCCACCGTCACAAACGGAAAGACGCTCTGCACGCCGGGCAGATTCCCGAATCCGGCGAAAGAGATGCGTTCCGCGCGGACGGGATCGAGACGGCGCAGAGCCTGCCAGAGCTCAAACGTCATGGTGTCGTTCTCCCCGACAATTGCGGTTGTATCGGGAAATGCGGAAAAAATCATTTTGAGAAGCTGTTCGCAGGAACGGTTGTTGCTGTAGAAAAAACGTTCCTCCATATCCGGAATCTCCGCGTGGCGGAAAGCCTCAAGGAATGCGGCGCAGCGCGGATTTCGCGCAAACGGGAAAGAGGAATACATGACAACAACAATTTCCCGATGTCCCTTTTCAAGCAGAGCTTCCGCCATCTGAAGCCCGCCGGAATAAACGTCGGAGGTGATGGAGTTGCGCTCCGGATCGGCGTCGAAAAAGGAATCGACAAGCACGCCGGGCGCGGAGAGCGGGAAGTTCGCATAGGAGGCGAGGAAGACGCCCTCGATTCCGTTTGCAAGCATTTTCCGTTCGGCGATCCGAACCTCTTCGAGTTCAGGCGCCATGACGGAGAGCAGATAATTGTTCCGCAGCGCGCCGTCGATCACGCCGTGCATGAGCTGGTCGGCATAGAGGTTTCCGCAGCGGATAAGGAGTCCAAGCGATCCTTTGACGAGTTCGGAGCGGTCGCGGACATAGGTTCCGTCGCGGGAGCTCGAACCGCGCCGGAGATACCCGTCGGCGATAAGTCTGTTGACCGCTTTGTTAAGCGTGATGCGGTTGACTCCAAGCTCATCCGCGAGTTCATATTCCGACGGCAGCCGCACATTGGGCGGATAGAGTCCTCCGTCGATTCTTTTTTTCAGCACTTCCGCGATTTCTTCCAGTTTTCCCATAGTCATCTCCTGTTTAAGAGAACTATACACCGCTTTTTAGATATGTCAATAAACTTTTTCTTTTTCCTGAAAAAGATATTGACTTTTTCGCACTTATGGAGTATAATGTAAACAGAGCACAGAATATTGAATCATCTAAAAGCAGAAAGGTTGAGAAAAAAATGAAAAAGAGTATCAAAAAATTCACCCTTATAGAACTTCTTGTAGTAATTGCAATTATAGCAATCCTTGCCGGAATGCTTCTTCCTGCGCTGAATTCCGCGAGGGAGAAAGCGCGCGGCATGCAGTGCCTCGGCAATCTGAAGCAGATCGGCGTCGCCATGCAGAACTATATTGCCGATTACGATGGATATGTCGTCATGCAGGACAGGAATCAAGTGTATGAAACAACATGGGATTATGAGTATGGACGATATATGGGAGGAAAACTTTCAGACAGTGAAAAATGGGCGCATAAAGCCAATGCGCAATCATGGAAAGGATTCCTCTGTCCCGGACACGACAACTATCCGGAACTGCCTTCCATGGGCGGACCGGCACTTCCGCGCAGCTACGCAATTATGCGGATTCTGACGCCCAATGCTTTGGCTCCCGTTGTTACGTTCAAGATTTCCCAATATAAGCGGATAGCCTCTTTCTATGCCATTGCCTGTGCAGATTACAAAGACCTTGTAAACAAAAATTCCACATACGAATATCAGAAACCGCCAACTTATGGTTTTCAGGAAGGCTCCATCGGAAGGAGTGGAGGACGCGGCTTGCGGATGCTGAACTCTTCATTCGGCATAGGACCGAACCACAACAATTCCGGAACAATCCTGTTTCTGGACGGTCATTCCGCGACACGGACTCGCTGGAAGGGACGGGATACCGAAATTTTCTACAGCACCAATCAAACCGACCCAGACCCGGATAAACGGTCAAAGGTCGCTTGGGAAGATTAAAATTTGAAAGGAAAGAACATGAAGAAACTGTTATTTGCCCTCATTGCAGGAAGCGCGATTGCCGCGTTCGCTGCCCCCCTGGATTTTACACAGAAAGAATATTCTGCAAAAATCCGTCAAAGCGGAGAAATTGCATCTTTTGAACACGGCGTTCTCCGCGTATTTTCAAAAGAGCCGAAACAGGTCGGAACCGTAGTAATTCTCAATATCGACGATCTCTTCACCCGAATCGGCGCTTGCGGAAAAACAGTGGAAATCACCTGGGAAAGTCAATGGAAAGAGATTACGGCCATCAATAAACCGTGGGCGGGAATCAAGTTCATGCTGATGTATAAAAAAGCTGATGGTTCCATGATTTATGCAGGCTGTTTCCCGAATGAAAAAGTTCAAACTACGCAGGGCTGGCAGATCTTCCGCAAAACACTGAAGATTCCGGCAGAAATTCAAAAACCGCAGCTTGTCCTCGGACTGCAGGGAGCTTCCGGTGAAATTGAATTTCGAAACATTCAGATTACAACCAAAGAGAACCGCTAATGAAAAAACTTTTTCTTGCATTATGTGCAGTCCTTCCGGCCGGAGCTCTTTCCGCAGGAGACATTTTATTCAACAGTTCTTTTGAACTGGGAACGGAAGGTTTTGCCATCCGCCGTTTCCTGACGGAAGACACAAATCCGAAACTCACTTTTACACCGTGGCAGCTGGACGCCGGACGAACAGGGAAATACTCTTTGAAAGTAGAAAACCCGTTTGAAGAACGCACGGAAATCGTAACCGTGGAATTCCCGTTGAAAAAGCAGGAGCTCTGGCGTTTCTCCATGTGGGTGAAAGCCGACGCCGAAAATCGGCTTGTAAATGCCGATCTGCTTACAATCGACCAGAAATGGGTATCATCCAACAAGCAGTTCCGCGCGGGAAAAGAATGGAAGCAGATTTCCATGGATGTGACAACGCAGGTTGATGGATTTTATCATATCTGCCTCTCGATCGGTCAGCAGAAAGGCACACTGTGGTTTGATGATTTGAAACTGGAAAGAATCGGCGTTGTAGCTTCGCAGGAGGCGGCTCTCGACACCTCCGCAGTTTCCAAAGAGCTGTATCATCTTGAAGACGGCTCCGCCGAACTGGAACTGAAAGTCTGGAACCGTTCAAAACAAAAAATCGAACGGGAACTGACCGTGCGCGGAATTGCGGATTACAGCGGAGATGAACTCTTCCGCAAAACATTTACCATCACATTGAATCCCGGAGAAACTCTCTCGCAAAAATTCACGGAAAGACTGCAGCGCTATGGCTGTGTCCGCATTGAAACAACCGGAAAAGACGTTCATGATTTTCCCGGCTGGTTTGCTGTAATCGGGCGTTACATTCCCGGCAAAGTGGATGTGCGGAAAGATGCGGTCATCTCGTTTGATATGGAACCTCTCATGCGCAAACCGCCGGTCATCCGCCGTCCGTGGGCCCGCGGTTTCGGAACGGGTGTTTCGGAACGGTATGCTTTGGTTGCAAAGACCGGCTGCCGCATGATCCGCGACCACTGGACAGCCGCATGGGGATACATCGAAGAAAAACGGGGAGTCTTCGACTTTTCCACCGTTGATCAGATCTATGAACTATGTGAAAAAAACAATTTTGTTTTCTTCCCGATTGTCCGTGGAGATTTTATCGAAGGACATCATCCCTGGCAGCTTCCGCGCTGGCCAAAATGGGTTCAGCCGTTATGCGTCCGGGAAAAGAACGATCCGCCCAACGTTCTGGCGGCTCATCGCGGTAAAATTCTGCTTCCTCCGCTCGACCTGTGGGGCAAGTTCATCTACAAGTTCACGGAACACATGAAAGGGAAAAAATGCATTTTTGAAATCAACAATGAACCGAATCTGTACCTGAGTCCCGAGAATTACGTCACCTATCTCGCGGAAGCCAGCAAACAGATCAGGAAGGCGGATCCGGAGCGCTACATTGTCGGATTCTGCATTTCGAGCGACTTTGCGCAGTCAACCTCCGACTGGACAAAGGATATCGTAAAACTGGATGCGCTGAAGTATGCGGACGCCCTGAGCTTCCACCCCTATTTCTCCCGTCAGCTTGGCTCGCCCAACCCTGCAGACAAAGATATTGCCGGACTGCGCGAAACCCTCGGGAAGAAAGATTATCCGATCTGGAACACGGAACTGTACTATCTTTTCGACCCGCCCAAAGACGCTCATTACGATGGGCGCCAGCAGGAACAGATTCAGCCGCATCACTTTGTCAGCAGATTCCTGATAGACATCGGAGAGGGAGTCACGCAATCCAACTGTCTTGGCGAACCTCAGCTTTGGAAACGGCGCCATACGAATCATATCTATGACACGATCTCCTCCTTAACGACCTTGACTCCATCAGACATATTTGTCGTCTGCAATTCTCTCGCCCGCCTTTTCGAAGCGGCAAAGCCGGTTCAGAAAATCCGGCTTCCGCATGATACGATCTGCTATGTTTTCCGCAAAGACAAACAGCTGATTGCCGGCCTTTGGAATTACGGGCACAGAAAAGGCGTTCACGCAAACTTCAACGGCTTTGAAGTGATGGATGTCTTCGGCAATCCGCTTGCCGCAGCAAACCTTCCCGTTACAGAATCCGTGCTTTATCTGAAGCAGGGGAATATGTCTGAAACGGAATTCATCAAGCGTCTGAAAGGTCTCTCTCTGCAGCTGGAATGTCCCGTTGAAGTTTCCGGGTATTCCAGAGCTTTTAACGGTTCTGTTGCAGTCGGACTTTCCAATTATACAAAAACTCCGGCCGAAGTTCTGCTTTTCAGCGGTTCCGCAGTAAACGAACAAACCATTCAACCCGGCGAAAACAAAAGCACACTGCTCTCCATTGAGAATCCCGGAAAATCCCTGGATGTAAACTACAGAGTCGACGGACGGAACTTTTTCGGCAAGATGAAAATTGAAAAGAATCAATACCTTGCACAAGGGGAAAAATTCCATTTTGCCTCCAAAGACGGTCAGCTTTCCGGATACGGAACCGTTATTTTCAACGGAGACCGTTGCGAACTCTCCATGCGCGTTCAGGACAAAACCAACGCAGGCCCAAGCGGGAAGCGCGAATTCTGGGAAACCGACAGTGTCGAGCTCTTCATTGATCTCGCTCCCTGCGAACTGCTTCCCGGTAAAGAAGCGGATTACAATAACTCCGTCTTCCGTGTATTCCTGATGCCGCGCGATTCCGGAAAACCGTTTGCTCTCTGGAGTCCGGTTTTGAAGGAAAGCGATTTCAAGAGACATATCACAGCAGAAAAAGACGGTTATTCTCTGTCTCTAAGTTTTCCCGCACCCAAAGGCCGCTGGCTCGGATTCGCCGTGAAAGTAAATGATGCGGAAAATGAAAACAGCAAAACAAAGCGCAGTGCCGGCTGGGGCTTCTCGTCGATCGCAATCAACAACCGTCTTGTTTTCGGAATCGTCGACAGGACTCCGGGGATCGCTGTCCGGAAAACAATCCTTGAAGACTGCGCTGCACGCTGGATTGAGGAAAAACCGATTGTCACAGAATGCACAAAACGCACGGAAACCGGTGTTCGCGGAATCTACTACACCGGAGCGGAGGGACGCCGTCACTTTGCATGGATCGGAATTCCCGAATCGGCATCTCCGGAAAAACGCGTTCCGGGCATTGTCCTGGTGCATGGAGGCGGAGCCACCGCCTATGCTGACTGGGTGCGTTTCTGGAACTCCCGCGGTTATGCCGCAATTGCAATGGATACGAATTTCTGTCTGCCGGCGGAACACGATTACCGCAAAATCGGAGCAACGGTCTCCGATGAAACGCTCGGTGAAAGCATCCCGCAATTCAAAAACGGCGCCATCGGCGGACAATGGTTTTACCATGCGCTTTCCTCTGTAATCAGCGCACACAGCGTTCTGCGCTCATTCCCGGAAGTCGATTCCGGGAAAACCGGCATTACCGGAGTCAGCTGGGGCGGCGTGCTGACAGAAGTTGCGGCTTCTCTTGATCCGCGTTTTGCCTGCGCTGTCCCCGTTTACGGAAGCGGAGCATTATCTGAAAGCTGTTTTGCCCAGCGGATCGCTGAACGCGCGGAAAACACCCGCGATTACTGGATCAATGAATTCGACCCGCTCAATTATCTTGCACAGACAAAAATCCCGTTCCTGTATGTTACAGGAGTAAACGACCACGCGTTCTATCTTCCTCTCTGGATGAAAACCGTTGCCGCGACTCCCGGTGCGGAACTCTGTTTGAGACAGAACTACTGGCATGCACACGGCAAAAACTCCGAGGAACTCCCCGAAATTTGCGCGTTCTTTGATTCCAAACTCAAGAACAAAGAAGATGCGGCTCCACAGATTTCATCTCTCCGCCGAAATGGAAAAACTCTGAACGCGGATGTTTCCAATTCCCGGATCAACTCTGCAAAACTGCATTTCACACAGGATTCCGGAGCATGGAAAAACCGCAAATGGCAGACAGTCCCGGCCACGTTTAATGACGGTGAACTCTCCGCACCTCTTCCGAATTCCTGGAACAGCGCCTATTTCGAGGTGAATTACGGGGAAAATATGCTTCGCACCTCGCCTGTTCTCTTCAATTAAACGGATCACGCCTCTTTTTAACTTCGCACAACATTGGGGTGTTCACAGACGCCCCACTTATTTTCACTCTGAAAAACAGGAGATTTTATTATGGATTATCAGAGAGCCGACACCGCGTGGATGCGCGGAAACTTCGGAATCAGCGTGCACTGGACGTCGCACACCGTCATGCAGAACGGAACGAAACTGCCCTATGAGGACGCCGTCAATCTCTTCAACCCGGAAGAGTTCGCGGAAACTCTCGACAGCGCCGGGGCGCGGCACTGCATCTTCACGCTCACTCATGCGGAAGAATATCTCGCAATGCCGCATCCGCTCCTCGACAAGCTTCTCCCCGGACGCACAACAAAGCGCGACCTCATCGGAGAACTCATCTCTGCTCTCGGGAAACGCGGCATCCGCTTCATCGCATACTATAATCACTCCTGCAACGGAGAGGGCGATCCCGCATGGAAAAAAGCATGCGGATATGCGGACGGCATTCACGGAAATCTCGACCGCTTCGCTGAAAACATCTGCGGAATCGTCGAATATATCGCAAAACGCTACGGAACCGGAATCGCCGGCTGGTGGTTCGACAGCTCCTATTCCGTCGACCCGCGCGGTCCGAACAACTCCATCTCCTGCGACATGACCGGATGGCAGTTCCCCTGGCGCGCGCTCGCCAACGCCGCAAAAGCCGGATCCCGCAACTGCGCCGTCACCTTCAACGCCGGCGTCGGCTCCCGGTTTCTTTACGACGACTGTCAGGATTACTACGCCGGAGAAAGCGTTGAGCTCGACGAACCTTTCTCGCCCGACGCCCTTCCCGGCATGACGGATCACCGCTGGATCTGCGCCGATTCCCCCGACTGGGTCTTCAGCGCAAAAGCCCAGGCCGCCGGATTCGCGCCGCTCCGCTTCTCATCAGCACAGTTCCGCGAATACCGCGAAATGCACTGCGCAGAAGGACGCATGGTCACATTCAACTTCCAGATCGACCAGTCAGGAAAGCTGAATCCCTGCATCCGCGAGCTCTGATTCCTTAGCAAAGTTTTTTTCGCGCCCTCTGTTCTCCGCCTTGCGGAACAGAGGGCGTTCTGCATTCTCAGAAAACTTCCGTTTCATATTTGCTGTTCAGTTCACAGCGGATGTTCTCCGGAACACGGATTTTCAGTTTTCCGTTTTCCCACAGGAAACGGATCGCCCCGCGAACCGTCGGGACCTCACCTTCCGCAAAAGTCAACGCTCCGAACTCCGGCACAATGCGGACCGCCGCCGCGCCCGGTTCCAGCAACTCCACGCCAAACACGGATCGTGCAACCTGATAAGCCGGCGTTCCGCCCCACGCATGACAGTAATCGCCGCAATTCCAGCACTCCTTCAGACTCTCCGGATGTTCCGCAACAACCGCATCCCAGCGTTTCAGAAGAGCGAATCCGTATCTGCCAAACTCGCCGCACATCCGCAGCGCGTCGAACACGAAATGCATGAAATAGGGCTGCGGCTGAAGCAGGGATTCGTCTGTCAGAATCCGTTCCAACAGAGCCGGCGCCTCCGACTCCGGAACAATCCCCGATGCAACCGCCAGAGCGTTGGTGTGCACGGAATATGCGACAGAATCATCATCCGCCGGAAGCCAGAGGCTCGGAGCAACCGATGTCAGATGCGGAATGCCATCGCGGAAACAGCGTTTTTCCGGATCCCACAGTTCGCGACGGAATGCCGCCGAAAGTTTCTCCGCGCGCGACCGGTACTCCGCCGCCTTTTCCGGCAGATCCAGCAGCTCCGCAAGTTTTGCCCCGTCATTCAGAGCCAGGACGTAAAATGCCGTCATGCACCCCATTCCGCGCGAAGCGGGCGGATGATGATAATTGAACTTCTCATCCGCCGCCCAGTCGATAAACAGATAGTTCGGCGCTTCGGAAACAAGCCCGGAAGGTCCAATGAATTCCGTAAAGCGGCTCAAAACGCTGTCGATCTGCGGAAAAACCTCGCGCGGAATGCGGAAATCACCGGAATACATCAGGTAATCCAGCACCATCCGCGTGTAAAGCAGAGAATAGGAGGTGTGGAACATGAATCCCCCGCTCTGCCGGAGAAGATTCGCCGTGCGCAGAATATCCGCGGCGGCAAGACGCGTCTCGCCGTAGAGCGCACAGGAAATCAGCGATTCAATCATGTAGTCCCCCGTACAGCCGAGTCCCTCCTGATGAACCGGAGAGTCAAGATGCAGGCGCATCATGCAGAGCCGCATCGTGCGGTCGATACAGCCCCGGACGCGCTCCAGTTCAAGATCGGAACAGCGGAACGGCGACGTTTCCGGCAGAGGAAAGAAGCGCCTGTGCAGAACGACCGAATGCAAACGCAGCGGCGAATATCCGGGCGATGCAAATCCGCTGCAGCTCACTGAAATTTTGACGTAACGCATGACATTCAGACGCGTCAGACGGAACGTGCGCCGTCCGCCTCCGGTTCTGTAACACATTCTCTCATGCGTAAAACCGCGGTGCTCCTGAAAGTCGAACTGAAGTTCCGCCCCCTTCTCCGCTTCGACCTCGAACTCCAGGTGTCCAACCGCCTCTTCGGGGAAACGGAGCAGGAAAACCACCGGAGGTCCCGGCTGAATCTCCATGAATCCTCCGCCACCGCACAGGGCATCCGGATTTGAAATCCGCCGCGTCTGTTCTTCAAACGGAATCTGCACAGCATCGGGACGGATCGTCTCCTCCTCAAGCGGAGGAAGATTCAGCTCTTTCAGCTTCCAGTCCGCCGCAAGCTCCGCAGGAACGCTTTCGGCAAAATCCCAGGCGGAGCCATCGTACTCCGGAGCCAGATAATCTTCCGGAAACAGTTCCGTCTCCCAGAGACGGGGACCGCCATATGCAAGGTTCAGCGCAACCCGCCACGTGGAATCGGTCTGCAGCAGAATTTCCCCGTTCCGCCGCAGTTCGAACATAAAACCGGAATGCCCGACGGAATAATCGGTCTGCGCCTCCGGAACATTGATGAGCTCCGCCACGACCGTATTGCGTCCGCGCCGCAGAAACGGCGCAAGGTCGCGCCGTGAAATGAACCACCAGTCCGGCGCATCGGCTTTCGCGTAATCTCCGCCGACTTCAACCGGTCCGTCATCCACAAACCGTCCGTTGACGTACAGACGGAACTTCGTGTCGCCGGAAAAGAGAGCGATCAGATTCTCCGGCTCCTCTTTGAGCTCGAACACACGACGGAAGACCGCCATCCGCGGATGAGCAACATGCGATTCATCAAAACAGGAATGAAGAGTCTTTCCGAAATCGGGAAAACGTGCGGCGGGCGGACGAATCCAGGAGACATTCTGCGGCATTTGCATAATCCTTCTTGCATGGGAAATTTGTCTTGGGAAGTATATAACACAGCCGGACATTTTGTTCCGGCCGAATTTTCAGCAGAATGCTTTAAAACAAAAATGGAGGCGTGAGTGGGAGTTGAACCCACCGGAACCGGTTTTGCAGACCGTTGCCTTAGCCGCTCGACCATCACGCCATATTGACTTTCGATGTGACAATATATCACCGTTCCCGGAAAATGCAAGCCGGTTTTCGAAAAAAGTTTCAAGGATTATTTTCGACCGGTCACGCAGACAATCTCCGACGCCGGATCGCAATGGGCTTCGACCTCCGAAAAACCGGCACCGGAAAGAAACGCGCACAGCTCCGCCGGAGTATAAACCTTCATCCCGTGAATGCGGTCCGTGTACCGCTTCGCCGTCTCCGGATTTGAGGAATCGCAGCAGACCGCAAAGGTTCCGCCCGGACGCAGCACACGGAAAACCTCCCGGACGTCGTTCGCCGGATCCGGCCAGAAGTAAATCGTCTCGGATGCCGTCGCCAAATCAAACGAAGCCTCCGCGAACGGCAGATTTGAAACGCTTCCCTCCACCGCCTCCACCTGCCCTGTCCGCACCGCGCGGCGGTTGAACGCAAGTGTCTTCTTTACGGAAACCGGCGAATAATCCACGCCGCAGAAGTGCGCCTCCGGCGCGCGGCGCAGCATCGACGCGATAAAAAAACCGCCCCCGCAGCCGATATCCAGAACCTTCCCCTGTTCCGGAATCCGGAAGAAGCGCATCGCGAACTCCTGAAGCGGACGATGATGTTTGTTCATTTTCCAGAACACAAGAAAACTTCCGGGGAAAACTCCCGGACGGGCAAAATTCTGTTTCCATTTCCAGTAAAACATAAGAGACCTCGTTGAAAATATCTGAAATATATTGCCGGAAACGGGAAATGTCAAACATTTCAGCGAAACCGTATAAAAAAATAAAATATCCGTTGGACTTTTCAAAATGGAGTGCTATATTAAGACCTCAACTGTAAAATATCCCTGTGGTGTAACGGTAGCACAAATGGTTTTGATCCATTTAGTTCAAGTTCGAATCTTGGCGGGGATACCACTCGCTCCATACTTTTCCTGAAGAAAAGCGGAATGAAACGCATTCCGTCACTTGAATTTTTCCGAAAACGGTGTATAGTTCAAACTCCGTGTTTATATGCACGGCAGGATGAATTGTATCAACTTCACAGATAGGAAGAAAGGAAACAGAAAATGAAAAGAACGTATCAGCCTTCGAAAATCAAAAGACTGCGCAAATGCGGTTTCCGCGCCAGAATGGCTACCCGCGGTGGACGTCAGGTCCTCGCCCGCCGTCGCCAGAAAGGCCGCAAGAGACTCGCTCTCTGATTGAAATGACGTCAGACAGAGTGGACAGCGCGTCTTCCGTTTCCCCGGTCGAAGTCTGCAGTTTCCGGCTCAGCCAGGAGAGCAGACTCAAGCTGAAAAGCGAATTCGATGCGGTCAAGAACAACGGAAGACGTGTCACATCGCGGTACTTCACCGCGCTGGTGTCCGGTCAGGAATTCGGCATTTCCCGGAAATGCGGCGTGATATGCAGCCGGAAATTCGACAAAAGAGCCGTCCGCAGAAATCGCGCGAGGCGTCTCGTTCGCGAAGCGTTCCGGCTTCTTCAGCCGGAGATCGCTCCGTGCGGAATCGTTGTCATCCCCCGAAGAGAAATTCTCCGGGTCAAAATGCAGGTTGTCAAAGCAGAGCTTGCAAAAGCCCTGACCAAAGCCGGAATGATGACGAAAATCTGAATCCGCCCTCCATCGCGGCGCGGATTCTCATGATTCCCATCCGCATTTACCGTCTCTGCATTTCGCCGCTCCTCCCTCCCTGCTGCCGCTTTACTCCGACGTGTTCCGCATACGGTCTGGAGGCGCTCCGGGTTCATGGCGCCATTAAAGGCTCCATTCTCACGGCGTGGCGGATTCTCCGCTGCAATCCCTTTTGCCGCGCCGGATACGACCCCGTTCCTCCTAAAAAGAAATCTGCCGGAAACGACTCCGCGGTCAAATGCCGGTCCGAAAGGTTTTTCAAGTGAAATTTGACAAAGAAACTCTTGTCGTAGTCCTCATCTGTGCGGCCGCCCTTGTCGGCTGGTCCGTTTTCTATCCGCGATGGCAGGCAAAAAACGCCCCTGCTCCGCAACAGCAGCTCCAGAGCGCGGCGCCCGCTGCCTCCGCACCCGCCTCCATCACCACGCAGGCTCAGAGCACTCCCGCCCTTCCCGCCGGGAACTCCGCCGACGCAGTCGCAAAGCCCCGCGTCCAGACGCTCGATTCCCGCGACACCCACTACTATTTCAACTCCAACGGCATCCTTGATGAAGTCGTTCTCAAAAACTACTTCCGCACCGCCCCCCGCGATGCCGCCAAGGACGCCGTAAAACAGTCGGTAGCCGTCCGCGAATCCCAGGGACTCGAGCCGTTCGCCGTCTCCATCCCCGGCATCACCGTCAAGACGGTCGCCATGAAAAAAGTTTCCGACAACGAACTCATCGTCACCCGCACGTATGCCGGAGCGGTTCCCCTGACCGTTACACAGACCTTCACGACAGACAAGGCAAGCGACGTTCTCAAGTGCCGCATGGAAATCTCCACCTCCGCACCCTCCGGAGTCAACCTCCCGCAGGTCGTCGTCTGGGGAGGAACGCTCCCGCCGCTCAAACAGCTTGCAAACGATGACCTCCGCGATGTTCACAAGGTCGAACTCTGCCGCGCCAACGGCGGCGTCACAACCGTCGACCCGACAGCGAAAGATGAGAAATTCCAGAAGGCTGCAACCACCGATCCGCTCGAGTGGGTTGCCGTCTCCAACAAATATTTCGTCTCGCTCCTCGCCGCGAAGCCCGTGTTCAACGCAGGCTGCAAAATCGTCAACCCGTCCAAACGCGACCTGAACGACTCCGCAGTCTACCGTCTCCCCGGCGCCGCAGGCGTCTACGCCAACATCAACGTCTATCCCGGCAAACCGTTCGTCTCGGACTACCAGTTCTACCTCGGACCGAAAGATCTGAAGGTCATGTCCGACCTCCCCGCGAGCGCGACGAACGCGGTTCACCTCGCCTACTGGAGCTGGCTTGAGCCCCTCTGCCGCCCGATGCTCTATCTGCTCAATCTGCTGAAAGACATCACAGGCTCCTACGGACTCGCAATCATTCTCCTCACCGTTCTGGTGAAACTGATTCTCTGGCCACTGATCCACAAAGGCAACAAATCCATGCGCCGCATGCAGCGTCTCCAGCCGAAACTGAAAGAACTGAAGGAAAAATACAAGGACAACCAGCAGGAATTCAGCCGTCAGATGATGGAGCTCTACAAGCGCGAGAAGGTCAGCCCGTTCGGAGGATGCTTCCCGATGCTGCTTCAGCTTCCCGTATTCATCGCGCTCTACTCCACCCTCGATTCTTCCGTGGAACTGCGCCATGTTTCGTTCCTCTGGGCTCAGGACCTCTCCCGTCCGGACCTCATCGGGCCCACGATCATGGGAATCGGCCTGCACCCGCTGATCCTGATCTCGACGGGGCTCATGGTGCTTCAGCAGAAGCTCTCCCCGCCGATGGCCGACGCCTCCCAGCAGAAGATGATGATGCTCATGCCGATCATCATGCTCGTCTTCTTCTACAGCTTCCCGTCGGGACTCGCACTCTACTGGTGCGTCAACAACATTTTGAGCATATTGCAAATGAAATACAGTCAATACGCGGCGAAAAAAGAAGAACTTGCGCTGAACAACACAAAACCAGCCTGACCCTTTTTCACCGCACAAACTCAGGAGAACTGAAATGGAAAATGAAGAAATCCGGAATCCGGAAGTTTCCGCAGCAGCGGAACCGGTCGCAGACCAGAATCTGAATACCGCGGCGGAAGAGACCGTTGCCGTCGAAGAAGAAGCCGTCGCCGTCGAAGCCCCGGCTCCCGAACGCGAACCCCGTCCGCAGATCGAAGTCACCGATGAAATGATCGAGAAGTCCTCCAAGACCCTCTCCACCATGCTCGATTTCCTCGGGCTCGAAGGAACCGTCAAGGCGGAAAAGCGCCCCTCCAAAATCAACCTCGTCATCTCCAGCGAAGACGCCGGACGCATCATCGGACGCAAGGGACAGTCTCTCGAAAGTCTCCAGCTCCTGCTCAACCGCATGATGCAGAACGGCAACGAGGATTTCCCGAAAGTCTATATTGACATCGACGGCTACTCCTCCAACGGCAAAACCGTCAGCGGCGAGCGCCGCCCCTCCCGCGACCGCGGAGAGCGCGGGGAACGCCGTGAACGCGGAGAACGCAGAGGCGGACGCCGTTTCGACTCCGGCAAAGAGGACATTCTCCAGCAGCAGGCGCTCGACGCCGCCAAGGAAGTCCGCCGCTGGGGTGAACCCGTCACCCTCCCCGCAATGAACTCCCACGACCGCCGGATCATTCACATCACTCTCGAGAACGAGCCCGATCTCCACACCGAGAGCACCGGCGAAGGCGCCATGAAGAGCGTTGTCGTCTCTCTCAAAAAGTAAACGGAGGAACCCATGAAAAGCTTGAAGGGAAAAGCCATCGTCTTCCTCGCGGACGGCATGGCCGATGAACCCGTTGAAGCGCTCGGCGGCAAAACCCCGCTCGAAGCGGTCGACACTCCGTACATGGATTCCATCGCGCGCAACGGCGCGTCGGGAACGTTCCTGACCCTCCCCGAAGGCTTCCCCACGTCATCCGACGCCGCAAACATGTCCGTCCTCGGATATGAACTCGCCAGCTTCTACCCCGGACGCGGTCCCATCGAGGCGACCAGCCAGGGCATTCAGCTCGGCCCCGACGACATCGCGTGGCGCTGCAACCTCGTCACCGTCGAAAACGGAATCCTGCGCGACTACTCCGCCGGACACATCTCCAAAGAACGCGCCAAAGCGTTCATGGACGCCCTTGCGGCGAAGTTCAACAGCGACAAGGTCACCTTCTACAGCGGCGTCAGCTACCGCAACCTGCTGGTTCTCCACGGTGCGGAATTCTCCGCGGAAGTCGATTACTTCAAACCCGACTCCTCGCAGGATCTCCCCGTCTCGGAACTGCGCATGAAGGCGAAAACTCCCGCCGCGCAGCACACCGTCGACTTTGTCGAAAAACTCATGGCGGACGCCGCCGCGTTCCTTGCGGATCATCCGCTGAATAAAAACGGCGAAGTCCCCGCGAACTGGATCTGGCCCTGGAGTCCCGGTCACAAGCCGTCGTTCCCCGGCTTCTCCGGCAAATACGACGGCCGCACCGCCGCGGTCATCACAGCGGTTGACGTCATCTCCGGCATCGCCAAATGCGCCGGCATGGACGTCATCCCCGTGGAAGGCGCCACAGGCTATCTGGACACCAACTACGCGGGCAAAGCGGAAGCCGCAATCAAGGCGATTGAGGATCACGACTTTGTCTATGTCCATCTGGAAGCGATCGACGAGTGTTCGCACGAAGGCAATCTGCAGCACAAGATGCAGGCGATCTCGGATCTCGAGAACAAGATCATCAAGCCGGTTATGACGGCGCTTGCCGGACGCGACCTGACGTTTGCGATTCTTCCGGATCATCCGGTTCCGCTGCATCTGCGCGCGCATACGCGTACACCGGTACCTGTTGCGATCTGCGGACCGCACATCGTTCCGGACGCCGTCCAGCATTATTCGGAGAAGGACGCGCCGCATGGCTCACTGGGCTTCATGCACGGCGAAGAATTTGTCCGGAAGGTGCTGAATATCGCGAAATAAACATCTTCAAAGAGTTAAGAGCAGATCGACCGCCCCTGAAAAGGCGGTCGATTTTTTTGTTTTTTCTCCTGAAAACGGCGAATCTTTCACGAAAAAGACGGAAAAACAGAAAAAAATTCAATTTTTTTTGAAAAAGGGGGTTGCCAAAATCGCGATTATGTGGTATAATGTAAGCCATAACATTCGTGGATTAAATGAAAGTCATGTCATTTAACCCCAAGAAAAACTTTTTTAAGGAGAAAGAACAAAATGACAACGAAACGTAAAAATCGTGGGTTCACGCTCATTGAGCTCCTCGTGGTAATTGCGATTATCGCAATCCTCGCCGGCATGCTCCTCCCCGCGCTGAACTCAGCCCGTGAAAAAGCCCGCAGAATCTCCTGCGCGTCCAATCAGAAGCAGATCGGTCTCGCTTTCCAGCTTTACACCAACTTCCCGGATGATGTTGTCTTGCCCTTCGGTGGAACTGTGGCTGCTAGCACAACAACCATGAAAACGACCTCTTCCGCTGGTCTTGAACCGCTGGTTCTCAACGGCGTTCTTACTGATATGAAGATGTATATTTGCCCCTCCACCTCCGTGAAGGTTGCAACTTACAACTCCAAAATCACGAGCTCCCCGTTTATGAATGATTCCACGACCGCCTCTGGCGCCGGATCGGGTCTTTCTGCTCTTGGACTTTCCTATCACTATCTCCCGGGCATGAATGCCAACACCACCGGTTCCGACTCCGGTATCGTCTTTGACGGCGGATCGGGTTCTGGAAATGCGTCCCCGAACCATGACAAGTTCGGCAACATTCTCTTTGGTGATGGTCACGTTGCCTCCTTCGTTTCCGGTGCCGGTAACAACTACTGGACCAAGAAGACCAACTGGACTAGCTCTGTCAAGAACGGTGCATTTGAAATCACTGGTAACGCAAGAGATATGGCTCTTGGCGCAACCGCTGATAACGACGCCAAGAACCTTGTTGACTAATCGCTCTTTCTCCTTGTAATACTCTGTATTGCAAAAGAGAGGCACTCCGCCGGAGATGAATCTTTCGGGATTTATCTCCGGCGGAGTATTTTTAGAGCAAAAGCGCGAATACCAACGCCACGCCTCTTATCCGGGCGAATTGCGGAAACAATCCGCATCAGAATGAATCCATACTCTTGACAAGTCTCCATTCCGGGGATAAATTACAGAGGAAAGAAGGAGAATCACCATGCAGAAACAGTTTTTGACATCCAGCGTTTATTCGTTCGAAAGTTTGCGGAACGGCAGCTTTCTGTATGTCGATAAAACGGAATACATCTGGCAACTGGTTGAATCTGCAAATGCCATGTATTTTCTCTCCCGTCCGCGCCGTTTCGGGAAGTCGCTGACAATTTCCACCCTGAAGGCCCTCTTTCAAGGACAAAAAGAACTTTTCAGGGGGCTTGCCATTTATGACAAGCCTTATGACTGGAAGCCGCACCCCGTCATTCATCTGGATATGGGCAGCCGGAAGAGTTCTTCCGTCGAACAGCTCGAAAACGCTCTGATTGATGCGTTGAAAAACTGTGCGGATTCTCTTGGTGTTGTCCCTCGCGGCGATAACGCACAAACTCAGCTTGGAAATCTGATTCTTGATGCATCGAAGACTGCTCCGGCGGTGATCCTTGTCGATGAGTACGACAAGCCGATTCTGGACAACATCGGTCAGCCGGAAGAGCAGGCGATTCTCCGTCACCTGAAAGGATTTTACTCTTCCATAAAAACTGGAGCCGACCGCATCCGCTTCGCTCTTGTCACAGGAGTCACAAAATTCTGTCATGTTTCCCTGTTTTCCGACCTCAACAACCTGCAGGACATCTCCCGTGATTCGCATTATGCCGCTATGCTCGGATATACGCAGGAGGAATTTGAACGCTGCTTTGCTTTATGGATTGCAGAAGCGGAAAGCCGGCAGGAGCTTTCGCACGGAAAGTTCCTTGAAAAAATAAAAAACTGGTATGACGGATACAGGTTTCATGAAAAGGCGGAGTCTGTTTACAATCCGGTCTCTCTTGCCAGTTTCTTTTTGTCCGGAGGAGAATTCAAAAACTTCTGGTTTGCCACCGGGACCCCGTCTTTTCTGATGCAACTGGTCAAAAAGACCAATTTCGACTTTGAGAAAGTGCTCACAAAACCGGTTTCCGAGATTGCATTTTCCGCGTATGAAGCCGACCGTCTGGAAGCGCTTCCGCTCCTGCTGCAGACCGGATATTTAACCATAAAAAACGCCTTTGAAGATTTCGGAATGACTTTCTACAATCTTCAGTTCCCGAATCTTGAGGTGCGCTCCGCTGTTGACAAATATCTGCGGACGGATTGACGTGCGGCGACTGGATCTACATTTTTGAATTCAAGCTGAATCAGGATGCGGCTTCCGCTCTTGTACAGATTCATGAAATGGAATATTATCAGAAATATCATAAGCTCGGGAAACGGCTCGTTTTGATCGGCGCGAATTTTGACTCGCAGAAGCGGCAGATTGCCGATTGGCTCCACAAAGAACTTTGAAATTCCCTTTAAAAACAAACCCGGCGGCGGAAGATGAAGTCCATCTCCGCCGCCGGATTCGCTGATTTTATGCCGGATTATTTTTCCGGGAATTTGTAGTTTTCGCCATAGCCGTAGTGCTCAACTACGTAATCGACGTCTTTGTCGCCGCGGCCGCTGCAGTTGACCAGAATCGCGCCGGTGCCCATCTCTTTCGCAAGCTTCATCGCGTATGCAATCGCGTGCGAAGATTCAAGCGCCGGAATAATGCCTTCGTAGCGGGAGAGCTTGAAGAAGGCGTCAATCGCCTCCTCGTCGCTCGCGGTGACGTAGTTGACGCGGCCGAGGTCCTTCCAGAACGCGTGCTCCGGACCAACGGACGGATAATCGAGTCCGCTGGCGATCGAGTAGACCGGATCGGGAGTGCCGTTCTCATCTTCCAGAACATAGCTGTCGAATCCGTGCATGGATCCTTTTTTGCCGTAGCAGAGGGTCGCGGCGTGGTCGCCCTTTCCGGGACCGCGTCCGAGGGGCTCGACGCCGTAGATGTCCACCGGGTCGCCGAGGAAGGCGGAGAACATGCCGGCGGAGTTGCTGCCGCCGCCGACGCAGGCGCAGACGGCATCGGGAAGAATTCCGGTCATCTCCTTGAACTGCTCGCGGGCTTCAATGCCGACGCACATCTGGAAATCGCGGACCATCAGCGGGAACGGGTGCGGCCCCAGCGCGGAGCCGATGCAGTAAATGGAGTCCTTGTAGGAGGCAAGATAGGATTCAAACGCGGAATCGACCGCCTCTTTCAGCGTCTGGAGTCCGCGGGTGACGGGAACGACCTTTGCGCCGAGGATTTTCATGCGGGTGACGTTCGGAGCCTGCTTCTTGATGTCGACGAGTCCCATGTGGATTTCGCATTCAAGCCCGAAATATGCGGCGGCGGTGGCGAGAGCGACGCCGTGCTGTCCTGCGCCGGTTTCCGCGATGAGTTTTTTCTTTCCGAGATATTTTGCCAGCAGACCTTCGCCCATGCAGTGGTTGAGCTTGTGGGCGCCGGTGTGGTTGAGGTCCTCGCGCTTGAGATAGATCTGGCAGTTGCCGATGTGACGGGAAAGACGGTTGCAGTGATAGACGGGTGTGGGACGTCCCTGGAACTCGCGGCGGATGCGGCGGAGTTCATTGATGAATTCTGCGGAATGGCAGATCGACTGATAAGCGTCCGCGACTTCGCGGAAGGGCGCTTCGAGCTCGGGCGGAACGCGGCAGCCGCCGAATTCGCCGAAACGGCCGTTTTTGTCGGGATAGTCTCTGAAATAGCGTGAGTAATCCATCTTGTTATCCTTTATATTAGATGTTTCTTCTGTAATGTATTCTACATTCAGCGATTTTCAATCCCGGATTGAAGAAAAAGTTTATGATCGTTCCGGCACGTCTCCGGAATTGCCTGCCGGCGAGGAAATAAAGGAAGAAAACGGCGAATCTTTCACGAAAAAGACGGAAAAACAGAAAAAAATTCAATTTTTTTTGAAAAAGGGGGTTGCCAAAATCGCGATTATGTGGTATAATGTAAGCCATAACATTCGTGGATTAAATGAAAGTCATGTCATTTAACCCCAAGAAAAACTTTTTTAAGGAGAAAGAACAAAATGACAACGAAACGTAAAAATCGTGGGTTCACGCTCATTGAGCTCCTCGTGGTTTTCAAGTCGTTTCGGTAATAAATTTTTGTTTTTCTGAATATACGATATTCTTTCGTGTAAAATATTGTTTATTTCTGTTTATAACACAGCAAACCTGTTTATTCCATGAACATAACGAAAATAAAAAGAACGGTCAGAGCGTTTCGTGCGTCCAGTCGGCAATCTGTCCTTTGCCGGAGTCGAAATTGACGCCGACAAGCATGATGCGTTTGCCTTTTTGCAGGAATTTTTCAGCGTAATTTTTCTTTTTTATCTGCATCAGCGCCTCTTCCGCAGATTTATCCAGTTTGAATTCAATAATGTAAATCCAATCCCCGACTTCAACCGTCATGTCAATCCGCCCGTCATTGGTCCGGACCTCCGCCTGAGCATAAACCTGGAACATGTAACAGATCAGATAAAAAAGCGACTGATAGTAAAATTCCTCGCGGCAGTGAATATCGTAGGGGATGTTGGCAAAGATATTCCGCAGGATTCCCATAAAATCATCAATTTTGCCGTTCCCTGCCGCCGTAACAAGCTTCACCCGAAGCAGATCCGCATTCTGCTCTTTGACCGCAGCAAAGTATTCCAGAAGACTGTCGTTGAAGGAATATTTCACCTCTTTATTCGGGAAATGCAGATAAAACAGATGAACCGTCCGGTCTGTAAACGGCACACTCTCGTCCGCGCTCCGGTCGATTGTCAGATAACCGGTCTGGTAAAGCAAAATTTTCGGGTCAATGTTGGAAATTTCAAACGCATTGAAAAACGCACTTCCGACCGGAGATTCCAAATCCGTCGCACAGTTGAATTTCTTCTCCTTAATCAGATTCAGCAGGAAGGACGGAGTTCCCGTCTGAAACCAGTACGTATTGAACTTGCCGCCTTCATCAAAGAAACGAACCAGAGAAACCGGATTGTAAACAGTTGTCGAATTTTCTTCAAATCGATAGCCGTTGTACCACTCTTTGATTTTTGCAAGCATTGCGGACTTTGAAGAATTGTTCTGCTCAACCAGTTTCTCAATCCGGTCACCGAAATAAAACTCCAGCTCCTCCTGAGTGTAACCGACGATTGCCGCATACCGTTCATGCATGGAAATATCCGTCAGATTGTTGAGATCGGAGAAAACAGAAACATGGGAAAAGCGGCTGACACCTGTCAAAAAAGCAAAACGCTGCAACTTTTCCGTCTTTTTAATATTACTGTAAAAACCTTTTAAAACCTGGAGTATTTGACTTGCCTGAGGAGAACAGATATTATTCAGAACCGGTTTGTCATACTCATCAATCAGAATAACAACCTTCCCATCACCGGCGACATCTTCTATCAGCCGCTCAAAGCATGGAGAAAGGCGGCTGTCGCGCAACGGCACATTGAATGCCCGTGCAACATCCTCCAGCTGACAGCGCAAATATTCCGTCAGCTCCTCCGGAGTCTGAATATCGCAGTTGCTGAAATCCAGATGAATCACCGGATAAGGTTTCCAGTCATAGGGTTTGTCATAGAGGGCGAGTCCCTTGAACAGCTCTTTCCGTCCCTGAAAGACGGCTTTCAGCGTGGAAAGGGTCAGAGACTTCCCGAAGCGGCGCGGGCGCGACAGAAAATACATCGCATTCGCGGGCTCAATCAGTTTCCAGATGTATTCCGTCTTGTCGACATACAGAAAGTTGCCGTTCCGCATGTTTTCAAACGAATAAACGCTGGATGTCAGAAACTGTCCCCGCATGATGCTTCTCCTTATCTTCTCTGTAATTTACCCCCGGAACCGACGCTTGTCAAGGGCTCGGAAATGTTTCTGCAATTTTCAAGTTCAACTTTAAAATTGCAGAAATGAGTGTAATTAAAGCAGATTTGCAACGTTCCTGAACGAATCAAACCGGATACCGTTGATTTCCACAGAGGCGTCGCCGGAATAAAGAACGGTCGGATTGCAGCAGTCCCCCGCAAAGGCGATAAAACGGCGAAGTTCATTCGCAAAGGAGGGATCAAACGTTTTCCCGGCCTTGATCTCTACCGGAATAAGCGTTCTGCCGTTGTTGATCAGCAGATCCACTTCGTGCTGTCCCTGAACCCGATAATAATAAAGCTCCGGAAGCTGTTTGCCGGCATTGAATCGCGCTTTCAGAGCTTCCGCAACAACAAGATTTTCAAAAAGTCCGCCCAGCAGGGGATCGCGGGCGACTTGAGAAACATTCTCAATGCCGAGCAGGTAAACCGCAAGACCGACTTCCGTAAAATAAATCTTGGGCGCTTTGATCAGGCGCTTGCCGAAGTTGTTGAAATAGCAGGGAAGACGGAAGACAATATAGCTTGCCTCAAGAACGGAAAGCCATTCCGCAAGCGTTGTCGACGATACCCCGACGTCGCCGGCAAGACTGTTGAGATTCACCACCTGTCCGACGCGCCCGGCAAGCAGCCGCAGAAATGTTTCGAATGCATGCTGATTCCTGACATTGATAAGCTGCCGGACATCCCGCTCCACGTAGGTTGCATAATAGGCGGAGTAGAGCATCGACGGCGGGATTTTTTCATTGTACAGACGCGGCATGAACCCGTTGAAGAGATATTCATCGCGCTCCAGCCGTATTTCGGCATTGCTCAGTTCCCGGATGGAGAGCGGCAGCAGTTTGAGAATCCCGGTGCGTCCGGCGAGCGACTGGGAAATTTTTGCATGAAGCGCGGGTTGGTGAGAGCCTGTCAGAATGAACATTCCGCGCCGCTCCGTTGAATCGGCAAGGATTTGAACAGAGCTGAGCAGCTCCGGAACCCGCTGAACTTCATCGATGATGACCGGAGGCTTGTAGAGTTCAAAGAACGCCTTCGGGTCACTCGCCGCAATTCGAAAGGCTGCTGGATCTTCGAGATTTACGTATGCATGATCCGGGAAAACCTGTTTTGCCAAAGTCGTTTTTCCCGATTGCCTGGGTCCCATGATGGTTACAACCGGAAAACAGCGCGCCATTTCCCGCAAATGTGGAGTGATCGCTCTTTCAATCATTTTCAGACTCCTCGTTTTATCCATGAGATACTATAAACCCACTTCTGCAATTTTCAAGTTCAACTTTAAAATTGCAGAAATGAGCGTAATTCATCACTTGGAAGGACGCAGAAAAACAGAAAGCCGGAGATAAATCCCGAAAGATTCATCTCCGGCAGAGGGCTTCTCTTTTGTGATACGCAAGGTATACAAGGAGAAAAAGTGATTAGTCAATGACGTTGGCCTCATTGTCATCTGCAGTATTGCCCATAGCCATCGTAACGGCGTGACCGGTAATTACTTCTTTGCCATTCTTGAACGCACTAGCGCTATTAAGCCAATTGGTCTTCTTGGTCCAGTAGTTGTTGCTGGCTCCAGTTACGAAAGAGCCGACGTGACCATCACCGAAGAGAATATTACCGAACTTGTCATGATTCGGAGAGCCTTTGCTGGTTGCGCCGTCGAAGAGAATACCGGAATCAGAGCCAGTCGTATTGGCATTCATACCGGGAAGGTAATGATAAGCAAGACCGATAGGACTCAAATCAAGCTTCTCCTCTGATGAAGAAGAGCTTTTGAACGGTTCTTTCTTAAGAGCCGAATAATAAGTTGCCGCTTTGATAGAAGTCGACGGGCAAATGTACATCTTCATATCGGTAAGTACACCGTTGAGAACCAGCGGTTCAAGACCGAGAGAGGAGTTTTTGGCAGCAGGTGCTGTACCGCCATCGGGCAGGACAACATCATCCGGGAAGTTGGTGTAAAGCTGGAAAGCGAGACCGATCTGCTTCTGATTGGACGCGCAGGAGATTCTGCGGGCTTTTTCACGGGCTGAGTTCAGCGCGGGGAGGAGCATGCCGGCGAGGATTGCGATAATCGCAATTACCACACTGATTGTGCTATTTTTATAATATCTGTCAACGAGCTCTTTGATAAGTTTTTTGTACTCAAACTCTCGAAAGCCGGGAACGAATCCCGAAAGATTCATCCCCGGCGGAGGGCTTCTCTTTTGCAATACCGCAAGTATTACAAGAAGAAAGAAGAATTAGTCAACAATGTTGGCCGCATTATCGTCTGCGGTCTTTCCTTTGGCCATCGTCACAGCATGGCTGTCATCCTTAAGTTTGATCTGGCCATTTCGAAGATCCTCATTTTCGCTCCAATTTGCTTTCTTGATCCAGAAGTTGTTGTTAGCTCCTGTAACAAATGAAGCAACATGTCCATCGCCGAAAAGGATATTACCAAACTTGTCATGGTTCGGAGAAGCAGTCGAACTTCCCGATCCACCATCAAACAGAATACCGGAATCGGAACCGGTTGTATTAGCATTCATACCGGGAAGGTAATGATAAGAAAGTCCAATACTAGAACCTGATCCGGCGGTAGCATTAGCATCCGTATTAATGAACGGCTTTGAAGTAAGCTTGGAGCTGTATACTGCCGGTTTCTGAGAAGTGGACGGACAAATGTACATTTTCATATCCGTCAGCACTCCATTAAGAACCAGCGGTTCAAGCCCATTCGTTGAATAAGTTTGCATGTCGTCTGTTACAGCAGTCTCTCCGCCGAAGGGCAGGACAACATCATCCGGGAAGTTGGTGTAAAGCTGGAAAGCGAGACCGATCTGCTTCTGATTGGACGCGCAGGAGATTCTGCGGGCTTTTTCACGGGCTGAGTTCAGCGCGGGAAGGAGCATGCCGGCGAGGATTGCGATAATCGCAATTACCACAATCAGTGGTATATTATTATAACAAACAAAACATTCACGGAGAACTTTTTATGAAAAGCAAAAAAAATATCATCCGCATGCAGCGCGAAGAAGAACGAAAACTCTTCTGCCATCCTCAGGGAACCGCAGTCTTCTCATTCGCAAGGCAATCCAGCGGCGATGAATCCGACAGCGCAAGCATCGCCGATCAACTCGAAGCAAACCGGAAGTCCGCTCAAACGCTCGGACTGCATATCGACTGGGAAGACTGGGACGCAAATATCACCGGATACTCTTATCCCGATACAAAATTCTTCCGCGAATGCTACAAACTCGACCTCGCATTACAGCAATATTTCAGCACACACGCCGCAACAAACCGTCAGCCCGTCTTCCGCGAAGGTCTCGGGTTCATCTTCCGCAATATCAAAAAAGGCGACATCCTCCTGCTCGACACCGCAACTCGGCTCGTCCGCGCGACCATCATTCCCACAAACGAAAGCAATATCTGGAACTGGCTCGAATCCATGGAGGTCAAAACCTATGTCGGCGGAAAACTCTACAACCCGCGCGACATCGGAGTCAAGATCATCAGCGCAGTCGAAACGCAGTCCAAAGAGGAAAAAGCGAAAAACGCCGTCCGCGGGCTCGTCAGCGCACGCAACAAAGGCGTCATGATCGGATTTCACAGGCTTTACGGATACATTTTTTCAAAAGTCCGCGGACAGCAGGTGCTCACTCCGCAGAAACATGAATTCGCCATCGTCCGCAAAGTCTTTCAGGATTTTCTTGCGGGGAAAGGGAAAAATGAAATCTGCCGCGAACTCGGTGCGAATGGACGGAAAACGGTCAAGCCGGCACGGATCAACATGATACTCAACAATCCGAAATACTGCGGATTCATGCCCGATTCCAAAGGAGAACTCATCCCCTGCCCCGCAGTCGTCAAACCCGTCCTCTCACGCGCGGAATGGGAAAAAGTCCAGATGCTTCAACAGAAATATTATCCGCGAAAAGAAAAATTCAAAGGACGGAAATATCTTCTCTGCGGGCTCGCCCGGTGCGGGTACTGCGGCGGAATCATGAAACCGCAGGCAAACCGGAAGGGACGCGCGGACAAGTATTACATCTGTCAGCGGCACGCGGAGTGTCTGCAGGTCACCCCCTGCAAAGGAAGCGCACTCATCGACACCACCGAGCGTCAGTTCGGACTCGAAACGCTGATCGCGCCCTTCGGGATGCTCTACTTTCTCCACACCGGGGGCAGTTTTGAACGAATCAAACTCGAAACACAACTGCGCGAAAAGCGCACCGCTTTGGAAAACGTCTCGCGAGTTCTCGACTCCATCCGCAAAACGCTGGAAAGGAATTTCATGTTGTTTGAAACCGTGAAAGGTCCGCTCGAAAATGCGGGAAGGCAGCAGGCGGTTCTGCAGGGAGAACTCAAAATGCTTGAAAAAGAGGCGGACGCGCTCCCCGGCTCCGGCTCCGCGGAACGGGTCGCGACCTTCGGCGAATGGGTAAAACTGCCGATGGAGCGCAGACAGAAAATCATGCGGGAAGTACTGCGGAAAGTCGCGATTTTCGAAGACCGCTACGAGCTCGAACTTTACAACCGGGACATCATCTCCATTCCGAAAATACTGACAGGGAAGCGCTTCTTCAATCCGGAGCTCCGGCTGGCGGAATTCAATGAAAAAAAGTCTCAACTGCGCGTTCTTCTACACGCGCACGACAGCACAGGCAAATCACGCGTCACTCTCTACAAAACGGCCGAGCTGTCCGTCGATTACGAATTCTGACGGGTATGATGCAGGAGCCCTTCCACACCAGTCCTGCGGAAAAAATCCTTCATGTTCACAACCGCGCCCGACTTGCGCGCAATTTCAGCCGCGAAAACCAGATAATGGGTCTCCAGGGAAATCTCCGGTCCGGTGACAATCTCCGATGTGTTGCGCGTCAGAACCGCATCGATAAACGAGCGCACCAGATTGTAATCGCCGCCGCCGTGATGATCCGGAACCTCCGGAGGCGGAATCGGAATCTCTTCCGTTTTTCCGGTCAGATACGAATAACAGCGCAGCGTGTCGCCATCCCCGTAAAGTTCGCCGAGCGAACCGAAAACCGTGGTCCGGCGGTCGCCGTATTTTGAACAGCCGGCAAGCGTAAACACCGCCGTGGCATTGTTTTCGAACTCTATATTCACCACCTGATGATCTGCGACATCATTGTCGCACGCAAACACACAGCGCCCGTAGGGGCCAATGCGGAGCTGACGCAGAACGCTCTCTTCCGTGGCGTCTCCGGCAACCGATTCCACATAGGCGCCGATATTGCCCGAACGGATACGCTCCAGATAGAAGCGCGGAGCGGAATAGGGACACTCCGGTTCCAGTTTGCAATCCAGACAGCGATCCGCCGCGCCTTCCGGGCGGTTTTTCTTGCGGAAAAACATCAGCGAACCAAACGAAGAAACCTGTTTCGGAGCGGCTCCGACGATGTAGCGCAGCCAGTCGAGGTCATGAATCGATTTTGCCAGCAGGACCGAAGAAGAATCCTCTTCGCGGCTCCAGTTGCCGCGCACGTACGAGTGGGCAAAACGCCAGTAGCCGACCGGCTCCAGATGCTGAACGCTCATCACCTGCCCGATACGCCCGCTGTCGATCAGCTTTTTGAGTGTACGGGTAAAGTTGGTATAGCGGAGCACATGGCAGACGGACATGATGATGTTGTTCGTCTCGGCGGAGGCGATCAGAGTCCGACACTCCTCAAGAGTCGGAGCAAGCGGCTTTTCGATGAGAATGTCATATTTCAGTTCGGCAAACGCGACTGCGGGCTCCAGATGCATCCGGTCCTGCGTGGCGATGATGACGGCGTCGGCAAATTTCGGACGCTTCAGCAGGTCGTGCCAGTCGCGGAACTGGTTTTCGGGCGGAATATTATGAGTATGGGCAATGCGTTCGCGGAAAAAATCGCGCGGCTCCGCAACCGCAACAACTTCGGCGCGGTCGGAAAGAGTTTTCAAGTGATTGGAGTAGATGGTTCCGCGTCCGCCCGCTCCAACGATGATCACAGATGCCTTTTTCATGCTAAGCCGTTTGCCTCTTGCTATTATTCGTTATATGGTAATATAGCGACACTGTTCGTTCCGTCAAGGGTGCGTAATATTTTTCGTCAATATATCATACCTTCCGACAAAACGAAAACGCCGTCTGAGAGATAATATAACTGTTCCGGGGAATGCTTCAAGGGCTGAAATATGTGCAATATGTGATAGATTCGCTACAGTTCGTGACAAATTCAGAGAAGCTCGCCGTCAAGCAGAATCAATTCGCGCGCATAAGGTTCCATCTTTTCCAGAACGCCGGAAAAACGGAACGTTTCGCCCGTATGGTTTTTCAGACGCGGCAGCGCCGATTCCGGCAGACAGACTGTGGCGCGGATTTTGCTCTTCATTGAATACGAACCCGTAACCTCCGCAATCTCAAAAGTCGCTTTGACTGCGGGACCTTTGCCCAAGGCGAAGTCGGAACCGAAGGAATTCGCGGAACGCAGAACGCCGCTCCACTCCACGCGCGTTCCCTTTGCATCGGCAAAAATCTTCCGCTCCTTCTCACCGGGGAACGAAGAACCGAAGAGCTGAGAGGTGAACGCAGTCTGATCCAGCGGAACTGCCGCAGGTGCGGGTTCGGGAACTGCTTCCGGCTCCGGTGCGGATTCCGGTTCGGGAGACGGTTCGGATGCAACGGGGATTTCCTCTTTTTCTGCCTCAACAGATTTGGGTTCAGGCTCTACTTCCGGTTCCGGAACAGGTTCGGAAGACGGGGGAGCGGTCTTCGGCGTTTTGAGCTCGGGGACCGGTTCCGCATGTTCGACGAGTATCGGACCGGCGGGGAAAGCGGACGGCCCCTTCTCCCAGTTCCCGGCAAAGGAGATGATGAAGTTGATCAGATGCACCAGGGCGTCTTCGTCATTGCAGATGCCGGGAACACGAATCATGACATACTGATCGGTAACGTTCAGATAACGGAAAAATCCAAGCGCGTTCTTCAGAATATTCATCCGGACGGGAGTCAGAGCCTCACTCAGAGCGTTCTCGCTTGAAGCGGCACATCGCAGACGGGGGTCATCAATTCCGGACAGTCTGTAGACGGGCTGTCCGGCAAAAAAAGCGCGCAGAACAGGTTCATCATCCAGCAGAATCCGCAATCCGGCTTTCTCCGGCGCACGAAAGAGCACCGAGGCGACCGTGCAGCAGGAACCGTCCTCTTCCTGGATATGCACATCCGTCAGACGGCCGTTGACATTTCCGCGCAGGCAGGGAAATCCTTTTCCGTTCTGCGGACGGATATACTCAAGATCGGTATTCGCGGCGCACGCCATCCACACTTCCGCATCGACACGCCTGGTGGAAAACATTCCGGCAAGCGTGTTCCGCTCCGGAGAACTGTCGGCGGACGTCTGTCTCCGCACCGCAAGCATTTTTCCCAGAAAACGGAAAAAGGAGAGCACAACAATCATTGTTATCAGGATTGTCAGGAAACCCATTCTTTTTCCTCCGGGAGAACGGACTTACTTTCCTGCGGAGAGGAAGGTGAGTCCCGGAAGCTGGATATCCATGCCCTGCCAGTGATTCAGGAACTGAACCGCGGCAAGCAGAACCCAGACAATCAGGCAGATCAGCGCAACGCAGGAGGTCACGGTGAACAGCCAGTGCGCTTTCGGCGCGGGAGTTCCGGCAACATCATAATCCGGAAGTTTGAAATCGCTCTTTTCGTCTGCATCTTCCGCGATCTCTTCGGAGGACTCCTCTGCAGATTCTTCCGCAACTGGCTCCTCATCGGTGGAGAGTACAGCGGCCGGTTCCTCTTCGACCGCGGGCTCTTCCACGGCGGGAGCGGGAACAAGTTCATCGACCTTGTCGACTTCGGGCGCTTCTGCGGGTGCGGCGGGGACGACCGGGGATTTCAGTTTAACCGTGCCGGCGCCGGGCATTGCGACTCCGCCGATCTTGACGGTCTGAGCGGATTCCAGCGCATCTTCTTCCGCGGGCTGCGGCGGAACGAGCTTGACCGTGGCTGCGCCGGCAGTCGGCTTTGTGCCGAGACGGATGCTGGTCGTCGCAGTGCCGATCTTGATGCCCGTTGTCGAAGTGGAAACACCTGCGCCGTGCCCGATCTTCTGGGCGGGTTTTGCGCCGAGGTGAATGCTGGTCGTCGCAGTACCGATCTTGATGCCCGTTGTCGCGGTGCCGACTTTGGGAGCGGCCGCCCCCTTCAGGGACGGGGCGGCATCCGCAACCGGCGGCTGAGCTCCGAGCGGAGAAGCCACGGCGGGACGCGCACCAACAGAGAGAGGAACAGATTTCGTGGAAATCGGGGTGGAGTGAGTGGACATCACTTTCGGAGCCGGGCGGTTCAGGCGGACCGTTGCAGTCAGATCGCTGTCATCAACAGCCGCTTTCGGGACGCTGGAAATGCCGGAAAGGGGAATGCCCTTTGTTGAAGTTTCCACTTTTTTCGGGGAAAGCACCTGGGTTGTTCCGCCGAGCGTCAGCTTTTTGCCGAACGGGGAATCGACCGGTTTTGCGGCAAGCGGCTTCAGTTTTTTGAGCGGAATTGCCTGAGTTTTTTCGAGGTCTTCCGCAGGAGCCTGCGGTTTCAGTGCGGCGCGGCTGACTTTAACCGTGCTGGTTCCAACGCCCTCGTTTTCGGGAGTTCCCGTCCCGACCGGGGTCAGTTTGATTGTCTTATGTCCGGTTCCGTCCGGCTTGATCTCTGCCATGATTCACCTCAAAAAGTTAGTCCGAATGTTCTTTTTTATACTTTCAGGACTGAATATAGCATAACCTTTTCCGTTCTGCAAATCAAAAAAAAGGCTTTTATGCATTTTTCCGTATTTTTCTTGATAAAAACTCTTTTTATGCTATTGTAATCCGCAGTAATGAGGAGGAAATCATGTCACTTGTTCGCGAAGAAATACTGAAATGCCCGAAATGCGGCGCGGAAAACCAGTTCCGCTTCTACGATTCCGTCAACGTATCGCTCGACCCGGAGCTTAAAGGAAAAGTGCTCGACGGCTCTCTCTTTAAAATGAAATGCACAAAGTGCGGATCGGAAACCGTCGTGCGCTACGACCTTCTCTATCATGACATGTCCGATACAACCCCGCTTCTCATTCAGTGCTGCCAGCAGAAAGAAGGCTGGGGAAAAATCAACGAACAGAATGAAAATGTCCGCAAGATCATGGCGGATATGAACCTTTCCAATGAATTTCCGCACCGTGTGGTCATCGGCTATACAGCACTCCTCGAAGCAATCCGCATCTTCGACGCCGGATATGACGACCGGGTGATGTTTGTGCTCAAAATGGTTTTCGCCGCCATGCTCAAGCGCGATCATCAGGAGTGCAAAGGAATTCTCTTCTGCGGCAAAGACGACAAAGGCCAGCCCCTTTTCTCCGTCCTCGACGACGAATTCAAACCGAAGCTCTACAACCTCACGGAAGACATCTACAACAACATTTCGGAAAAGCTCCTCCCGCTTCTCCCGCCCGAATCGGAACAGCATATTCTCATCGACCATGATTACATGCTCCCTTACATCAACAAAATCCAGGTGTGAGGAAACATGAATATCTGTCTGTTCACCTCAACTTTCCTGCCTAAAACGGGCGGACTCGAAAATGTGGTAGACACACTCGCAAAAACCTTTATCCGGCTCGGACACAACGTCGTGGTTCTCGCGAAAACTCCGCGCGGGATGAAGGAAGCGCCGAAGTTCGATTATCCCGTGTATTACTACAAGCGGAGCCGCTCCGAAGTCTGGTTCCTCGGCTCGCCGAAACGCGAACTGCTCCGTCTGCACAAGCAATACAAATTCGACATCATTCATGCGCACCAGATCTACCCGACCGGCTGGCTTGCAGTAAAATTTTCACAGAAATACGGAATCCCGGCGGTTCTCACCTCGCACGTCGGAGACGTTCACGACGGTTCCCGCTACCGCAGACACTGGCTCATCTCCCGCCGCATGATCTGGGCTATGCGGCACGCCGGCGCGGTGACCGGAGTCGGAAGCGGCATCTGCGAAACCATCGACAGCCTCCTCCCCTCCCCGAAGGCGCTCTACATTGAAAACGGCTGTGAAGGAATCGGCAATCCCATTCCATCCGCAGCTCTTCAGCAGAAACTGCAGGAACTGGGGCTTGACCGCGGATTCGACCTCACAGTCTGCCGCCTGCACCGGAACAAGGGACTCAACTATCTTGTCGACGCCTATGCCCTGATGAAGCAGCGCAACTTCAACGCACCGCCGCTCATCATGGCTGGAAGCGGACAGGAGGAAGAGGCGCTGAAACAGCAAATCGCCGGACTCGGACTTACCGGCAAGATTCATCTGATCGGAAAAGTTGACAAGAACGACCGCAATTTTCTGCTCACCCGCTGCCGCTTCTTCCTCCAGCCTTCAGTTCTGGAAGGAATGCCGCTCACCATCCTCGAAAGTCTCGCCGCCGGCTGTCCGGTCATTGCGACCCGCATTCCCGGCATTGCGGAAGTTCTGCGCGACGGCTGGAACGGACGGCTCGTCAACCCCGCCTCGCCGGAGGAAATTGCAGATCTTTATCCGCAGCTGACCGATGAGAAACGCCGTGAATACGCCGGACACGCTCTCGAAATTCTGAAAACGCAGTCCTGGGAACGCATCGCGCAGAAATATCTGGCGCTTTTTGAAAAACTGATTTCAAAACAGGAGGCGGACAAATGACCGAGCCTTTTGCAAATCTTGACTTTGACCGCGAAAAACGCTGCGGCTTCCCCGAATTCATTTTCGGTGCGGGGAAGACGCCGGAACAGATTGCCGACATCATGAAACAGCTTCACAAAGCGGGAAAGCCCGTGCTGGCAACCCGGCTGAAGCCTGAAGCAATCCCCGTCATCCGCCGGGAAATCCCCGAAGCGGAAATTCATGAAAATGCAAAAACAGCACTGATGCGCGACTATGTTCAAAAACGTCCGGGAACCGTCGCCGTTGTCTGCGCCGGAACCTCCGACCTGCCCGTTGCGGAAGAAGCCTGCGATACGCTCGCAATCTGCGGAATCTCCGCCCGCCTCATTCCCGACGTCGGCGTTGCGGGCATCCACCGTCTGCTGAACCGCATTGAGGAAATCCGGAAAGCGGACGCCGTCATTGCCGTTGCCGGAATGGAAGGTGCGCTCCCGAGCGTCATTGCCGGACTCGTCGCCGCGCCCGTCATCGCAGTCCCGACCAGCGTCGGCTACGGGGCGTCGTTCGGCGGAGTAACCGCCCTGCTCGCCATGATCAACAGCTGCGCCTCCGGCGTAACCGTCGTCAATATCGATAACGGATTCGGCGCCGCCTGCGCGTGTGCAAGAATGCTGAATCGAATTCAAGTGACGGATTGACGGAGAAGTGACGGAACTGATGACGGATTATTTGTTCCGCCGCTGATAGAGCGTCCCGAAGCATCCGCCGTTCTTCTGCGGAGTTAATCCGATGACCATCAGAGACGACGGATTTTCTTTCATGAAGATTTCGCCGTTTCCGGATGATGGATCGAAATGTTCACCGGAAACGCTCTTCCATCCCATCGCCGTCAGCGACGCGCCGAGTGAAGAAAGCGTCTGCGGAACATCGAACTCTGATGAAAACGCCCCGTACACCGCGTCGCGCTTCGGGAACCGCATGGTCATCTGCGGTTTTGCTCCCGGCGGCAGAGGGAATTCAGAAGGCCAGTCCTTCGGTTTCAAATCCGATGCGGGAATATCCATGGAGAACGAGAGCACCGGATAAATTCCATGAACCGAAAGCAGAAGAATTCTGCGGCGAAGACCGTTCTTGAGTTTGATTTCTGCAAGCAGAGATTCTTTGTTTGCCGCGAAAACCGCATCCGGATGCATTTTCCGCAGATTCTGAAAACAGAGATCAAGCGGATTCTGGTTCATCGAAACGCCAAGTTCCAGAGACTGGCCGTTTACAATTACATTTTCAGTCCAGAGCGGTGAATTTCCCGCGACTTCATCCGGCACGATCGTCCCGTTTCCGGAAAACGGCCACAGTGAAAAAACCTCCGCTGAGAGCGCAAGGGGAAAGAGAAGAAGAATCAGCAGTCCGGTCCGGTTCATCGGCAACCCCCGTCAGTTTTCTCCGCGCTGAGCCATCTTGAAGGCGTTCGCCGCATTCTCCCAGCGGGCGATGATGGGCGCGAGAATAAAATCCTCCAGCTCCGCAGAGTAATCCAGATGAGTGTTGCAGAACGGACACGTCGCGAACGTCTCGATATCTGCGGGAATAAGCATTTCTCCGCATTTCGGGCAGACAAGAAAACGAGCCTCCGGCATAGCTTCCGGAGCCGGGCGTGTAAAATGATATTTGGGGGGATTGATGTTTTTCATACCGGAAACATACCCCGTTTTTCCGAAAATTCAAATTGTTTTCGGAAAAATTTTCCGGAGCTTCCACAGCCCCGCGCCTGCGCGGACAGTCCAGAGAGACGCCATCCCATTCTTCAAGCACCGCAAGCTTTTTTGCTGCGGACGTCTGCGGACAAACCACTGTCGTCTTCCGGCTTGACCTGCCTCTTCAACAAAAAAACCGATTGCGGACAACTCTTTTCTGCTGTCGGCAATCGGCAAATACAGTCACCAGCGCGGTGGCGGCGGAGGCGGCATCGGACGCGGCGGAGGCGGCATCGGACGCGGCGGAGGCGGCAT
>ERZ1034842.79-NODE-79-length-51172-cov-513.767181_pt1 | contig 51172 bp, 80 predicted proteins | sample MGYA00520634_ERZ1034842 | MGnify/ENA primary metagenome ERZ1034842 (study PRJEB33766, sample SAMN09781734) | gut metagenome | biome: gut microbiome | host: Homo sapiens | place: Madagascar | study: EMG produced TPA metagenomics assembly of the PRJNA485056 data set... | reverse complement strand
GGCACCATGAGCACCGGCACTGGAGGCACCATGAGCACCGGCACTGGAGGCACCACAATCACCGGCACTGGAGGCACCATAATCACCGGCACTGGAGGCACCATAATAACCGGCACTGGAGGCACCATAATCACCGGCACTGGAGGCACCATAATCACCGGCACTGGCAGGCTTTCCATTTTCGGCGTTGTACTCATTGGTGCAATGAGACTTTGTGTACTCAATCTGCGCCTTTATCAGCCCTGCAATATCAAGTTTGCCTTTCACTTTGATGTCTGTACCGCAGATTTTGCTATCTTCTTGGTGCTCGTCCAAAACGCCTGCAAGCTCAACTTCATGGTACACAGAATCCGCAGGAGCGTAATATCTGAAAACATCCAGCGGACGTTCGCAGGCATGCACACCCTCTTTGCAGAGCTTTGCCACATCAGAGACATGATCTTCAACGCCCTCCGTATATTGCCTGCCTTTGCATTTCAGGTCTTTGTCAAAGCCCTTGTACGCCTTAATCCAAGTCTTGTTATCGCTCATTATTTGTTTCCTCCTCATCCAGTCGTTTTGCCATGCCTCTCATTGCAGCGCAGTAGGCTGCGAAAATTTGGTCATATTTCCATCGTTCGCTGTTGTTCGTGTCCAGGATTGCGATTTGGACAGTTTCAAAAAACACCAGGTATTTTTGCGGGTCATTATATTCAAATGCCATCTCAATCTCAAAAGGGTTCACGCAAGCACCTCCCGCAGCGTAATAGCGGCCCATCCGCCCAGCAGGCAGGCAATAAGCCCGGCCAAAGATGCCACCCCGCCGCCCTCTGCAAGGCCAGCAGCGGCGCAAATGGTGCCGATTGCACAACCCAGCAGGGTAAAGTTTGCAAAGCACTTGCAAACCGGAACAATATGGGATAAAATGGACTTGTGAAACCGGAAAATTTCACGTTTTTTGCCGTTCAGTGTATTGCAGTACACCGGGCGGCTCTTTTTGTTTGCAGTCATGTTAGTGTCCTTTCTTGTTGTTTCCGCCGATCACATTGCCGTTGTCATCAAGTTCATCCCACAGGTAAGTACCCTTGCCGCTGTTGCGCCACTGGCCGATACCGCGCATTCTGCCGTAATTCAGGCATTCACGCACCATATCTTCCAATTTCGGGTCAAGGCATTCAACCTCAAATTCAATGGTGCTGCCTTCCGGCACGGTTTCGCTTTTGGCAATGCTGATGCGCTCACCCATCGGTGTCTGCGCCCGCAAAGAACGCTCACAGTAGCCCATCTTTAACCCGTGCGTATCGTAATGAATCTCGCGCGGATAAACAAAAATCAGGCCGTCAATGGCTTTCTTATAAGCTTTCAGCGCAGCGCAGGCTTTGCCGCCGGAATAGCCTGCCTTGCCAGCTTTTGCAAGCATCTGGCAGGAATCTTTGAACATGCCCTTAACCTGGTAATTGTACTGGAACGGCGTACCGTCTGCGGATTTGTAAAACACCGTGATACGGTCTTCCGCATTCTGGGCCTTGATGTTGTCAATTTCCTCTGCGGAAAGCTCGCTTGTGGGTGCTTTGCTGGCAATGTAGGTTGCCAGCAGTTCTTCATTGCTTGGGGCGCTGCCCAACGCTTCTTCGGTCAATGTAATTCGTACTTTCATAGTTTTTCCTCCTGTAATAAAATTTCGGTTTCGGTGCGGTTCCAGTGCATGTCTGCGCTATTCCGGTGCAGATCAGCTCCGTGCTATTCCATTGCAAATCGGTTCGGTGCCACTCCATTGCATATCTGAGCATGTCTAGGCGATTCCTCTGCTCAACAATTCAAATCACGTCTTAGCGGTTCCGTTTCGTGGCAATCCACGGCTTCTCTTCTCTTCACTATTCATCTCCGTTGCCGTTCGAAGCTGATCAATGCAATTCCAAAGCATTTCTAATCAAAGCATTTCCGTTTCAACGCATCGCATATCACCGCAAAGCATTTCGTCTCAAATTCATTCCGTTGCCAATCAAATCTGGACTAAGCCATTCCTTTTCGCTGCCATTCGCAGCTAGTCTACGCAATTTCAAAGCGGTTTCAAGTCGTTGCTTACCCTTGCCATTCCGGGGCTTGTCGTCTCATCTCTGCGGTATGCAATTCCGCCGCACTTCCATGCTATTCCCATGCTTTTCCCAGCCGAACAATTCCTTTGCAAAGCCTTGCCGGACCTTGCATCTCCAACGCTTGTATGTCGTAAATCAGCAGATAAGGCTTGCAATCTGTTCAACGGTCAAATCGCGGAAACTGCCGTAATGCTGCCATACCCACCCACGGGATTTGCCAAGAATCATGGCAACCTTTGTTGGGCCAAACAACAGTTGGCCGGGGTAAAGTTCAGCAGCGCGGGCGCGGATGCCAACAAGGGTTTCTTGGTAATGGGGCTTTTCACGGGGCATATGATCTCCTTCCTTTCAAAATCTCACGGCCCCCATGATACTGATCGCAAGGGCCAGAACAGACAAGAGCAAAGCCGCATCTTCCTTACTCATGCGTTTCACTCCTTTTCTTCAATTCGGCCAAATTGAAGTGGCCGGTTGTGATGTGCATGTTGTTTGGGTCGCCAAGGACAGTTTTGTTTTTCACGTCCTTGAACGTAACTTCCGGCGGAATTTCAATGTCAGGGCCGACTTTCAGGTCAATCTCATGTACGGTCTGGGTAACGGTGGTATCCCCGAAACTGGTTACGGTTTTATCGCTCATAATGTTTCTCCTTTTGCAAAGCATTTAATCAATAGGTTTGGGAACATTGGGTTTCACCCCCTTCAAAAGCTCGTCTACCGTGCAGCCGTAAAGTTTGGCAATCTTGGAAAGTGTCGCCGCGCGGGGGGATGTTTTACCAGTCTCCCAAAGGCAAACTGCCGATTGGTCAACGCCAAGAGCCTTTGCCACCTGGGACTGCGTAAGGCCCGCTTTCTGTCGAGCCTGAAAAAATGTCATTTATCTCACCTCCTATATGCAAAATAATGAGATTATCTCATTGACAAACAAGAAACATAAAGCTATAATGAAATTGTCGAAAATCATTGATAAGCCGCTGAAACATGGGGCTTGGCTTTTGCTTTGCTTGTTTGTATGTTATGATTATATCTCATTTACTTCATAATTGCAATAGCAAATGTTCATCTTCTTCATGTTTGGCAGTGAGTACAAAATGAGGGAGTCTAATTTGTATGTTTTGGACAGTTTTTTCAAATCTTTGCGCTAACGCAAATATATCTCCTAACGCAGTCGCAACAGAATTAAAAATTCCATCTGGTTCAATAACGGCTTGGCACAATGGAGCAATACCAAGAACAAAATCACTTACAAAAATCGCAAATTATTTTGACGTAACACCAGATTACCTACTGCACGGGGATGAACAAACAAAAAATCCCATCGCACAAGGCGACGGGATTTCTGTTGATGATGTAGAAAAATGGATTGATAACGCAGCATCCGAAGAGGATATCAAATATTTAATTGCAAAAGCATCTGCAAAGCTATTGGAGAAATAACCTATAGGGGGGCAAAATCAATTTTGGTTTTTGCTCTTTTCGATAATCTCCCTATAAATGGCAATAGCATCTTCTGGTGGGAGCTTTCTCACCAGCTGTTTTGCTTGTTCCCTTAAATTCGACATTGTATCTTTTTGCATATGTTTCCTCCTAAAAATTTAATAAGGTTGTGATTCTTGATGATAAGTGTAACCTCTTATCTTGTGGCATTTATCGAGATATTTTTTACTGTTGTATTTTTCTTATTTTTCTTCGCATTCGCTATAGCGATATGCCCAATTTTATCCCCAGTTGTTATAATTTTGGCTTATTTTGCTTTACGCAAAATTCGCGCTTACATCTACTTTAACAGCCAAAAGTTCTGGTTCATGAAAGTGCGGATTTCCTCTTATATAAAGGATTGCAACAGCCTGAATGACCATATTGGTGAACTGAAAAACGCAGCCCTTGTTATCAACCGCACAGACTATGGCGTTGGGCAGTATCACGATGACAGCCAGTGGAATGTTCACCGAGATTTGCATAAGAGCTATGAGCCTAACGTCTATCACTGTTCACGCACCGTGTGTGATAACGCCGGAAACGCGCCATTCCGGTACATCTGCAAATATTTTGGGATTGAAGCAGATGAAAAGACGCTTGAAAAGTTTGAATTTATGCTGAATGACTTTTCTGCCGCCGAAGAAGGCAAGCGCCTGTTGATTGAACAGCGGGCCGGGATTATGCAGAGTATCAACAACGAAGTGCCAGGCTTTATCAAAAAGCATTATGCCGCTCGGCTGGAAACGAAGCTTGGCTTTGATCCTGTGGATTTAAGCCCGATCAGTTATCCCAAATACGTTTTTAAGTACACCAGCCCTGCCGGATATACCGGCACCCACTATGATGTGGTAATGGACATTGACAACCTTGACCGCTTTGTGACCTATCTTTCCGATAAAATCAAATTTGCCAAAAGCGTTGCCGGTCAGCGTGCTCTGATGACACGTGCGTTGCGTGAACACATCAAAGAGCGTGATGATTATACCTGCTGCCGCTGCGGCGCATCCCTTGCAGTTGAACCCAATCTGCTGCTTGAAATTGACCACATTGTCCCCCTGTCCAAAGGCGGCATGACCACCGAAAGCAACCTGCAAACCCTGTGTTGGCGCTGCAATAGAAGCAAGGGGGATAAGGTGGAGTGGTGATTGTGCGACATTATTTGTCTTGCCAATCCGGGTATTCAATGCACTGCAACTCATTGTAGGCGGGTGATGTACTCCAACTAAGCCAGGGATTTGCCAAAACGACTTTTCCACGCTCTACTTCTTGATTCCATGCAATGATTTGTTCATACAATCGTTCTTTTGCAATATCATCCGTATATTTAACAGTTTCAATCTGATGGATTATCCCTTGATAACGTGTTTCAGCACTGATTATGTCCGCTTTGTATCCTATTCGGTAAGCGAGCGCAATTGTGCCGAAAACCACAGCGCAAACGCCGGATGCCACTGCAAGCACAATCGCCACCGCGGAAACGATTTGTTCTCCAAACGCATCGAACAGCGCATATGAAATCCAGCCAAAGACGATGGTTAAAATCGCAAGTAATACAATAAGTAGCATACTTTATATCCTCCGTTCAGATCACTGTCACTCAGGCCAAAATCAGCTTGATAATCATCAGCTGTGGGTTATTGACTGAGCATACTGGTATGATTATTGGTTCAGCAATGCCAAATCAATAATTTGGAAGTTTGCCCTATGAATATAGAGCGCCTTGTCATCAATCATCAATTTGGTGGTTTTGGGAAGGTCTTCGCAAACCTTCCAATATACATCTTTACCACTGTACGCGCAAATGGGATTTCCCAACTGGCTCTGAATGACGACCACGACAGGCTTGCCGAATGCGTTTTTGTATTTATTTACAACATTTGCAACAATAGTGTTGTCTCCAATGCTTTCATCTGTGTTGCTGTTGATGTCTTGCATTTGAAAATTTGCATCTGGTTCAAGACCTTTTTCTGTGAACAATACAGTAGAACCGCAATTACTAATTTGACAACCATCGACGGTAATTGTAACAACGGAGGATAGTGTGTTAGTATATCCCCAACTGCCATCGTTGTATGTTCGTTCACGAATAATGTTGCTATTCATATCAATTTTAGACCCCGAAACGGTCATAAACTTTTGGCCGTCATTGGAGTAAAACTGGCATTCATACGTGTTACCAGTAATGCTTCCGTTCAAGTCGTTGAAATCACTGCCAACCTTTGCGCAAGAACATAGGCTGGCAACGATTGCGATTATAAGCAAGATGCTCAGAATGCGATGGGTAATTTTTCGGATTTTCATGACGCAGTGTTCTCCTTATTTTTTCGTAGTTCTCTAATTCAGAGTTGAACTCGGCAATTTTTTTGATGTCTTCACGAGATAAAGCAAATACCAATCGGACACTTCTAAAGTGTAGGCTTACTGACGCAAGCCCACGACTTTAGTCGTGGGTTATTGACCCGGCTGGTTCTGATTTTTTTCTTCTGGTGCATCCGGATCTTTCCCAATCTCTTTGCAAAATGTGATGTATTCATCAACGCAGTTGATGATCGCTTGCCCGATGCCGTCAACGGTTTCTGCGTGATAGTCAACCAAATCTTTGATACCATCAATCTTGCCGTAATAGATTTTATCGTATGGGTCGTATTCTGGCGTTGTAGTATAGCCTTTATAAAGGATTTTTACGGGGAATAACAATCCGGCATCAGGAACAGGTTCTCCATTTAATGTACATCCCCTATCGCCATATGTATAATCAATCCCCAGCTGGTCACAGAGTTGTATTGCCAGTTTGGTTGCTGATATTTGCTTTTCTATGTCAGTCATCGTTCTTCCCCGCATCAGTTGTAAGTTGTCATTTCGACAACTTTGTGTTGTACCTATATCTTATTACAGATTGCTGTAACGGTCAATTAGCAAAACGCACAAATTTCAGGTTTCGCGCTTTACTGTCCGGTTTTTCGGTCTTTTGCGTCCGTGCTTTGGTGGGGTGGTTAAATCAGGCAGTTTCATGGCTGTTTTCCCTCCGTGCTCGGTCTTGCAGCACAGCGCAATACAAGGCTTCAATGGTTGCCGCATTACGGTTTTGGTAATTCTTTAGACGTTCCACGTTATTCATTGTTGATTCCTCCTGCGTTTTTTAATTACAGTTAGAATCTTAACACGTTTTTTTATGCCATGACTTCCATTTATTTCCATGGCATTTTTTGAAGAAATATTTCTTTATATTTTTTTGACTGTTGTTGTATAAAAATCTTACCGCATTTGAAGTGCAAAACATGTAAAAAATTGAGGGTGATTTAATGGAAAGTAGAGCTGATTTCCGAGAACGTGAAGGACTTATTCTTTCGCAGTGCCGGTTGGAATCCGGGCTTTCGCAAGAATATGTAGCCCGGCAGATGGATGTGAACATCCGTACGGTGCGCAACTGGGAAGAAGGGCTTTCCCCTATCCGAAACGATGATCTGTTGATGTGGTTCACCGTCTGCAAACAATCCCCCTGGCGCTGGCTGCAGCGCATCTGGATGCCGTCTGCATTCAGCGATACCGATACTCCAAACTGGACGGACGAACAGGTAGACAAGGCGCTTTCTGATTATATCGCCCAGATGCCGAGCCAATACAAGCGCCGCCTGCTGTATATCCTGTGTGGGGCGCACGGAAGCGATTGGGCAGGCCAGATAGACTTGTTATGCGCTAACGCTCATACGTCCATGCAAAGCCGTGTACGCGTCTGTCAGGCCGTAATACAGAACTACCGGATAGATACCGCAACAGGTGCAGACCCTTGCCCGGAAAGCATCAAGCCAGACTTTGACCGCCTGCAAATATGCCTGCAAGCCGGAGAAGCTGCCGTTGTGGCAGGCAACGGCGAATATAACGCAAGGGAAAAATAAAAAATCCCCTGCCGGTGGTGCCACACCAGCAAGGGATAAAGGGCCGTCAACATAAAAAGTTGACGGTTTTATTATAAAACATTTTTTGGAGGGCTGCAAGATGAAAAAGGATTTGACAGTTGGGCTCTTTCACAGAAAAGACGGAAGATACCAGCGGAAAGAGATGATAGGTGGCGTTTGGAAAACCTTTTCAGCTAAGACACCAGCAGAGGTTTGGCAAAAGATTGAGGATGCCAAAGAAGAGCATGAAGAAAAGGAACGAATTGAAGAAGAGCGTTCAAATGCTGGGCCGCTGTTCAGCGAAATTGCAAAAGAATATATCCGCGTTGTGCAGGGCATGAAAAGCGGAACGCAAAAAAGCTACCTGCCTGCCGTTAAGCGGGCTACTGACGAGTTTGGCGAATACCACATGCGGGAAATTGAGCCTTACATGATCGCGGAATTTTTGCGCGGTCCTGAAATGGCCGGGCGTGCTGCCACAACGGTATCAAACCAAAAAACTGTGATAAACAACATCTTCCAGTATTGGATTGACAGTCCAAAGTGGCGCGGAGATGTAAACCCGGCAACGCAAACTAAAATGCCGCGCGGCCTGCATAAGGGCAAACGACAGCCCCCTACAAACGAGCAAGTGGCAGTGGTAAAGGAACATTACCTTGACCCCGATGCGCTCCCTGCGGTGGCTTATCTTTGCACTGGCGAGCGCAAGGGCGAAATGTGCGCCATACAGCTGCGTGATATTGACTTTGATAAAAACATCATCCACATCACAAAAACGATAGAGCACAAGGGCAATGCCGCTGTGATAAGGGATTATGGCAAAACCCCGGCAGCAATCCGGCAAGTGCCGCTGCTTTCCATGCTAAAAGAAACCCTACAGCCCATCCGCAAAATGCCAAAGGACACATACATTATTGGCCTTGATACAAAGCCTGTAAGCAAAAGCCGCTATGATCGTATGTGGCAAAAGTTCTGGCGAAAATACGGCGTGGCAAAGCCAGTGCCCAGAACCAAAAGCGTTGTAAAGCACGGCAAGAATGTAACCGTTGCATATACTGATTGGAAAGTTCCTGTGTGTGGGCACCAATTCCGGCACGAATATGTCTGCATGCTTGCAATGGCCGGTGTGCCGGAAGAGATTGCAATTCAGCTTGTGGGCCATGCAAACGCCAAAATGATTCATGAAGTTTATTTAGCCCTTAAGCCCCAAATGATTGAGGAAGCACGGAAAAAGCTTGAAGCTATTTTGTCAAATGTTAATTAAGGGATGCCCCTACTTAATGTTGCAAAAAAAAATTTATGCGCTGCGGTGGTTTAACCACTTCGGCGCATTTTTTTGCACCAAATCCGCACCAAAATCCCGATAACCAGGATTGCAAAACAATGTATAAAATTTTTGCACCATGAATGCACCATGAATAATATACATTTTTGAACGTTTTTGAACAGATTTGAACAAAGAAAAAACCGCTAAGCATCGTCACTTAGCGGTTTTTTGTCGGTGCAACAACCGTATTCATTTTGGTCCGAGTGGCGAGAGTCGAACTCTATTACATTAACGTATCACCGTATAAAATACTGCATGTGCACCAAAATTGCACCTGTGCAATTTGACGGAAAACTTTGCATCCCTATATTTGGTATTGCAAATCTCACCCTATAACAATGGACAAAACTTTTATTTAGTTCTTTTCAAATCGTGCATCAATCCTGCATACGTTTCCGGTTTTGCTTCCTTTAGTGCTTCCATAAATTCATCCAGTACACGCCAAGCATGGCCGGAATCTGCACTTTTCATAGTTTCCAAAAATTCACTCATTCTACAACACACTCATAATATTTTTCCACTTTGTTTTTGGAAGCATCTTTGTCATTGATGAATGCTGCTGCCAAGTCTGCATAGAATTCAGCCATGTTCACGTTGTGCTTTTTAGCTGCCGGATAGTAGTCACTGAACATCATGTTCATGGCCGCATAGAATTCTTCTTTTGTGCAATCCATCCCACGCGGGGCCATGTAAGTAGAGGTCTGTTCTATCGTCCAGTGTTCGCCGGTGGAGCCATCAGCGTTTTCCATGTTATGCACCCATTGTTTCAAGTCGCCGGAATCTTTTGCGATGCGAAGCATTCTTGCAAAGTCATTCATGGCAACGTAACAGCGCACAATGCTTTCAAATTCTGTCAGGCTTTTGGAGGATATTGCATCACCCATGCAATAATAGGCTTCTTCCATCAAGCGCTGTTCATAGTCCTCAAAGTCCTTGTATGTAAGCTCTTTCAAGCATTACACCCCCTGTTCAGCGCATATCCTCCGCATAGCGGCGTTTATATTCGCGGTCATCCTGGTCTGTGTCCATCCTGCGGCGCATGTCATCCGCATAACGGCGGTCACGGCGCATATCGTTGCCATAACTCCCGCGCATTTTTGCTTCCCAACCGCCATCATGGCTGTAGCCCTCTTCTTCCATGATGTCATCAAGGTTAGCAATGCTCTGTGTGACCTTGTAAACCACGTCAAGATCACGAACATTCAAAGTGCCGTGACGGGAAACTTGATCCAGTTCATCACAAAGCATTTCCCGGATGTCATTCATTGCTTTCATGCTCATTGTTATTTTCCCCTTTCTTAACTTTCGCGTTCAACAATCAGATTGCTGTTGGATACGGAAATTGCCTGCGTGCTGCTATTTTCCGCCGCTATTGTTACGCAGCATCCACGAGGAACCTCGACAAATGCAGCAATGTAAATATTGAAGAAATTCTCAACTGCCGCAGGTGTCACGGTTGCTGTGGCGCTATTCAGCGGCTCACCATTGATTGCAAGAGAAGCTGAAATCGCTTCAACTGTTCCTCCAGTTGGAATTGCGATATTCGCCCCAAACGAAATTTTGAATCGTGCCTTGCACTGATTTGTCAAACCGCGCAGCGTTACAATACCAGACCCGGCACGGTGAACAATACAAGGTTTACCAGCTACTGCTGTTTCTGTAAGCAAAACATTTTGTCCAGCTGCCACAGTCTGAACAGCTGCCGAAGTGTACTCTGCCATAAAAACAATCCTTTCTTCTAAGAATAAACGGCGGGACTATTGCCCCGCCGCCTTTTTTGCAAAATCAGCTCAGGGCTGAACATGTAAGAAACCCTCACAAGTTGCCATATTTTACTTAGGCTGCACAGCTGTTGGCGTAACCGCAGCACCCGTAACCATAATTGCCAGTATACGGGTTTGCAACCGCGTAAGCAGGCACCGGAAGCGGTGCAGCACGGCGCAGAATTTCAGTGGTACTTGCATCAATTGCCGCACGAAGCGCGGAGTTCTGATCGGCCTGAGATGCAGCTAGGCGCAGCGCCTGGTTTTCGCTCTGCAAGGTTTCAATCTTGTCCTTGCACAGGTAATCCAGGATTGCGCGGGTGTTGGTGTTCTGGTTCTCCACAATGTCACGAGTGTTAAAGTTCATCGTGTTCTGCATTGCGTTGAATCCCTGCTGCATCTGGTTGCGTGTATCACACTCCTGGGTAGCAATCGTGTAATTCACGCCCTGGATGCCGCTCTGGGTCTTGCAGCAACAATCCGCAAGCTGGGTACCAAGTGCATTCTGGCCCTGAAGCAGTGCAACATTGGTTGCGTTAAAGCCCTGCTGAATGCTGTTGTTCAGGTTATTAAACCCGTTCAGCATGCCGGTGTTAATGGCATAAGTGCTGTCGCAAATTCCATTCTGGATAGAGCGAATTCCGTTGTCAATACCATTAAGGGCAAAGCCCTCGTTGATATCGGCACGGGTTGCATAGCCCTGGAAACCAGGGGAATTAGCGCCGCGCATGCCGCCGCCAAAGCCACCGAATCCGCCAAAGCCCATGCCACCCCAACCGAACATACCGAAGATTAGGAACAGCACGATCCATGCCGCCCAATCGCCGCCCCACATGCCATTGTTGTGGTTATTGTTTCCGGTAACAGCGGCAATATCGGCAGGAGTCATATCGTTATAAACTGCCATTGGTTATCTCCTTTTCAAAATTTTTATTCTAAATGCGGCCGCATTTATTCAAAAGCCAAACATAGAACGCATAGCAGAAAACTGCTGTTCCATATTTTTTGCTTGCTGCTGGATAGAATTTAACTGCTGTTGGCTTAACTGGCCGGAAGCAACAATCTGTTCTATCATTTTATTCGGGTTTTTCCCTTGCATTTGGTTCATAAATCGTTGGAACTGCTGCATCATGTTGCCTTGCTGGTTTCCGTTAAGTTTGCTGTACAGCGGGTTTGGCATTTGCTGCCTCCTTTACTGCCTTTTGCGGCTTTGCTTGCATTTGGCTTTTAAAATCACCAAAAGCGGCTGCGAGTGCGTCAAATTCTGCTCGCGTAACAAAATTTTCGGTTTGTGGCTTTGCCGCCGGTGCCGCTTCCCTCTTGTGGTAGTCGTAAACTTCCATTGGATAGGGCATATTGTTTACATCGCGGCATTTCACATAGAATGTTTGCATGTCTCTATCCATCAAGATGACTTTGCTGCCCGGAGCAACCATATAGCCGTTTGCTTCACCCTCACCAGATACCCAAACCACTTCGCAAGATTGCGGTGCCTGCTGGGGCGGTATTTGCTGTGGTTGCGGCTGAAACCCACCCTGTCGTAGCTGCGCCAACTGGTCTGGCACAGGTTGACCATAATACTGTGGATATGGGTTATAGTACGGCATGTTCATTGTTTTCCTCCCAATAGGCTTTGGGGACTTCATTGCCACAGTCCCATGTGTCTATCCAATCCCCGTTTTGCACACAAACAACATGCGTTGGCATTTCCAGCAAAAACGTTCCGCTTTGGTTGCTATCTGCAAAACCCTTAACCGTGCATTGCATTTCCGATACTCTGGAGATTCGATGTCTCCCCCATCCGTTGCCAATCAGGTACGTTTTCCATACGCGATTGGCACATGGCATATCGCAAAGCAAACTTCCCTGTACACATAAATCTGTATAAATCTCTTTCCAGGGCTTGCTCATCGCCGCCGCCAAAGCTCTTACAGCGCAATCTTCTGTGCGCCTTCCAGCCGGGTTAAGATTGACATTTTTGTAAGCCATTTTTGTTTCCTCTAGCTTAATTATAAAAAAATAGACGTAAAAACGTGCGACACGAACGCGACAATTTTACGCCAAGTTTATACAAAATATTTTTCAAAAATCTATTTACAATACTACTTTAGAGTAGTATAATATAAGCAAGATAAGAAATAAACACACAATTATAACAGGAGGAAAGCAAAATGACTAACACCATTATTAACAACATCAACGCAGATATCATCAGCAAGGCAAACGAAGCGAACAAGGCTGAAACCGAGCGCATCGTTAACACCTATCAGCAAATGTGGGGTAACGGAGATAGCTTTATAGCGAATGACATGGCTTTTCTTTTTAGCGGTGCACAGCGCAGCGGATTGAATGATGACGAAGAGATGGCAGCAGCTGTCAAGGCCGCAGAAACCGACCTGATTTATAAAGTTATCATCAAGACTTGGTTCAAGGATATGAGCCGCCCAGATGCTGTTGCTATCTGCAACAAGCTTTTTGGTAGCAGAGACAGCATTCAGATTTTTTCTGCAACACTAACCGCAAACGATGTTGCACGGAATTGGAATGCAGAGCACAGCAACGAGAAGCCCATTTACATGACCACCCGCGCTATTGAGGAGACTTTTGGAAGCATCTAAGGATGCAGGAGGCATCAAGATGGACATTACTCTCAAGGAATACGCTTTTAGACACGGCAGAACCCCCGCAACCGTGCGGCAGAAAGTTTTGCGCGGAGGATTTAAGACCGCGCACAAAATGGGCCGTGACTGGCTCATAGACGAAAATGAGCCTTATATCAAGCGCCCGACAAGGAATTCGAGGCAAAATCAAAAGGCAAAAGACGAGGATGGGAAATGAAATGAAATCGTTGCCCCCGTTACCATCAAAAATGGTTACTGCATACCTTCTTCCGAACGAGCTATCCGCACTTTCAAACTTGCAAAAAAGGATGAAACTTGAAAGTCTTTCGGATGCGGCAAGGTATTGTATCTTAAAATGTAAATTGCCAGTGTATCCACTTCCACAACGTTCTGATATCGCATTTTACTATAGGAAAAGAATGGACATAGCCTTACACTTTGACGAATATGCTGTATTACAAAACATTGTCAGCACAATGTCAAAGCAGTCCGGAAAAAACATTTCGATATCAACTGCAATTCGTAGTGCGATTGTATATGTATCGAAGCAATAAAAACAAGAAAGCCCCCGTTTGTGATACATTTCAATCACAAACGGGGGCTTTTTATTACCCAATTTTATTTTTTATCGCTTTAACTCTCCGATTAACCGTCCTTTCGCTGCAATACAATTCCGCCGCAATATCGGCGTTGTGCAGCCCACGCCGCCGCAAGTCCAGTACGGCGTGTTCGTCATCTGTCAGGTCAAAACAGAGGTTATCATAATCGCTGCGGCTCATTCGGAAATCAAACTTACTTCCCATTGCCAAAGCCCTCAAGAATCTGCTTGAAAGCCTGGTGTAGGCCAGTGGATGCCAGCCCGCTTGCAAGGCCGGACAGGATCACGGTAGCGGTAATTTCAGGCCAATTCATCCAGCATGCCAGTGCGACACCAAGCGCCGCGCAAATCGTGGGGATATAGCGGTTGTCCACATCCTTAATCCACTGCTTGACAATCCAGCCCACGCACAGGCAGATGCCAACAATCACGGGAATCATGTATTCGGACAGAAAAGAAATATCCATTTTGCTTTCTCCTTTTTTAGCCGATCAGATGTTTCTGCAAGGCTTCCTTTGCCTTCTGCATCTGGTCAATGTTGTTTCCGTCAAGGTTGTGATCAAGCAGGGCAAGCAGTGCCTGCATGGTCACGTGCTGCCCTTCATCCATGCGGTCAAGCCGGTGTTTGTCGTTTTTCAAGAATCCCTCCATAGCGTTCACCCGCGTTTCTAACTGGGTAATGCGTTTGTCCTGGTCGGTTTTTGGCTTTTTTATTGCGGTAATTACTTTGCTGATAGCCACTCCCCCGGCATACAGTGCGGCGGCAGCACCCGCCGCGTAAATCAAAAATGCCCAGGCTTCCGCGATCGTAAACGAAAATACATGCTGCATTGGCATCACACCTCCACGATGGGAATTCCATAGGCTACAGCAGCGTCATGCTCAATACGGCACCCACGATAATCCTGCCAGCCGGGGGCGAACACTACAAAATCGGCGGTGCCCAGCAGTTTGAGACTTTCGCCCAGATACCACAGCGGTGCTGCGTCAGGCGGGGCACTCTCGAGAAAGGATTCGATGACCTCGATTTCTTCATGGGTTTTCATGTACACATCAGCAATCAACACCTTGCGCTCTTTGAGGATATCCTCGTCGGTCTTGCCGCGCATCGGCTGGGAGATAAACAATTTTTTCATAGCTTTACCCCACATATTCGGCCTTGTACAGCCCTGCATCAATCAGCTGCAGCTCTGCACACTTGCGCATGATGTACCATGCGTCGCCGCTGGATACCGGCCCAACGTCCAGCATCCACTGGTTGCCATCTGCACAGGTTTCGCGGTACAAGCCAGCAGTTACCAGTCCCAGGCCATCGCACAGGGCGCGGATGGTGCTGCGGTCGCCGCTGGAGATACGGCCAATGGTAATACGCTGCTTGTCCAGCTTGTTTGGGGTGGTATCCTCCGGGGTGGGCGCGGTGTGACCCTGCAGGCCCGCCTGGATCATCAGCTGCTCATAATCCTTGTAGACCCGGTTGCAGTCCAGGCTGGTGCCGTAGCCGGGGATGCCCAGCGCGTTGCGGCTGGAATACTGCCAGATGCCATACGGCAGCGGGCAGGTGCAGGCATTGCCGTACTGGGCAACCCAGATATCATACTTGGACAGCGCTTTGTAATCCAAGCGGTGGCGGATAAAATCGCAGGACGCATACAGGATGCCGTAGTATCCAGCCGCCTCGACCTCGCCCAGGAACGCTTCCACCAGTGCCGTGCGCTGGGCAGTTGTCAGGCGCAGGATGCACGGCTCGTACTCGATATCATACGCCACCGGCAGGCACAGGTGCTTGCCCTTAATCGCTGCCAGGCAGCAGCGTGCTTCCTGCCGTGCCTCCGCCGGGGTGCTGGCATAGCTGTACCAGTACACGCCGTACTGGATGCCCAGCCGGGTGCACTCAGCCGCGTTGCGCTCAAACTGCGGGTCTTTCTGGCTGGTATGGCGGCCATACCCTGCGCGCAGCATAGCGTGGCGGATGCCCTTGCCATACGCTGCCTGCCAGTCAAATTTGCCCTGATGTTTCGATACGTCGATTGCGTCAATCATTTCTTTCTTCCTCCGATCTTCTTTTATCTGCCAGTGCCGCCCCATCCCACCACAGCTGCGCTAACAGTTCGCGCTCTGTGGTGGTGTCCAGGCCCTCACGTTCCAGCCGATCCAGTACAGCATCCACAAGATCAAGGGCCATAGACAGCGTGCGGGACATGCGCTGCACTCGTTCGTTGTCCGTCACAGCTGCCCCGGCATGGCGGGCCAACTCACATCATACGGGAAGCCGGGCTGTTCCGGCACATCCCGCAACGCCTGGCGGTAGGTCGCCCACGCTTGCTTGTCCGTTTTGGCGTCATCCAGCACGGTCCAGTCGCAGGCAGAGATCAACCGGTCGCGCTCTGCGCGTACCTGGGCAGCGGCCTGGGTGCGGTCCGCCTGCTTGACGGCCTCCGCCCAGATATCAGGCGCGGTTTCCAGCGCACCGGCAGGCAGGGCAGTCCGCGTCTCATAAGTTGTATAGCGGTAACCGTTCCAGGGCGTGTCCATATCGGACACAGCCGGGCGGCTTGCTGCTTCTTCGTCCTCATACAGCCGCACCAACGTGCGGCTATCTTCCAGCGGTTCCGTCTCAAAGCGGGGCCGCTTTTCGTTGCATTCGATTTTAAGCATTTTGTATTGCCTTTCTAATTTTCCGGCAACTTATCACGCCGTCAACGTGCTTGACCCGGAAATGGTGCATATCTGCATGTTTTAGCTGCCCGATCCGGCAGGCAGCCTGCCGGGCCTGGTGCGGTGTTGGGTTGCCGTGTGGCCGCTTGCTGATATCCAGGCACAGCCGGATCAGGCGTTTGCTGGTACGCTTGCGGTAGATGGTGTGGTCGCAGTAGATCACAAAACCCAGGCCATCCAGGGCGCGTCCGCGGTGCTCACCGTCAGCGTCTATGTAGTCGGTGCGGTATACCTGCCAGCTGTTATTGATGGTATACCCTGCTGCGCACAGCCAGTCCATGGCGGCCTGCAGGGCACGGTGAAGCTTGCGCTTGTTCGGGCCATACATGTGGATATTGTCCACATACCGGTAATAGTGCCGCACGCCATCCAGGCTGCGCACATAGCGGTCAAATGCCGTCATGGCCAAATTTTGGAACCAGTGGCTTGTGACATAACCGATAGGCAGGCCATTGGCAAAACTCTGTACCACAGCATCAGCCAGGCGCAGCCAGTACTTGTCCTTGATTAGCTGCCGGTATCCGTACATCACAAAATCATGGTCCGTTTCCGGGAAGTTGTGGTGGATATCCAGCTCCGCGCCATATTTTGTGCCCGCGCGGTCCGTTTTGATCCAGTACTCCACATGCTTTTTGGTGCTGTGTGGTCCACGTCCCCGGATACCTGCCACGCAGTAGGGGTCAAGTTTCGGCACAACCTTGTCATAGATACTGTCGATCAGTATCCAGTGCATCACGCCATCGGGCCAGAATGGCACATAGTCGATATCACGCAGCTTGCCGTTGCTTGGCTCATAGTGCTGGGTGTGGATTGGCTTGCTGGGCACCCAGTCGCCGCATATGATCCAGTGCTGCACTTGTGCAACACATTCATCTGCATGCAGCAGGGCGGGTACCGTGGTCGGATCGTCCATGCGTTTCTTTGCATGTTCAAACATCTCCCCTCTGATAAAATTCCGGTCTGTCATGACCGGCAACAGGTTTCCAATGCGTTTAGGCATGTTATAAGCTTTCTTTGGCCACAAACCATTTCGCCCGGCGTTTGCCGTCTACTAAGGTTTCCGGATGGGCCAGGTTATAGCTAGAGCTCAGGCAGATTGATCTTGCAAAATAGGTCACGACCAACAGCACAGCAAGCTGTGCTGCCGCCAAAGAAAGGTCACCGCCGATGTTCCACCAGGCGGTGCCCGCGTCGTTGTTGAGGTTGAGGTAGAACGGGCCTGCGTTGCCGCCGTTGTTGGAGTTGCCGCCACGCAGAGCGATACGGTATAAGATCAAGAGCCTTTTGCATAATGTCATATTCGGATAGATTATCGGGGACCGCAAGGCCCCCGAACCCCCGCTTAACCGGGGATAGAAAGGTCACCGCCGATGCTCCACCAGGCGGTGCCCGCGTCGCGGTTGAGGTGGAGGTAGAACGGGCCTGCGCGGCCGCCGCCGCCGGAGTCGCCGCCCCGCAGAGCGATACGGGTTCCAGCCTTATTGATATAAAAATAGTCTGCCAGGTAAGTACCAGAGCCGCCGCCAACAGACTTGGTGATCTGCACGCTGGGCGCACGATCATCCTGCTGCAGGGCGGTCGCCCAACCTTCATCCGGCATTGCCATAGTGTCAAGGGCAATGTAGCCATCGTTGGATGTCCAGCTGTACTTTGTGGGGTCATCGCACCAGTACGGTACGCCGTCAATCAATTTCCAGTCGCATTCAAAGCGCCACTGGTTGCCATAGAGCGGATTTTCCACGCCGTAAAATACAAAACTGTGCCGTCCATCGGTGTTGCTGACGGGACTGCCGCAGGTGGCAATCACACTGTTTGCGGTGCCGGTGCCCTGCATTATGCGCCATACCTTGTGATCAGTCGTTGTGGTTACGGGATTGCCGTCAAAATTAACCTTAACGTTGGTGGCATCACCATCAATGGCCTCCACACTGGTAACTATGCGGCGTTTTGCGATGGTTTCGTCTTCGCCGCCGGTGCCGATGGAAATCACCATGCCGGGCTCAATGCCGGCGCTCTTGGCAACCACCACACTGGCAGCATTGTCAGTTGCAGCAGCAACTGCAAGGTTCGCGCTGTACAAGCTTACACAGCCATTGATCTTGCTCTGCGCATGGCGCGTGCCGTATACAACAACCATCAGATAGGCCAGCACCTCAAAGTCGACACTGGTGCCAATGCTGTAAGTATCGCCCCATTTGCGGGCAGCGGCCAAAAACCGCGTGATATTCTGGCTGCCAGTCGGCACGGCACCGGCAATGCTGTGCAACTTGCCGTCCGTGCCAATGCTGCCGGGGAAAGCGCGCACATAGCATCTCTGTTTAAGGCTGCCGTCTGCGTTCAAGAATTTGCGCGGGGCGCGGTAGCCAGGCAGCATAGACATGCTGATGGACGGTGCAACATCCAACATGCCGGAAACATAGAATAGCGGAATTTCTACAAGCACCTCTCCGTTAGTACCGTCTTCGATGTATCCGGGCTGGCCCTTATACGCATTGACCTTAACGGTGCCGTCCGCGTTCAGGGTGCAGCAACAGCGGCGCATGCCTGCCCAGGGGTAGACGGCATCAAAGCTGTTCTGCCCTGCGCTGGTGTCAGTGCCAGGCGCAAACACAAAATCTTTGGCTGCGCCTACACGGGTGCCCGCGCTGGCACTGCCGGAAAAGTTCACGCCGAAAATGGCCTGACTGGTTACAATGCCAGCCACCTGCGCGGCATAATTCTTGGCATCGTCTGCGCTTTTGGCGGCGGCAGTCTCGCTGGATTTGGCCGCTGTGGCGCTGCTGGCCGCGGCTGTGGCCTTTTCGCTTGCGCTGCTTTCCGCAGTATCAGCCCCCGTCTTAGCTGTCTCAGCGGCGTTCTGTGCCGCTTTGGCGGCAGTCTCCGCGTTGGTTGCGCCCTGGGCAGATCTGGCCGCGGCGGTTTTGGAGCTTTCGGCAGCCGTTGCACTGCTGGCAGCATTATCCGCGCTGGATTTTGCCGCTGCGGCCTGCGTGGTGGCGGTGCTTGCAGCGCCGCTGGCGGTACTGGCAGAGCTGGCGGCGGTCTTTGCACTGTTGTCTGCTGCCGTTTTGGCAGATTCCGCGCCGGTTTTGGCCGTCTCTGCCGCGCTCTGGGCGGTTTTAGCGGCTGCAGAACTGGCGGCAGCGTTTTTTTCGCTTGTGGCGGCAGCCGCTGCGCTGTTGCCTGCATCGGTCGCTTTGCCGGATGCAGTGCTGGCGGATGCGCTCGCAGCATCCTGGCTGGCTTTGGCCGCCGTCTGGCTTTTCTTTGCGGCGGCAGCGCTGGCGCTGGCCTGATCAGCGGAGTTTTTCGCGGCAGCAGCGTTGCTGCCTGCGCCGGTCTCCGCCGTTTTTGCCGTTTCCGCGCTATTGGCTGCTGCATCTGCACTGCCCTGCGCTTTGGTAGCGAACTGTGCAGCCGCTTCGGCTAATCTGGCAGCGTCATGGGCGCTTCCAGCCGCAGCCGTTGCGCTGGCCGCTGCATTATCCGCGCTGTCCTTGGCGTTGCTTTCTGCCGTCTTGGCGTCCTGCGCACTGCGGGCGGCCTCTTTGGCGGCAGCGGCAGCACCGGTGTAGTTAGCCAAGACCTGATCCACAAACTGCTGCCACTTGTCGGGCGTGGGGTCGGGGGTGACGTTGCCAACAGTGGCGTGGTCCTGCACCAGATAGTAGGTCGTGCAGCTGATCGCCTGCCGCCCCTCTCCGGTGCCCACAAAAGTCAGGGCGCAGCGGCCTGCTGCCGCCTGCTGGGTGGCAGTAGCCTCCGGCGGTACGTCCAGCATGCCGTCAGCATCCACCAGCACCTCAACGGCGCTGGCAGCCTTAAACGTGGCAACAATGGTCAGGCCATCCCATTCCGGGCTGCACAACACCCGGATGCGCTCATTACCATAGCTGTCATAGGTGCCCAGGCGCAGCGGGCCTTCAAACGTTACGGCCTTGTAACCGTTCAGGTAGATGTCATGATTATAGGGTTTCATGCGGATCACCCCTTATTTCTGCTGATTGTCCGGTGCATTGCTTTTGGCGGAGACGGTACCCTCGGTGATCCCGCTTTGATCTCCTTTTTCCGCGGCTGCCTCCTGGGCCTCCATGTTCGCTCTCACGACATACAATATATTTTCCAGGATCAGCTCAGATGTGGCATACGGAATTTTAGCTTCATTCAAGGCTGCCACGATTTTGCGGCGGCATTCATGGGTTCTTTTGCTGTCAGTCATGTTTTTTCTCCTTTACAGTCGTGCGTTTACAGCGTTTTTCAGGGTTGCAATGGCGGTCAGCAGATCATCGTCCAGGGCCACAAAAGATGCCCGGTTATTCTGGCTGGTGATGTTGCCGTCATTGTCCAGTTCTGCGTAAGTGTAGCTCACGCGTTCGCCCTCAGCGGTCGTTACGATTGCCACGGCGCTCAATTTTTTCATATTTTGTTGCCCTCCAAATCTTCTAGTAGTGTATCAACGGCCAGGTTTGCGCCGGTATCCATCGTCAGCAGGTCGTCTGCAGCACTGGCCCCAGTATCCAGCGCGCGGGCAGCGGTGCTGGCTGCCATGTCAATGCCCGCCGGGGTTCCTGCCGGGTAATTGCACTCGCTGGGTTCGGCGTATTCGCCCTCATAACCGCGCTGGGCAGCCATAGCCATCCACGAAAATTTCTGTCCAGGTGCACCGTGCACAATAGCATACTGCCCGCAATCCTCAGCCCATAGGTGGCCGGTGCCATCGCAGTCTGTCAGCAGCCAGGTCAGCTGCCCATGTTGAGCCACCGTCTCCGCATAGCGTGAATCAGGTACAATCAGGCACCAACCGTCCGGGCCGCACTCGCCGCGGCCCAAATCCGCAAAGGTCGGGGTGGGCGTTTCAAACGCGGCCATTTTCAATGCGCCAAAACTGGTGGACACGATACGGGACTTGCTGCCCCACGCGCTCAAATTCTTACAGTTGAGCGCACCGGACACACCCACGCGGGTAGTATTAAAATCGGCATCGCTGTCATCGCTGCGGTTGTAGGTGATCTGCATCCCAACGTAAGATGTGGGGTTAAGCCCGTCCACCCAGCCGTATTTAGCGTACTTGCTGCACGCGCCGATGTAACTGCTGCCCGCCTCTGAGTACAGCACGCCGGTTAATCCGATTGATCCCGTGTTGATGGTGGCGTACCATGCAATGTGCCTATTGTCAATGTACACGCGCTCCCCGGATTCCGTGCCCATGCGAATGTAGGAGTTGTCCAAGTCGTACGCAGTGCTATACTTGAGATTGTGTATCTGCCCGGTCGTGATGTTTCCGCCGTTGATAATGGTCTTATCCTGGTTCCATGTGCTCAAATCCGAAAATGTCACCACGCCGGTCATGCTGATCTGCGCGCTGGTGATCTCCGTTCCACCCGCCGTCAGCTTGATGGTGCTGCTGGTTCCGCTGGAGGAAGCCGTCAGCTTGATGGTGTCAAACGTCTGTTTGATCTCGGTTTTGGTTTCGTTGGCGGTCAGATAGTCGCCGGTGCTGGCCGTCCAGGCAGTGGGGGCGTTGCCCATCTGCACCATGGGGTGCATGATGGTCAGATCGTTGGTAACGGTGGCGTTATCGTTCGCGGTACTCACAAACAGACCGTCTGCATAGCCGTCCGCGGTCGCCGTAAAGGCTGCCCAGCGCAGCTTCCAGCCGTTATCCAGTGCAATATCCTGCTGGGCCTGCTTGAACGCGCTGCCATAGTAGGCTTTGGTTCCGCTGGGGGATTTGGTTTCAAACTGCAAAAACAGGCTGTCCGTGCCGGAGTTGAGCTTGTACAGTACCGATGCACAATAGGTCATGCCCTTGGCAATCACCAGCGTTTTGTCCGCACCAAAGTGGAAGCGGGTGTTCCGCGCTTTATTGGTCACGCGAACAGATTCACCGCTGATCGTGTATGTTCCTTTTTTGCTCAGGTCATTGCCGCCTGCATCCAGGGTCGCATTGTTCCAGTCGTCGGTGCCCACAATAATATTGTTGCCGCCGGTGATCCGCTGCGTTACCGTCTGGGTAATGCTGTCGGCTTTCTGGTCAATCGCGGATACCGATTCTTTAACGGTTTTGAATTCCTTCTTGGTGCTGTCCAGGTCGTTGGAAATGGTTGTGGTGGTTTCTTTCAGGCTGCGGACTTCCGTTTTGATTTCATCCGCCGATTGGGAGATCAGGCTTTTGGCGTTTTCCTCTGTTATGTAGTCCCCGCTGCTAGCTATCCACGCGGTCGGCGCATTGCCGTATTGCAGCATGGGGTGAAGCAGTTCAAACTTGTTGGTGTAGTTGCCCATTCCTGCGTGGTTAAGGCCGCTGCCGATATCTACCTGTTTTACGATAGCGTCGCTGGATGGTGTCCACAGCCCGTACCGCAGCACCCAGCCGTTTGTCTGCTTAATTTCAATCTGGTCAGCAGCTTTGATGGCCACCCACGTATTGTTATAATTGATCTCCATGCACAGCTCATCCGTGCCGGAAACAGGCTTGTACATAACGGACAGGCACAGGGTAACGCCCGCTGACGCATGTTCGTTCACCGTCTGCCAACGGAAATACCGATTGGAGTTTGCGTTTGTTACGGTCGCGCTGCCGGTATCGTTGTACGTGACCGAACTGCCGCTGACCTCGTTTCCTTTCAGCTCGGAGTTCTTGAAGCTCTCACTGCCAAGGATCAGGTTCCCGCCGCCGGTGATTTTGGTGTCTTTTTTCACCTCAGAGGAGAGCCCGTCCACCGTTGCTTTCAGGTCGGTGTACTTGCCGGTCAGGTCGCTGGCCTTTACTTCCAGGCCGTCCACGCTGGTCTTGATCTCCAGCATTTTGCCGGTCAGGTTCTTGTAGCTCTGGCTGTTCACGGCGCTGGAACTTTCCCGGCTGGCGCTGCCCACGCTTTCAAAGCTTGCCTTGCCGGAGGAGATTGTGGCGCTCATCAGGTAGGTGTCGAACTCCCGCCCGCGTGCGTCCTTAACGTGCACGATCTGCCCGCAGGCAAGGCCGGAACTGCTGGGCACGGCCACTTTGCAGGGGGTGTAGGTCACGTTTTTCAGCGCGTTGTACAGGTTCTGGACAACGGTTTTCAGGTTGGCTTCGGTGCCGGTTGTCAGCAGCAGATTGCCCTGCACTGCATAGGTGTTGGTGGCAGTGGTGCTGTCGGGGTAGATGACCCCCACGTCACTGTCCGACTGCCGAATCTGGACTTTCTCAATGGCCTTGACGGTGTAGTCCTCGTAGCTCAGGCTGTCAGCATAATAAGCGGTGCTGTTGCTGGCACCGTCCGGGGTGATTTTAGCAGTGCTGCGCTTGTCACTGTAGGTCAAGAATTGCAGCTTGCCGTCTGCATTCATGTGGGCATAGCAGCCAGCTGCTTCCGCCGCCCAGGAGATGATTTGGCGGCAGGTTAAATCGTCTGCATAGAACGCCTGCACGCTGTAGCTGCCGTTGATGGGCAGGCTGCTGCTGGCAAGCGTAACCCCTGCCCGCTGGCAGGCCAGCTGAACCAGCTGCCAGATAGTTTTGGGGAACTGTGCCTGATTGGCCCGCAGCCAGCCGGAGAAGTCCGCATCCAGCTTGGACATGGTGTCATAGGCCACTACTTTGTATACCGCGTTAGAACCCGATACCTCACGCATCATCCCCTGGTATTCCGGTTTTTCGCAGTAGAACACGCCTGCTTTTGTCCTGGCGTTTGCATCATCAACTGTATACAGGGTTAGCATATCCCCTTGGGCAATCAGCTTTTCGTCAGCGGCAATGTACTCCACTTCTATTTCATCGGTGCACGCACTGCCAAGCGTAAATTCTTTTTCGCTGTTTACGCTGGCGGTCAAAGTGCAGGATAAAATAATGGTGGAACCAATTTCTGTCCCATTTTCTTTTACAAGCAAATATTTCAGCATTTGGTTCCACCTTCTTTACTTTTCTACCATGTCAAAGCTGACATCTGTATACAGTCCGCCGTCCTCTTTGCACATGGTCAGGTTGTAAGTTGTATAGGAAATATCGCCCGTGTAGGCTTCCATTGTATGGGTTTCCCCCTGGTCAACATAAGTTGCCGTATATTCCTTGCCCTGCACCAGGCCCACAAGCTCTTTCAGCTCGTTGCCGGTCATGGCGTTGTAGGTCAAGCTTACTTTATGCAGGTCACGGCGCAGCCAGTCAATGTGCATCACGCCGTCTTCGGTGCGCCCGCTGTTTGACCCGGTGTAGTTGGTATGCTCTATCTTACATCCCTGTGGCTCATACAGGTTTGTGCCGTTCACGGCCCAGATAGAGCTTTTTTTGTTAAATGTCATGGCATCACCTTAAAATGCCGGAACACCGGTTCTGATCTGTTCGCGCTGTGCCTGATTTTTGACTGCACGGAACACCTCTTTGCCGTCAATAATAATGCGGGTATCGCTGCCCTGCATCTGGGCCAGCATCTGCCGCATCAGGGCCAGCATTTCCCTGTCGCTCTCGGCGTTTGCTTCCAGCACAGTTGCTTTCATCAGGCTTTGCGGGGTCACAATTTCGGGGTTTGTCTGTGCATTAGCGTATTCGCCTGCCAGAACAGGTGTTGGGGATGTCAGAACACCGCCGCTGGCAAGGTGGGGAAGTTCGGATATATTAGGGATAAAGTCAAATGTAACAGCATCCCATAATTTATGCCCCGCGATGCTAAACGATGGAATCTCAATCTTCAAGCTGTTCAGCCATCCAATAAAATTGTTGATCAAGTCAATGCCGCCATTCAAAACGCTTTTAATCACATCCAGCGCATTGTCTTTAAATTTTCCCAGTGTCTGCATGATGTTATCCAAAAATGCTACTTTGACAAATGCGACAAACACTTTGATTGCATTTTTTGCAATGTTTGCGACCCCCGTAAATACCTCTCCCCAGTTTGTAGAAAACACGCCTTTCAAGAATCCAATTAACAAATTGAATTCATCTGAAAAAGATTCCACAATCGCAGAAGCAACAGAAGCTACAAATTCTGCAATCCAGCCAAATTCATCCGAAAAAGATTCAACAATGGCAGAGATAATAGTCCCGATAAAATTGCCAATCCAGCGGAACGCCGCGCCAACGCTTGATTTGATTTCCTCCAACTGTTCATCGCTGACCAGTCCGAATTTGCGCACCAACATGGTAAGCCACTCAAAGCCAAGCACAAACATGGCTGCAACCTGGCCGCCAGGCACAAGCAAAAGGCCAAACCCAATCAGCAAAGTAATCAAATCGCCAAAGTTCAAATCCAGCTCTTCTTTTGCCTTAGCAAAGTCATCTTTCATCCACTTAATCGCGTCAGGCACCGTTTTTTCAAAAAACGTTACAATCTTTTCCTGAACGCTTTCTGGAATCAGTCCCCATAGCTTTTCTTTCAATTCATCAATGGATTCTTTCGCCGGTTCAAGCCCTTCTTTAAGACCTTCCCAAAAATTGCTGGCAGCTTCTTTTAGCGTCTCAAAAACTCTTGAAAGCCCTTCCCTGAATGCTTCGCTGTTTATCATCAAATTGGTAAACTGTCCAACAATTGCGCCTATTGCAATCGCAAACGCCGCAACCGGTGCCAGTTCAAAAGCCCCACCTGCCGCACCGTTCAAAGCACCAAACAACTCAAGGATTTTTGCTGCTCCGTCTTTGATGGAGCCAAGAACCGTAGGCAGCAGTTCGGGGATTTTCCACGCCAAAAACGCTGCCCCAACCCCTGCAATAAACGGCAATACCGCCTGCGCTGCAGTCTTAATCCGGTCAACCCATTCCGTTACCTTGCTTTCCGCAAGCTGTCCAAACATGTCATAGCCGGAAAGGTCAATCCCGCCCAGCACACTGCCGCCGGTTCCGGCATCTCCGCTGCCGCTGCCACTACTGCTGTTATCCTGTGCAACGTTCAGCTCATCAAACCCGCCAATCAAATCACGCGTATTTTTCGCAGCTTTTGCAGCAGAATTTGCCACATTGTTCAGCCCTGCGCTTGCTCCGCCGGTAGCTGCGGTGGCTTCGTTCTTAAAATCAGCCCACTTTACCTGTGCGCCAAACAACCGGGCAATAGCTGAAATTACCGTCTGAACAACTTTTACCAACGCAATCATTGGCGGCAGAATTGCATTTACCACCGGTATCAGCACAGCGCCGATTGCTTTTGCCAGCTGTTCCACCTGCGATTTCAAAATACGCATCTGGTTTGCCGGTGTATTCAGTGTGCGGCCCATGTCCATCTGCGCATTTGTGGTCTGCTTCATAATGGCAATGTAGCGCAGCTGGGCTTTGTCTGCCTGCGAAAGGCTGTTAATGTTTTTGTTAATGCCAAGGTTATATAGTTCCTGCTGTAATCGAGCGTTGGATATATCCACACCCAAGCGGCGGATGGGTTCCAGTTCGCCAGAGATTGCAGCCTGCAATTTTTGGAAAGATTCTTCAATCGAAAGGTTGTGGAACGATGCAAGGTCATAGCCCAGCTGGGTCAGGTTAGAACTTAAGATATAGGCTCTATCCCCGGCCACGCCAAAGCTCGTGGTAAGGTTTTGGAACAAGGCCATGTTTTTCATTGCCTGTCCGCTGTCCACGCCCAGCAGTCCCTGCATGCGGTCTGCAAGTTCTGCCCCCTTGTCTGCAAAATCCCCCATTGCAACGGAAAACAAGTTGATGTCTTCAACATATTCGCTGTACTTTGCAATCGCCTTGCCCAACGTCTGGGAGATTGCCACAATGCTAATCAGTCTTTTGGCCTTGTTTAGCAAGTTACTGAACGCTCCGCCCAAAAGGTTTGTTTCGCTCACGGCCTTTTTGGAAGAAAGGTTGTCCATCGCCTTTTTCAGTCTGTCAAGCCCTTTTGTTGCGTCGGTGGTGTCTGCTTCAATTTCTACTGTTAGCTTGTCAATCTGTACTTCTGTCAAAACCTCACCTCCCAAACATGCGTTCCATAAATTCCTGTTCCTGCTTTTCCAGCCTGCGCTTATGCTGTTCTTCCGCTTCCTCTTCCGTCAGCGGGTAGGGTTCGCTAGGGTACTCAAACGGTGTTTTCCCCTTTTCGATAAACATGTTTCCAACGCTAGCCTGCAAAGCCGCCATTGTGTACTGGTTTTCCTTCCACGCTTCAAAGTTCCACCGCTGCATGCGCAGTTGATGGGCTTTGCGGTAGGCAATGGCAAGTTTTGGTTCCTGGTTCCAATACTCATCAGCGCTCATGCCAATACTTAAGTAAAATGGGAACATTTCATCAAAGATTTGCCCCCACGTTTTTTCTTCTTTGGGGAGATCGTCCGTTACTCGGTCTCCCACGTCACCTTTTTTCCGTCATCTTCCATGCTGTTGATTGCGTCAGCGTACATATCGGCCAGAATGCCGCACAGCTCAGCGCGCTCTTCAACGGTCATGTGGTTCCAGATGTTATCCGCCGTCTTGCGTTTCACTCCCTTGCAGCGGGCTGCAAAAGCGCCATAAAACAGCTTTTCCATCTGGGTTGCAGGCTGTGCTTCCAACGCGTTCAGGTTAAAACCGCCCGCTTCCACCTGTTTTACGGTTTCACGGGTATACATCAGTTCATAAGATTTGCCGTCAAACTTAATTTTCATGTTTTAATCCCCCGTTACCGTAATAGTGTCCATGAACTCAAACTCGCCGTCAGAAGTAATGTCGATATTAAAAGCGATTGCGTCATCTACGCCTTTGCCCGGCACCGAAACAGTATGCTGACCGTGCCAAATCCAGCCCCAGCCGCTGCGGCTTCGCACTGCATAATATGCTGGGGTGTTTGCGGTCTGTTGCACTGCCTTATAATTGGTCGCATCAGAATCCATAAAGCAGGGAAAGCTCATGGTATCACTTTTGGGCAAAGCCGGGATCGTTGCCTGCCGGGTGTGCATCAGGGTGGTAACGTCAATGGTATCGGGTGCAGAGTTTAAATCCGGATACTCGCTTACCCATGCAAGCTCTTTCAGGGTTGTTTTGCTGTCGCCGCGCAGCAGCTGAACGCCCTGGGTGCTAATTGCAGTATGTGTCATTCTCTCAGCTCCTTAATTTGTCCGGGTCAATACCCCGGTTTCTGTTATGCGCGCCCGGTATGTGCTTTCAGCCCGGTACGCGCTGTTCTGGTACAAATAATTGTTTTCAAAATAGCTTTTCCTGCTAAAATTCAGTTTTTCTGCAATTTCATCAATGCAATACTGTATCTTTCCGGCATTGCTGTATTTGGTATTGCCGGATGTATACACCCGGATTCGCAGCTGAATAATTGCAAAACGAATTCTGCCGCTGCTGTCGTGGTCTGTCGGCCTGTATTGCTGTTCAATCTGAACACACGGGAAGTTGGGCGGCTGGTCAGTAATCACGCTGCTTACCTTGATTCCCGGAAATTTTGTTTCTAGCTTTTGTGCAAAGCTTTCAAAAATTTGTGGCTGAAAATCTTCCACTAGCGCATTACCTCCTCCCACACGGTTTGTATGCTAGCCGCTATCTGAGCCGTGCTTTCCCACATGGCGCATGCAGGCGGGTTGCCCTTTGTCCGCCAAACGCCGGGCTTTTGCTCGCCCTTGCGGTTATACACAGGCTGTGCCGTTGGTCCGGGAACGCCATCATAAACCCATCCATTCGGGTTTGAACCTTTTCCATTGCCGTATGTGCCATGCGCATACAGCCCGCTTGGATGCTCTGCAAATGCAACGCCTGTGCCAAGCTCAATAAAGCAAACGGCCTGCCCGGTGGCGTAAATCGTGGCTTTCTTTCCGTGCTGTTCTACTTGAACCGCAATATCGCTCATGTCACCATCATAAACGGCGGCAGTAAACCGTATCTTGGCAACTTCTGCCCCCATTTCTGACAGTCTTTTTACAAACTGTTCAATGCGGGTTTCCAGCGTTTTGCGCCACTCGTCATATTCTTTCTGCGCCTGCTTTATGCCAGCATCGCTTAAATTTAGCTTGATTTTCATGGCACGATTTCTTTCAGCGCATACAATACGCCGTTTATGGTATCTGCCTTTTTGGTCACAACGTAATTCGGTCTTTCGTCAGAATCTCGGTTAATCCAGATAAGCGTTCCTTCCCGCAAAGGGCAGTTTGTGTTTGCCGTGCAGGCTGTCCGGCTGTAATCTGTAAACCCTCCAAAAGCGGCGGCTTCCATTGCGCCAACAGCGCCGCTCACACTGATTCGCAACTGCTCCGGCGGCTCCATAACGGGCCGTTCTTCGCCGGTTCGGTCGCCGTTTTCATCTTTGATTGCGGCAGAACCGATGCTGTTTTGGTACCAAATTGTTTTCTGGTTGGCTCTAAGGTCTCGCATCAGCATCCAACCTTTCCAACCGGAACAATTTCTTCCAACAGCTGCTGCGGAACATCCTCACTGCCCCATGTGCGGCTGATACCGCTTTCGCTGTGGCTGGTCTCATATTCCGCGCCAAGTTTGTTGTACATTGCCAGAGCAATGCGGAACTGCAAATCGCGGTATCGCTCTTCTAGCTCACCACCGCCAAAAGGAAAACGGCGGGCCAGTATCACGGATTCTGCGCTGTCCAGCAAATCCGCTAACAGGTCAAGGTCGTTTTCGCCTGTCCGTTTTTGCAATCGCTCAAAGATCTCCATACTGTCACCCGCCGTCATTTAGGCTTTTGGCTTTCTACCCCGCCGGTGTTCTACCACAGGGGGTGTTTCCGCCTTTTCGGTTATTACTTTCCCGTATTTTGTCATTTCGGCACTGTCCTGGTCGGCAATCTTCACCTTTTCCCCGGTCACGCAAAATTCACCACCGTAAAACACTGCGTGTTCGGGAATCAGCCAGGTCATGCCGTCACCTTCATAACGGCAACTTCGTCCATCCGCTCAAAGCTGGGAAGCACGATCTCGGAAGCATAAGTGTTCACATTTACCGGGTGCACGGTGGTTTCAACGGTAATGGCAACGCCGGTGTTCACAATGGCAACATCGGCCTTGCCGGAACCCGCAAGGTCTGCTTCCTCCGGCGTGGTGCCGTAAGCAGTCTTGCCCAGTGCGCCCTCCGGGATAAAGCTCACATAGTTGTCCGGAACAAACTTGTGGCTTGCGCCGCCCTCATCGGCATACAGCTTGTCGTAAATCACGATCTGAATGCCGGTAGTGGATGCGATCACATCTTTGGCTTCATCGTTGGTCAGGTAGCCCATGCTGCGGCCAGTTACGGTCAGCCAGCGATTCTTTACGGCATCGGTGGCTTTCATCAGGTTGAACGTGGTGGTGTTCATCACCATGTAAGCCAGGGTCACACCGTAATCGCTTGCCATCTTGTCCTTAATGGTCTGAATCTGCTTGAACGGGTCAGCGGTTGCGGTGGCAGTCCACAGGTCGGTGGTAGTCAGCGCAGTGTAGTTTGCCTTTTTCCATGCGCCATCCGGGTCATAATTGTAGGTGTAGTTCACGCCATTGGCCTTGATGGTAATACCCATTGCGCCGCCCTCCGGGAACAGCAGCTGCATGCGCATGCGTTCCGGCACAACGTCAGCGCCGGCAATCAAATCCTGCTGGTCATCGTAAATGCGGTTGATGACATCCGCCGCATAGGGGTCATTGCTGCTCTGGGCACGCAGAATTTCCTGGCGGTCTTTTTCCTTGATCTTGTAGCCCTCGCGAAAAAACGGCATCTCGGTTTCCAGCTTGCTCACGCCGATGCGGTCACGGAAAGTGGCCTTTGCATCAAAAGCAGAGGGTTTCAGGGAAACAGGCAGGCCCTTGTGGCCCTTAATCCATGCCAGGTCAAGGCCAGCACGCTTTACAGAGGGGAACAAACCGCTGCCCAGGTACGGGATTGCGTTGGAAGCAGCTTCGGTATAGTTTGCCGCAATGATTTCAGGTGTAAAAAGTTCAGTAAGGTTCATGTTTTCACCTCCGTTATGCGTTCACGCCGGTATTGGTGCGCAGGATAATGGTATCCGGCAGGTCAGATTCTGCAGCAAGGTCGATACCGCTGTGTGCCTTTGCCTTTACTGCATCAATCACGCCCGCAACCAGCAGGCTGCCGTTGGGGTTTTCATCCGGGTCAACGTCATACAGCACAACGCCAACGCGGCTGTCAACTGTCAGTTTTTCACCAGCCTTTTTTGCGGTGGTTGTGGTAAACGGGATTGCGGTAAAATCATTGCTGGCCAGAATCTCAACTGCACCGGCAACATCCGTTTTCTTGAATTTCATGCTTTCACTCCTTACTTGTAATAATCCATGACTTTTGCGGCCGCCTCATTGGCCTGTGCTTTTGCCTTGCCGCTGCGCTTGGCAAATGCCATGTATTCGCTTTCTTCTTCGGTGCTTGTACCAGCGCCGCTGGGTCTGGGGCTGTTGCGCATAAGGTCTGCCTTCAGCTTGTCTGCAAGCACCTGATTGGCCTTTGCAGCATTGGCAAACACCGTTTCCATGTCGCCATCAAAAAGGGCTTCTGCCGTACTTTTGGCAAGTTTTTCATCGTAGCCAAGCGCAATATACTTGGCAACGTTTTTAGAAATGGTGTTTTCTTTCAGCAGTGCGTTATAATCGTTCTGCAACTTTTCCTGTGCGGCTTTGGCTTCTGCAACAGCGGTTTCTTCAGCAGTCATTTTTTCTTTCAACTGCTTTTTGTAACTGCTGGCTTCGCTCATCACCTTGTCAAAATCTTCTTTTTTTACAAGGTTCTTTGTATCCACCGGGTCAGGCAGGTCAACGCCAAGCAGCGCTGTCACCTTGTCTGCATCGCTCATGTTTTCAAAGCCGTCAATGGTGCTGGTGTCAAATTTCATTGGTGCCTCCGCGTTATTTTGTCGGCGTTCTCTCGCCCGTATTTGTGCGTTTTAGCGTCTTCTCTGACTTTTGCGTTTTAGCGTCTTCTCTGACGATCAAACAGGTGTCAGCCAACACCTGCATTTCCTGTGGGGTTTATCGGGGATGTTGTCAATCGGGTAAATCTGGCCGTGTCGTTCCCGGCAAACCTGGCACACTTTTTCATCCCCGGCAGTGTGCCACTGCACCTGTTCTACTCCGGCATCTGTAAATGCCTTGATTCTTGCAGAATCGGTCACGTCATCGGCGTATTGGTACGTCATATCGCTCCAATACCGCAATGCACGCCGGAATTCGTTCTGATAGTTTGTCCGGCTCAAAAGCCCCTCTTCCAGGTAGGCCCGCTTTCGGTCAATCTCGTGTTCGTACACATAGCCGGTAACGGCGCTGTATCCGGCAAGCAAGGCAAGCAGCCATGCCTTGTCGGGTTTTTCTTTGCCGTGAACTTCAGCATTCTGGTAGCATTTTTTTGCCAGTTCTAAAAAGACTTCCTGATTGTCTTTGGCAATGTCCTGGTATAGCTGCTTGCAGGCGGGCATAACGTTCAATTCATCAAACTGCGTTATCTGCCGGGATGCTTTTTCAAACCTGCGTATCGCCCTGCGGTTCAGTAGCCTGATTGCGCTGTCCGTTGGTTTCCAGTCCATTGTCAAGCTCCTCATTCAGGCTTTTTTCAAGCTCTGCCTGCTTTTCCTCGTAATATTTCATGCCCTCCTGCAAGGCCATTTCATTGTCACGGAACGGGCCAAGTTCGCGGTATACCGTTTCCGGCGCGATCTTTTCACAGCCCAGGCCCTGAATAAATACCTGCATCTTGCTCTGGATATCAGTCAGGTTGTTGCGGGTAAACTGTGCGTACACATCCCCTACATTCAGGCCAAGATTATTTGTTGTGTTGCAAATGGTCAGGAACACACGCAAGAACTGCCGTTCACTGCGCCGGAACATGTCTTCACTGTCCTGGGCGCGGCTTTCTGCGTCTTTCCAGCCATCGCGCATAATGGTTGCCTGCCCGGTATCGCTGGTGGAAGAACCGCCGTTGCGGTTCGGCATGCCACAGATGGTCAAAATCTTATCATGCAAATCATCCACAGCGGTCTGCACAGTAGAACTGTTCATCTCGCTGCTGATGCGATAAATTTTTGCAGGCATTCCCTGCTGGGAATCTTTGATTTTGATAAACTTACCGCCGCTTGCAAGCTGGCTGTACTGGCCGTCTTCCAAATCAACGTTCTGGAATACGTCATACGCATTTACAAAATCCTGCACGTTATCCACGCGGTTGCTTTCCAGCGTGTTAATACCATTCAGAAGCGGCAGCACTACTTCAAACGCGCCCATTCTGGCACTGTTGTTGGGGTATTCCACAATCGGCACACCGCCGTACAAATGCCCAGCCTGCCGGGTGATTTTCCCGCTTTTGATTTCAAAATATTCGCTGTCAGTGTAAACACCGTAATACTTGGCATCGTTTTCATCGTACTGTGTCAGCACACCTGCCATTGGCTTTTTGGTATAGCCGCTGTAGTAGATGACGAACGCTTCACGCGGGTCAAGGGTATAAATGCAGGCAGGGCTTCCCGCCTGTTCCGTGCCGGGGTCAGACAGAACCATCCGCACGCCAAGCCCCGCAATGTGCATCCAGTCGACGATTTCTTTGTCCTTGCTCTGTTTGTCCTCATCTGACATCCAGCGGTTCAAATTAACCAGTTTGTTGTTGTCCGTCTTGCTGCCTTTTGCACCGATATACTGCACAGGGCCGGAAAGTAGAAATGCTGTTTTGAACGTCACAATCTCATTTGCGATGTTCACCGTGATTTTGTTGTTGATTTCCTCACGGACGATTTTTTCTTTTTTTCGGATATCCTGCTTGCCCCGGTAAACATCCCACAAATACTGGATTTCTCCCCGGTTCCTGTCGTGGGTGGCAATGGCAGTATTCAGCACCTTTACAACGTTATCCGCTGTAATTTTCTGCTCGTTTGTGGTAATAACCCGTCTGCCGTGCAAACCATCATCCGGCAGGATGTCAACAAGATATCTTTCCAAGCTGTTCTCCTTTGCACAAAAACAAAAAGCGCCAGCCAAACCAATTAAGGTTCAGCTGGCACTTGGCACAGGGCACTTGGCACTTTATTTTTTCAGCGGCAAATGGATTTCAATGTTCCGCTTGCACGCCTTGCAATAGGGATAAATCGTTCCCTTTGCTGCTGTATCAACTTCCATCAGCTTTCGCTTGATTCCTGCCGCACCGCAGCACGGGCAGTAAACACTTACTCGCAATTTATCCCTTCTTTCAAAAATAACCCCGTTCCCGCCCTCCCGGTTTATGCTATGCCGGGCTCACCCGTTGCAAAGTAGCAGGCTTTGCAACGTAACAGGCGGCATCCAGTGCTATGCGCGTGATGGTACGCCTGCATACAGTCAGTGTTTAACGTGCCTGCTGTACGCACGTCTGCTTTGATGTTATGGGTTTCGACAATGCGCAACTGCGACAGTACCGGAGTCCGCACAAGCAGATGTCGAGCGGTTTTTTAGATGTCACCGCTGGGTCATGCTATCTATCGCGTTTTGCCTGCGCCGGGCTTTCACCGGTGAGAGCGACCCAACAATAGCAGTCAGCAGGTCTCGAACCTGCAACGGCACCCACAGGCGCTGCTTTTCCAACGTTATTAAGCTATGACTGCGTATAAGCAAATTGCCGTCAAGTTAAAATTGCACGTTTCACGGTTGTATTTCTCCAACTTGCGCGAAACTTAAACCTAAACCGCAACTTACCGGCGTAAATGTCGGGAACATATCATCAAAAGCCCTGCATGGGACACATCAAAGAGAGGTGTGCAGGGATTGCCTAACAGGGAACTTCAGTCCAGCGTCCCGGCTGAATCTTTTACCTGTATCATCGGCCTTGGGGCTGCCAACTGGACTTGAACCAGTAACCTGCCGCTTACGAGGCGGCTGCTCTACCATTGAGCTATAACAGCATGTGCGGTTCAAGATGATTGCAGTAATTCATCACTGTGGCACACTTTCAACACATACCATCTCAGAAAGGCTGCCAGCATCAGGCTTTGTCATCATTTGTGGGGGAAGCCGCACCGCCCACACAGCAAGGCGCTACCTTGCACCTGGTCCCGTATGGTGGCCTTGCACCATCCGCCACGCCGTTGCTTCGGAACGCAGCGCCCTTGTATGGCTATACGGTATATATCACCTGCAAAGCGCTTGACAGCCTTGCAGGTGCAGCGGACAAGGTCAGCCCTGTCAAGCTCTATATGGCTGATAACGGCCCACATAGTGCCGGTTGTACGCCGCAAAGCGTACTCTGGTGCCGCCAGCAGGGGTTGAACCTGCAAGCACCCGGTTATGAGCCAGGAGTTTTACCATTAAACTATAGCGACACAATGGCTGGCATCTCAGCCAGCGAAAGAACCATATTCAGGGCGGCGCATATGCAGGACGCTGGTTCCGTACCCCAGGAGGTATGAACAAAAAGTTCATAAGAAAAGAGCTAAACTATAAAGCCTTTCCATTTACTATTATACCATAAAATTCACATTTTTCAAGCACATTAACGTTGTTTTTCACCAAATTCTTGTCCCAATTTCAACTTTGCCCGCATTTAAGCCTTGAGCATATTGTGCAAGCATGGCAAATGCGTCCGGCACGTCATCATGTCTGTTTTTCCCTGCCATTGTGTACCCTGTTAAAAACGACAAAACACGCCTGTATTCCTTGTTATTCTTAATAACGGAATTATCTTTGAACAGGCAGTGTTCCATCACCCATGGGGAATTTACAATGATTTTGGTTTCCTTGTTTGCGGTAGTGTATCTGGTCACAATTCTGGTTATTCCGCCGTGTGCCTTTACTTCCTGCTGGCATTTTTCTGCCACTTTTCCGCCTGCGCTGTTGCTTTCAAACTGGGCCAGTTGAACCTTGTGTTTCACAAGAACCATCCAGAGCCGTGTTTCCACCACGTCCGGTGCGCCGTTATCGCAAATACATTCCTCAATATAAAAATCATCCCCGTATTTGTATGCAACGGGTAAAACCGCATAGTCAGAACCTTTTTCTTTTGTATCGCACACCGCAATAATGGCTTCCGGCGCTTTATCCGGCAATTCAAAGTAGCGGCGCAGCTGATCTTCCGGGTACAGCTGCCCCTCCCGTTCAATCGGGCTGGTCATAAACAGCGCCCGCCAACTGGCATCATCCATTGATTCCCGCATGTCAATATAAAACTTGGTGCTGAACCCCACCCCGTTTGCATAATCAAAATTGCTTTTTTCTTCTTCATTCAAAGCGGGCAGGTGCAAAAATTCAGCTCTAGGGTTATTTTCATTGTTGCGTTCCAGCCTGTCCATCGGGTCATGCAAACTCCAGGGTGTGGCAATATGCAGTTCCCGGCATTCGCCAATTTTGCGCTGCCGCAAATCCGTTGTGTACAGCTGCCACAGCTTATCCATGCGTTCCCGGCTCATGGCTTCCTCAATGCCGCTTACAAGGTCATCGCAGTATAACAGCTTTTGTGCACGCACCTTGCCCGCATTGCCACTGCCAATAGAGGAAAATTCCAACGTTGCAAAGCGCTTTGGCCTGTACATGTCTATCATCATGTCCTGTGCATTTGTTCTGGCAATGCACACGCCGGGGAACACGTCTCGCCACAAATACTCCCCGCCTTTTGCCATAATTCGCAGGCATTCGTCATATACGCCGCGCAAAAACGCGTTGCTGTGGCTGCCGCCCAAAATTGGCATATCGGGGTTCCGTCCGGCAAGCCATGTCAAATAGAAAATGGCAGTGGTGCTTTTTCCGGTACCGGGCGGCATCATGATTCCTGCAATGTCCAGCTCCCCATCTTCCAGCTTTTGCAGAGTGTTTACCATCCGAATCAACTGTTTTCGGCGCGGCATATAAAACCGGCTTTTGGGGTCACGGTCAAGCTCAATATACTGGCAAAAGGAATCAAAGTTATACGGCGCATTGAACAGCAGCAGATTTCGGTTCAGCTCAATCAAATCATTGCAGCGCGGCAGCGTACCCAGCTTATTATGCAAATCCACACTCAGCTTGTGCGCCTGCTTAAAGTTTTCTTTTTCCAGTTCCCGGATTGCAGCAAACGCATAAACCGCCTCGTCCGCCGTCTTGGCTCGCATTGTGCTCTTTTTTGCAATTTCAGAAATTTTCAAAATAAAAAGCGCCCTCCCTCAAAATTGAGAAAAGGCACTTGGCACAAGGCACTTGGCACAATATTCAGTTTACCATTCAATCAGCTGGATTAACTGGTTATACCGCAAGGAATTATCTTTCACTGTTTCGTTTGCTCTGTGGCCGTCCTCGTATTCCACAAGGAACTTGGTGTATCCCTTTCGTTTAGCGGTAGCTGCGCCTGCAACGCCGCCCCACACGCCGCCAATCGCCGTACCGGCCACGCCGCGCCCCCAGGTCGAAATTGTACTTGGCTTATCGCCCGTTCCAATAATCTGCGCCCTGACAGCATTTGCAGCTTTTTTTCTGCGTTCCTTGCCAGCAATTTCAACTTCTTTCATCCACTGTCCATATCGCTTTGCGGGCTTGTAGCACAGAACCACAAGGATAATGCCCGGAATTACACACAAATAGAACACATCCATGTATTTTGGAGCTGACAAAACACCAAACCCGATCATGCAAATCCCAATAAAGAAAAATATCCTGCCAATCAAATTTTTCATCGTTCATTCCTCCTACGGTTATTATACCATCTCACATTATCAGGTTCAATTTGCAGGTTATACAAACTATTCTTTGTTTTTTGTAGGGACTTTTTTGTTTTTTGAAATTTTTGCGGTTTTATTGTGATTCGTTTCTAGAAAACACGATATGCAAAAAAGCCGCCTTTGGTTCCGACACATCAAAAACGGCAGGCGGGAATATTCAATTCAGCGCAAATGCTATTATTCCAGCCTTCGATTTTGCCAGATTGAAGGATAACTTGGTTTTACATTTTGGCATAAAAAGTATGAGAACGCAAACTTTTGAAGAGGCTTTTTGATTTTTCGGGGATTTGTATTTGGAATTGGGGAAAGGGACTTTTTTGATTTTTCGGGATTGGAGGGACTAACCCCGCGCGCCGGTCGGTGCTAAAATCCCCCTCCGGTGGTATGCACTATTGTTTCCATGCAACCGCCGGTTGCACCTGCAAAAACGAGCAAAAAACAAGCCCGGCATAACGCCGGGCCGCTCTCACTTGCTATACTTGCAAGCAAAATAGATAGTTAATATAACAATTGATAACAGCATCATGCCAGTGCACCTCCCTTGCAGGTGATCCCTCTTCGGGCCATCGCAGCATCAAAATACTCCGCTTTTGTGGCCCTCCAATTCTCGGCCCATGCAAGGGCGGCGTTTTGCGCCCAGTATGGCACGCCCAGCGCATCGCACCGCTCCATGCAATACGCTACATCCTTGCGGATCGCGGGCATCTCGGCATCATCCGCGCCGAATCTCTCAAGAGTATAATAATACTCGGCGCACCAGTGCGCAAGGCCTTCCAGCGCCCCAAATTGGCGCTTATTAGCTTGATAGATCATGTTATAACCCCCTTATTAGCTCCAAGCAGCGCCGCCCCGTTGGGCTTATTGCTTGCTTGCCAGATACTCCGCCGGGATGATCTCGCCATGCGCACCAGTGCGCGGCAGATGATACCGGCACACGTTCGGGCGATCCTGCAAGGGCCACAAGCTAACGCATGGCCACTTGACCCCGGTGGCTCGCTCTGCATCGCATAGAGCCTTGTACACGGCTTCTCGGCGGGCTGTCTCTGCCCAGTCCGGCGCGAATGTATCCCCGCGCATATACTCGGCTTCGGTGTCGCCGCTGCGGTACTCATCCGCAAACACCCGATACCCTGCCAGGTGGGGCAGAACCTCCACCGCGTCAAAGTGTGCGCCGATCTCATCCAGTAGCGCCAAAATGCCCTCCGGGGTGTACTCGCGCCGCTTGCCGTCACGCTCTACAGGGAGCCGCAGCAGGTTGCAGCCATCCTTGCCGATATAATGGCAACAGTCTACATACAGCCGCCCGGCGGTCTTGTTCATCCCGCTCAAGATCTCCAGGTACACCGCGCGCCCCTGGTCATCGCGGAACATAGTGCGGAGACGGCAGTTTCCGCGCAGCTCTTCGGCAGTGTCGCGGCACCCAAACATGCCCGCGCCTTCAAAATACAGTTTCTTCATTTTTTATACGCTCCTTTGTGTTGTTTTTGCTTTGGCAGTGGGGCGGGGTTGCTTTACGGTGCAGCCCCGCTAAAGTGTCCGCTAAAAGGTGCGCTGGTACGCTCTAAAAAAATCAACCTCGTCAAACTCTAGCAGCTTGTTACGTGCGTTAAACGCGTCAAGCATCCGCTGATATGTCCCGGTAATCTGTCGCCACTCTCCCGTATACGGCAGCGCCGGAATAAACAACGCGTATCCCGTCATTGTGCCATCATCCTGCGCAATAGGGGCCGAGGCCTTGCGTACCTCGATGTACGGGCGGAATGTAACCGCGCACCCGTTGACCTCTTGCGCCGCGTAAACCTGGGAGATGCTCCCCGTCATTTTGTCGCCGTTGTCAAACTCGGCAACGTATAAATCATACATGTACATGTTCACGCTCTCCTTCTCATTTCATCCAGGGCAAGCGCTACAGCGTCCGCAATGTCCTGCATTGTCATTGGATCGCGTGTATTCCGCACCGCAATAATGGCTTCGCTGTGGTACCGCGTCCAGTCATTAACGTCAGTGTGATACGCCGCTATTATCTCGCCGTCAGCCCGATCATAGCTGATTTGCACATATCCATTCCAGCCGTCAAGCCATTTTGTTTTCCCGGCGGCTTTCTTCAAGCCCTGCATCCTGATGCCGTATTTTTCAAGTTTCATTTTTGCTACCTCCTGCCCTGTGGGCTGTTTTCTTTTGATGTCTATATCATATCACCGTTAACGGTTATTGTCTATTGACATTTTGCACAACGTTAACGGTGTTTTTGCGGTTGTATTTGTACGTTTACGGTTATATCATATTATGGTATAATGAGAGCACGGAGGTGATCGCATGGCAGTTACAGAGGCCCACACGCGGGCCAGCGTTAAGTATAATAAGATGCGTGATAATATAATGATACGTCCAGATAAGCCGGAGGGCGCACAGATCCGCGCGGATGCAGCCGCCGCCGGGCAGAGCTTGCAGCAATACATCTTGCAGGCCTGCCAAGAGCGGAGAGAGCGCGATGCAAGCAAGTAACGACCTTCCAGATCACCCGCCGGGCACTGCATGTACTTTTGCCCCGGCGGGTGGTGTGGGGCGGTTCACGCCCTATCCGGAACCCGGCGGGCAAAGTCGAGTGAAAGTCGAATTGATTTTGAAAGTCGAACCAGTTTCAAAGTCGAATCGTTCTGCAAAAGTCGAATGGGTTTCAGCGCCTCCGGCATCCCCGGCGGCGCTTTTTTATGTACTTTTGTGCTTTTTGACAGTTCTCAAAATTTAATGTACGTTGTAACGTCAATTCGATGTTCGCTAAATTGGTATTTAGCGAAATATGCACTCAAAAGGCACATTTTTCCCGGCTGTGGGCCGTCATGGGGATCATCCGCCGGGCCGGAAGGTGCTGCGGTCAGGATGCGCCGTTTTGCATCCCGCTGCCAAAGTCGAACGGGTTTGAAAGTCGAACCAAAGTCGAACGGCTAGAAAAGTCGAATTGGTGAGGCATCCCCTGCCTGAAAGTCGGATGATTTTGCGCGAAAAAATCTCCGGCAAAGTCGAATCGGGTTTGAATTATACACTTTTGTTGCATGATTAAGGTATATACCCCGTATTTTTGACCATTTCGCATGGAGTATTGTTTCTGGCCGCAGGTCTTGATGGCAGGATACTTATTCGTGATGTAGGAAAATTATTCGCGTTTTTGGGCATTTTTTAATGATGACCGCTATTCGCTTCGGTTATTCCCTCCTTTATTTTCTCTCTTTGCCTTTGTTTTTCCGCCTTTTTGGGGTTTGCTGCTGCCTTTAACAGGCATTTCCGCGCTGATTTTAGGATTTACTGTGGCGTTTAATCGGATAGCGCGTTTCTTTGCGTGGTTATAGGCACAATAAAAGAGCACCCAACAGTTTTTATATGCTGCTAGATGCTCTGTTTCTGTTTATTCTGTTTCTTTTGCTTGTTTCTTTTTCCCGCGTGGCTTAATTTCTTGTGGCTCTTTCAGTTGCTCCGGCTCTTTGACTTCCTTAAAGTCGTCTATTTCTACAAAGTCGGCGCTGAATCTATCTTCTATTTCTTTGCGGGACATGTTCTCGCCTAGCGGGTCTTTTGTGGCGGTAATAATCTCTTGCTGATCCTGGAAGCCGTCAAAGTTTTTCTGCCAGAACAGCCCTGTTACCGGGTTGATTGCGCCATCCTGCATCAGCATTTCCCGGTACATCCCGCATACGCGCTTTATCTCTCTGGCAAATTCCTGGTATTCCTTTTGTGAACCGCGCCGTCTTCCGCTTTCCCAGTCATTTACAGTGTTTTTGTCTACTCCCATAGCCGCATATGCCGCCATGTTGCCCACTTTCATATTGTACTTGATACACAGGTCTATATAATCGTAAAAGCGTTTTCTGAGGGCTGGCAAGTCGTTTGTGCTAATTTTGGGGAGCTGGGATATCACAAGCAGAAATTCAATGCGTTTTTGGTTGCCTTCCGGCACATTATCGGGGTCGTTATCAATCATGATCGGGCTGTTTCTTTTGGTTGCCCTGCTTCCCATTGTCCTGTGCCTCCTTTATCCGGCTTATGGCCGTTTTGTAATAGTCGGGGTTCTTTTCTATCCCGATGAAGTCTCTATTTGTGTTGATACAAGCCACTCCGGTTGTTCCGCTGCCCATGCAGTTGTCCAATACCGTCTCACCTGGGTTTGTGTACGTCTTAATCAACCATTCTTCCAGCTTTACAGGCTTTTGGGTGGGGTGCAATCCTTTTTCCCTTGGGAATTTCAGGATTGTTGTGGGATTCCGTTTACCGTCACTGCAGTCTGTCAAGATCCCATCACGAAACTTTCCCCAATTTTGAGAGGCCTTTCGCCTTTGCCCCCCCTATTCTTATAGGGCTTTCCGTTCACATATTGCTTGTTATAGGTCGGCTGGTGCTTATAAAATATCTGGATGCTTTCATGCACTTTCAGAGGCTTCCGGTTCGCGTTCAGAAAGTCGCTGCCATTTTCTTTGGCCCATATCAGCTCATACCGGTACAAATCCATGCCAGCGCTTACAAGGGCCGCTGTAAACGGCATATCGCTATGCAGTGCTATAACTCCATTGCTCTTAATTATGCGCCTGTATTGCGCCCATAGCGGCTCTAAAGGAATGATGTTGTCCCATTTGTTCCGCGTTGTTCCATAGGGCAGGTCGCACAAGATCATGTCTATACTGCCTTCTGGTATCCCCTTCAAGATATCCATGCAGTCTGCGCAGTATAGTTCCATGTGTCCTCCATATAGCAAAAGTGCCAGCCGAACTTTCAAGTTCAACTGGCACTTGGCAATTAAGCACTTGGCACGCTATTTCTTATTGATATTATAGCATATTCTGCGCTAATATGCAAGTTTTTTATTTACCGGTGCTTCCAAATCCTGCATTTCCGCGTTCCCGCTCCGGCATCTTGCTGCACGGGTAAAAGTCGAAAGTTTCCACATTGATAAACACGATTTGGGAAATTTTATCCCCGGAATGGACTTTATAATCCGTTTTTCCGTGATTAAAGAGCTTTACGCAGATGCTCCCGGTATATCCTGCATCGATCACACCTTCGCTTGTCAGATCATGCTTAACATTCAGGCCGGATTTGCTTTTCAGGAACCCCGCATAGCCCTGCGGAATGTCAATGTGAACGCCGGTATCAATTACAGCGCTCCCGTTCAACGGAATCATCACATCAACAGGGCTTTTCAGGTCTGCACCTGCATCCCATCCAAAATGCGCGTATTCCGGCATGTATGCGCCGTCATCCAGCACAACAGCAACCTGTTTGTACACAGTATTGCAGCTTTTGCAGCAGTTATTTTCCATTGTTTCCTCCTTTCAGTTGCTCAAGCCCAGAATTGCGAACATAAAGCACGGAAAAACCATCCATGCCCAAATACCGCTTCCTGTGATGCGCACCATATAGGCGATGAATGCCAAAGTCGCAGTCAGTGCAAGCGCGTTGCCGATACTTTTCATATGTTCCTCCTTAAATGTTGTGTGCCAGAACCGCTTTTCCGTAAGTCGTGCCGTCTTTATCGGCAATCTTGAGAACGCCGTTGATACTCACTTTGGGCGGCTCTCTTTTGCTGTGTGCCGCCATCTGCGGGCTGCCATATCTTCCTTTTTTTCGGCATGCTTCACACTTCTTTTCGTTCTTCTTTCTGGCAAAAAACCTCCCGCACCATTCGCATTTGACCAAAGGTTGATTGCGGTGCTTTTCACGTTGGAGCGCATCAGCCGCTTTCCGATGCTTTTCCTTGCATTCCGGGCAAAGCCTAGTTTTTGCGCTTCCCTCAAATTCCTTTTTGCATTCAGTGCAAATCTTAACCATTTATTCACCCCCGTGCGTGTGATCCATGTAAATTACCGGTTCCCGGTCATCATCTTCATACCCCGCCGCAGCTCTGCCAACGGACACGCCGATGGAATAGGCTCCCGCAATCAAAATTGTGACAATCGCGGTGCCAAGAATTGAAAGGAAAATGTTCATTTTTGCTCCCTTCAAAGTCCTGAAATTTGTTTGCAGCACAGGGCAAACAGGTAGATCAGCAATGCGCCGATAAGCATCGCTCCCGGTGCTGCAACGAAGATCAAAGCAAGGCATTTGATTGTGTAGATGCAGTTTGCGTCAAATGTTGTCATTTGCCATTCTCCTTTAATCAACTAGTTGCTGTTTTGTCATGGCGTCACCTCCGGGGGGTTGTAGAGCGGCAGTTCTGTCCATGCGATGACTTTTGCGTCAGTTCCGTGCGTAGGCTCACCGCCCCATTGGCCATTGAAAAATTGTCCACGATCCATCGTGCGGTACATGCAGTTGTAGTTACCATAACGGAAGTATTCGTAGTAGCACAGGTATTCTCCGTTTTCTTTAGGCGGGTCATTCTGTGCATCGTGCCAAACGGTCGCTTTAGACTCCTCGATAGCGTCCAGCTTTTCTAACGCATCCCGGATTACCTTGACGGCGTTCTGGTAACAGTCGCATCCGTGGCAGTAGCTTCCGTCCAGCTCCCATCTGCAATCGCTGCAAAAGCCGTATTTTATGGCGACGTTAAAGGCTCGTTCGTACGTTTTGTTCGTCATTATATGTCTCCTTTGGCGGTTTGGGAAGCGGCATCCAGTGGGTAATAAAAGACGAGTACAAATTGCTACCTGTGACGGGATTCGGAACCACAGGTGTCCAAAACTCTACACTTCCCACTTTATGATATTTTGCGGCAGTAATAAGCATCATATACGGCATTTTGTATACAATGAGTACGCTATCTTTATTATTCGGTATCCTGCCGCTCCTTCATCACTTCCTCATGCACCCTTGCGATTGATTCGGCTTCAAGCTTTGCAATATAGGCTTCCGCTTCTTTCTTGTAGCAGGCAGGGAGCTGTATTTTGGCTTTCATGTTTATCTCCTCCTGTTGCCCGGCAGGCCGTGATTCCTCACATCCCGCCGGATTTTGTCTCCTCTGAGCACATCCGCTTCGTTCAACGCCTGCGCCTGCATGCGCTGCTTGCTGATGTCATCCATCTTGGCGCGGTACGCCAGATACTTTCCACAAGTGCTATGGCATAGCGCGTGGCGTTCCGGACAGTGCTCGCATGGTGCGGATAGTGTTCCGGTCATTTTTTATTCTCCGTTCCTGATGTAATTTCCCCATTGTTCGGCCATAGCTTCGGCGATGCCAGGGAAAGTTTTGCTTCTGACTTTTCCTGAACGGCTGATAGTATCTTCCCACGTCCGCGCCTTTCCGCTCGGCAGCCTGCCAAACAATACTGCGTTGTCAGGCTTTGGAAGCCCTGTTCCATGTAGCACTGGAAGATTAACCAGCCAAAGCGATGTTGCTTTTGTAACATAATTTTCTGTATCTTCTGTAGATTTTGCGAACATATATGGGTGAATCGTTTGGTCTGGTTTTCGATACGCCGTGTTCATAAATCCTATGGGATTTTCGATCGCTATTCGCTCCGCGTTTGCTGCAAAAAATCGCATAAAAAATACCGCACCTTTTGCCCGCTCAACCCACCGTGCAACCACCTTTTCTGGTGCTGTGCACCGCAAAGAAAAACTACGCGTTGCAACATTGCTAAGATATGTGCAAGGCGGGTGCGCAATCAGCAAATCCCATTTTCCAATATCGTGCGTTTTGCCGTCCATTGTTACGACTCGCCCCCCCCTCAATAGCTTTCAGAGCATCGCCCAAGATGTGCCATTCCGGGTGTCCACCTGACGGTTCCTGAATATCGCAGGAATAGGCTTCAAATCCTCTTTCCCGGAATGCCTTGCATACCGTCTGGGATTCTTCGCAGGCGATAAGAATTTTAGGAGGCATATTTTTCCTTTCCACATTCCGTTTTCCAGTCAAGTCAATCCTTTTCCCCATGTATCGTATTCCTCCGTAAAATCTTCTATGTAGATTTCTGTTCTTGGGTTTTCTTTGTCGTAGTACACCCTTGTTCCATCTGTGGCCGCAACAATATTTCGGTTGTCATCTGCAAGTATTTTGGAATCTACTAAAACATCCATAATGGCGCTTTCTAAATTCGTTTTGTCCACTTTTCTACGAGTAGGCATGTAAAACAACAGCTTGACGTTATAGCGCCCTGCCAGCGGGGTTTTCGGCTTTGGGGTAAGAAAGTATATGGCTTGCTCTTCGTAGCGCTTATAGGCGCTGCTAGGGGCTATGAAAGGCATTCCCGTTTTTCGATTCACCAAAATGCGTTGTGAGTTCTTTTTCGTGACCGGCGGCAGCGGGATGGTGTACTTGTAGATCACATGCCTTCCTCCCGTGCCTTTGCCCGGAATTCCGCTGCTTTCAGCTTCCATTGCGCTGCGTCATAAGCGCACTTCATCAACTTCTCGCCGTATTTTTCCATTTCCCGGTCAAGTTCAATCGTTTTTTCTGTGCAAGTCTGTGCAAGCTGCATGTACATTTCTCGGTTAGTCAATGTTTGTCACCTCACAAAATAGATGGAACGGCTTCACCCACGCAAAATCAAGCTGTCCGCAAGCGCCGTGCCTGTTCTTGACGATCTCAATCACGGTATCGCTTTCGCTTGGCGGGTCTTCTTCCCGCTGTTCTCGCAATTTGGTGTAGTGTTCCGGGTTAATGGCAAGAATCATGTCTGCATCGTGTTCAATGGTGGCGGAGCCGAACATGTCGGACATCTTGATAAGTCCCGTGTCGGCGGCTCTCGCGGCCTGTACAAGCTCAATGATGCAGATATGATATTTCATTGCCAGCTGCTTTAATCCCCGTGTAAGGGCCGCTAATTCGTCATTGCGCTTTTCTTTGGCGTTCGGTGGTGCCACAAGCCCCAGATGGTCAATGACAACCACTTCCGGTTTTCGCTCCTTGATGGTCAGTTCAACGTCTGCAAGGCTGGTCAGGCTGGAATCATCCAGAATCAGCTTGTACCGCCTTTTCAGGATTTCTGCATCCTCTGCAATCTTGCTTTCTTCCTCTTCGGTCAGCGCATGATTTGTGATGCGGATGCTGTCGATCTGTTCCCATCGGGAAAAGATTGCTGTGTAAAGCTGTTCCCGGCTCATTTCCATTGACTGGTACAGCGTCAGGCAAGTTTGCGATATCTGCGCCGCCATTTGCAGGGCCAGTGTAGATTTGCCTTTGCCGGGCCGGGCAGCAATCACTGTTACGCCGCTTCGTACAAGTCCGCCGGTCAGCTTATCCAGCGTTCCAAAACCAGTTTGGATGTTGTCATTCGGTTTTTTCAGCCATTGCAGGAAGTCCTCTATGCCATCAGCAAAATCCTTTGCGCTGCGCTGGCGCTGGTGCTCCATGATGTGCTGCTGCTTTTCCATCATGGCGGCAACCGCGCCGAACATTTCATCCGCGTCTGCATCCGATGCCACAAGTTCGCCCATCTTGGCAATCATCAGCCGCCTCCGGTATCCATCCAGGACACAGTTGATGTAGGTGTTAAATCCGCTCACCGATGGAACTGTCTGGGCGCATTCGTAAGCAATCGCCTTGATGTTTTCTTTGCAGCGGGATATTACCGATACTGCATCCGCCCGTTCCCCTCTGCGATCAAGCTCCTTGCAAAGCAGGAAGATATCACCCAGGTCTTTGATGCTGAACATCTGCGCTGTCAGGCTTTTGAACGCTTCGCTTTGCCGGTCAGGCTCTATCAGCATGATGCCAATAACGGCTTTTTCCGCAACAGCTGTATTCATTTTCCTGCCTCCTTCCACCCAATGACCTTCGGAACAACTCCGTTAATCAGTTCCTCACGTGTGTATTCCCGGTCATAGATGGGAATCAGGTTTTTAGACTTGCGGGGTTCAGCAGGTGGCTGTGCCGTTTCGTCTTCCCAACGTTTATTGTTCAACCAGGTGGCAGGATACGGAATATACTTGCCACTATCTTTCTGCCACTGCTCTGTGGTCTTGAGGTATTCAAGGCTTTTCAGGATAGTGGACAAGGTGGATTCGTCAGTAACAAGCTTTTCAAATTTCTTGCGTGCATCTGCCTTGCCTGCTTTCCTGGGATAGGCTAACCAGAAGGTGTCAAATCGAGGAGAAATCGCGTCAACCCCTTGGGGGGTATAGGGGGTATTCTTAACTTCTTTATTATTCTTTATATAAGGGTCTGTGTTAGCACTGTGTTGGTTCTGTGTTACCTGTTTGTTAGATTCTGTGTTAGTGCATTGGTAATCACTGTAATTATTCACCGTAAATACGCTAAATTTTCCGTGTTCACACTGTGTTATTTCTTGTGTTGATTTTAGATGACATAAAGCAGTGCGCACAGATTGAACAGATATGCCGGTATCTGTTGAAATTTGGCGGATAGATGCAACTGCCTGTCCGGTTTCCAAGTGAACCCCCTTGTAATAACAGGGTTCATAGCAGGCCAAAAATAGCAGATGTAGGAACACACATTTTGTTGGCGTGTCTGTGTACCACCCCCATTTCATCATGCGGCGGTACAGCTTGATGTACCCTTCGTTTGCCATTTTTCAAAACTCCTGTGCTTGTACCATATCGTCCGTCCATTGCGTCCCATGTACAAAACCCAATTTCATCACCTGCCTTTCGCTCAAAAATTAAAAGGGAGATCACCGTCATCTTCAATCGGCTCGTACTTATTGTTTGCCACCACAGGCGTAGAAACGGCCCTATTAGCCACGTTCTGGCTTTGGGCGGGTTCTTTATTGCCTACAAACGAAACGTTGTTTACAACCGCCTCTACGGCGTTCCTGTTGTTTCCGCTCTTGTCCTGATAGTTCCGGCTCTGCAAACGGCCCTCAACGGCAATCATGGAACCTTTCTGGAAGTAGCGGCAAATAAATTCTGCGCTCTTATCCAATGCCACAATGTCGAAGAAATCCGCCTGGTTCTGGCCGTTGGCATCCTTGCGTCCCCGGTCTACCGCAACGCGGAACGATGCAACATTTTTACCTGTTGTAGTCTGGCGCAGCTGAGGGTCAGCAACCAGTCTTCCCATAAGAGCAACTACATTCAACATGTCTTTAATCCTCCAAATAATTCTTTCCAAACCGCCGGGCAAACTCTTCCTTTGTCCAGCTGTAATCCATCATAGCCATGCGCTGTGCGGTCTTTTTAAGTTCAAGCCGCATCATGGCATCCAGCCCATCCATTTTAGGCCAGCGCTGTTTTTCTCCGTGAATCCACCTGTGACAATCAGGGCAAACCAGAATCCACAGGCCAAGAGCTTTGCTTTTTGCCCGGTTCTGGCCGTAAAGCACTTCATGCCGTACCAGATCATGGCCGTTCATGCAGAAGTAACACTGTGGGTGGCCGGACATGTCTTTCCAGTTTGGCATGATAGACGGTGCATAGCCGTTGGAATCAAGCACAACTCCGAATTCGTTTTTCATTCGCCGGTCAGTCCTTTCAGCTTTGCAATTTCGTCCGGTGTCATTGTGGGGATTCCCTGCTGCTGGCACTCCTGCACAATCAGTTCCAACAGGCGGTGCATCTGCTTGCTGTCGTATACGCTGGAACCATACCAGCATTGCAGCGTGCAGAACGTGCCGTTTGGTGTAGGCATGGTGTCCAGCAAAACAACCTGCCAGCCCTGTCCCTGGCTTTCCCATCCGCGCTTAAAGGTTTCTATTGCTTCCTGCTTGATGGTGACGATATCGCTTGCACCTGCAACATCCCGCACAAGGTCGCGATAAATCTCAACAGCAGGCTTTTTCAGCTTTTCGGCAAGCTGGTTCAACAGCGTCCACGCATAAGCGTTAGAAGTCAGGCTGCGCTTTTTCCGTACCTCGCCAAAAACACCTGCAAACAGCTTGCCGGGGCCGGATTTGACTTCGTTCGCAAAGTTCTGCGCTTCCTCCATGTCTGGCTTGCTTTTAAGACGAAGCATCAAAATCTCACCCATCAAGGTAGCATCCGCGATGTTTATTGTATGGCTCATTTGCTCCACTCCTGAATCTGTGCAATCAGCGCATTGCAGCCGTCCAACGTTTTCATTGTCCCGCCGGGAACGGCTTTCAAAGCGTCAAGCACTTCTTTTCGTGTATGTTTTGATTTGGCGCAATACTCGGTAATTGCAGCTGTTAGTGTAGCGCGGGCTTTGACATATTCGCTTGCTTCGGCCTCGCTGGACTGAATATCGCCTTTGGTTGGCTGTTCTGGTGCTACGTTTGCGCTCGTCTGCTTGTGGTATTCATCACTGTCAGGGTCTTTTGTGTCATCAATGCAAAACAGGCCATTCAAAGCATATTTTCTGGCATAGCTGGATGCTGTACCGGTAATCTGTGCGCCGTCCATACCTTTTTTGGTTTCATCCTCGCGGGCAAAAGCTGTGGTACTGGTGGAGCTTCCCTCTTTGTCTGTTACTGTAGCAATGGCCTTGATGTAATAGCGGCTTCCGATAAGTACAATATCGTCCATAACGGTCAGCGTACAACCATATTTTGCACAGAGAGGTTTTGCCGCTTCAAGAATGCTTTCCGCGTTCCGGTATTTGTACTTTCCGAAAGAGTTGTAAAGGTTCTTGGGTGCTTTCAATTCAGATTGAATCTTAGAAAGTGCTTCAAACACGCTCATGCCTTTTCCTCCCTTTTCACAGTCCCGTTCACAGTCAACTTTTCAGCCTTTCTGGTGAACGTGATATTCAGTGTTCCGCACGTTTCAATGCCGAGATTTTCTTCCTTTTTCAGGCTTTTCATCATCTCGTAGATTAGTTTTTCAATGCCATAGGATTGCCCATCAACACAGATGGCTGCAAAGTTTTCCGAGCAGTAAAGGCTTCCTGTGGCTTCAATGCTATAGTTCTTCAGTTCCATCGTTATCCTCCCTTACCGTGCTATCAATGCACGTTTCGCCCCAAATGCAATCCTCGCACATAATGGGGTGGCCGTATTCGTCCGCTGCGCCGCAGCCGGGAAAATCAAGATCAGTCATCGGCAGGCACCAGTTTTCCATTTTCGGCCTTGTACCAGACATCAGGCAGGATGTTTACGCCATCAACAACACCAGCAGCCCATGTTTTAATGTCGTGGTTATATTCATTTTCCTTGGCGCAAACCAGAACAGCCCCCATATCTCCTTTTACACGCGCATTTTTGGAGCGGCTGCACGCAATTCCATTTTTGCCAACACTAGATTTCCCCTTGCTCGTGGAGGCACCACAATCACCGGCACTGGAGGCACCATAATCACCGGCACTGGAGGCACCATAATCACCGGCACTGGAGGCACCACAATAACCGGC
>ERZ1034842.77-NODE-77-length-52644-cov-15.220921_pt1 | contig 52644 bp, 39 predicted proteins | sample MGYA00520634_ERZ1034842 | MGnify/ENA primary metagenome ERZ1034842 (study PRJEB33766, sample SAMN09781734) | gut metagenome | biome: gut microbiome | host: Homo sapiens | place: Madagascar | study: EMG produced TPA metagenomics assembly of the PRJNA485056 data set... | reverse complement strand
GCGGCGGATTCATGCCAACCACGGTTTCAAACTTGCAAAGCCCCAGTTCATTCACCATGTCGATACACTTTGCCTCCATGCGCGACGTCGCGACCGCCATGCGATGCCCCTGCGCCGCGAGCCCATCGAGCAGTTGGGGGATCCCGTCGAACACGGGATACTCCTCCGGCCCCAGCTCGTCAAAAAAGACGCGGTACTCGTCGGCCACCACGAGCGACTCCTCGCGCGTAAAGCCGTAAAAGTCGTGGAAGCTCTTCCACAGCGGGGGTCCGATCATGCGGCGCAGGTCACCCATCTGCACTTCCGAAAACCCGCGCGCAGCCAGCGTCTTGCGCGTCGAGGTCATCACCGCCCGGCCCGTGTCAGCCACCGTACCGTCAAAATCGAACAGCACGACCGGCCGCTCGCATAGCTGTAATGCCGCCATCGACATCCCTCTTCCCCAATTGGCGATTTCCACACCGACGCTTCAAACCGTTGACTATTCAACAATTAAAGCTGGCAATGTGGAACAACTCCACTATACTTGACGCACTTTGCTCTCAATCGGCGGCGCGCAGGCGCCCCATCGAAAGGTGCAATTATGTCTTTTGCCATCATAACCGACTCCACGTCGGACATCTCCCCCGCCCGCGCCCAAGAGCTCGGCATCTACGTGATTCCGCTGCATGTGATTATCGAAGGCGAGGACCTGCTCGACCAGGTGCAGATCACCGCCGAGGAGTACGTCGCCCGCATGGCCGGCTCCGAGCAGCTGCCGCACACCTCGCAGCCGAGCGCCGGCGAGTTCAAGGAGCTTTTCGATCGCGTGCGCGCCGACGGCCACGACAGCGCGATCTTTATCTCGCTGTGCAGTGAGTGGTCGGCCTGCTACGCCAACGCGTGCCAGGTGGCCGATACCCACGAGCTCGACGTGCGCTGCATCGATTCGCGCACCGGCTCGGGCGCCGAGGGCCTGCTGGTGGAGTACGCGCTCGCCATGCGCGAGGACGGCCGCAGCCTGGACGAGACCGAGGCACAGGTTCGCGCAACCCTGCCCGACGCCCATTTGCTGCTGATTCCCCGCACGCTCGAGAACCTCGTTAAGAACGGCCGCGCCCCCAAGCTCGCCGGCCAGCTCACGCAGATGCTCAACATTCGCCTGGCCGTTTCGCCGGAATGGCAGTCGGGCGAGATCAAGGCCATCAAGAAGGGCCGCGGCGCCAAGCGCATCGTCGCCAACACCATGGCAGACTGCCTCGCGTTTTTGGCTGATCACCCAGGTTCGAGCGTGCGCGTACTCACGACCGGTGCCGCCGAGGAGCAGGAGCTCGTCAATCAGGCGCTCGCGGGCCAGGACTACGTCGATGCCGGCACCGGCCCCATCGGCTGCACCATCGCGACCCACGTAGGCGTTGACGCCATCGCCATCAGCTACTGCCCCCGCTACCAGCCAACTCGATAGGGACGCCCACATCAGTTGCGGTGAAATAGGGACTGCTTGCTTATCAGCCGCAAATCAAACCCTATTCCACCGCAACTTTTTAGTTGCGCCATCCATATACAAGATATTAATGGCGATCGGCGCATTCCCAGCTGTTTGAGGGAGCTTCGACTAGCCTCCAACGATACCCAGTGGGCAAAAAATGGCAAATATGAGTACTGTTACCAAATTAGTAACAGCAAAATCTAGCTGAAATTGTCCGCTTCCACCGATTTCAGGGGTCCATAAAGCCCCGAATCGTCGTGTTTAGGGGGTTGAATATACTAAAAACAGTCAATTGGTCTTAAATACTTTCCAAATGATATGATGCTATCCTGGCAACAGTACTCATATTTGCCATTTTTTGCCCACCGGGTCCGGATGAAGCCCGCTCTTTACGCCTCCGGCTGCCCACATGACCGCAAATCCTGATTATCAAGGCCCGTCGCGTACCTTAGCATCGATCGAAAGCCGCTCGCGGAGCAATCCCTCACCATTAGCGAACTTGAATCGAAATTGCATGCCCCGAAAAGCCGCAATGCCGTACCCTCGTTCTCAGCAACTCCACTACAAGAATGGCATTCAAATGGGCAACACCATGCATCAATACGCCCTCTTTGGGGCCACGCAATTTAAATACGATCAGACAATCACGCATATATCGGACCAACACCGACAAATCGTCATTTGCAACAACGGTTCAGACGTACGCTACGCCACACTTGAAGAGTGGGAAGAAGCCGGCGCTTTGTTCGATGAACGAGCGCAAATCGAGGGCATCGTCACCAGTGCGAGCCCAGCACGTGACAAACTCGAGCTCTTTCGCAGCCTCTTTACCGGGCGTAAAGATGTCTACGCTCATGGATATCGCAGAAAAGACGGAGGTATCGGCTATACGCCCGCTTGCGCAAACGAGTGGAAGCCGGGAATTTGTCCCAAAGTAGCCCATCAAAAAGTCAAATGCGCAGAATGCCACAATCGCGTCTTCCCCGAATTAAGCGATGCCGCAATCATTGCTCACTTTAAAGGCAACGATGACCGGTTCCGCGATGTCCTCGGGCAATATGTTCTCGACAGGGACTGCAACACGAAAGTTCTCGTCATCGATTTTGACAAAGCAGACTGGAAAGAGGCAACAAATGCCGTACGGCTTGTTGCAAAACGACGGAACATTTACGCCGCCGTCGAGCGCTCAAGGTCCGGCAACGGCGCACACATCTGGTTTTTCTTTCTCGAGCCAATCAGCGCAAAGGCCGCCAGAAAGTTTGGAAGTTGCCTCATAACCGAAGCTGCGGCGCTTAATAAGACAATCACGTTCGAGGCCTTTGATCGAATGCTACCCGCTCAGGACACTATTCCCGATGGAGGTTTTGGAAACCTCATCGCACTTCCCTTTCAAGGCAAGGCACAACGTGGAGGAAACAGCGTATTTGTAGACGAACAATTCGAGCCCTTTCCCGACCAATGGCTTTATCTGTCGCAAGTCCAGCTGATTCCGCGCTCGACAGTGCAAAATCTGATCGAGACCACTGGGAACAACCCACACGGGCTATCAACAGCCACGGTGGCAAACAAGGCCAAACGATATGTCCAAAAGCCACGAAAGCGGCTACCACTCACATCGCAGGACTTTCCTTCATCGCTGCCCGTCACGCAAGCCGATATGCTCTACATCCCCGAAAAGTCTCTGAGTCCTGCAGCTCAAATGGAAATCCGCGGGCTCGCGACATTCGCCAACCCAGAATTCTATCGAGCGCAGTCCATGCATAAATCAGTATTCGGCAAACCGCGGCTCATAGACCTTAGCGAACTGAAAGATGGTTATGTTGCGATTCCCCGGGGCTGCAAAACTCAGCTTGAGCAGCTGCTCCGAGAAACTGGCGTTACTGCCCACTATTCAGACGAACGCAAATCCGACAATCAAATTGTGATGACATTTAAAGGCGCCCTTCGCCCTGAACAGCAAATTGCCGCCGAACAGATGCTCGGCTTTGAAGACGGGATCATGTCTGCGCCGACGGGTTTCGGCAAAACCGTCATCGGAGCCTATCTTATTGCTGCCATCGGTCTTCCAACGCTCGTCATCGTTCCCAAGACTGCGCTCATTGCCCAATGGAAATCCCAGCTCGAACGATTTCTCGACATCACGGACAACAGAGAGCCCGTCCGAACCCCAAAAGGACGAATCAGCAAAAGGCAGCCCCCGCTCATTGGGCAAATCGGAGGAGGCAAGACCGCCATAAGCCACCTCATCGACGTTGCTTCATTCCAGTCGCTATCCGGCAAGGACCCTCAGACCGGCGAGTCATTCGCCAAGGAGCTCGTGCGCGATTACGGTCTCATCATCTGCGACGAATGTCACCATGCCGCCGCGCCGCAGCTTGAGCTTGTCCTCAAGTCCGCTCCAGCCAAATATGTATATGGCCTTTCCGCGACGCCCGAACGCTCCGACGGACTCACGCGGGCGCTCTCGATGCTCTGTGGCCCGCTTCGCCATAGCATCGATCCCAAAACGCAAGCAATTCAACAGGGGATTCAGCGCGTTGTTAGACCGTGTTTTACCGGAGTCAGATTACCCGCCTACGAACCAGGGGCATCCTTTCATCAGGTTCTCGACCTCCTGTGTGTGCACGCCGCGAGAAACGAAGTAATTGTCGACGACGCCCTCGATGCCGCATCAAACGGTCGGCATCCGCTTGTGCTATCTAAAAGAAAAAAGCATGCCGAAGATCTATGCAGGTTACTTCAAAGCCGCGGACACGAACCCATACTCTTAACAGGAGAAATCGACGCCAAAGAAAGAAAAGCAATACTGAACAGTCTTCCCGGCTTCGAGCATGAGCATCGAATCATTGTCGCAACCGAAAGTCTTCTGGGCGAGGGCTTCGACCTGTCCTACCTTGACACTCTACTCATTGCCACACCAATATCTTGGGACGGCAGTATAACGCAGCAGGCGGGCAGGCTACACAGAAGCCACGAGGGCAAACAGCGAGTTGAGATATTCGACTATGTTGACCTGTCGATACCCATGCTCGCACGCATGTACCAAAAGAGACTCAAGACCTACGCCAAGCTGGGGTATGAAGTCTTTGCAGCAAACGACAACAGACAGGGCGATCGAAACATCCTCGTTAGATCGGCAAGGGCCGTGGAGGCTTTTGCGGATGACATCGCGAACGCATCGAAAAGCATTTTTATTGCCGCGCCCTACGCTTCCGCCGCATGCCTCGAAAAGCTCGCCGCCGCACTCGCGGATGCCACTGCCCGTGGGATTTCCCTTGAGATTTCCATTGCTTCGACTCCGCGCGATGACGTGAAAGCGATTTTTGCCGAGATGAACGTCAACTATCTCATCAAAGCCGAAGGACGCCTGTGCGCATCAGTGATTGACGAGCAAACCATCTGGTACGGAGCTATTCCGTTGCTGGCTTTCCCAAAGAAAGAAGACTGCAGTATTCGTTTCAAAAGCAGCGAAGTCGCAGCCGAGCTTTTGAACGAAATCCAGCGAAAAGGAGAACCGAAGGCCGCGGCAACGAACGGGGTGTCCCCGGCAGTTGCGGTGAAATAGAGGCTGTTTTTGCCCCATCGGCCGTTCATCAATCCCTATTTCACCGCAAGTCATAAGTGGGCAATCAGCTCTGCGGACCTTGGAACAGCTCCTCGTGCGAGCCCATTCTCACCAGCCGGATCACCGGATTAGTCTTATGCGGCAAGTAGAGAACAACCACATCGACCAGGCCATCGGATAGATGGAAATCAATGTGGCCGTTGTAATTGCCACCCGGGTTTGAGAGCTCGTGCGCACCATATTCCGCGGGAAGCGAGCCGTGAGCCGCAAGCTCTGCGACGGCCGCTTTAAACTCCGTTTTTAGCTGCGGATGGACGCGCATCGTCCGTTTGTAATCCGCCTTAAACTGAGCCTCGACTTTAATCTCAAACATCGTTAGTCCTCATCGAGGAACGACATCAGATCGTCCACGTTGTCGAACGACGAGCTGTCGTCTGGCAAAATCCCCAGCTCATGAGCCTCGGCGATCACCATGGCGCGCCTCGTCGCCTCATTGGGTGCCTCCGGTCGACCCACAATCTCAAACGGAATCTTCCGCTGATTTACAAGCTGCCGAACAGCAAGGTTGAGATACGAATTAAGGCTCAAGCCAACCGAATCTAAAAACTCAGTCGCCTGCTCCTTGAGCCCCTCCTCGATGCGGACCGTCGTGGGCTTAATCGGTGCAGTAGACATACGCGACCTCCTCGCCTCGTCTTTTGCATCAGTATACCCAATAAAAATGGCAATCTGATGCTAGATAGCATCAGATTGCCATGCATATTCGTGTCACGACGGGCACGATCACTCTACATCAGCCCGCTGAGGGCGACGTCGACCGCCTCGTTGAGGTCGTCGGTGATGTGCACCAGGTCTGGATCGAGCGGGCTGATCATACCGGCGTCCATCACCGGGCCGTTGAGCCAGTCGAACAGGCCCTGCCAGTACTCGCTGCCTACCAGCACGAGCGGCATGCGCTTGACTTTGTGCGTCTGCACCAGCGTGAGCACCTCGAACATCTCGTCGAGCGTGCCGAAGCCGCCGGGGAACACAATGGCACCCGAGCTGTATTTGACGAACATGGTTTTGCGCACAAAGAAGTAACGGAAGTCCATGCCGAGGTTCACGTATTTGTTGAGCCCCTGCTCGTGCGGCAGCTCGATACCCAAGCCAACCGACTTGCCGTTGACGCTCGCCGCTCCCCTGTTAGCCGCCTCCATGATGCCGGGGCCGCCGCCGGTGATAACCGCCACGCCGCGCTGGGCGATCTTGCGACCGACGGTACGCGCCGCCTTGTAGACTGGGTCGGTCTTGGGCGTGCGGGCGCTGCCGAAGATGGTCACCGCGGGACCAAGCTCCGCAAGCGCGCCAAAGCCATCGACGAACTCGGCTTGAATGCGCAGCACGCGCCACGGATCGGCATGCAGCCAGTCGGTCGATTCCTCGGGCGCCAGCAGGTTGGCGTAGGTATTGTCCTTAGGAATCATGGGGCCGCGCATGACCACGGGGCCGCGGCGGTACGTCTCGTCGTAGGCGGGCTCGCCCTCGACGTTCTCATTCTTAATCATGGGTACTCCTATCGAGAAAAAGAAAAGCGGGCGGGGTCGACGCCATGCGTCAAACACCCGCCCGAACATCAACTATTCGGTATGGTACCCACGATGCATCAAGCACTTGCAAGCTATCGGTCAGCGGTCGCGCAACCGGTGTCAGCGAATGTGACGACCGGCTGGCGCTCGACCATTGCCGTGCCCACGCTCTGCAAGCGTGTCTGTCGCTCTTAGTAATCCACCGCCGCAGGGCTGTTCATCCAGTCGCTCACAAACGCGCCGTAACGACCCTCGATAATGGCCTGGCGAGCACGCTGCATAAGGTTGAGCAGGTAGTAAATGTTGTGCATCGAAAGCAGGATGCCGCCGAGCATCTCCTTCTGCGTGACCATGTGGCGGATGAGCGCACGGCTGTAGCCGCCCGTGCACACCGGGCAGGTGCAGGTGGGATCGATGGGGCCGTCGTCGTGAGCAAAGCGCGCGTTACGGAAGTTGAGGCGACCCTCGCTGGAGAACGCCGTGCCCATGCGGCCGGTGCGCGTCGGCAGCACGCAGTCGAACATGTCGATGCCCACGCCCACGCCGCGCACGAGCGTAGTCGGGTTGCCGACGCCCATCAGGTAGCGCGGCTTGTGCTTGGGCATGTACTCACTCGCGAGCGGCGCCAGGGTCTCGAACATGGTCTCGTGGTCCTCGCCCACCGAGTAGCCGCCGATGCCGTAGCCGGGGAAGTCGCCGCACTCCTCCAGGTGGCGCAGCGAGCGCAGGCGCAGGTCCAGGTGCATGCCGCCCTGGACGATACCAAAGAGTGCCTGGTCATCGCGGGTGTGCGCCTTATAGCAACGCTCTGCCCACATACTCGACAGCTCCACGGCGCGCTCGACATACTGGCGCGTGGCAGGATAGCCGGGGCACTGATCGAGCTGCATGCAGATGTCCGAGCCGAACTTCATGGCGATTTCCATGTTGTCCTCGGGCGTCCAGAACACATGGCGGCCGTCGTAATCGTTGACGATAAAGCGCACGCCCTCGTCGGTGAGCTTGACGGCGTCGTTGTGGCTGAACACCTGGAAGCCGCCCGAGTCGGTAAGGATGGGGCCGTGCCAGTTCATAAACTTGTGCAGTCCGCCCAGCTCGGCGATGGTGTCCTCGCCGGGACGCATGGACAGATGATAGGTATTGGCGAGCACGATCTGGGCGCCGAGCTTCTTGACAGTCTCGGTAGGAATGCCCTTGACGTTTGCCTTGGTGCCCACGGGCATAAAAATCGGCGTCTCGATGTCGCCGTGCGGGGTGTGCAGTACGCCGGCACGCGCGTGCGTCGTCGGGTCCTCGGCGATCAGGTCGAATTTAAAAAGGTTCTGGTCCATAAACTGGAACTCCTTGGTTGCGGTTCATACGCAAACCATTATACGGGCAACCCGCAAGAAGCACCGACTCGACAGAAACTGGCGCGAGGAGGATACGGCAGGGACACGGCAAATGAGCGTGGATTTTTGGACGCTTACCGGATGAGCGTGGATAATCTCCCACTTTTGCCCAAAGCACAGCCCAAAAACGGGAGATTATCCACTTTCATTCTGCGGGCACTCATTTAAGTACGTCCCCGATGAGTGGAGCTATTTACCAGCCACGGCAACGCCGATATTTTGGCAACGTCAGCGAGCGGGTCGCATTTGAGACAAGGTGCCGTGAAATGAAAGGGCGCTGACCTTCTGGTCGCGCCCTTGAAATTGAACGGCAGATTGTCCAAATGCGGCCCGCGCAGCGTCGGCCGGTCCGCCGTTCGGTAGAACGGCGGAACCCCTAAGGACGCTGGCCCATGCCACCCTCGAGGGTGACGGTCTCGCCGTTCATATACTTAAAGTCGGGACCGCAGAGCTGAACGACAACGCGGCCGATTTCCTTCTCGACGTCGCCGTAGTGACCCGCCGGCGGCATGTGGACGTTGGCCTTGAACGCCTCGGGATAGGCATCCTGGAAGTTCTCGAGCGCGGCGGTCCAAGCAAGCGGGCAAACGATATTGACGTTGATGCCGTCCTTGCCCCACTCGTTGGCAGCGACGCGGGTCAGACCGCGGATGCCCTCCTTAGCAGCGGCGTAGCTGCACTGGCCATAGTTGCCAAACAGGCCGGCGCCCGAAGCAAAGTTGACCACGGAACCCTTGGTCTCCTTCAGGTGCGGATAGGCCTTCTGCATATACAGATACGTGGCATACAGGCCGGAGTAAATGGCCAGGTTAAACTGGTCCATGGTGTGGTCGGCGATGGTCACGCCCGAGGCGCTGGCCTGAGCGTTGTTGACGACGGCGTCGATACGGCCGAACTCGGCGATAGCCTGGTCGATAACGTTCTGGACGACGGCCTCGTTGTCCTGACCAGCCGAAACATCGGCCTGAACAGGCAGAACCTTGACGCCGTACTCAGCCTCGAGAGACTCCTTGGCAGCCTCGAGCTTGGCAACGTTACGGCCGGTGATAACGAGGTTTGCGCCCTCCTTGGCAAAAGCGATATCGATGCCGTAGCCGATGGAGCCAGCGGAGCCGTCCTTAAGCGTGGCCTTGCCGCCGCCGGTGATGATCACGGTCTTACCAGTGAAAAGTCCCATACAAAGTCCTTTCAAAATCGCGGCGGGCGAACCCGCCGGCTGCGCGCATCCAAACAAGCACGCCAAAAGCTGAGATGCAACTTTAGCGTGTTCAAGTGAAAATAAAAGACCTCGGCAGGCGAACGGCATAACGTCTTTCGGTGAAGGGAATGTCAAGTACAAACTGGATAAAGCGGCCGAGTTTTTGTTATCGAAACGAGTCATCGAACACGTTTTGAAACTTTGCTGCGGCGCGCGGGATGTCGGCGCGAGACTTTATCATAGGGTGACAAACAACGATGAGGAGCACATGCCTATGACAGACGAGCTGGACCCCCAGACTCAACAGCATATTGATGATTCCACAGACGTCACTGCAGATGCCGACGCTGTGACCTGCGATGATATTGACCTCGGCGGCCCATTCTTGGACGAAAGCGCTACGGCGGAAACCCCTGGCGCCGAAGATGCAGACGAGCAAAACGACGATGCGCCCGCTCAGGACGACCGCCCCGTACAGGATGCTGCTCCGCAAGCTGCGGGCCCTATCGAGGTTTCTTCGGAAGAAGAGCTCGACGCCGTCATGGACTCCATGATGGATGCCGTCAAAGCGATGAAAGACGCCGTGGCCGACGCTGACGTTGACGCCGAGGAAGAGGAGGCCGCCGAGGCAGCCTCGACCTTCGTACCCGGCGAGACTCCGGTTGCCGACCAGGGCAGCACCATGCCCTCGTTTCTGCAGCTCGAGCATCCCACGATTGGCACCGATGCGGTCGACCCGCACGCAGCAGGCTTTTCTGTGATCGAAGGCGGTACCGGCAATATCGCCGTGCCGCAGACTGCCGATGCGGACGCTGCCGACACCGCTCGCCCGACCGCCCCGCACTCCTCCGCCGCGAGCCGCGATCTGGGGACCGCTGTCTCGAACACTGCGAACGCCGTGGGCACCTTTATTGCCCAGGGTGCCTCGGCCATGCGCGAGATGAACGCCGCGAAAAAGGCACTTGCCGATGCCCGCGCCCACCTGGCCGAACTTGAGCAGCGCATTGCCGATCAGGCCGAGGAACTCGAGACGCGCCAGGATATCGCAGGCCGCTACGACCAGATCGTCGCCGACCAGCGCCAGGCGATTGCCACGGCCCAAAAGACTGCAGCGGCCGCCGAGATTGATCGTGATGCCCACGCCTCCAAAGCGACAGAGCTCAAGGGTCAGCTCGAACAAATGAAGACAGAGGATGACGCGACTGAGCTCCGTCTGAAGACCGCGCTCGATGCCGTGGAGGCCCGCGAGGCGAGCTCGCGCGAGACCGGCAACCGCCTCGTTCGACGTCTTGAGGATTCCAAGCGCATCCGCGACAAGGTGAAGGCAGAGCGAGACGCCGGCATTGCCGCCGCACAACAAACCGTCGACGCCACGCGGGCCCAGCTCGAGACGCTGCGTCATGAGTATGCCGAGCTGCAACGCAATCCCTCGGCAAATCCCGCCAACTATACGGTGCGCACCAGCGAGCTCTCGATGCAGATTTCCGACACGGCAGATGCCCTGCGTAAAGCCGAAGAAGATGTCCCGCGCATCACCGCCGACCTTGAGCACTCGCTTGCCGCAGCCGAGCAGGCCGTCGAGCAGGCTCAAGCCCCTATCGCCGACGCAAAACGCGCGCACCAAGCCGTGACGACCGAAGCCGATGCCGCGCGCGACGAGCTGCAGACGGCGAAGACCGCCGCCGCGACTCGTCAGCGCGAACTGCGCGAGAAGATCGCCGCGGAGGACAAGGCACGCCGCGAGCAGGAGCAGACCATCGCCAACGCCCAAGCAGATGCCGCACATGCACAGTCGATCATCGAACAGGCGACCGAAGTACACGACCACCCAGAGATCACTGAGTCGCTTGCAGGATCCTTGGCCCGAGACAAAGCCGAACACGCCGAGACCGAGCGAGAAGTCGCCCAGCTGGAGGCCACCGAAGACGACGTACGAGAGCGCACCCGCGACTCACGCATCAAATTCACCGGCACCATCGTCTGCATCGTCGCCGCAATCCTGGTGATCATCCTAGTCTGGCTGTTCGCAAGCAAGTAGTCATTGGGGACGTTCTTAAACGACTAGTCAAACAAGAATGTCCCCAACGACTAGCCCAATGACGAGAGTGGATAATCTCCCACTTTGAGCCCCCAAGCAGGCCAAAAACGGGAGATTATCCACTCTCATTCTGCAGGCACTCATTTAAGTACGTCCCCAATGAGTAGGACTGCCCCCAAGTGCCAACCACGGCAACACCGATGTTCTGGCAAAGTCAGCGAAAACCCGCCAGAGCGAGCAAGGTGCCTTGAAACAAGGCGGCATTGACCTTTTGGTCATGCCGCCGAAGTTGAAAGGCAGATTGCCGCTCTGGCGGGTTTGCAGCGTCGAGCCGTTACGCGGTTCGTAGAACCGCGTAACTAACAAATGAGCATTGCATCGCCAAAGCTGAAGAAGCGGTAGCGCTCCTCGATGGCGGCGGCGTAGGCATCCATGATCTGGTCGCGGGTGGCAAGTGCGCTCACAAGCATCATGAGCGTGGAGCGCGGCACGTGGAAGTTCGTGATCAGCGCGTCGACCACGTGATAGGTCGAGCCGGGCATGAGGTAGAGCTGCGTCGTCGCGTTCTCGCGCACCACGATGTCACCGCGGCCGAGCGTATCGGCCCCGTCCTCGCGGCCCTCAAAATAGCGCGCCGTCACAGCCGGATCGGACACCGGCGCGTCCGCGTCAAACGCACTCTCGAGCGAGCGCACCGCGGTGGTGCCGACGGCGATCACGCGATGTCCCTCGGCCTTGGCCTTGTGCACGGCGTCGACCACCTCCTGCGACACGTGGTAGCGCTCGGTGTGCATCACGTGCTGTGTGGGGTCGTCTTCCTCCACCAAGCGGAAAGTGTCGATGCCAACCTCGAGCTCGACAGCGGCAAACTTCGCACCCTTGGCCTCGATGGCAGTCATAAGCTCGGGCGTGAAGTGCAGGCCCGCCGTGGGAGCAGCGGCCGAATGCTCCTCCTTCATGGCGTAGACGGTCTGATACTTCTCGGGATCGCCCTCGTAATCGGTAATGTAGGGCGGCAGCGGCACGTGACCGGCAGCATGGATGGCCTCGTCGAGCGTGCGCGGGTCGCCGGCGGCATTGCAACCGGCCGGCTCAAAGCGCACCAGACGGCCACCGCGGCTATCGGTGACAAAGTCGATGACCTCGGCCGTCAGCACCACGGGCGCGCCCTCGGGCGCATGGGCGCCGCCGGCGCGATACTCAATCTGAGCACCGGGCTTCAGGCGCTTACCCGGCTTGACCAGGCACTCCCAAACGTGGCCCAGCGGATCAACATCCTCGCGGCGCTTGAGCAGCAGTGTCTCGACCACACCGCCCGAGCCTGCCTTGCGACCGATAAGACGGGCCGGCATCACGCGCGTCTGGTTGATGACGAGCACGTCGCCCGGCTCGATATAGTCGATGATGTCGCGGAAGATGCGGTGCTCAACGGTACCGCCGTGCTCCAGCGACTTCCCCGCCTGGGAGCCTTTGCGATCCACCACCAGCAGGCGGCAGGAGTCGCGCGGCTCGGCAGGAGCCTGGGCAATCAGTTCCTCAGGAAGGTTGTAGTCAAAATCATCGGTACGCATAGACACGTCTGATACTCCTTATATAGCTAAAGTCCGCTCTACATCCTAGCAGGCTGACGTCCCAAACGAACTACTTTTTGGCAGCCTTGCGCTCGTCGCGAATGCGAGCGCGGTCCATGGCCGCCTCGACAGCAGAAAAGCGGCAGCCGCAGTAGTTCTGTCGATACATGCCCAGTTCGCGCGAACGGCGCGTGGCCTCGGGATAATACGGGCGAAAATCGCGAATCACCGGAGTGAGACCGTGGGCGGCAGCCAAACGCTCGAGCACGTCATTGCAGGTGTCGAACAACTGATACGGAGAGACGGCGAGCGTCGTGCCCACGTATTCAAACCCGCGCTCCCGAGCCACGCGGCACGCCTCGGCCAGACGCAGGGCATAGCACGCGCGACAGCGACGGGGCCGATCGGCACCCAGCGGGGCCACGCCGGTTTCCCAGCGTTCGCGGTCCTCCCCGGCCTCGATGAGCTCGATGTCGCCATCGGCACACCACCGGCGCAGCTCGTCCAAGCGGCGCTGCCATTCATTGTGCGGCTGAATATTGGGGTTGGTCCAGCAGATCGTGGGTTCAAACCCCTCCTCGCGCAGCAGGCGAACCGGCTCAAGCGAGCATGGTGCACAGCACGCATGCAGCAACAACGACTTCATCGACATCTCCTCACCCAAAAAAGCGCACGCCAAAGGACGTGTCCTCGCAGGCGGTAATGCGACGGTCGCGCAGGATGGTCCGCACGTAATACCAATCGCCCACACAACCCGACAAATGCAAGCCTGCCGCTAGGTAACACAGCAGCGGATAGCCCGAAAACGCAAAGCCCAGGGCAAACGCCGCCGTCAAAACAACCGTCGGCGCCAGGCAAATCGCCATATACCGCATGCGCGAATACACCACGCCCTCGGCGCAGGCATAGATCATCGCCGTCTCGCGATTCGCTCCAAAGGTCACCTTCGCGCCCGCAGGCGCCAGCAGCTTAAAAAACACCGCATGCACCAGCTCGTGCACGGCAAACGACGCCGCCGAAACCGCAACCAAGCCGACCATCCAGCCCACAACCGCCGCCCAGCCGCCCGCCGCGGCCGCATCCAGGTCCGCAGGCCCGTCCAGCAGCATAAACACCGGCACCAGGCACACGGCAAACACGCCGACTACGATCATCCCCCACACGAAGCAAGCGTGCAGAAAATCCTCGTCCTCAAACGCATGTATGTTGGAAATCTCATTCATAGCATCTTAGGATAGCGCCCCTGCCACGTACCCGTCCGCATGTGCGATAATGTCGAACGATATGCACGAATTGACCACCGCGCCGCCGAGCCCCGCGCCCGGCCGCGCCCTCACCATATGCGAAGGAGTCCCATGGCATCCAAATACTCCATGAACGACCGTCCCAGCTGGCCGCGCCGCGCCATCGTTACCGCCGGCGAGCCCTACGGCAACAAGGGCCTGCACTTCGGCCACGTTGGTGGCGTCTTTGTCCCCGCCGACTTCTTCGCCCGCTTCCTGCGCGACCGACTGGGCCGCGAGAACGTCATCTTCACCTCGGGCACTGACTGCTACGGCTCGCCCATCATGGAGAGCTACCGCAAGCTCAAGGAGAACGAGGGCTACGACAAGTCCATTAGCGAGTACGTCGAGTCCAATCACTCCCGCCAGGCCGCGACCCTCAACAACTACAACATCAGCTGCGATATCTACGGCGGCTCGGGCCTTGAGCCGGCTGCGCAGATTCACAACGAGGTGACCGCCGAGATTATCGAGCGCCTGCACGAGCAGGGCACCATCTCCAAGCGCTCCACGCTGCAGTTTTACGATGCCAAGGCCGGCACGTTCCTCAACGGCCGCCAGGTGATTGGCCGCTGCCCCATCCAGGGCTGCAAGTCCGAGAAGGCGTACGCCGACGAGTGCGACTTGGGTCACCAGTTTGAGCCCGAGGAGCTTATCGCACCCAAGAGCCAGCTCACCGGCGAGGTGCCCGAGCTGCGCCCGGTCGACAACCTCTACTTCGACCTGCCGGCCTACCTCGACTTTATGAAGACCTACACCGCCAAGCTCGCCCAGAACCCGCAGGTTCGCTCCGTGGTCTCCAAGACCATGGAGGAGTGGCTGCTGCCGGCTCAGCTCTACATCCAGAACAAGTTCCGCGAGGCCTTCGATGCCGTCGAGGACCAGCTCCCCGAGCACACCGTGCTGGAGCCCGAGGGCAACAAGAGCAGCTTTACCGTCACCTTCCCCAGCTGGAAGGAGCGCGACGACGCCCACGCGGTGCTCGCCAACGGCGGCGTGCGCTTCCGCAGCGGCAAGGCGCTCGTGCCCTTCCGCATCACCGGTAACATCGACTGGGGCGTTCCGGTGCCCGAGGTCGACGGCGTGAACAACGTCACCTGCTGGTGCTGGCCCGAGAGCCTGTGGGCGCCCATCAGCTATACGCGCACCGTGCTCGCACGCGATGCCAAGGCCGCCGGCGTAACCGAGGGTGTCGCCGCCCAGGACGCCGCCCTCATGGGCGAGCCCTCCGCCGATTCCACACAGGTACCCGCACCCACCTACCAGCACAGCTCGCTCGACTGGCGCGACTGGTGGTGCTCTGACGACGCTCAGATCTACCAGTTCATCGGCCAGGACAACATCTACTTCTACTGCATCGCGCAAACCGCCATGTGGGAGGCCCTGGGTTGGGACCTTACGCAGAGCACCGTCAGCGCCTGCTATCACCTGCTCTACATGGGCAAAAAGGCGAGCTCGTCCTCGCAGACGCCTCCCCCGCCGGCAGACGACCTGCTCAACCACTACACCTGCGAGCAGATGCGCGCGCACTGGCTGTCGCTCGGCCTGTCCGAGAAGCCGGTGAGCTTTAGCCCCAAGGCATATGACACACGCGTGACCGGCAAGGACAAGGACGGCAACGAGGTGCGCGCCTGCGACGACAAGCGCGTTATCGACCCGGCCCTTAAAGAGAGCGCCCTTTTGACCGGCGTCTTCAACCGCTTGGCCCGCAGCTGCTTCTACGGCGTCGCCATCAAGGAGGGCGACGAGAGCCCGTACCGCAACGGCTGCATCCCTGCCGGCGCCGCCTCCGCCACTGTGGTCGAAGCCGCCGAGCAGGCAGCTCTCGCCTTTGAGCAAGCCATGTACAAGTTCGAGACGCACCGCGCGCTCGCCGTGTGCGACGACTACCTGCGTGCCGCCAACAAGCGCTGGAGCGACGCCTCCAAGGCCGCCAACAAGCTCGAGGGCGAGCAAGCCAATGCCGCGATGACGCAGGCGCTCGTCGACGCCTTTACCGAGCTGCGCGTGGCGACCGTCCTGATGCACGGTATTGTGCCGACCGGCTGCGAGCTCATCTGCAAGTACTTCGACGTTGACCCGGTCGCCTTCTTTAGCTGGGATAACATCTTCGCCTCCACGGACGAATTTGTGGAGAGTCTGGGCGAGAAGCCCGGCGAGCACCGCGTAAAGCCACTGCCCCCGCGCTTCGACTTCTTCAGCAAGCACGAGAGCCAGTACTAAACACTCGACATGTAATGGAATGGGAAGGAAAGACGGATGTCCAAGCCGCGTCGTCGTAAGCAGAAAAAGCAGGTCAAGGCCGAGCTCAAGCTCAGGCAGTTTGCTGCTACCGAGCTTTCCGACCAGCTTGCCGCCCAACACTCCGCCGCCGACCTGCCGCGCTTTATGGTCGACACGGTTGCCGGCGCCTATGCGCCCGCCGATGCCGAGCTCATGATCGAGGGCTTCGGCGCCGCGGCCACACGCCCGGTCACGCTGCGCGCCAACACGCTCAAGGCAACCGCCGAGGACATCGCTGCGGCGCTCGATGCCGCCGGCATCGCCCACAACCCCGTCACCTGGTACCCAGACGCCTTCATCCTGCCCGAGGCCCAGGTTTCCGACCTGTGGGACCTCGACATCTACCGCGACGGCAAGATCTACTTGCAAAGTCTGTCGTCCATGATGCCGCCGTTGGTCCTGGGCGCTCAGGCAGGCGAGGACATCCTGGACATGTGCGCAGCCCCTGGCGGCAAGACGACGCAGATCGCCGCCCTCACGCAGGGGCAGGCGCACCTTACCGCCTGCGAGATGAGCATTCCCCGCGCCGAGAAGCTCGAAGCCAACCTCCACCGCCAAGGCGCAAAAAACGTGCCCGTCATGCGCACCGACGCACGCGAGCTCGACGAGTTCTTCCGCTTTGACCGCATCCTGCTCGACGCTCCCTGCACCGGCACGGGCACCGTCATCAGCGGCAACGAGAAAAGCCTGCGCGGCCTGACCGAGCAGCTGCTCGTCAAATGCGCCCGCTCGCAGCGAGCACTTCTGGACCGCGCCATGGGAGCCCTCAAACCGGGCGGCACGCTCGTCTATTCGACTTGTTCGATCTTGCCGCAGGAAAACGAGGACGCCCTGCAAGAGGCCCTCGACAAGCATATGGACTGCGAGCTCATCCCCCTCGACGGCACGCCAAGCGAAAGTGAGGCACGCCGCGCCCAGGAAGCTGGTGAGGAGCCACGCACCGAGTCCAACGCCCTGACCGAGGCCATTGCCGCGGGTCAGGTATCGGCCATCGCCAACGGCCTGCCCGGCACGCTCACCATTCCACCCAGCCGCGACTTTGAGGGCTTCTACATTGCCCTGATCCGAAAACGCAGCTAGCGCACGGATCCAAAACTCAACAAGCTATCTCCGTGCGCGTTTGCCCTGCTGGTCGCGATGCTGTTTAAGCATCGCGCGCTCCTTGCGTTCGGCCCTTTTGCCCTTAATGGCCGTGACCACAAAGTAGATGACCGCGGCGGTAACGATTGCGCCCACGCACAGGCCAATCGAGCCAAACATTGCTGTCAATTCCATACCGCGTCACCTCTCTTTTAAACGGGACATTCAAGATAGCACCTCAATACCCGCCACCACAGCTCCTTCACGTTCGCCGGCCCTTCGGTCTAACGGATGGCGCGGCGGGGAAAAATCAACTCGTCAAACGATTTAGCATTCGCAATTCCGGCTGCATCGCGCCGGCCGTCATCACATAGAATCGAGCTTCCATGGATACCCTCAACGATCTAAATGAGCGCGTCGACGCCTTCGTCGGCACCAGCTCCTTCGACACGCCTGCCGCGGCAAACGACCAAGCCCCCATCGATGTGCCCGCCGAGGTTCACGAGGACATCGTCGCCTCGGTCGATTTCTCCGAGGTCGAGCTCGCAGACGAGTTCACCGAGCCCCAGGTAGCCGTGACCCCCAACGGACTGCTTCCCATGGAGCCGCTGCCCATCGACGGGCGCCTGCGCAAGGCGGCCCTTCGCATGCCTGACGAGATCGAGGAGGCCAGCGGCTTCACGCTCTTCGGCCGTCGTATCAAATCGCTCATCTACACCACCGACGTCGCGGTCATCCGCAACTCCAACGCCGATGCCGTCTTTGCCGTTTACCCCTTCACGCCGCAGCCCGCCATTACGCAGGCGCTGCTGACCGTCGCCGAGTGCCCGGTCTTCGTAGGCGTGGGCGGTGGCACTACCACCGGCAAGCGCTCCGTTCAGATGGCAGCCGTCTCCGAGATGCAGGGCGCGGCGGGCTGTGTGGTCAACTCCCCCGCCACCGCCGAGATGGTCGAGCACATCACCAACATCGCCGACATCCCCGTCATCGCCACGGTCGTACGTTGCGACGACGATGCTCACGCAAAGGTGCGCGCCGGCGCCAAGATCCTCAACATCGCCGCTGGCAAGAACACGCCCCAGGTCCTACGCGAGCTGCGCAAGCACTATCCCAACCTGCCGCTCATCGCGCCGGGCGGCAAGACGCCCGAGAGCATCCGTGAAACCATCGCCGCCGGCGCCAACGCCATCATCTGGACGCCGCCTTCGGCCCAGCAGCTACAGACCGACATGATGCAGCGTTATCGCAAGATGAAGGAAGACGCCACGCCCGTCATCTCGCACGACGATGTGCCCATTATCGACCAGGTCGCCGCCGCCGAAGTCAGCCAGGTCGAGAACATGAATCCCGACGTGCCGATTCCCGACGAAGTCATCGAGCGCGTCGCCTCGATCCACGAGCGCGTCGAGGAGCGCCGCGCCAACCGCGGGCTCAAGCCCTCACTGCACGGCTTTTTCTTCCGCGGAAAGAAACGCTAACCCCAACAGCAAAGCCCGCCCCACGAACGTGAGGCGGGCCGTTTTCGTTTGAGCAATCATGCAGCGATGTGATGGGGCAAACTAATCCACGCGCTTGTCGCCCATAAAGAAGAGCGCCACCGTACCAGGTCCGGTATGCGAGCCAATCAGAGTACCGATGTTATTGATCTCAATCTTGCCTTTAAGCTGCGGAATCTGTTCCTCGATCAGCGCCGCAACTGCCTCGGCATCCTCGCGGCACGCCGAGTGCGACATGACGCACTTACCCGAATAATCCGCACCGTCCTGCACGTGTGCCATCATGGTCTTAGTCATCTCGGAAATCGCGCGCTTCTTAGTGCGAATCTTCTCACGTGGCGACAGCTTGCCGTCGCAATCGACCGTCATAAGTGGGCAAATCTTAAGCGCCGTGCCGATGATCGCGCTCGCAGCCGAAATGCGACCGCCGCGCAGGTAGCTCGACAGATCGGTCGAGAAGAACCAGTGGTGAAGGTTGAGTTTATGCTCCTCAATCCAAGCGGCAGTCTCGTCGAGCGAAGCGCCGCTATCGCGAACGTCGGCGGCACATTCCGCCAGCAGGCCAAAGCCCGAAGACGCCGCCAGCGAATCGATGACACGCACCTTGCCGCCCTGGGGATAGCGATCCGCGAGCATCTGCGCCGCAACGCAGGCCGATCCATACGTGCCCGAAATACCCGACGACAACGCCAGGTGCAGCACGTCTTTACCCTCGGCAATAAACGGCTCCCAAAACTCCTCGTACTCACCCACGCTCACCTGAGACGTCTTGGGCATGGCGCCCGCGGCAATCTGGGCAAAAAACTCGTCCGGCGTAATCGACTGATACAGATCGTCCGTATAGACAACATCGTCGATCTCGTAATGAAAACACACGACAGGGATATTGCGCGATTCAAAGAACTCCCGAGTTCGATCGGCGGCGGATTCACAGGTCAGGACAAAATCACTCATATGAGGCTCCTTACTCATTGCTGCGCAAATTATCGCACAGTGAGCCTACATACGGTACATATGTCCACTATTTACCAAATCGAACCAAAAATAGCGAACATCTTTACCACCATCGTTTCCACCGACCCCACGCATCAATATCTGAGAAAACACCTTCTATCGTCTCCACTCAACCGCCATATCTACCTCCACTAAATCGATTTACCAAACCGTTCGGCTAACAATTCGGCCGCCCATCCCCAATCGAAACAAAAGCGGCGCATACTGATAAACGTTTGACGCTGTTTATCAGTTTTACCAGCCCTATCGGAAGGTGTTTCATGGTCGCATTCGATCGCAATCCGCAAGACTTCAAGTATCTGCGCCTGCTGTCGAGACAGTTTCCCACCGAGCAATCCGCGTTTACCGAGATCATCAACCTCTCGGCCATCCTCAACCTGCCAAAGGGCACTGAGCATTTTATGAGCGACGTGCATGGCGAGTACGAAGCCTTTATGCACATCCTCAACAACTGCTCGGGCGTCGTGCGCGAGCATGTCGACGAGATTTTTGGCGACACGCTCTCCTTTGACGAGAAGGGCGAGCTGTGCACGCTCATCTACTACCCGCGCGAGAAGATCGAGCTGGTCCGCAGCCGGCGCGAGGACTCGCCCACCTGGTACAAGACGATGCTTGACCAGCTCATCATGGTCGCCCGGTCGCTTTCAAGCCGCTACACGCGCTCCAAGGTGCGTAAGGCTATCCCGCGCGATTACGCCTATATCATCGACGAGTTGCTGCACACGCATCCGGACGAGAACAACTATCGCGTGCGCTATCACGAGCGCATCGTGGAGTCCATTCTGGAGACCGCCAGCGCCGACGACTTTATCGAGTCGCTTGCCTCGCTCATCAAGCGCCTGGCCGTCGACCACCTGCACCTGGTGGGCGACATCTTCGACCGCGGCGGCGGCGCGGCCAAGATTATGGACCGCCTGCTCACCTACCATTCGCTCGACATCCAGTGGGGCAACCACGACCTGCTGTGGATGGGCGCTGCGGCCGGTGAGCCTGCCTGCATCGCCACGGTGCTGCGCAACAACCTACGCTACGACAATTACGAGATCCTGGAGAACGACTACGGCATCTCGCTGCGTGAGCTTGTCGCCTTTGCCGATGCCACCTACACCGCCGGTGAGTCCATCACCCCGCTGATCAAGGCCATCAACGTGCTGCTCTTTAAGCTCGAGGGCCAGATTATCCAGCGCCACCCCGAGTTCGATATGACCGACCGCCTGCTACTCGACAAGATCGACCACGACACCGGCACGGTCACGCTCGCCGACGGCAGCGTGTGGCCGCTCACGACCAACGACTTCCCCACCGTCGACCCGACGGACCCCTATACGCTCACGTCTCAGGAGCAGCACATCATCGACAAGCTCGTGTCCGAGTTTGTCACCGCCGATCACTTGCATCGCCATATCGATTTCCTCTACACGCACGGCTCGATGTACAAGGTCACCAACGGCAACCTATTGTTCCATGGCTGTGTGCCACTCAACGAAGACGGCACCTTTAGCAGCATGAACTGCCTGGGCACCTGGCACACTGGCCGCGATTATCTCGATTTTTGCGACCACATCGCCCGCCGCGCCTGGCGCGTGGGCGACCGCGACGCTCTCGACTGGATGTGGTACCTGTGGATCGGCTTTAACTCGCCCGCGAGCGGACGCCTGGTGCGTACCTTCGAGCGCGCCTACATCGCTGACAAGAGCACCTGGATCGAGCCGATGGATCCGTACTTTACGCTTACCAAGTCGCCCTCGGTCTGCGACGACATCATGCACGAGTTTGGCGTCGTCCCTATGGCATGTTCCCCGACCGGTCATATCATCAACGGCCACACCCCGGTCAAGACCACCAAGGGCGAGCAGCCCATTCGTGCCGGCGGCAAGCTGCTGGTTATCGATGGCGGCTTCTGCCGCGCCTACCACCCCAAGACGGGCATCGCCGGATACACGCTCATCTCGAGTTCGCGCGGATGCCGCCTTAAGTCGCACCAGGCCTTTACGACGGTTGCCGAGGCGCTCACCCGCAACGTGGACATTGCGAGCGAGACTAATCGCTTTGACCAGGCCGACCGTCGACGCATGGTTAGTGATACCGATTCTGGCGCCAAGATCCGCAGCCAGATCCAGGACCTGCGCCAGCTGCTCGATGCATATAGAAACGGTGCTATCGAGGAGCGAATCTAGCGATGCCTGCGGGGATTGGCTAAACTTTCTGCGTTTGTCATCCCCGCGGCGCCCCGGCGCCAGCTTAAGGCAGGTACCATGCAAAAGCTCCTTGCGCAGATCATGAAGTTTGGCGTCGTCGGCGTCGTCGCCACGGTCATCGACTTTGGCATCATGAATCTGCTCCATTACGGTCTGGGCCTCAACATCCTGATTGCCAACACCAGCGGCTTTATCGTCTCGCTCATCTTTAACTACGTCGCGAGCATGAAGTACGTGTTCGCGCACAAGGAGGGCATGAGCCGCCGCCGCGAGTTCATTATCTTTGTCGTGCTGTCCGTTATCGGGCTGGTGCTCAACGATGGCATCGTTCTGACGCTCAACGCCGGGCTTGGGCTCGAGGCCAATATCGCCAAGATTTGCGCCACCGCGCTTGTCATGGTCTACAACTTTGTGACCCGAAAGATCTTCCTGGAGGGCGACGAGACCAAATAGCTCGACACCCCTGCAGCATTACGGCGCCCACGGACGACGCGCGCTCAGCGCAGTATCGTCCGTGGGTGTCGCTCGTTTACGGGCAAATTTTCAACGTTTGCGGATTAGCTCTTGAAAATTTGGCGAGTTCGTATAGTTCTTGGCAAAGACCTTACGTTTCCCTTGCAAAAGCTCTAAAGTATCCTCTGCTCGATTCATCAACGCATTGGATGTGATTACGTGCGCAAGGCACTGGCACAACCTCATACCAAGCAGTTCCTCAAGTTCGCTGTCGTGGGTCTTATCTCCTTTGGCATCGACTGGGGTATGCTCATTGCGCTTGTCGAGCTGTTTCACCTCGACTTTTTGATGAGCACCACGGTCTCGTTTACCACGTCCGTCGTGGTCAACTACTGGCTCAGCATGAAGTATGTGTTCGACCACCGCGAGGGCATGAGCCGCAAGCGCGAGTTCACGATCTTCACCATCCTGTCGGTGATCGGCCTGGGCCTCAACGACCTATACATGTTTGTGGGCGTCACGTTTTTGAGCATCGGCTACCAGGCCATGAAGGCCATCGCCACGTTCCTCGTCACCTGGTACAACTATTTCAGCCGCCGCTTCTTCCTCGAGGGCGCACGGTCGTAGTCAGTCAAACATAACCTCGCATTTGCAACCGGTTGGAATTCACGTTCCAACCGGTTTTTTGCTTGCCAAGCATGATTGCCGGGCTTTCTAAGCATGCCGATGAGAGCACATGAAACGGGCCACGCTGCCGAAATGGGATGCCGTTTCCCAATAGGCCTCCTCGGGGAAACGGCATCCCAGTTTGGGGCCTCAGAATGGGACACAGTTTCCTCAATGGGCTTGTCTGGGAAAGCGTGTCCCGGAATTTAGCTCTGAAATGGGATGCGGTTTCCCAATGATCACTGAAGCGGAAAATACATCCCGGAATGACACACCGAAACGGGATGCAGCTTCCCAATGGCCATGCAACCGGAAAGCTCATCCCGAAATCAGCCTCCAGAGTGGGACGCGCTTTCCGGATGAGCCTCGACTGGGAAACTCCGTCCCGTTCGCATCAAAAAACGGGCGGCCCGGATACTGTCCGAGCCGCCCGTTCCGTGCGTCATATTGAAAGACTCCTAGCCTGTTACGTAATACCAAACGACGTTGTCACCATTGGAAAGGACGTAGTTGCTACAGGCCGTCATGGGCGTTGAACCGTTGACGGAATACATCCAGCCGCTCGTGCCGCCGTACTGCTTCTCGGCCAAGCCGCCAATCGCAGCGACGTAGGTGCCGTACGACGAGCCGTGCGCGTTAACGGAAAGACCCAGCGCGCACAGAGCATCGTAGACGGTGGCACCTTCGTTAAAGGTATAGGTGCCGCCGGCGGACACAGGATTGCCCACGGCGCTCGACGTAACCGAGACCGACACAGTAACGTATCCAGACTCCTGCGAGCCACCCTGGCCGCCCGTGGAAGCGCCTCCGCCGTTAGAGGCCGTGGCTCCGCCAGATGACTGGCCACCGCCCGAAGAGGCACCGCCAGACGTGTTGGACGTATCGGCAGCTCCGGTATTCTGAGAAACCGATGCTTCGCCAGACTTCTTGCCATCCTGCTCTTCGGACTTTTTGCCTTCCGAGTTTTTATCCGAGCTCTTGTTCGAAGACTCGGAATCGCCCTTGGCGTCACCCGAGTCCTTGGACTTATCTTTCGCATCGCCCGAAACCTTGGAATTCTTGGAGTCGGCCTTGCTAGAAGCAGCAGCCGAACCAGGCACCTTGGCATCATTGGCGACGACGCTCTCCCCCGTCACGGTCTGGACGATCCAATCAATGGACCAGGCGCCGCTCTCGGAGGGGTGGACAAAGCCCAGCGATACGACGATCAACGCGATACAAACCGCGGTCAGAGCGCCAAGCATCGCCTTGCGACGAGGGGCGGACGCCGCCGAAGCGGCGCCCTTTTGCTTTGCATCGTCGAGCTGGATAAACGAGGAGTCGGGCTGCTGCCCGTTGGTCTCCTTGGGCCTATCGGGCATTACCGTCACCCTTGCCGCGCTTGGTCAGCACAAAGACGGCAATGAGCGCAAGGCCAATCACGCCCGCCGCGATGCCAACGATGGCGAGCGGGTTGGTGCCGGTCTCCTGCGCAGAAGCCTCGGCGGGCTTCTTGGCAGTGACCGTGGAGGCAGAGCCCGTATCGGACTTGGAATCGGACTTCTTGTCGGACTTGCTGTCCTTCTTATCCGACTTCTTCTCGTCCTTCTTGTCGGACTTGTCGGAGTCCTTCTTGTCGGACTTGCTGTCCTTGGTCTCGGCCTTGGTCGACACCGTCGTCTTGGTCGTCGGCTTCTGGCCCGGGGCGACAGCGCCACCCTTCGAGCCGGAGCCGGTGCCCGCGCCAGCGCCCGTGCCGGTACCAGCACCAGTGCCGGAGCCGCTGCCACCGTTAGAGCCAGAACCGCCATTGCCGTCAGGGTTAACAGCGTTCTTGGTCCACTTGGCATACAGCGTCATATCGGCCGTCACCGGCGTACTGAAGTCATACGCCTCCGTGCAAGCCTCGTCGGTATACCAGCCGCCGAAGGTGTAGCCCTCACGCGTCGGATCGGCAGGCTTAACCAGCTTGCCGTCGGCCGTAGTCTGGAAATCGACCTTGGAACCCTCACCAGTCTCGAACGAGACCTTAACGCCGCCATTCAGCTTGAACAGCGTGCCGGAATCGTTGATGTAGTAGAGGTTGCCCTTGGCGTCACAGGCAATCGGCGAATCGCAGTAGTTGTTGTGCCCCGTTGCGCTAAACGCACCGGATGCCTCGGAATCGCCCATCTTGTAGCGATAGACGCCACCGCCCGAGGTGTAGTTCACATAGTCGGAAGTCGCACCGTAGTTAACCGTGAAATAGACATAATACGTGCCATCCGCCTGGGCGCTCACGAGCGGTGCGCCCTTGATGCCACCGATAGGAAGTGCGGAGCCATCGGCAGACGAAACCAACGTCGTGGCAAAGTCATTGGCAAGATCGACAATCGCCAGCGCAGAATCACCAGAAACCTCGCCGCCGACAATCAGCTTGTTGCCATACAGCGTGGGCATGCAGGCGCATCCCGTAAGACCCAGGTCGACGACGCGCTCTTCGGAAATGCGCGTAGCAGTATCCGCGTCGCGCGAACTACCGTCAGAAATCGCTAACACGTGCAACTTGCCGTCGCGCGAAATCAGATAAGCATGGCTACCATCGGCGGAAAGTACACAGGAGGAGTTGACGATAGCCCCAACCGAAACGCTTCCAAGCACAGCGCCCGAAGACTTGCTGAGCATCTCGACGGTACCGGCACTGGTGGGAACCAGAACAAAGTCGTTGCCGACGGTGGCGCCCGTCCAGTAATAGCCTTCATCGGCGTTGACGTGCTGCCAGGAAACGGCACCGGTCAGGATATTGATGCGCGTCAGATGGCCGTTGTTATACACGCCCTTACCATAGTCAACATCAACGGTGCCGACATAGAGATAGTTGCCATCGACCGTCAGCTGAGAATTCGACTGAGCAGTTTTGCTCACAGGGTCGGTAACCCAAACCGTCGTGAGCGTATCGGCCGTCAGAGCCTGGACCGCACCGCCATCGAGCGGGACGATGACCAAGCCGTTCGTATAAATCGGACGCGTCGTGTAGCCAATCGTAGTCTTAAGGTTCGACTCGGCCAGAACCTTGCCCGACTCTGCGTCGATCTTAAGCAAGCGCTTGTTGACGGCGAGATACACGTTGCCGTTTACGACAATCGGCTCGCTCGCGTTGGGATACGTGGCGCCCGAGTAGGCCTTCCAATCGAGCGTCCAAGAGCTTGCCAGCGCGCCCGTAGGGGTGGACACGTTCTCGACCACCGCATTGGAATTGCCGCTCCAGTCGGCTTTCCAATCGGTCGGGCGCGAGGCGCTCGGATCGACTACAACTTCATCGGGATTCGGAACGGTATCGCCGGCAGCATAAGCCCAGACAATCTTGTCGCCCGACTTGAGCACATAGTCGCTATCGAGCTGAGAACCGGGAACACCGTTGACAAAGAACGACCAAGCGCCCGACAGCTCGGTGCCATCAAGCGGGGAGACAAGACTATGAACGCCCCAATAACCAAACTGGTCGTACATCTTGGACTCGACACCAATGGCGTCAAAGTAGGCAGCAGAAGCTTCCTTAATCGTCGTGCCCTCGACAAACACCTGAGTCGAAGGATCGGTCCAACGTTGCGCCTTCTCGTCCTTCTTGCCGATGATCTCCATCGAAACGGAGACTTGGCCGGGCATGGCCCCATCAGAGCCATAGACCCAAGCGATCTCGTCGCCGGTCTTGAGCGTGTAGCCACCCGCGCCAACATCAGCCGGCTTGCCATTGACAAAGAACTGCCAGTATTTCCAGGTTTTTTCGTTAACCTTCTCGCTCGAAAGCGTTACGTTCTTTTCGAACGGCGAAGTCAACGAATTGAGATACCAGCCGTACGTGTTCTTCCCCGTATCGGCGGCGATGCCGGCCTTTTTAAAGATCTGCTCGGAAAGATCTGCAGCGGTTGCGCCCCCGTCCACCAGAGCAGTCGTCGGCTGTGCCCACGTCTGCTGGGCGCCCGAAGCATCCTGGCCGATAACGGTGCAGCTCACAGAAAGCTGATCGGCAGGAGCGGGGTCGCCGGACTTCGAGTAGCACCAGACGACGGAGTCGCCGGCCTTGAGCGTGTAGCCGCCGGCGCCGACCGCGGAGGGCTTGCCGTTGATGAACAGCTGCCAGTACGCTTCGGTCGCCGGGTCGTAGGCGAGCGTGCGGTCGGAGTCGAAGGGCGACGTGATCGAGTTGAGCGCCCAGCCCCAGCTGCCGTTGGGGTCGTAGTCGGCCTTGAGGCCAGTCTGCTTGAAGAGCTGCTCGGAGAGGTCGGCCGCGGTCGAGCCCTTCTTCAGCGTCATGTTCTGGGCGGCGGCCCAGGTCTGCTGAGCACCCTTGGCATCGGTGCCGACGACCGAACATGTTGCGGAAACCTGCGTGGAAACCGTGCCCGTGGGATCCTCGTACACGAGCTCGAGCGTGTCGCCATCGCTCGGGTAGTAGCCCGTGGCATAAGAGTTGGCAGCCTTGCCATTAATGTCAAAACGCCAGTACTTATAGCCGGACGTCGTGTTTTCCATCGCGAGCGTCTGGGACTTATCGGGGTTCGTAACCGAATAGGGAACGCCGCCGTCCGTGCTATAGCTATAGCCGGCCTCGTCAAGCACCTTGGCAAAGATGTCCCACGCAGACATTTTTTGAGTGCTCGACCAGTTATACGAGGTCGACGGCACCCAATCCACAAGGTCATAAGACTGACCGACATCGTGCTTGCTTACGCCTACAACCCTGACGTTAACGGAAAGAGACTTTTCGTCGGAAGAGTTAACGAGCCAAGCGGTGCTCTTGACATCGTTGTTGCCGGCGTTTGCCACGACATAGGCGTATTTGCCCTCGGCCGAAGGGGGAAGCGTGATTGCGCCGGTCGTTTCGTCGACGCCAAACAGCTCGTGGGCATTTGTGCCCTCAGCGTCATCGGCGAGATACCAGCGATAATCGACGAGGGAGCCCTCGGGGAGCGCCGTCTCGTAATCGCCCCAATCGCCCGTCGCCATGTAATTGGCGGTAGGGGTAAGCGTTCCACCGACCTGTGCGAGATTGCCGCTCGAGGCGACATTAACCGACGTCAAGGTATATGCCTTGGCGTCATCGCCCTTGGCGATGACATAACGCGTGGAGGCAGAGTCGGTATTGTAGCCACCGTCGACGATGCACTTGAGGTACTTGCCGACATACTTTTGCGAAATAACGAACGACGGCCTGTGCGCGTTCTCATCCGTCAGCGTCGTAAACGGACCTTGGGCGCTATCGGCAATCTGCCACGTATACGTCAGTTGATCAGATGTAAGCTCGGCACCCTTTGTTCCTGCAGACGTCTTCTCGAATGCAGTAACACCGATCTTTTCGCCACTCTTGTAGACAAACTTGGCGTCATCGCCCTGATCGCCGACGATCTTTTTGAGATACGTCAGGAACAGCTCGTGCGAGCCTGCGGCCTTAACGGCCACAGCAGTAGTCGCCTCTACGGTGTTATCGCCCGCAGTGGCCGACACGCTCACCCAGCGCTTGGCGTAGTCATCGGGAATCGTAAAGCTGCTGTCGGTTTTGCCCTCGACCACATGCCAGTCGGTCTTCGCATCAAACGCAGAGGAAGACGGGTCGACAGAGGACCAACGCCACGTGTAGGTAACGCCCTCGGTAACCGGCTCAGACGAGTAATCGACCGCCTTGTAGGCGCACGCCTCAATCGTAGAGCCAGTGTCCTTGGCGCCCTTGCTCGCATTGGTAAATGCAACTGAATCGAGCGTCGTCGCGCCCTTGGGCAGAATGCGGCCCGCCTTGGTCTCACAGCTATCGGAGCCGGGGATACCCTTCTTGGCCTTAGCGACCACCTTGAGGTAGCGGTTCGCGCACTCCTTGGTAACCGTGAAGGTATTACCAGTTGCAACCTGCTCGAACGTGCCGTCAGCAGAATCGGCCACCCACCAAGAAAAATCGACCTTGTCGGAGCCATAGAGGTCAGTCGGCGTGTCGTAGTTAAGGTAGTAGGCGGCAGCCTTAATCGTGTCACCGACGTTAGCGTTGGGGACGTTCTCATAATCGTCGCCAAATTCGGCGCCGTTATAGGCGAGAACGATATGGCCTAACGCGATCTGGTCACTCGCGGCAACAGGACCCGGCGTATTGTAGCCAACAGACGCGGGCGTCCCGAAAGAGCTGCTCGGACCGTACAGCTCCTGGCCATCGCCGACAACCTTAACGCGAATGTACTTGCCCGAAAGTTGCGAAGCGAGTTCGTCCGTGATCGTCAGCGACTGGGCGGTCTGTCCGGGGATAACTTGATAAGCAGAGTCCTCGGCATCGCGCGAATCGGAAGCAAGCCACTGATAGGTCCAGCCTGCCTGTGCTGCGATGCGCTTATTGGGAACCGCTTCGCCGTCGTAGGCGTTCGCCCAAAGCGTAGTGCCAGGGTTCAGCATCTCGGCCTTAACAGACGAATACGAGCTCGAATCGTCTGCCGAAGACTGGATGAGGACATAAGACTTTGCATCCAGTGCCGTCTTGGCAGGAACGGGCGCCTTGATGGTGTTCGTCGCTGTCAGCTTTTGGTTGTTGGCGCCCTTAGTCGGGCCGTAGATGACGTTACCGCTGGCATCGGTAATGCGTACGCGCAGGCACTTGCCGTTAAGCTGAGTGCGCAGGGCATCGTCCAAAACGATCGATGCGCCCGTCTGACCCTCGACAGGAACAAACGCGGAATTGTCCGCATCGCTCTTGTTGCTGATGTCGGCAGCAAGCCACTGATAGGTGCAGCCCGAAGCGCTGGCGCGCTTGCTGGACGAAGTCCAAACATTCGCATAGAGCGTAGTATTGCTCTGGATAAAAGCGGTGAAGTTAGAGCCAGCCCAACGAGAAGGCGACTGGCTCTTTCCGACGCTGACACCATTATTCGAGGAAAACGTAGCAGCGGCACGAGACGCGGCCTTGGCAACACTGGGCTCGCTGGCCACCGCAGTCGCGTCGCCGGTCTCGGCGGTGGTGTCAGACGCCTCGCTCGCCGGGGTGGCCGAAGCAGGGTCTGGCGCAGCGGGGTCGTCCGATGCATCATCGCTCACGTTGTCAGGCGCGGCCGAACCCGTATCCCCAGTTTCGGTGGAGCCACCTGCAGCCGAATCGTTTGCGTCAGCAGCAGCCGCGGTAGTATCTGCAGCACCGTCCGTGGCCTGCGCGCCCTCGCTCGGCGTTGTGGCCTGAGCCACGGCCTCGGCAATGCCCTCAGCGCCATCGGCCCACAGCTGGGCCGGCGTGGTGCCAAAGGCCATCGCGAAGGCCAGGAATGCCACCAGGCCGCGCTTGGCTACGCCGCGTGCAATTGCGCCACGACGATGCGAGACGCGCTGGCGCTCGTCCTCGAGCATATCCATCTGTCTCCTACTGTCTGTACTTGGAGCGTTGCCCTGAGGCTGCCCCACGTCATCGCGCATGCTGCGCTCGAGTTCCCCCATCGGGGTCCCCCTTCCCTCCAGAGCCCTATGCACACCGGCGGCATACGCCGCAGCCGCATGCAAGATGGGAGGCGATCCGACTTAACCTTAACGGCTCGGGCACGTCGTCCGATCTGCGACGCGAACATCCCGAGCCAAGAGGAATTACGGTTACTGGTACAGCCGGGGACTTGCACCCCAATTCTCCCAAACGCGCAGGAAAACCGCGCATTCGTGCGTCTCCGCACCACCATCTAGGCCATCGATTATTACCGTCAATATGGTAGCACGCAAAAGGGCCTCACACGCAGGCGAAGCCCAAGGTAAAAGCTATTGTTTGCGATAGGAAAATGCGGTGACGGTCGCAGCCTCTAGTGCTTGCCGCCGTGACTGTTGAGCCAGATATTGCGGCCCAGCATAAGCGCCAGCACCAGCGCGCTCACGTAGCCCATAAAGCCAATGACTGGGATGCCAAACACAACCGGCTCGATGCGTGCGTAGTACACCACCGACGAACCGATAAACAGACCAGCGATCACAATTGCCATCGACATGCGGTCGATAATTCCGCCTAGCTGTCGCAGCGCCTTATCGCTGCTCATGATCTGCGTGTTCACCTTAAGCTGGCCGCGCGTGAGCATACGCGAAGCCAAGCCCAGATACTCAGCCGCCTCGAGCGAGCCTTTTGCCGCGCGATAGCTGCTCGCGGCAAGATCGCGTCCCATATCACGCACGCGCGCATAGGTGCTCTTCTCGTTTTTGATATGCGTCTGGATTATCTGGATCATGTTGACGTTGGGCATATACTCAGTCAGCAGGCCCTCGAGCGTCACCATGCCGCGGGCGAACATCGTTACCACGCTCGGCAGCTCAACGTCGTTTTTGCGCGCCAGGTTTAACAGCGAGGTCAAAAACTCGCCGATATCCAGGTCCTTCAGGTCAAGGCCCGCAAAGTCAGCCACGATAAAGTCCAAATCGGACAAAAAGGCCGAATGATCGAGCTCGGCCGAATCGCCACGCGTCACGGCAAAGCGCATGAGCGAATCCTTGAGCTTGGGCACGTCACCCTCGGCCACGGCGAAAATCATGTCCTTGACGATACCGCGATCGTGACTCGACATGCGTCCGACCATGCCCAAGTCGATAAAGTAGACGATGCCGTCCTTGAGAATAATGTTTCCCGCATGCGGGTCGGCATGGAAAAAGCCGTCATCGAGCACCTGCGTCGAATAGTCCTCGACAATTGCGGCACCGATCTTTTCCAAGTCATAGCCCTCGGCCACCAAGCGTTCAGGATCGGCGATCGAAATGCCGTCGACGTAGTCCATAACCACCACGTGCTCGGTGCACAAGTCCAGATAGGATTTAGGGCACGTCACGCCATGAACGCTCTTATGGAACTCGTAGAAGTCGTTGAGGTTTTTGGCCTCGGCCAAAAAGTTGGTCTCCTCGCGAAACGAGGTCCACAGCTCCTCGACTACGCCGTGCAGGTCAACAAATTGATCGGTGTTGACGAACTTGGAAACGATACGCACCACCGAGCGGATGATATCGATGTCCTGTGCCATAACCTGCTGCGCACCGGGGCGCTGCACCTTGACGGCCACGTCCTCGCCCGTCACCAGACGAGCGCGGTGCACCTGCGCGAGCGATGCGCTACCAAGCGGATTGGGGTCGATCGCATCGAACATCTCCCCCAGGCGCAGGCCGTATTCTTCTTCCAGACAACTGAGTACGACCTCGTACGGCACCGGCTCCACGTCGGAGCGCAGACGACGCAGCTCGTCGCAAAAGCGTTGCGGCAGAATCTCGGACCGGTTGGCCAGAATCTGCCCCATCTTGACGAACATGGGGCCGAGTTCCTCGAGCAGGCGGCGCAAACGAACCGGCGTGAGGTTATCCCACACGCGGTACTTTTTGACCAGGCGAACAATCTGCCCGATGCGCTCGCGGCGGCCCGCCGGCGTGAGCTGGTATTCCTCGTCCGGCGCCATCGCGTCGGGCTCCTCTGGCACCATATCGACAGCGCGCGGCTTCTTGCGAGCGCCCGAGACGGCGGCATCGACCTCATCGACAACCGCCGCCTCGTCGCCCAAGGGATCTAGATTGTTGTAATCGGTGGTGGAATCTGCCATCTGCGCTGTTACTCGGCCTCTTCGGTATCCTTCGCATCGTCGGGCTCAACGGACTCGACGGGCACCGAGGTCACGTTGTCCTCGACCGAATCGACGATGTCGCGCACATGGGCCAGGAAGGCCGTGCGCTCGGGGGCGGTCATGACGCGGACGCGAGCCAAAATGAGCTCGTCGAGCACGCGCTGGGCCGCGGTCTCGCCCTGCATGCCCAAGCGCTCGGTCAGATCGGAGATGGTGCCACCGGCCTGCTCGAACATGTCGGACACACTGCGGGCGATATCGGGGGCGCCTGCGTCCTTGCGCACCTGCTCGCCCTTGGTATTAAGGTCGTCGAGAACCTTCTTGCTGCCCTCGACGGCAACGGCGGCGGCGCCGAAGCCCACGTTAATGGCGCCGTTAACAAGCTGATCGAGTTTCATAACCATGGTTGTCTCCAATCACAAACAACTGCATTGGCGTTCTTGTACCCAAGATTGAGTGAAAGCGACAAAGCGTTTTAGCGCTATTCGATCGACGGGAAATCCCTATCTTACGTTGTCGTTCATCGCGAAAGAGTTCTTCATGGCGCAGCTCGTGGTGTAGAGCACCTTGCCCAGTAGAGCATCGGTCTCTACGCGAACACGCTCGGCAAACTCCTCGTTGGCGCGTGCAAGCTCGGCAGACACCTCAGCCTCGGGCAGCGCGGCAACGGCGGCGTCAACGTCGTGCAACTGTTTGTGACCCATGCCGCCGACCTTTTCCTGATAGTCCTCCACGGCGCGGCCGCACTCATGGAAGCGGACGTCAGCCAGCGCGCCGATCAGGCGGTTGGCCCAGTAGAAGTTTTCGGACGTCACGCGAGCCTGCGTGTCGGCATAGTATTCGGGCATGGTCTCGACGTTGGCGTACAGCGGAACCAGCGCGTTAAACGAGTTGGAGCCAAAGGCCATCCACTGAACGGCGCGGTAGGCCGGCTGCGCATAGGGACGCAGCTGCAGCACGGCGAGCTGGCTGTTGCGGTTGATGCCGATGGGGCGATAGGCGCCGCGCGTGGCGGGCGTGCCCTTGCTGCCGTAGCAGTCGTACTCCGTGCCCTGGTAGTGGCTCGAAAGCACGTACTTGATGTCCTCGATGGTCACCTTGCGCTCGGGCACGCGGCTCCAGGGAATATCGTCGCTCTCGGGCGTGTAGTCGGCCTCGGGACCGTCCCACACATCGCTGGGGTTAAGGCAGCGCTGCATGTACCAGGCGCGCGGCGTGTTGTAAACGTGGTCACTGTCACTGTGCGATCCAAAGGCCTCGCGCGGGTTAAAGACCGCGGCCGGACCGTCGCCCTCGACGCCCAGCGTCAGGTCCAGATGCCACTCGGCCATCCAGGAGCGCAGGTCGGCGGAACACATGTGGTCGGCCTGGGCGCCCTCGGCGTCATCCAGGTCAAAGCTATCGATACCCAGCTGGTTGGGCATGGTCACATAGGCGTCATCGGGCACGCGCTTGGCAATCCAGTGGTGGCCGCCGATGGTCTCGAGCCACCAGATCTCGTCAACGTCGCTAAAGGCGATGCCGTTGTTCTCATAGGTGCCGTAGCGCTCGATCAGGTCGCCCAGGATACGCACGCCGTCGCGGGCGGACTTGGCATACGGCAGCACCAGGGTCACCATGTCCTCCTCGCCCAGGCCACCAGGCTGCGCCGGCACATAGCCGTCCTCACCCTCGTTGCCCTTGGCGGGCACGTAGTCCACAAGCGGGTCGGCACCGCGGACGCGCTCGTTGGTGGTGAGCGTCTCGGTTGCGGACATGCCCACATTGAGCTCGTTGAAACCGGCCTCGGCCCAGATGCCGTGGCCCGGGACAACATCGGGGACGCTCGTGTAACGCATGGGGTTATCGGGCAGCTCAACGGTCAGGTGGCTCAGGACGCTCGTGTAGACGCGCGGCTGCTCGTCGGGGTGCACCACGCGCATACGCTTGGGCTCAAACACCCCGTTGGAAGAGTCCTCGTTGCGGGCGACAAGCGTCGACCCGTCGTAGCTCGCGTTCTTACCAACCAAAATCGTTGTGCACGGCATGCGCATCCTCCTTGAGCGAAGAAATCAAACGATAACAGTGTATCGCTTCGGCGCAGAAAGGGCGAAACCGCGGCGCTGGCAACCCCTGTGGTCAAAAAATGCCAAATATGAGTACTGTCACCAATTTAGTAACAGCAATTTTGCTACGCATGGGTGTCGAAAGCCTACATATGTTCAAAAATTAGATGATGTAATTCCTCATAGGTCCAATATAATAGGCTCTCTATCGATAATAAATATCGTTAGAGAGCCTATTTGACATAAAATATATGTGACTATCTTGGCAACAGTACTCATATTTGGCATTTTTTGACCACGGGGTATAGAGCTAACCCCTCAAACAGCCCAAAACGCCTATTTCGATGCGCGCTCGGCCGCCTCGATCACGTGTTTGGCGAGGATCGCCGTCGTCACAGCGCCCACGCCGCCCGGCACGGGCGTGATGGCGTTAACGACCGGCTCCGCAGCATCAGAATCGACGTCACCCACCAACTTGCCAGCGGCCTCGTCCCAATTAATGCCAACATCAATGATCGTCTGGCCCTCTCGAACCGCATCCACGTCAATCGTACGCGCGCGTCCAACGGCGGCAACCACAATGTCGGCAGCACGGCACTCGGCAGCAAGGTCGTGCGTATGCGTATGGCACGTCGTCACTGTGGCATTGCGAGCCGTAAGCATGGCGGCAACGGGACGGCCAATCACCAGCGACCGACCAACGACCGCGACCTTGGCCCCATCCAGCTCAACGCCGTAATGATCCAGCAGCGCCAACACGGCTTCGGCCGTGCAAGGGACAAAGCCCTCGCCGCGCCCCGAAAGCGTGGTGAGCAGCGAAGCCGGCGTCATGGAGTCAACGTCCTTGGCAGGATCGAGTGCCGCGGCAACCGCGTCCTCGTCAAGGCCGGCGGGCAGCGGGCGGAACATCAGGCAGCCATGAACAGACGAATCGGTATTGATGTCCTCGATGGCCGCCAACAGCTCGTCCTGCGAAACATCGGCGGGAAGCAAAACGCGGCGAGCCTCAATGCCAACCTTCTCGCAGCGCTTGAGCGCACCGCGCTCGTAGGATAGGTCGTCCTCGCGTTCACCCACGCGCACGATAGCCAGCGTCGGCACAACGCCGCGCTCGCGCAAAGCCACGCAGCGAGCAGCAAGTTCCTCAGTCAAAGCACGAGCAACGGGGGCACCCTTCAGCAGTTCAGCCATGGCTATCCCCTCTTCCTTGCGGCGTCGGCGGCGCGGCGCGCCAGCGCATCGGCGCGCGGCAACCACATGTCGAGCAACTCATCACACGCCGTCTCGAGCTCCTCAGCACGAGCGCGATCCTTCATAGACGTGGTGTTCGCAAAGAGCGTCAAGCTCGCGCCCTGCATAGCGGAACGGCAGAACACGGCGCCGCACGCCACATCGGACAGCAGCTGACGCGAACCCTTGTCGGCCATGTCCTCGAGCAGCGCCAGTGCACGCCCGCAGGCATCCATAATGCGATACGGCGGCATAGCGGCCACATGCAGCGCATCCTGAATCGCGGTCGCTCGAGCCGGATCGCCACGCGGAATACCGTACGCCGCGGACACCTGCCCATATGCACGAACGTCCTCGGCAACCAACTCGACAAGCTCCTGGGCCAACTCATCTGCCTGGGCAAATGCGCGCGTCAGATCATCCGCGCGATCGGCAAGCGCGGGATTGGTTGCCCCGTAACGCGCGACCATCCCGCACAGCGAGGCACCCAGCGCGCCCACAAAGGCGCTCGCACTGCCGCCGCCGGGAACCGGCTCGCGCGCAGCCAGCGCCTCGGCAAAATCGCGACAGGTCTTGTCCATCATTTCTTGGCTCATACGCATGCACCTTCAAGTCATATACATCGGTGGGGTGGCATCCGCCGACCAACCGCATCAATCACGTAATGGTGCTAAGTCTAGCCCATAAGCACACGAGCGTCAGCGCACCTGGCCATCGCGGATTTCTATGGCACGCGATAGGCGGCGGCAACGCAAACATGGGACACATGGCCCACCTTTCGAGACTTCCCGGCAGCACAAACTGGGGCATATCTATAAGTAAGGAGCCCGTTGGGGCACGGCTGCGCAACGATCACAAACCACGAACGGAGGTATTAACGCGCCCATACAACCCACGCACAAAGACATCCGCCGCAAACGGAAACAGGGCCCCAGCAGCATGCGGTACCGCGATGTCACCGACAGACAAGGAGGACGCCACCATGAAGAAAAAGACCCTATCGATCCTTTCCCTTTGCATCGCCCTCTTTGCCGCGCTCGCCCTCGTGGGCTGCGGCGGAAACGCATCGGGCGGCGGCAGCGCCTCCAAGAGCGAGAGCAAGGAAAAGGCCCCCGTCGCCAAGAAGACCGACTTTATCTGGTTTAAGGTCGAGATGCCCGAGGGCGTTGGCGTAAGCGACTCGGCCGGCAAGAACGCCGACAGAGTCCAACTCACGTTCCCCGAAGACGAGAACGGTTCATCCGACCGCTTCATCCCCGTCTGGAAAAAGGCGATGACGGCTGAGGAGTCCCACGCCGACCAGGCGGAAAAGAAGGGGGATACGTTCCAGTGGAAGGATGGCGGGTCCGTCGAGTATAACGGCAGGACGTGGCTCGTCGGAACATACGAGGACAACAGCGGCATCTCAACCATGCTTTTTACCGACGTTGAGCCGGGAAGCGTCTACGTCCTCGTCTCGAACTTCGACCAGCACAAGAAAGAAGCCGAAGCGCTCCTCAACTCCATCGAGTTCCCCGATGACATGGAAGAGGCAGTTTCCGAGGCACGCGAAGTCGAGATTTCGAGCATCGAGATCAAGTAACGGGACACCCGCACGCGCCTACGCGCACCCGCGCACATGCGCCCCATTAAAACAACGGGCGCCCAACCCGGGGAGGGCCGACAGCATCGGCCCTCCCCTCTTTTGGACCCGCGCATATTGCCACTTGTCGGCGCAAATCCGGCCCTCAGAATGGGACACATGGCCCACCCTAGCGAGCCGTCCACGCGTACAGTAAAGGCAGGTAATCCATGGGCGGTTACAGATCGAGGAGGACACGACCATGAAAAAGAAGGCCTTTGCGATTCTCACCCTCTGCATGAGTCTTTTTGCCGCAGTTGCTCTGGTGGGCTGCGGTGGCAGCGGCGGCGCTACCGGCAGTGGCGGTGGCGGCGGAGCAGAAAAGCCAGCCGTGGATATGAGGACCGACTTCATCTGGTTTAAGGTCGAGGTCCCCGAGGGCGTCGAAATCACCGACGTCGCAGGCGACACGGCCGATAGGGCCCAGTTTAAGTTCGCCGAGAGCGAGCACGCCAGCGACCGCTTCATCCCCGTCTTCGACTCTGACAAGAACGCCGACGAGCTGTTCGACTACGAGGCCAAATGGAAGGCCAACTTTGAGTGGACCGAGAATGACCCCGTCAAGTACAACGGCAAGACTTGGCGCAACGCTTCCTATACACACTCGGGCGGCGTGACGACTGAGTACTTCACCGAAGCAGGCGGCGGCAGCGTCTACGTGAGCATCGACAACGTCGAGGAGCACAAGGACGCCGTCGAGACCATGATGAAGTCTCTGGAGTTTGCCGACGACATCGCCAAGGCAAAGACCGAGGCCATGGACGTCAAGCTCGACGATATCGAGATCAAGCGCTAAGCGACTGGCGAGCGCAGCGGGAAACACGGGCGCAGTACAAACAAGCGACGATACCCCAGCGCTTCGCACCAAGGGAGGATCGGCTCGCCGGCCCTCCCTTTCTTATGCCGGTAGCCGGCGAACGCGAGGGCGCCGGGCGGCAAAACCACCCCCCAGCGCGGTAGCAGCACAAATAGACAAGCGCCCCAACGCGTCCGCCCGCCGATTTATAGCGCCGCGCAGACAATTAAGCCAACACGTTTAGACATCCGGGCAGTATAGTGAACAAAATGAGTGCATAACCGCACCCTGCGAACGGAGGAGTTATGATCGAGCACCACGCCATCAGCCGTCGAGCATTCACGTTGGGCCTAGGACTCGCAGCATTGTCGCCATTTGCAAGCCTGCCCGAAACCGCGCGATTGGGCCTTCCCCTGCGAGCGGCATTTGCAGACAACACACCCGCACCGTCGGACAGCCTCGACAATTTCGTCATTCGCCTTCGCCCCGCGGGCTATTTTCGCACCGCGAGCGTCAACCAAGACGGCAACGTTCGCGGCAACGTCTGTCACCTGTTTAACGACGGCACGTCCAGCAAGCTCATCCTTGAGAACGTAACGACCAAGAATGACGATACAAACTGGTATGCTATCCGCACCTTGCTCAATTTCGAAGAGCATAAAAAGACGGGCTACAGCATTTGGTCGGTCGACGACGACTCTGACAAAGATGGAAAGGTCATCCACGTATGGGGCGGCGAGTATGACAACAAGCCCAGCCGCGCTTTTGCGTTCGAGCGTCAATCAAACGGAACCTATATCATCCGAGACCGCACGGTCGAGAAAGAAACCGAGAAAAAAGACATTAAGTACCTGGCAATAGAATCGAACGGCGAAGACCAGGACAACAATAAGATCTGCCATAAGAGTAAGAGCATTCCGTGGGAGCTCGAACTTATCGGTTACGACATGAAAAAGAACGATGCCACGGTTAGCAGCCTCGACTGGATCACGTACAGCAGCTACGTCGATGGGCCATGTTGGATGAAATACGTCGACGACAACAAGTTCCTCGACGAGCTGAGCATCCCGGGTACGCACGATTCGGGCACCTGCAGCGTGGACAACGACACTGAGCCCCAATCCTCGCAAGTAAAATGCCAGCAGGATTACATTCCCACGCAGTTGCTCGAAGGCATTCGCTATTTTGATATCCGGCTCGGAAAGGGCGACGACCCCGGTATCGACCACGGGGATTACTACCTGCTCAAAAAAGACGGGTACTATCTGCATCTCTCCGATGTCATCGGGTACTTTAAAACGTTTTTGAACGAAAACCCGACAGAAGCGCTCATCATGCTTGTATCACGAGGCAACGACGAGGCTACCGACGAAAGTGTTACGACGGCTTTCGCCAAGGTTTTGGACGACAACCCCAAACTGTTCTATACGTCGAGCCGAATCCCCACGCTACACGAGGTGCGCGGAAAGATCGTTCTGCTGCGTCGATTTAGGCTCGCCGGCAACAGTGTAAGCGGCCACACGTGGGGCCTCGACCTTACCGAATGGGATGACAAGATCAAGGCTCACTCCGACAGCGCCACTATGTGTCTCGTCCAAGACGTGCGGGGCTTTGAAGCCGCGGGGGAAACAGGCGACAAAGAGCCCTATTGCACCAAGGTATACGCCCAGGACAAGTACAAACTCACGGGAACCGACAAGCTCAGCTGGGTCGATAATGCGCTGAAGGAAACGACCGGGCGCACGCGCAACGAGGTAGATGTCGAGGACGATAACGGGGCCAAGGAGCAAGTCCTGGAGCGCTGCTGGTCTATCAACTACACCAGCTGCACGGGCTTGTCGCACGGAGGCAATCCTTTTACCTCGGCACGAGTAGTCAACGAGCATCTGTATAAGAGCCCGTACATCAACCCCAGCGGCACCGAGGATACAAAGTCAGATTACCTCAAGCACATTGGCATCATCGCATCCGACTTTGTTGATGCGGCGCTGGCCCGGAGCATCTACCAGCGCAATTACGATACGGAGCACAAGCAGACGGCTTCGTACTATCTCCCGTACTATCTCCCGACCCGCATGCGCATGACGTACGGCGACTCGCTGAGCGATGCCTCGCTCCAGGATGGCAAGACCGTTGGCGAGGGCCATTTCCGCCTTGTCGACAGCAGCAACGCGCTCAACGCGACAGCTTCGGGCCATGCGTTTGCTATCGAATATGTGGATGTCGACGCCCTGGGCAACGAGACCGTTACGGGGCTGCAGGGCTCTGTGCCCATTGATATCGATCCACGCGCGCTGACGCCCCATTTTGAGGGACTCGAAGGCCTTAAGGCCGGCGAAGACGTGCGCGCCAAGATTGCGGCATCACTCGAGGGCAAGCTCGAAACCGATGCCTGCACGGCCCATCTCGAGTTTGTGCACGACGCGGACGGCGCTCCGGGCACGGCAATGGCCGAGGGCGAAACATTTGCCGCAGGAACGTACTGGGTGCGCGTGAACGGTCTCTTGGGCGACGCGGCGCAGAACTACACGCTCGCCAGCGATGGAGCCGCAAGCTTTACCGTAGCGGCCTCGGACAGTGCAGGCGGCGCCAGCACCGGCACGGGTTCCAACGCAGGCGGCGCCGACAAGAATGGCAAGGGCAACAAGAGCGACCAGAGCAAGAACTCGGGCGGAAAACTCGCCGACACGGGCGATGGCTCCGGCATTGCCGCCGGGCTCGCCGCTGCCGCCGTGGCGACGACGGTCGCAGGTGCAGCAATGCTTGCCAGTGACCGCGACAATACCGAAGACGTTAACGAATAGGCAAGCCAGTCTTTTGGGCGCATCAACTCAATCGGGGCGCAGAATACCGTTCTGCGCCCCGATTTTTACCTTAGCCCGAACGCCGTTATCGGCTACATCACCATGTTCAGCGCATTCACGAACTCCTGAGCTTGGGAGCGGCTGCTCAGGCTAAAGACACAAGCAGTCAACAGCCTGTTACGTAGGAAAACGTCGCGGCCCTTGATCCTGTTGACCCCCGTGATGTCCTTAAGATAGACAATCTCGGTGTGCTTGCCGCCGAAAGTACCCTTCTTGAGCACCTCGATACGATTGGGGTAGATCTTAACGTCTTTAAACCTACCCGAACCTTTGTCCTGGAATAGCAGCGTGTTGTTGTCCATACGCGTCACTCCCGTGGGGTTCGCTAAAACTGTCTCTATTGCCACATTTTAGTCACCGCAAGGCTCCCATGCGAAGGTGCCAGACAGCAAAGCAATTCGTGTCCGCGCGAGGCTTTAAACTAAATGCAATCAAGATGCATTCCACAAGAGGAAAGTGGGGCGACAGTGATGGGCGAACTGGTAAACCGTGGAGAATCGGCAATCGTGCCCGAAGGTTTTTACAAGCAGGTCTCCTCAATTCTCAACGCCGCTCGCGACAAGGCCTATACCGCCGTTAACTTTGCGATGGTTGAGGCGTATTGGGAGATCGGCAAGAGCATTGTTGACGAGCAGGGCGGAGAGGAGCGCGCAGCATATGGAGAGGCATTGATTGCGGGCCTCTCCAGAAGGCTTACCGCGGATTTCGGAAGAGGCTTTGGCATCGCAAACCTTCGCAATATGCGTCAGTTCTTTCTTGCGTTTCCAATTCGCGACGCACTGCGTAGCGAATTGAGCTGGACTCATTACCGCAGGTTGATGCGCATTCCCGACCCTGATGCTCGCGCCTGGTACATGAACGAATGCGCCAATTCTCGCTGGAGCACGCGCCAGCTCGAACGCCAGATCAACACCATGTTCCGAGAGCGCCTACTTGCCAGCAAGGACAAGGAGGCCGTCACCCAGGAAATCCAAAAGCGCGCCCCGGCTCGTCGCCCCGAGGATATCATCCGTGACCCATATGTGCTGGAGTTTTTAGGTTTCTCGGACGATACTGCGTTTCGCGAGAGCGATCTAGAGCAGGCGCTCATCACGCATCTTCAGAAGTTCCTGCTGGAGCTTGGCCGTGGTTTCGCTTTCGAGGCGCGCCAAAGGCGCATCACCTTTGATGGGCGCCATTTCTATATTGACCTTGTGTTTTACAACTATCTGATGCGCTGCTTCGTGCTCATCGACCTTAAGACGGACGATCTTACGCACCAGGACCTGGGCCAGATGCAAATGTATGTGAACTACTACACGCGCGAGCTCATGAACGAAGGCGACAATCCGCCCATAGGCATCGTGCTCTGCGCGGACAAAAGCGATTCGATCGTCGAGTACACGCTGCCCGAAGACAACGACCAAGTGTTTGCCGCCAAATACCTGCCGTATCTTCCAAGCAAGGAAGAGCTGGCGCGCGAGCTGAGTGCCGAGTACCGCGCCATCAACGAAGCGACTAATGGCGAAGCGCAAGGATAGCAGCACGTTGCGACCGATACCCCCGACGGCACTCCACATCACCCGGGATAAGAGGAGCTTTCCATGACAGACAGACCGAAAACAACACTGCGCGACTGCATCTATGGGCTTGCCGTCGGTGACGCGCTGGGCGTTCCCTACGAGTTCAGGCCCCGCGGTACGTTCGAATGCACGGACATGATCGGCTACGGCACGCATGGGCAACCCGCCGGCACCTGGAGCGACGACACATCTATGACGCTTGCTACCTGCGACTCGATTAGGGAGCTCGGGCACATCGACACCGCGGACATGCGCGACAAGTTCGTAAGCTGGATTGCCCGTGGCGAGTATACGATCGACGGCGTTTTCGATTACGGCGGTACGACCGCCCGCGCCCTGCGCACCGGCAAAGGAGGCTCCGGCGAGCGCGACAACGGCAACGGATCGCTCATGCGCATCGCTCCCCTGGCGTTCACCGATGCGACAGACGAAGAGGTCAGCAAGGTCTCCGCGATTACGCACGCCCACAGAACGTCGACCGACGCATGCATCATATTTGTCGAGCTGATGAGGGATGTGATGAACGACGTGCTCCCCTCGTGGGCGCTCCATCTGAAAGGCGTGCCTGAGCAGGAGATCAGGTCGGGTGGCTTCGTGCGCGACACGCTTAAGGCAGCCACCTGGTGTTTCGTCAACACTAACAGCTACGAAGATTGCGTGCTTGCCGCCGTCAACCTAGGCGACGACACCGACACCACCGCAGCCGTCGCCGGCGCCCTCGCCGGCACGGCATACGGTCTCAAAGCCATCCCACAGGAGTGGATCGACACTCTGCGCGGCAAAGAGCTGATTGAGAGCTGCCTGTTTTAAGGCGCCATTCAAGAAATAAGGCAGGAGGCATCATGGAGAGGAAGATCGCAAATATAGACGAGTTCCAAGTGGACGAAAACGGAATTCCGCTATTTCCAGTAGGACTGAAGGAGGAAACCAGCCTCTATGTCCTCCCCGACGGGCGTTACCTCCCCTGCGGGGTCTACAGGACCGCGGACGGCGGTTCGATCATTTATGAGCCATCCGAACTAAGCTTCTTCGGGCAGATGCTTGCTCAATTCAAAGAGAACTAGAGGCTTGATTGCCCGTTAGATCGACACTGCTCCAAGCCATGGGGCGGGTAGGATGTCTCCCGCCGCGGCCTGTGAGGTAGAATTACGACTGCCGCGAAATCCGCCTGCGGGCAACGCTCCGATCTCCGATTGGGGTGAAGCCTATGAACTTGTTTCTTGAAATCCTGCGCCTCTCGATGTATGTAACCGGCATCGTCCGGAACCTCTACTCGATCTGGCGGGAATATAAGCAGTAACGGATAGCGAAGGGAGTCATGCAAAGGGCCGGTCGCACCCGGCCCTTTAGACGATAGTACCTGCGTTGCCCGCGCTTCCAAAGTTGACCGACTGAGGAGCGGGTTCCGCGGCACATCCTGATTTTACCCAGTGGCAAGGCTCTTTTACAGCCGTTCCACCGTTTATTTACATCCGCCAATCAAGACGAGGCTACTACGCACCTTTATTACACACGTTGTTTTCAGCCTGGTATAAACAAGTTCAATAATAGAATGCAAATCCAACCATCGTGTCTGATTACGAAAGGATTTTTGCCTTTTCTGCAGCAAACTCTTCCTCGGTAAGTACTCCACTCTCACGCAGTGCTGCAAGCCTCTCAAGCCTTGCAACTACATCAACCACTATCCGCCAGCGTCTCAATAGTCTGTGAAACCTGCGGATACCGCTCGAGCTCCTTCGATAGGGCATCGACTATCTTGGCAATATTCTTTGCATTTTTGCCCCCGTTTAATACGTTTGCCCTGACCTTAGATGACGACTTGACAGTAACGCCAGATCCGCCTTCAACTGGAACAACCGAAATACTGATATTTTCGCCCCAAGACCAAAGGCTCATACCAATCTCGGCTGCAACTGTTCTTGTTGTGGGCGATGCACTATCAACTTTTACTTTAGGCAGCTTTTCCATAGCTGCCTTCAAGGCATTAAACGTGTCGTCAGGAGAATACGGTACCTGAAGCTGAAGCTGCTGATCCGCAAAACCCATAATCTGGCCTCCGCTTCTTACAAGATTAAGGCTATCGGCAATGGTAGCACGTTCCCAGCAGTCTTAAGTTCGTCTCATGACCTTGCGATGCAGCCCGACGCCCCGGCACCACTCCCCTACTTACCAAAAATCGCAGCGAACAATCCCTTGCGTTTGGGCTTTTCTTCTCGGTAGGAACCCTCGACGGCGGCTGCAACCTGGCGCGGTTGCTCGCCATCTCCACGGCGCACGATCTGGTATAGGAACGGCGATTTAACGTATTTGACCTCGATGGGCGCGGCATGCACGGTACTTTCGCCGGACAGATGCAGACTCGGATTGAGCGGCGCCACGATATGCGTCTCGCGCTTGTCGCTAAACACCACCGCGGCCGCGCGGCCCGTCTGGCCGTTTACGGCAATGCGCGCCTGCTCGCCGTCGCGGCTGTCCGTTGCCGGACGGTCGACAAAGTACACCGGCACCATAACTAGGCCGTCCTTGTGCTTGCGGGCCTTGCATGCCCACGTGCGGATACTCTTTTTATTGAGCCCCAGCACCGCCTCGGCATCGTTGCCCGCAACGTCGAGCGCCAACTTATCAATGACCACCTGGTCCTTGGTAGACGCATCGACGGAGACGACGCGGAAGTCGCCCTCCTGCATGGCAGGATCGAACGGCCCCACCTTGCCAAAGTCCCACGGCTCCAAAATGCCCATAAGACGAACGTCCAGGTAGTTTGCCCGCGGATACGCCCAATCGAGTACCTCGTAGTACACCAAGGTCTCCTTGCTCAGGCCCTTGCCCGGGAAGCTCGCCATCATACGCAGGTCCGCCAGCGCCATAGGGAAATAGAAGAGCATCATGTCGTTTTGGATCGCGTCTTCCACGTCGTGCCCGGCAAAGGCATCCGGGTACTGGCGCACCAGCTGCAGCGCGTTGGCACGTGCCTGCTGCGGTGAGATTTCGCAGGGAATACCCTGCTCCGGCACATACTCCGCACCCACGCCCATGGTCAGACGTTTGCTAAACGTACCGGGCTTGAGCAGGTCGGCAATGCCGATCTTGTTGCCGCAGGACGGGCACTCAAACACACGCTGCGTTGACTCGCCCTCAAAGTACGCGCCGCAGAAGGGGCAGGGAATGCTCACGTGCGTGGCTTCTTGGAACTCCTGCGCCGTGCCGCGGTCCTCCCATAGCAGATGCTCCAGAACCGACTGATTGCGCCAGTGCGAATTAAAGAAATACCAGTCCGGGTCCTCCGGGCGCTCGAGCTGCGACACATGGGTGAGCTTAAGTAGCCCATCGACAACCGTCAGCGGCGCATGGCGAATGCCCAAAGCGCTCTTGGGCTCCCCCGCATCGGCCTGCCACGGAACGACCGTGCCGCAATAGGCGCACTCAAAGCTGCGTTTAGCCTGGTGTGAGTACATAGGGCCGCCGCAGTTTTGGCATTTAATGGCAAACATCTCGTCCATGGAAACGTCCTCCTTTGCACAGGGGCTGTCGACATTAAGTATGTCGAGCAAACTGGCACATGCCCATACCCATGTGGCCCAAAATGGACCACCCAGGCAGACGGGAAGGCCTGCTCGTTAGCGCGGGCAGACCATTGCTGCATTTTCTGAGCACCGGCGCACGGTGCGCCCATGCGAGCTACACTATCCCCTTAAACATGATTGTGAGGACGACCGCTATGCTATTTGTAAATCGGCTGGTACATACGCTTGTTCCCGGCAGCGAGGGCGAGCCGGTCGATGCCTCCTGCCGCACCAACGCGGGCTTCGCCGCAAGCCTCATCTGCATTGGCCTCAACATCACCCTGTGCCTGGCCAAGGGCATCGCAGGCCTGCTCGCCGGCTCCGTCTCCCTCATCGCCGACGCTTTCAACAACCTCTCCGATGCCTCGAGCAACATCGTGAGCCTGCTCGGGTTCCGCCTTGCCAGCCGCCCTGCAGACGAAGGCCACCCCTATGGCCACGGCCGCTACGAGTACCTAGCCGGCTTGTTTGTCGCCGTCCTGGTTTGCGCCGTCGGCATCAACCTGATCCTCGAGTCGGTCACTAAGATCATCAAGCCCTCCCCCACCGCCTACACGCTGGTCTCCCTAGCCGCTCTCGTCTTGTCCATGCTCGTCAAATTCTGGATGGCCGCATTCAACCGTGCGCTGGGCAACCGTATCGATTCCGAAACACTCATCGCCACAGCACAGGACTCCAAAAACGACGTCATCACCTCGGGATCGGTCCTGGCCGCAGCGCTTATTTCGCAGACGACCGGCTTTGACCTTGACGGCTGGGCGGGCCTAGGCGTGGGCGTCTTCATCTGCATCAGTGGCATGGGCCTGGTGCGCGACGCCATCAGCCCGTTGCTGGGGCAAGCACCCGACCCCAAGCTCGTCCAGGCAATCCGCGACAAGATCATGTCCTATCCGCAGGTCTTGGGCACACACGACCTGATGGTGCACGACTACGGCCCCGGTCGTCAGTTTGCCAGCGCCCACGTGGAGATGCCCGGCGAGGGCGACGCGTTTGAACATCACGAGATCCTGGACACCATCGAGCACGACATCAAGCGCCAGATGGGCATTGACATCACGCTGCACTGCGACCCCATCGCGACAACCGGCGATGATTTGCGCGGCTGGGTCAAGCGCGGCATCATGCAGATCGACCCCGCACTCTCCATCCACGACCTGCACGAGCACGACGGGTTCGTTTCGTTTGACCTGGTGCGTCCCGACGGCTTTGATATATCCGACGAGGAGCTGCTGGAGCTCGTCACGCGCATCGTGCACGAGCGCCGGCCCAACGTCTCGTGCGTCGTCACATTTGATTCGGGCTTCAGCTCGCCCGAGCGTCCGGCCGAGCAGCTGTAGCCCACTTACCAGCTAGTTTCCCTGCGCGCCCGAGATGCCGTTTTGTAGGGCGTTCCAGGCATCCGTCGCCATGTCGCCCAAGTTCTGAGCGGTGTCGCCCAGGTTCTGAGCCGTATCACCCAGCTCTTGGGCCTTATCCCCAAGCTCCTGTGCCTTGTTGCTCAAGTCCTCCAGCGTATTGGAGCTCGAGCCGTCGGTACCGCTTTGGCCGTCGGACGAGTTGCCCGAGCTGTTCTTGTGCGTGAGCTGAATTTCGAGGTTGCCGTTGTCGTTATAGTAGGCAGAAGTAACGACCCAGTTGGCATCGACGACGGGCGTTGAGCCATCATCAGTCAGGACCACGGCATTCGAAAGATCGGCGCCGCGCGACTTGAGGATCTTCTTGGCGTTGGACCAGTACTGCCCCGGGATATCGCTCAGATCGACGGTGCCGGACTGGGTAGTCTCAGTTTGCTCGGCAGCGGTATCGGCCGTTGAACTCCCTCGCTTGTTGAGCATGCCCGACACAATGGCAAACACAACCGACAGCGCAAAGAAGATCGCCAGCACGATGAGGATTTTCTTGATCACGCTCGACGAACGCGACGGCTTCTTCTCCTCGTCCTCGCCATATTGCGGAATCGACTTGGGGTACTCGCGATACGGCTCGCGCGACTCGTAGCGAGACTGCGCCGTGCGAGGCATATACGTCGTCTGCTGAGGCTGCGGAATGGGATTTTGCGGCAGGTCATCATAGGGATTCGGCGTCGAGGCGGCATAAGAATCCTGCGGCGCGTAATCAAACGGGTCCGGAGCTGCGTTGCCATAGGGGCCTTGCGAAGATGCAGCGTAAGAATCCTGCGCCGTGTCGCCATAGCCCATAACCCGGGTGGGCTCGGCAGAAGGCTGCGTCGCGGCGGGGTCGGTATAGCCGGGGTTGGGAACAACGCGGGTCGCATCGGCGCTATCGCCAGCCTGCGCGGAACCGTAGCCGCCCATCACGGTTGTCTTGTCCTGATCCATGCAACGATTCCTTTCCGTCGCGCGTGAGCCTCAAGTTATCCATGCATTCTACCCGCGCAAAAGCCTATGATGGGCAGAGCCCGTCGGTATCTACAAGACATGCGCGGGCCTAAGGATAAAAAAGCCCCGCCGGGCCTTGGGAGCGCGACGGGGCGGGCAAGCAGCTATGGGCAACAGGCTTAGAACAGGCCGGTGATGTTGCCGTCGTTGTCGACGTCGATGTTCTCGGCCGCGGGAACCTTGGGCAGGCCCGGCATGGTCAGAACACTGCCAGTCAGTGCGACCACAAAGTGGGCACCGGCGGAAACCTTGAGCTCGCGCACCGTGATGCGGAAGTTCTCGGGAGCGCCCAGGGCCTTGGCGTTGTCGCTAAAGCTGTACTGCGTCTTGGCCACGCACACCGGCAGGTTGCCAAAGCCGTTCTCGCGCAGCTCGGCGAGCTGGCGCTTGGCGGCCGGCGTAAAGTCAACGCCGTCGGCGCGGTAGACCTTGGTGGCAATGGCCTCAAGAGCGTCGGCCACATCGGCGCCGTCCTCATAGGCAAACTTGAGCTCGCTCGGCTGCCCAATCAGACGCATGACCTCATCGGCAAGCTCGAGCGCGCCCTCGCCGCCCTTGGCCCAGACCTCGGAAAGCTTAACGTTGACGCCGAGCTTCTGGCACTCGGACTCGATGAGCGCAAGCTCGGCCTCGGTGTCCGTCGGGAAGCGGTTGATGGCAACCACGCAGGGCAAGCCGTACACGTTCTGAATGTTGTCGACGTGACGCAGCAGGTTGGGCATGCCAGCCTTGAGGGCCTCGAGGTTCTCCTCGTTGAGGTCGGCCTTGGCGACACCGCCGTTGTATTTAAGCGCGCGAGCGGTCGCGACGACCACGACGGCGCTGGGACGAACGCCCGTCATGCGGCACTTAATGTCGAGGAACTTCTCGGCACCCAGGTCGGCGCCAAAGCCGGCCTCGGTAATGGCGACATCGCCAAAGCGCATGGCCATACGCGTAGCCATGATGGAGTTGCAGCCGTGGGCAATATTGGCGAAAGGACCGCCGTGGACAAACGCAGGCGTACCCTCGAGCGTCTGGACCAGATTGGGTTTGAGCGCATCCTTAAGTAGGGCCGCCATGGCGCCCTGGGCCTTAAGGTCGCGGGCGCGGACGGGCTCGCCGGCATAGCTGTAGCCGACGACAATCTCGCCCAAGCGCTCCTTGAGGTCGTTGATGCTCGTGGACAGGCACAGGATTGCCATGACCTCGGAGGCAACGGTGATGTCGAAGCCGTCCTCGCGTGGCACGCCCTGAGCCTTACCACCAATGCCGTCGATGACGTGGCGCAGCTGACGGTCGTTCATATCGACGACGCGCTTCCAAGTGATGCGTTTAACGTCGATGCCAAGCTGGTTGCCCTGCTGGATGTGGTTATCAAGCATGGCGGCCAGCAGGTTGTTGGCAGCACCGATGGCATGGAAGTCGCCGGTAAAGTGCAGGTTGATATCCTCCATGGGGATCACCTGAGCCCAGCCGCCGCCGGCAGCACCGCCCTTAACACCAAAGACGGGGCCGAGCGAAGGCTCGCGCAGGGCCACGGCACTCTTGACGCCGCGACGACGCAGGCCATCGGCCAGACCGATGGTCGTGGTGGTCTTGCCCTCGCCCGCAGGCGTTGGGTTGATAGCGGTCACGAGGACGAGCTTGGCCTGGTGATCGGTCGGCTCGTTGAGCAGCGAATAGTCGACCTTAGCCTTGTCGAAGCCGTACGGAATAAGGTGCTTAACGTCGACGCCGGCGTTCTTGGCCACCTCGGTAATAGGCAGCGGCGTGACAGAACGTGCGATTTCGATGTCAGTAGGCATGGGCGGTCCTTTCGTTACCGAATGAGAAAAAGACCAATTCAGCATAGCACGGGCGCGCAATAGTAAAACACCCATAACCGATGAACGGCGATATGTTTACCCGATGCCCAGCGATAGCCCAACAGCCCGCCAAAACAAAGCGCCCTAAACGGTAGGTTCAATCCCCAGGTGCTCAAAGGTGCGAAGGGTTGCCTGACGGCCCTGCGGCGTACGAATCATCAACCCGCACTGCAGCAGATACGGCTCATAGACATCCTCGAGCGTGCCCGGGTCCTCGCCCACCGCGCTGGCAAGGGTCGTAAGTCCCACGGCACGACCGGAGAACGTCTTAGCGAGCGTCTCCAAAATGCGAATATCCATCCAGTCCAGACCGAGCTCATCGATCTCGAAGAACTCGAGCGCCTGGCGACAGATATCGAGCTCGATGGGACCGTTGCCGCGCACCTGTGCGTAATCGCGCACGCGCTTGAGCAGGCGGTTGGCAAGACGTGGCGTGCCGCGCGAACGCGAGCCGATCTCGAGTGCACTGGGATGGTCGATCGTCACGCCCAGGATAGTCGCCGAGCGCGTCACAATCTGCGCGAGCTCCTCGACCGTGTAGTAATCCAGGCGATATGAAATGCCAAAGCGGTCGCGCAACGGGCCGGTCAACATGCCTGAGCGGGTCGTTGCCGCTACCAGCGTAAACTTGGGAATATCCAGGCGAATCGAGCGCGCCGCCGGACCCTTGCCAATCACGATATCGAGGGCAAAGTCCTCCATCGCGGGGTACAGGACCTCCTCGACCGAACGGTTGAGGCGGTGGATCTCGTCGATAAACAGCACATCACCCGGCTGCAAGTTAGTAAGGATGGCTGCCAGGTCGCCGGTGCGCGCAATAGCGGGGCCGCTCGTCGTCTTGATCTGAGCGCCCAGCTCGTTGGCGATAACCGTAGCCAGCGTGGTCTTGCCCAGACCCGGAGGGCCCGAGAAGATCACGTGGTCGAGCGTCTCGCCACGGCTCTGCGCCGCTTCGATCAACACGCGCAGGCTCTGCTTGATATGCTCCTGGCCGCAGTAATCGTCCAGGCGCTGGGGGCGCAAAGTGCGATCGACATCGAGGTCCTCGGCCGTCAGCTCCGAGCCCACCATACGCTCGCCGTGCGCCATGGATGCCGCCGGCGAGTTGCCGGGCGTCGCCCACAGGTCCTGAGAGTCATCGGCTTCCCACATCACGCATCCATTCCGAGTCGCTTAAGCGCCGCGCCGAGCAAATCCTCGACACGCATATCCTGCCCATCATACCCGCTCAGAGCGACATCGGTCTCCTGCGGGCTAAAGCCCATGGAAAGGAGTGCCGCACGAGCATCATCAATGGCCGAGGGAGCGGCAGCGGGCACGGGCATCGCAACCTGTCCGGGAATCACGTCGACCGGCACAAAGCCCTTATCCTTGGCAAAGGTGCTCTTGAGCTCCAGGATCAGACGCTGCGCGGTCTTTTTGCCCACACCGGGCACCTTGGCCATGCCCTTGTCGTCCTCGGCCATCACCAGCGAATACAACTGGCCCACGGTATAGGTGGATAGCACGGCAAGCGCCAGGCGCGGACCGACGCCCGAGACGGACACGAGCCGGTCGAACATCGTACGCTCATCCTTAGAGGAAAAACCGAAAAGTGTCATGGCGTCCTCGCGCACCTGCATGCGCGTGTAGAGGCGGACCTCGCCGCCGGGCGTCGGCAACGTGGCCGCAGTGCTGCCCGAGATGCCGAGTTCAAAGCCAACGCCCGACACGTCGACGACAGCAGAGCTCATCGTGGCCTCGACAAGCGTTCCGTGGAGCTGGGAAATCATCAGTATCCGGTTCCTCTCTGTTGATAGAACTCGCCGCCGGTAAGCGCCCGGGTGCGGCTGAGGTTAACGTGGCAGATGGCGCAGGCCAGGGCATCGGCGGCATGGTCGGGATGCGGGTCGTG
>ERZ1034842.76-NODE-76-length-52924-cov-393.918894_pt1 | contig 52924 bp, 76 predicted proteins | sample MGYA00520634_ERZ1034842 | MGnify/ENA primary metagenome ERZ1034842 (study PRJEB33766, sample SAMN09781734) | gut metagenome | biome: gut microbiome | host: Homo sapiens | place: Madagascar | study: EMG produced TPA metagenomics assembly of the PRJNA485056 data set... | reverse complement strand
TGCAGTCCAGAAAGCCGATTGCCAAACAGTTCAAGAAAGAAGTCAAAGAGATTCTAAAGACTATCCGTAAGCATGGCATATATGCTACAGACAATGTTATTGATAATATTCTAAACAATCCAGACTTCGGTATCGAACTTCTGACCAAATTAAAAGAGGAACGTGCTGCAAGAGTAGAAGCCGAGAGAAAGAATGCTATTCTTATGCATGTGAATAAAACCTATACCATTACTGAAATTGCTAAAGAACTTGGGCTGAAATCAGCTATACAGTTAAACCGGATTCTTGCAGTTAAAAAGATTCAGTATCAGGTCAACGGTACATGGGTGATGTTTTCACAGTACAGCGATTGCGGATACGAGGAAATTAAACAAGAAGTATTGGATTCCGGTAAAGTGATCTACCATAGACGGATTACACAAATGGGACGGGAGTTTATTCTTGGTTTATTTGAGAAGACAGCTTGATTAAAAGGGAGGATGCCATGAGAATTGAAGATTTGAAGAGTTGGACAGTAGATCAACTGAAAGAAGAAATCGTTCGGTTGGCTGATGAGAGAGAAACAAAGCAACATGAAATTCTGGACAAAAATGAGAAAATCAATGAGCTTCAGGCTGAACTGGATAAAATGTGCAATTATAACGAAGAGCTAAAGAAACAAGTAAACGATAAATTAGATCCGGCATTTTGTGATGCAGTTAAGGATGTTGATGATTACCTTAGAAAAATTCAAGACAACTGCATTACGATCAATCAATTAGGAACTGCACTTGATGTAATTATTGACCGATATGCAAATCTTAGAAAGATTCATGGGGTGAGTTGAGATTATGGATAATCAAATTACTGTTAGTAAATTAGTGGATATACTTGATGACCTTTCACAGAGTGGCTTTGGAGATGCACCTGTGTTCTTAGGCGAAAATTATCCGCTGTTAGAAGATTCAATAAGTGTTAATCCGCGTGAAAACAGGCTATACATTAGGAATACATATTATGATGAAAAAATGGCAGAAGCAATGAGAAAAGCTATTAATGGTATGGAAGATGTACATAGAACATACATAGCAGATTGTTACAAAGCCGGAAGAGAAATGGGAGAATAAGTTGATATGGGCGAAAAAAGCAAACAAAAACTTTTCTTTATAGGCGATAAAGAGGTAGAAATTTCTGGAATACCGGAATTTCCAGGAGATTTGATTGAATATTCACTACGATCTGTTGAAAAAGAAGATAATTTGCTTTTATGCGACAAAAAAACAGTTGAACTTGAAATGAAACATGCATTATCAAACAAAATATTGTATTCGTTAATTTTTCCAAATCAAATAAACCAGAATAATTTCCGCAGAATGCATGGAATTCCAATGAAACGCAGAGTTGCAGGACGAAAAGGAGTGAGAAAAAACGAGTATAAAATCAGCATTTAAGTCTGAGGGAATAGATTTCTCTCAAGTAATGAACCCACCGGAGCCGTGGGACGGACGGGCATTAATAAAGAACATCAATGGTAAGCTGTGGTACTGTTGTCCTTTTTGCGAGAAGAAAGCACTTCTGATTAGTCCCGAGACAAAAATTCAGCATCTTAAATTGAAGTGCAAGGGAAGCAACTGCAAGAAAGAGTTTGAGGTGAATGTATGAAACTCCCAGAATTTGAAAAATGTAAATGCTGTAAAATACGTAAACTTAATAACGGAGATATTCGTTTATGCTGTGAACCACTATTTTTAGAATACATGCATACTACATGTGAAGAAAGAAGAACAAAACACCCAGAACAATGCAAAGAAATATTTGACAAAATTGAAAACGACAAAGTATATGCAGAAGAATACACTTGTATTCCAATAACAATTATGAAGCCATATGAATCAGCAACATCTTCGTTTCTTATTATGGTAGAACAAGAAACAGAATATGCCAGCTTTGTAGCTGATGTAATTGGTAGATTAGACTATGGCGAAACACTTATGGTGAAAGTAGGAGAAAGCGAGATTCCATTTAAGGTAATTCACATTGGAATCTCCGATAATACTTTTCCGATACGCTTTGAACTTATGGCGAAACAGGTTGGAACATTTTCAACTGGAAGATGGGAAAAGATATTGAGAGGTGTTTTGAATGAAAATAAGTCTTAAACGGATTAAATGTATTCTGAGAGGCGGTTGCAGATTCAAAAGTTCTGATACAGAATCAAAATGCAACGATAAAGAAAAGACTTGCACTATTACAGAAACTTGCTACAAGTGTGGGAAGAAGTATACAGCGGTATTTACTTACAAACAATTAGGGATTCCAGACTGAGGTGAATGTATGATATGGAACGAAGAAATATCCTTTGATGGCTTTCAAAAGAAGATTGATGAGTGGTACAATGATAAAGACTTTGAAATGTGCGACCCGCCTATCAGTGCTCAGTTTGCCTTAGACTTGATTTTCAAGACGTTAGTAGATGATAGAGAAGATTATCCATATCTCACAACTATGCCTGAAAACACAGAACAGACGAACAGCATTATGCTTGATTTAATTCTTCGGAAATACAGTCGCAAATACAGAAAGTATCTGCAAAAACAAAAAAGAAGAAAGAATAAATAATCAGTCAGAGAGCCACATGAGAGCCAGACTAAATCCTAAAAGAGGGGAGGTCTGGCTCTTTTTTATGAGCAATTATACAGAAGGTTCATTTGAGTGGTACCGTTCAATACTGAGCAGAATTATCAATGATGATATGTCAATCTTGCAGAATCAGAAGGATTGCTTTGATTTGCTTCTGAACATGAATATCGACCTTCCTTTTAAGGAAAATCTGGATGCACGGAATATGGCAATGAAAGTCAGCCAGTACGCTCATAATGAAGCTGCGAAACAGGCAGCAGTTACCGGAAGCGGATCATTTGACGATTTGTACTGGCAGTATTTATTGATGGAAGCACCATGGTTATTCGAGAGTTACCTATACTACATGGAAAAGAATAGGCAACCACGTAGAAAATTCTATAAGCCAAGGAAGAAGACATTGAGCATTCTTGTTCAAGATTTGCAGGACTTGGAAGATAGAAAAATTGAGTTCCTAGGCGTATCAATGCCACCTCGAACAGCAAAATCTACCACATGTATTTTTTTCTTATCTTGGATAATGGGGAAAAGGCCAAACAGCCATAATGCCATGAGTGGACATAGTGGAATCCTTGCTGATGGTTTCTATGGAGAAATCCAGAACCTTATATCAACACCGGAGTATACATTTAATGAGATTTTTCCAGAAGCAACATTGGAAAAGAAATCGGCAGATAAGAAAGAAATCAATCTAGGAGCACCAGACCGATTTTCAACTCTTACTTGTCGTGGTATTGACGGAACATGGACAGGTTCTGTAGATATATCTGCTGATGGATATCTTTATGTCGATGACCTTGTTCGCGACAGAACCGAATCTTTAAGCCCTACTCGATTGGAAAACAGGTACCAAGATTATCTGAACGTTCTGGTTGACCGTAAAAATGACGGTTCAAGAGAGCTGATGGTTGGTACTCGATGGAATGTCATGGATCCGCTTGGAAGAGTCGAAACAGAGAAGCAAAACAATCCACTATACCGATTTAGAAAAATTCCGGCATTGAACGAAGATGGAGAATCAAACTTCGATTATGACTATGGAGTTGGCTTTTCTACAAAATACTATGTTGATATGAAATCGAGACTGGACTCAAATGAATGGCAAGCGAAATATCAACAGAATCCATTTATCCGCGAAGGACTTTTATTTCCTAGTGATGAGCTTAGATTATACAATGGCATTCTTCCAGATGGAGACAGTAGAGTAGTTACCGCATGTGACGTTGCATGGGGCGGTGGAGATAGTCTCTCAATGCCTATTGGACGTGAATATGAAAACGGAGATGTTTATATTTTCGATTGGGTATTCAATAAAGGTACAAAAGAAACGACACTTCCAATAGTTGTCGGAAAAATCATAGGAAATGAAATAAGACAGATCAATTTTGAAGCCAACAATGGTGGAGATATGTACAAGATGTACGTTGATGAGAAATTAAAAGAACAGAAGTATAAATGCAGTTGCACTTCAAGCAGAGCACCAGGAAACATGGAGAAAATGTCAAAGATTATCGCATATTCAGACGACATAAAAAGAAACTTTATTTTCTTAGATGCTGAACATCGGAGCAAAGAATATCAAGTAGCTATGGATGAACTTACATTTTTTGTTCAACTCGGAAAGAACACTCATGACGACTCCCCAGACTCGCTCACTCAGCTACAAATGTTTATTGAAAAAGGAAATGGATCAGTTGTAAAAGCAGTTCAAAATCCTTTGTGGAGAAGATAATTATGGTAAATACATTGAACAAGCCAGAAGAAGTCGAGTTTAACGGAAAAACATATCGACTTATGGGAGCAAGAAAATACTATCTTTCTTCGTCTACTAAAAACGAAGAACGCAGACATGCAAAAGGACTTCATGTAGCCATATGGGAATTTTATCATCATCAAAAAGTGCCAACAGAATGCTGCATCCATCACAAAGACGGAAATCCTTTTAATAATGATATTAATAACTTGGAATGCGTGAATAAGTCTGAGCATTTTTCTAAACACTCTTTAAATAATTGGAAAAACCCAGAGTTCCGAAAACTTGGCATAATAAGCCTAAATAATATACGCAATAAAGCGTCTGAATGGCATAAATCGCCAGAAGGATTGAAATGGCATCAGAAAAATAAAGAAAATTATTCTAAGCCAGTTGATATGTTTGACACAAACGGAAATAAATTGAATTCTTTTGCAAGCTTGATTGATGCGTCAAGAGAAACAGGAATATCATATTCCGGAATTGCTAAATGTGCAAAAGGCGACCTGAAAACATCTGGTGGATTTGTTTGGAAATATAGTAAAAATTGATTCTTTGGGGAAGGAGATAGATATGACAACAAGACAATATTTGAGCCAGATTGAAAAATATGACAATTTGATTCACAACAAAATAATCGAAGAAGAACAACTTAATATCTTGTCTATGAGTGTAAAATCTGCCCCAATCGGAGAGAAAGTGCAGACATCATCAAAACAAGACCCAATGGGAGATATGGTCGCTAAAATTATCGACTTGAGAGAAGAAATTTCAAAAATGGCAACTGATTTTCTGGAACAGAAGCAAGAGATTATTAGGACAATAGAAAAAGTTGAAGACCCAATTTTGTATGATGTCCTGTTTAAACGGTATGTAGAATATAAAACACTTCTCAGTATTGCAGACGAACTTGGGTATTCCGAGGTAACTATTAAACGATTGCATTTAAAAGCAATAAAAGCGATAAAAAATATAAAAGGCTTCGAAAGTTGATACCTTTTGATACTGAATGATACTTGTTAAATGTATATAATATAAAGTAAAGCATTGGGCATAAAACCCAGTGCTTTTTTCATGTCCGAAGGAGGTACGAGGCAGTGGCAAGAAATAAAACGAATTATATCGACCTCTGCCATGGTGAATTTGGCAGAAAGGTAGCGTATACCGGAGCAAGCAAAATTACACCAGAAAACGTACTGAAGGTGATTGCTGACACAATCGGTATTCATAACAGAAATAGGACAATGATTGATTATCTGTACAGATACTACAAAGGCGATCAGCCAGTTCTTTACAGAGAAAAACTTGTACGTCCTGAAATAAATAATAGAGTATGCGAGAATCATGCACTTGAAGTTGTTCGTTTCAAAGCATCCCAGACTTACGGAGAACCAATTCAGTTTGTTTGCAAGAAAAAGAATGCTACAGAAGAAATTAACACACAAGTAGACCTGTTCAATGATTACCTGGACGAAGCAAATGCAGAAGCTAGAAATATTGAATTGGGAACATACCAAAGTGCTGTAGGAACTGCGTATAAATGTATTCTTCGTGAAGAGGACTGGACAAGTGACTCAGATATGCCACCGTTCCGATTATTCATTCCGTATCCGGGAGATTGCTACATTGTTTACTCTAAAAACACCGGAAAAGCAATGCTTTCAGTTCAGATATTAAAAGACGAAGATGGGCAGCAGTATTATCAGTGCTATTCAAAGAACCAGTATTTCATTATACAGAACGGTGCAATCAAAAAAGCTGGTCTGAATGGATTTGGAAATATTCCGATTGTCGAATATCCAAACAATCACGACAGATTATCTGATGTTGAAATAGCAATCACAATGTTCGATACAATCAATACCATGCAGTCAAACAGAATGGATGGAGTTGAGCAGTTCGTTCAAGCCTTCATGAAATTTAAGAACTGTGAAATTGATGAGAACGAATTCCTTAAGATGGTAAAACTTGGCGCTATATCTGTTAAAGATACCGGAAACGGATGCCAGTCTGATGTTGAACTGATGACCGCTGAACTGAATCAGTCAGAAAGCCAAGTTGCCAAGGATGATATTTACAGCAATATGCTGATTGTTGAAGGAATGCCAGACAGACAGCAGAATACAGGTGGAGATACCGGTCAAGCTGTATATCTTCGTAATGGATGGGATTTTGCAGAGCGTAGAGCGAAACTGGATGAACCATTTATCCGTGAAGCCGAGAAAGCATCTGCCAGAATCATACTTAACATTATAAGAAACACTACTGGTGATATAAAACTTTCAACAAGAGACTTTGATGTAAAAATCACCAGAAACCCAACAGATAACATGCTTGTTAAAGCACAGGCACTGGATTATCTGGTTAAGAATAAAATACATCCACTCATTGCATTGATTACTTGTGGGTTATTTAGCGATCCGCAGAAAGTATATGAAATGAGTTTTCCGTATATGCAGTCTTTGTATGAGAATCCAGAAGAGGAAGTGCAGAAAGCACAAAACCTACTTACTGGCAAGGATGTGATTGAAGAATGAATTCAATAACAAACTTTGATGAGATAAATACTTTTACTACAGATCAAAAGCGTAGTGAACCTTACGAAGAATACTTCGACAAAATGTCTATCTCTGATAAGCAAAAAGAACTGAGGATAGCTTTTTCTGAACGAATGGAAGAAGTTATCCTTTATGTTTTATCATTGATGGAACTTATGGTTGAAAACGAGCAGATTGATCAGGAATACGTGGAAAACGAACTGACTGAATTGTATCTATCAATAGCAGCTACATATTTTACGATTGATGATTATATCACGGATTATGCCAAACAGTTTTCACATGATATTGTGCAAACCACATTCGACCATGCCAAAGAAGAATATTATCTTTCCAAAGACAGAGCAATGTTTATTTCTGAATGTGAAGCTAATACTTCATTAAATTACAAGGAATACACAGACGCAATTAAAGCCGGAAAAACACATAAGACATGGAAAGATATAGGAGATAAGCGAGAACGCAGGACACACCTTGAAGTCGGAGGAACAACAATCCCCATAAGAGAACCGTTTGCAGTTGGCGATAGCTTAATGCTTTTTCCAAAAGATAGTTCTCTAGGCGCATCCTCAAAGGAAATCGTGAACTGTCGCTGCTCAATTCAATACAGTTAATTAGAGACGAGAAATCGTCTCTTTTTTATACACAAAAATAAAATGCATCCCGATAGCGTGAACATGGGAGACACCTTGTGCTGAGCGAACAGCGTTAAAAAGCGTATTGGTGATAGGAGATTTCAATGACAAGAGAAGATGTTAAAAAGATTTTTCCAGATGCAACCGATGAACAGATTACTTCATTTCTGAATCAGTCTAATTCTGATGTGGCTAAAGAGAAAGCAAAAGCCCAGAAGATGAAAGAGGACGCAGAAAAAGCAAAAGTACTGGAAGAAGAACTGGAAGAACTGAAAAAGCAGAACATGAGTGATGCTGAGAAAGCAGAACTGGAACGTCAGAAAGAAAAAGCTGCAAACGAGAAAAGAATTTCTGACCTTGAGTCTGCACTTGCAACTTCCCAGAGAGAAGCACTGACAGGAAAAATCACTTCTATTTTTGCTAACGCAGGAATGCAAGGCGATGCATACGCAGGAGCAATCAAAGCATTTTCTAATATGAACGCAGAAGATGCACTCAAAGAAGCTCAGACTTTTGTTGATGGAATTTCCGAGGTAAATAAAACAACTCTCGATACTGCAAAAGCTGCATGGGAAAAAGAAGCCCTTGAAAACACACCTAATCCGGGTGGTGGAGCTGGCGATGGTAAAGAGACAAAGAAAAGTGAAGCGTCTGAATATGCGAAAGCGTACTCAGCAAGAATGAATCAGGAAATCAAGGTGGCAGACGATAACGCCCCAGTAAATATTTGATTTAAGAAAAGGAGAAAGAGATATGGCTTTTATGAAAACTAAGCAGTATGAATCCACACCTAATATCCTCGAATCCGAGGTAGGACTGGTACTTAAAACCTATACAGCAGAACAGACAAATGCTGAAACCGTTGGAACTAAGAAAATTATCAAAGCAGGTTCCGTATATCCGACAAATGCAACCGGTGCAAAAGGAATCGTATTTGAAGATGTTGATATGACAGACGATACAAAACGACCGATTTCCGTAATTGTTGCAGGACGTGTTCTCGAAAAGAGACTTCCGGCAACAGTAGATAGCACTGCAAAAACAGAGCTCGAAAAAGCGGGAATTGTATTCGTAACCACTACAGACCCAGAATTTTAAGGAGGTATAACAGATGCCATTTAATGTATTAGAATCAATTACACAGGAAGAAAGATTTAACTTTTCTCAAGATTTCAGCGTAAAAAGACCGGGCATTCTTGATACCATTTTCCCGGATGTCAAAACTCAGTACCTGAAAGCTGAATACTACAGACTTATGGCCGGACAGAGACTGCCAGAGGTAGCGTTCGTTCATGCACTTGATACTGAAGCAGAGATCGGTTCCAGACCGGGCTTCGAAAAAGTTCTGACTGAAAAACTCTTTATCAAGAGAAAAATCAATCAGTCTGAAAGATTACGTCAAGCCATTGAAAATGGTGTGCCGGACAACGAAGCACTGAAAAATTTCGTATTTGACGATGCAGCTAACCTTTTCGAAGGTGTTGTTGCAAGAGCAAACGTTATGAAAGGACAGTTCCTTTCTACTGGTGCTGTAAAAGTCAAAGAGAACAATGTAAATCTGAATATTGATTATGGCGTACCGACTGGTGCAAAAGTCACTTTTACAGACTGGTCTAAACCAGATGCAGATATCATGGGCGATATCCAGAAAATGGTAGCTGTAGCAGAAGATAATGGCTATGTGGTAAACAAAGCCCTTACTTCTCTCAAAATGATTAACTACATGAGAAACAACACTGCCATGCAGACAGCAGTTCTGGGAGCAGCTAACAAACGTCTTCTGACAAAACAGGAGCTTGCAAATCTGCTTATGCAGGAATACGGAATCACAATTGACCGTTGTGATGAGAAATTCCGTTTTAGAAAAGCAGACGGAACTCTTAAAACAGGCAGATACTTCAAAGAAGATGTATTTACTCTGTATGAAGCAGATGCCAATGGTTCCTTTGGTACAGGACTCTGGGGTGTAACACCAGAAGAACTTGAGTATAGACAGTTCATCCAGGAAGAGAACCGTTCATTTGTAACTCTTTCCATGTGGGCTACACAGGATCCAGTTGCAGTGTGGACAAAAGCATCCGGCATGTTCGTTCCAGTTGCTCCGAAAGCTAATGGCGGTATCGTTATCGGTACAAAGGGGGAATAAGCGGGCATAGTCTTGACGAGAACAGCCAGTCACCGGTTGTAGCAAGTGTTGATGATAATTCAAAACACAAGCACACAGAAAGCGAGCTGTCTAGTATGACTGTACCACAGTTAAGACAGCTTGCAAGTGACAATGGCTATGCCCTGACAGCAACTAACAAGGCTGGAATAATTTCCGAAATATTATCTCAGCAGAAATAAGAAAAGGGTGGTGATTTAGATGGATGAACAGCTCATTAATGATTTGACAGAATATCTGTCTGATGAGCCAATTTATTTAAATTTGATTTCTCTTTCGGTTAAAAGAGCCATGCGTTCATTTAAAAAGAAGAGGAACTACCCTTCTTCTTATACTGACGAGAAGATTAATAAGGATATGGAAAACTGCTATGATTGCATTATGGATTTAGCACTTTACTTTCTGGTTAAACAGGGGGCAGAGTTCCAAGGCTCTCATTCTGAGAACTCAGTAAGCAGAAATTGGGAATCGGAAACTGAGATATATGTCAATCATGGTGTATTCCCATTTGCGGGAAGTTTGATTTAATAAGATGGTTGGGTCACGTGGCACAGTATTTTTGTCCTCCCGAAGTGCCGCTGGGTTGCTTATATTCAGTAGGGAAAAGCAAATGTTAAGGGAGTGAAGAAAGGAACTGGCGATGGGATGTGAACATGAATGCTTTAATGAACACCGCTTGGAAGAAATTGAAAAAAATATTCATGATATGCAGGAAAAGCAGTCTGAAAGACACAAGGAATTTTATTCTAGAATTAATAAACTCGAACAGCAGACTGCCCTGTATAGCAATGACTTAGATCATATCAAAGAAACAGTCGATGAGATGAACAACAATTTAAAAATCCTCATGGCAGTCCCTGGCAAACGTTATGACACCATTATTGTATGCATTATAACAGCAGTCGTGGGAGCAGTTGTAGGATTTATATTGAGCGGTGTATTTCCTATGTAACAAATCGATTCCACTTGTAAGGGAGGACGGTGGAGTTATATGAATTATACAGACTTTTCGGAAGATGAAAGAAAATTTTATTTGCAAGAAGCAGGATTTAACTTACGTGAAGAGAAATTATTTAGATTGCGGGTTTATGGTGAAAAAACATTATGGGAAGCGTCTGAAATGATGGGGTACAGCCCAAGGACTATAGACCGGATTAATAAACAAATAAAAAAGAAAATTACTAAAGTTGCCCCGATGTATATTCGGGGCTTTTCTTTGTATTGTGGCGAAAACGTGACGAAATAGTGTCGTTTAAATATAAGACTTCCTTCTATATAATATAAGCATAAGGAGAAAATATTATGTTTATGTTAGAAAACCCTTATGAGGGATTATGGGAAAAGCATCTATCCATAGATGATATGGACATGATTCTTGAATCCAGAATAGGAGGAACGATTTATGGCAGGCTATCCATATTATCCACAGCAGCCAATAATGAACAATCCATATGGTCAAATACAACCATATCAGGACAGGTTGGCACAGTTGCAGAATAGTTATCAGCAGACAATGCCTTATGGACAAATGCAGATGCAACAGCCAATACAACAGGTTCCACAGATTGCCATGTTGCAAGGTCAGATGGTGGATGGAATTGATACTGTAAAGGCAAAAGATGTGGATATGTCCGGCAATCCTGTTTATTATCCAAAAACAGACGGAACAGAAATATATAAAAAACAATTACAGGCAGATGGAAAAAGTAGAATCTTTGTTTACCGGCTTACGAATCCAAAAGAGCAATATCCGAAACAGGAAGAAAAGCAGATTGACATTGAAGCAATGTTTAATCAGCTTCGGAACGATGTTTGTTCTGAGATCTCTGAAATAAAGAACATGTTCCCGACACAAATGTCGGAGACATCAGTATCTAAGCAGAACGGAGGTAGACAGAGATGAACTTCAACCCAAATGCCATGATGAAAAAACAATTTGAAAGAATGATTTCTCAGAGGTTCGGAAGTATTGACAACATGATGAACGATATGAGTAAATTTGCAGGAAATAATCCAACATTGAAGAATGCATTGGATTTGTATAAAAAAGGTGATACAGACCAGCTTCATCAAATACAGCAAAATGTGTTTAATGAAAAACACTTGTCACCAGATGGAATTATCCAGAAATTCTTTGGATTATAACATTTCCCCATAATTGGGTGATTAAAAATCGCTACAATTTGGGACGACAGCCGCGGATGTCTCCTATTGTAAATAATATTTAAGGAGACTAAAAACATGATGAATGGTTCTAATTACAGTCTTAGCGACATTGCCGCCGCTACAGGCTCTAATAATCGCGCCAATGATATGTGGGGCGGTGATGGCTTTTCACTTATCTGGCTCGTCTTGATCTTTGCTATCTTTGGATGGGGAGGTTTCGGCGGCTGGGGCGGTGGCTTCGGTGGAAATGGTGGAAATGGCACTAATGGTGCAGGCTTCCAAGGATGGGCTACACGTGCCGATATCAATGAGGGATTTGCTCTTAATGATATCCAGAATGGTATCAGAGGTATTCAGCAAGGTATCTGTGACAGCACATATGCTCTCAACAACACTATGCAGAGTGGTTTCAATGGTATGAATGTTGGAATGCTTCAGGGCTTCAATGGTGTTCAGCAGGCAATCAATGCTGATACAGTGGCTAATATGCAGAATACCAATGCATTGCAGTCTCAATTAGCAAATTGTTGTTGCGAAACAAGAGAAGCAATCCAGGGCGTCAACTACAATATGGCCACCAACACTTGCGCTCTCCAGAACACAATGAACAACAACACCAGAGATCTTCTGGAAAATCAGAACAGCAATACAAGAGCAATCCTTGATTTCTTGACTAATGATAAGATTGCAACATTACAGGCAGAGAACTCTGATCTGAAACGTGCTGCATCTCAGGATCGTCAGTCTGCACTGCTTACAACTGCTATGGCTTCTCAGACTCAGCAGTTAATCAATGCAATTAATCCGGCAGCTGTTCCGGCATACGTTGTTCCTAATCCGAACACTTATTATGGTGGATGTGGATGCAACAGTGGTTGTTGCTAAGTAACTCACCCTTAGAGGTTGATTAAATTCTAAGAGGTGGGTTATGGCTCACCTCTTATTTGATTGAGAGGTAGAAATATGAGTTGTAAAAATGTATGTAAACTCTGTAGTCATCTTGTGATAAGCCAGTCTGTTGCTTTTACTGATGGAAACCTTGTTATCACACTTCCGGCAGGTAGTTATTCAAATGGCTCAAAGTATTGCATTGTTATCGCACAAAGCATACCGGAAGCCACTACAATTACCGCCCCAGTAATGATTCAGGTAGGGACAGGAACAGCTTTATATCCATTGCAGAATCGTTGTTGTGCACAGGTTACGGCTTGCGGTGTAAGAACCAGAACGAAGTACACAACCAGAGTATCTACAAGTGCAACTGGTGGAGCATTCAAGATGTTAGGAAATCCGGCTTGTAGTCCGAGTAACAATTTGACAGCAATTAATGGTACAGCCCCAACAACAGATATACCTGTTACACAGGCTGTTAGAAAGGGGGCACTGTAATGCATAAAGTTGCAATGGAAATGGGAAAATGGGCTATGGAAAAAACCAAAACACATGGTTTCGATAATCTCACTCCTCAGGATTGGGATGATCTGAAAGATTGTATGGAATCCGTAAAGTGTGCGATTTGTGCAGATAAGGATTACAGAATCGTAGAAGCTATGGACGAATGCGAACAAGAAGAGAAGTATCTTGGACGCATGGGATATGACAGGTATCGTTATTCCAATGGCAGATTTGCTCCGAAAGGCAAAGGAAGTCGCATGGGATACAAGCCATATCTGTACATGGAAGATGATGACTGGATGAACGAGTATCTGAACAATCCAGAGTTTGAACGCAATATGTACCGCATGGGATATCATCCAGACCGTAGCGATATGAGGACGGATGGAATGAACCATAATCAGTCCAGATATGGTGAAAGCTATGACAGATACAGTGAGAATCGTAGACATTACCATGATTCCAAAGATACTGAATCAAAAAGAAAAATGGATGATTCCATGAAAGAGTACACATCTGACATTATCCGTAATCTTACTGAGATGTGGTCAGATGCAGATGCGACTCTTAGGCAGTCAATGAAAACTGACTTAACTCGTCTGATACAGCAGATGAATTAACAAATAAGAATTAAATTAAGTCCTTGTTGCAGAAATGTGGCAGGGACTTTTTATTTGAAAAGGATGGTGAGAAACCATGCTAAGACAATTTTACATGAACGGAGACTTATGGCAAGTCCATTTTGTTTCGCCCTATGATGATGTTTTAATTGACCGCACAGGACAGAGAACACTTGCTGTATCAGATTATTCTACAATGACAATTTCGATTGCAAATAATCTGTATGGGGAACTTCTGAACCGTGTGTTTATCCATGAGTTAGGACATTGTGTGATGTTCAGCTATGGTTTGTTACCAGAACTTCACCGTATGGTCAAGAAGCAATACTGGGTGGATGCAGAGGAATTTGTATGCAATATGCTTGCCGATTACGGATGCTTTGTAATTGGCGTTGCAAAAGATGTTTTGGGAAACCGGTTCACATATGTGGCTCCTGTTGGGGCAGAAAGGATGATTGCATAAATGGCAAAAGCAAAAAATACAGTGATCGTTGACGGTCAGGAATACAAACCGGGAGATGTGATTCCAGACTTCAAGAGCATAAAATGTGTTGATACAAGAGAACCAAGAAAATATCAGGGATTGTCTGCGGATGTTTCTGTCCTGAATGATGTTATTGCAAAATACGCTTCAGGCGGTGCATCCTGTTTTATGTCCGATACGGGAAAATACTACGAGTACGACCGTGAAGAAAAATGGAAACTTATCACCAATATCACAGAGCGTGAATTTGATTCTGAAAAGGCATATGGTGCTTTAAAACACATGCTTAACTTGAAAAATGAGGTTATTGATACCAGCGTCAAGTCGTGGCTTGACAACCACCCAGAAGCTACTACAACGGTGCAAGATGGAAGTATTGAGGAAATAAAAATCAACAAAAATTTCTTGCCATGGATTAAAAAAGATTATGTTACACCGGAAATGTTTGGAGCTATCGGTGATGGTGTTGCAGATGACACAAAAGCTATTATAAATACTATAAATTTCGGCATAGAAAATAATATACCGGTTTTTGCGTTTGGAAAATACGCGACATCGGAAACGCTTACAATTAGCGGACTATACTTTATTTTTTATCTTTATGGTGAAATTATTTACAGCGGAACTGACGAGGCGATTTTAATTACTAATTGTTCTCGTTCTAATTTTATTTTTACGAAAATTAGTGCCTTAAATGGTACATGTATTAGAATGTACAGCAATTCAAACCGTAACAATAGGGTTTCGTATTGTAATTTATCATTTAATTTTTTAAATTCATTAGAAAATTGTATTAAGATTGAGATTGATGCCAACGACGGATATTGTAATGAAAATATAATCCGAGGAGGTTGGCTGGCCTCTGGTAAGTACGGAATATATGCAGACGCTAAAGGTCGTAGTGAAATCCAGTTTAAAGCGTATAATGTAGGGTTCGAGGGTGTAGAGTGCGGTTTTTATTTAAACGGTACTAGCCATTGTATTTTTATTGCTCCTAGATATGCGGAGCAGTCTAAAATATTAAAAGCCCGTAATGCTAAATATGTTTTAATTATAGCCTCTGATAAGTTTTATACTACTAAAATTGATATTGACGATACAGTTACAGGTCAAATAATTGCTCCGATTTCTGAAAACGGAGGAGGTATATATGGTTATAGAGGAATTTTAAATAATGGATATGTATATCCGATAGATAAGACTGATGATTATTTAAACGCATATGAATCAATAGATTTAACAATAAAAGAAAACTATGTTACCGAATTACCCAAATATTTTTTAGTGAGTAATAATTGCGATTATATTAAACTTAATAAAATGTATGGTAGTACCTTGTCGGCATTTATCGGTATTAATGAATTTACGTGTAAATTCAATTTCGATAACGGAAAAGATTTTAAAATATACGATGCGGACGGAAATATAATTTTTAATAATACGTCAAATTGTGGTTGGAAAGAATGCAGATTTAATTATTATCATTCGATAGGTTGGATATGTGAAATATTAAATTCGATTACAAAATTGGTAATATAAAAAGGAAAGGGATTAAAATGCGTATATTAAAATTTATCGTAAACAAGCAAAAGATAAGACCAGACCCTAATTGTAATTTTAGTGGATTGGTAAAAGGTACATCTGGATATTTAAAAGCGTCTTTTTCGTTTTCTCCTGAATGGAATGGGTGCAAAATTGCTGCATCGTTTTGGAGAATGGATCACGAATATCCGGTTCTTGTTCAGAATGGACAATGTGAAATTCCGTCTGAAGCATTAACATGGGATTATTTTTCCGTGTCAATTATGGGAATGAAGGATAATGGCAACTATATTTTAACTACAGACAAAATATTAGTATCTCAAAAGGGGTGATAACCATGGCAACAGCTTACGAAATGCTCTTAGAGTCCCAGACAACAGAAGATTCTACTGCAAACGTCAGTGATATATGCCTGATTAACCCTGACACACGACTGATTACAGTTCCAGAAACACTTGTGATTGGTGGCGTAGAATCGGATAAAAATTCCGAGCGAATAAAGTTCTCATGTCCCAAGGTGGTTGGAGATAATCTGGATTTATCAGAATTTCAAATCAGAATAAATTTCAGGAACATCAGTGTGACGATACCACCGGTAATTGTTAAAGATCAGTATATCTGCGAAGATGTAACTGTAGATGGTGATAATATTTCATTTTCGTGGTTAATCGGGCGAAATGCTGCGAAGAATAGAGGAATCTTACAGTTTATTGTGTGTGCAGTAAAGGTAAATTCTGATTCAGAAATCCTGGTTGAGTGGAATACTACTTTGGCACAGGTAGAAGTACTTGAAGGCATTGAGGTAGGTGAAGTACAGCCTACCGAATCAGAAAAAGATGTGATTGCACAGCTCTTGAAAATAACAAAAGAAACATCCGACCAAGCAGTGACAGCGGTAAACGAAGCAAAGAAACAGGCACTCGAAGAAATTGAAACAGCAAAAGTACTTCCTCGTCTTAGCGATGATGGCGTACTTATTTTCTAGGAGGTTAGAGAATGGCAGATTCTATTTTAAAAATACGCACACAAGACGGGGATAAACCCATCGGCTATCCGGGACTTGCGGATAAGCCTGTGGCGAACAAAACACTTGATATCGAGGGTGCATTCGCAGATGCTAAAGCAGTAGGCGACAAATTCAAAGAAGTAAATGCAGAAACTAGTTCGCTAAGGGAAGATTTGACTAACGTAAAAGCGGTCACAGATACCATTGACGAGCGAATCCTTGAAGCATTCTTTGGGTCAATGAGAAATGGAAAAGTATATCAGACAGAAGTGTATCTGACAGAAACGAATCCAACCTCTGATGGTGTTAAGACACTCGCCAATGCGAACATGGTGTGCGAACCATCAACTGATACCATAGAGGGTAGAGACGATTACGAGGGCATTGGAATTTTTAACTGGTTTAACTGCAACTACGTGACCGATGATTACGGTCGCAAAATTCCGACAGCAATCGAGGGATGGGGAAACGGTTATAAGAACGATGGTTCTGTCGATGTTGGTGTTATTGCAATGACTCCGTACTGGTCAGTTATCGAGAAAGACGGTAAACAGATTTGGACATTATCCGATACTCCAAACGATGATTACGGATTAATTCCATGGGAGACAGCGAGAAAAGAAGATGACACTTGCGCTTCTTACGTGATTCACAGCAAGTACATCAGTGGGCTTGGTACGGATGGATTTCTTAGGTCGTTCGGTGGCTCTAAACCAGCTAAATATCAGTGCTACAACAATATGATTACCAACTACCAGAAGAAAGGGAAAGGCTACTGGGGCGGCGGAAAAGAAAGAAACCTGTATAGAATCCTGTATCAGGTTATCAAGTACGCAACAAAGAATGAACAGACTATTTTTCAAGGAACAACAAACTATAACTTTCAGTATGCGGCAGCAGTACAAAGAGACACGAAGGAAACCTATTTTCCGGTAACAAATGCACAGGCGGCAAATATTATCGTCGGCGCGTATGTATCGGTCGGCTATGGTTCGGTAAGCGGATCAAGCGTAGATAACGATCGCGGCGTCGGTACGATTCACAAATACGCGGACGATGTAAAGGTATTGAGAATCGAAGATTTGGACGAAAACAACAAAGCGGTATATCTGGACGTAGAAGAAGGGTTCACGACAACACCGGTCGCAATCAGCGACACAGTAAACGCACCGATCACAATGTCTTCTATGCACTGGTGGAGCGGATCAACAGATAAAGTTATCGGAAAACATGACGGATCGTTGACGTCAAACACGGACGGAAAACACCCGTATAGAATTATGGGTATCGAAGATGCAGTCGGCGGATATATCGTATACGCGGATTCCGTAATGGTATTCAAAGAAGATTATAGCAAAGACGTATATATCGCCCGCCGGGGGACAAAACACGTCACAGACGAAGCAACAATCAAAAGCACATACAAGTTGATCGGTAATATTCCGGGGAATGACGGTGCGGATTTCTGGATCGGAGATATCGGAGTAGATACGGAAACTTGCACGTGGTTTGTGAAGGCAGTCGGCAGCAGTGATCGGCAAGGTTGGGGCGATCGTTGCTATGCAGACGGAAAGAATACATCAGGAACAAGAGAAGATCTTGGACGCGGTTCTCTCGGGTCTGGCGCGTCTGGCGGCCCCGTTTACGTGTCTTGCGGGTACTGGCTTGGCTGGGCGTTCTGGTACTTCCTCGGCTGCGATTGATACAGTAGGTCGTCGGGGGGTGAATTCCCTTTAGGGAAGAGGGGATCGCCCCTAATACGACCGGACGACATAGAAGGACTTGCGGCGCACGCGGTAATCTCAGGAATGGCGCGTCTGGCGGCCCCGTTTACGTGAATTGCAGGAACAGGCTTGACAGGACGAACTGGAACTACCTCGGCTGAAATTGTTTATTTCATTTTATTTTATAAAATACTTTGCGTCGTATTTCGCACCCGTAAAGGGTGTAGCCTAAATGGCTCTTGGGCGGTTGCCCGAAATACTTTTTATAGACCTACCCAAACTTTAGAAATGAAGGAGTAAGGACGGCCGGGGTTCGCCCGGTCGTCGGGGTTAGTAGTAAAAACCGAAAGCCCTTATAAAGACAATCGAATGAAACGATATTGCAAGAATGTAGATATAGCAGATAGAAAATTGATTCAAAAGGCAGTATATAAATGCCTTAAAAAGAAATATAAAAGAAGAGATTCATTGGCAATGTTTTCTGAATACACTGGACTTCCGACAGACACTGTCAAAGGAATATTTGACGAGTTTGGATTAAACAGAATGAAACCAATGGTCGAAACAGTTGTTGACGGAGTACGTGAAGAAATCATTCAAGGTAATATTCATTTCCAGCCAATATGGTACAAAGAAAAGATTGACGCTTCTAGTCAGAAAGTGCGAAGAATCGGGATACAGAACATCAAACAGCAAATCTACGATTATATCGCAGTAGAAGCCATGAAAGACTTCTTGAAGCGGATTGGAGAATATCAATGTGCGGCACTGAAAGGAAAAGGTCAGTCCTACGGTATCAAAGCAATAAAACGATGGATGAGAAATAAAAGCATCAGATACGCTGGTCAATGCGATATCAGTAAATGTTATCCATCGATTGACAGGAACAAGTTAATGGAATTTCTTAGGAAATACATTAAGAATAAACCACTGCTCGAACTGATAGAAATGTTAATCATGACATTCGACACTGGGTTGAGTATTGGTTCGTACTTGAGCCAGTATCTTTGCAATTTATTCCTATCTCAAATCTACCACGAAGTAGCGGAGAATATGTATCGTATCAGAAAGAAGAAGAACGGAACAACAGAAAGAATTAATCTTGTGAAGCACCAGCTTTTCTTCATGGACGATATTCTGATTCTTGGCACGAATGCAAAAGACATTCACAAGGCTATGAAGCTGATTATTCAGAAAGCAGACGAGATGGGATTAAAAATAAAAGACAGTTGGACGGTATATACAACAGTTGCAAAACGTAAAGATGATGGCCATTTTATTGATATTATGGGTGTCCGCATATACAGACAACATATCACGATTAGGAGAAGAGTTTTTCTGAGAGTGAGGCGGTCATATAAGAGAGTACAATCCCTTGTGAAACAGAGGAAGAAGATTCCAGTATGGCTTGCAAGGAAGTGTATGTCATACAAAGGCATTTTAGACCATACGGACAGCTACAATATAAAAAGAAGATACAACGCAAATAAAACGATTCAAATTTGTAAAGGAGTGATATCTCATGAAAGCAAGATTCGACACTACGCAAGAGAGTGTTACTGTCAGACAGCTTGACGGAATGGATTATGTCTACATCTGTCTGAATGAGAACGTCGTGACAGAGATTCCAGAAGGGCAGGAAGAAGAACAGACCTATCATGAATATGATTACAGAGAAATCTCAGAGCCTACTGGTACTCTTGATCTGAACGATGTAAAAGCCAACCCAGAGAAGTACCTTGGCTACGAGAACAATGTCACAACAGATACAGAACGTATCGACACGCTGGAAGCAACTACAGACGATATCATCTTAATGATGGCTGATTTGATTGGAGGAAAAGCGTAATGAAAACACTTAACGCACTGAAACTCAAAATCATGGTAAGAGCATTTAAAATCCGCATTAAAAACGGAGAAGAGTTTGAGGATATTGCAGCGGACTATCCAGCACTCACAGTGGACGATCTTGAGGCAATCCGTGAGGTACTGGAAAAGTAATGGAATTAGGCGCAATGACAGTCTCGGAATTGATTGAATTACTGCATGAAATCACTAATGAAATCGAGTCGAGAACAATGGAACTAATTAACTAAAGAGGGCTTTAGTGAATTAAGTAAAAAAAGTGGAGCACATCATTTTCTGCTGCGCTCCCTGTAACAGAATTAAGTTATTTGTGATTCTTCCAAAAGTCAGCTACGGACGGAGGTACATAAGTATCATTCTCAGATATTACAACTTCCGTCCGAATTTTGGAATCCTTAGGTAAAACAGGATCACCACCGTCACTAATCTCATTTGCTATTTTAAGCATTTTAATAGCTTTTTCAGAGTACGGATATTCAACCCCACAGTTCGGGCAGATAATTCTGTCTACAGCAATTTTTTCGCTGATGTAATAGCAGCATCCGCAAGTGCAATGGACTTTTAATTTTAGGAACATTTTGCGACACCTCCTTAATAGGTTGATTTTAGCATATTTTTAAAACATGTACCACGACTTTTGTTAATTATTTTTAAGTAGAAAATTGAATAAAAGATACCCATTTCGCATGGAGCGTGTTATAATATGCGTAACAAAAAAAGGAGGGCTGAACTCCCGACTACCAATCAAAAAGTTCAGCCCAAGCACCACAAAGGGTACAAGTACATTATAGCACAGTACCTTCCCTTTGTGAACCCAAAAGGAGGGTATTTTTTATGAGAGAACAGTTTATTGACGGGTTCATGGCGGAACTGAACGGAGAAGTGCCAGATGAATATTTGCGTACAATCAGAAACAAGATGGCATTGTATGTGAATGATTTTGATGTGAAAACAAGAGAAACCGCAGTTGCGAAGTATACAGGGTATCTCCCAAGTTTTTACAAGGCATATATTGTGAGTAGAAAAATTGAAGGTTTGAGTAAAAATACACTTGAACTGTACAACCTATATCTCGATGATTTTTTCTTTACTGTGAACAAAGATGCGAAAGACATTACTGCAAATGACATTCGTGTATATCTGTATAATACTCAGGAGAGTAGAGGATTGAGTAATCGAACACTTGATAGTAGAAGAACTGCAATTCACGCATTCTTTGAGTGGGCTGCGAATGAGGGATATATAAGTAAAAATCCCTGTCGCTCAATTAAAAACATCAAGTATGAGAAAATACAGAAAAAGCCACTATCAGAAATGAAACTAGAAAGAATTCGATTGACTTGCCAGACTGTAAGAGAAAAAGCTATGATAGAGTTTCTATACAGTACCGGGGCAAGAGTAACGGAAATGTGTACTGCGAAAAAGTCAGATGTGGATTTTTACAAGGGAGAAGTTGCGGTACTGGGAAAGGGAAATAAGCACAGAAAGGTGTACCTAAATGCTCGTAGTAAACTTTTTTTGAAACAGTATCTTGATTCCAGGGACGATGAATCGGAATACCTGTTTGTAAGTGATCGCAAGCCGCATCAAGTGTTGAAGAAAGAAGCTATCGAAAAGATTGTCCGTGAAATTGGGAAGAGAGCAGAATTGGACAGACCTTTAACACCGCACTTGTTCCGTCATACACTTGCTACTATGCTACTTCAAAGAGGAACACCAATTACAGAAGTCCAGAAAATACTTGGTCATGTCAACATTAATACCACCACAATATACGCAAAGGTATCAGACGAGGATGTAAAAACATCACATATGAAGTACGTAATTTGAGCAATCGAAGCAAAATTATATTCACTCATATAAGCGTAAACAGATGATTTTGTATTGAAATTTATTTTATTTTCAATATTTCTTCCAAAGATGATGCTTTTTTGAATGTTTCATCGTCCTGAGACAAGATGTTTTTTAAAACCTTATCAGCGGTAGAATCATCGATAGATTTGAACAGTTTAAGATTTTTTACAATTTGGTCTGAATATTCATGCACCATACCACAGTTTGGACAGGCGATTTTATCCAGACTTATATTTTCGTCAACTTCATATGTGCATCCACATTTACATGTAAATTTTGTTCGTAGTAACATAATAGAATTCCCTCTTTGTGATAATATAACATTACTATACCAAGAACGAAATTGTTTTGCAACTTATTTTCAAGAAAGGAATACAATGAGAGGATTAAAACGTCAGAAACAAACTATATATTGGTCGAGAATTACCGAAAGACTTGACGGTATAGATACTGTGACTGTATATGAAAAACCAAAAAAACTTTTGATGTCCGTGTCGGCAACAGCAGGAACAAGCGAAGAAATCGCATCTGGTTATGTTCCTGGTTACGATAGATATATCACTTGCTTTGACCGGACGTTTCAGCCTAAAGAAGCTGATGTATTCTGGGTTGATAAAATACCAGAATTAGATGTGGACGGAAATCTTATCCCTACAGTTCTTCCAGATTATAGGCTAACAAAAATTCTTGATACTTCAAAAGGTAACGTTGCCAGATACGGAATATCTAAGATTGGAGCGGATAATGAGTAAGAAAACTATTAAATGTAATCTGAGTGGCAAATCAATCCGAAATGCTATCAAAGAGCTAAAAAACTATGAGAATAATCTGCAAAGAAAGAACCAAATTTTTGTTCAGAAGCTTGCAGATGCAGGAATTCTCGTTATCAGAGAAACAATGGAATCTGTCCCAGCAGAAGAAAAAGGTTCGTATTACACAGAAATCATCAACAACAGCAACGGTGATATCGTTGGTGCAACTGTTAGGTTGACTGGCGATAAAGTATTATTCCTGGAATTCTCAGCAGGTATCACTTATGGTACAGACGTTTATCCGTTGCCTTCTGGTAGTGAATATGGAATAGGAACGTATCCTGGTCAGACACACGCATACGACCTTAATGGTTGGTGGTATATAGACGAGAGCGGAAACAAGCATCATTCCTATGGTAATAGAGCCTATATGCCTATGTATCATGCAGAAGAAGCTATAATTTTGGCTATTCGTTCAATCGCAAAAGAAGTTTTCTCCGGCTCGTAAAGTTGATACTAAATGATACTGAATGATACTACTATCTTATATATAATGTAATCTATAAAAGCATCTGCCAAAAGGTAGGTGCTTTTTTCATGCAAAAAGACAGGGTGATGTAAATGCCAGAAACAGTAAAAAATCCAGTAGTTGATGTATTTCAAGGATGGGGTAAAAAAGTAGAACCTGTTGTCGGTAAAGGCAACTATTCAATGGAAAGAAGCCAGACAATCGCATCTGGCAAGAAAACATACGCAAGGTTATTCATGATGGGAAATCCCATGAGTAGAAGTGACCTTGAAGGTGACGAATGTGCAACTATTCCAGCTTTTCAAGTTGATTGCTTTGCATCTGGTACGAAAGCATTATCAAAATTATATGAAATTGATGATGCAAGCCACAAAGCAATGGTTGGAATGGGATTTAGACGCACATATGGGCCTGAACTTATGGGAAATGCAGATGATAGCATCAAACGTGTTATCAGCAGATACAACCGTGTTTATACCGGTACATTACTCTAGGAAAGGAGTGAAGAATCATGGAACAAATTATGAACTATGTAAAACCAGAACTTCTGATTGTAGCAGTTGTACTGTACTTTATCGGAATGGGCATCAAAAAATCCGAAACTGTCTCCGATAAATATATTCCAGCAATCTTAGGCATCCTTGGTGTTGTGATTTGCGGAATCTACGTTATTGCAACATGCAGCGTATCTGGTGGGCAGGAAATCGCAATGGCAATCTTTACCGCAATTACACAAGGAATCCTTGTGGCAGGATTAAGTAATTATGTGAATCAGATAATTAAACAGGCAAGCAAAGAAGATTAGAAAGGACGGTGATCCTTTTATCTCCCGAACGCAGGGTTAAGCGTTAGGAATCCTTTATAGGGTTCCTTTTTTATTGTGAAAAATTATAGCTATTTTTAGCAGAAAGGAGCCTACACATGGCTAGACTTACTACTCTTGGAGTAAAATTCTCATATGCTGTTGAGACCGTGAAAGGTACAAAGCCGACTAAATTTACACAGCTGGAAGAAGCTTCTTCCATTGGTGGCATTTCTCTTGATACAGAACAGATTGACGTTTCCGCACTGGAAGATTATCTGACTCAGTATGCAGCAGGTAGACAGGATACAGGTGGTACTTGGGAGATTGAGTTCATCATGGACCCGGATAAATCCATTAAACAGATTAAAAAGCTGTACGAAGATTCTAAAACTGCAAAAACTACAGGACTGTCAACTTGGTTCCAGGTTTCATTCCCAGATATGTCCGATGCATTCTTTGTTATCGCAGAATGCGGTCGTGAAATTCCAATGCCGGAAATTGCACAGAACGAAGCAGCAACCATGTCTATTTCTCTTATCATCAATACATATAAGGGACTGGATACAAAAGTTGAACCGACAGCGGCTACTGAATAAGATGTAAAACAGGGAGGATAAATTATGTTTAGTTTTTCAGTGAATGATAAAACCTACAAAGTAAAATTCGGATATGGTGTTCTTTCCCAGTCAGACATTCTTACAAAGGTGGCTACTATGGGAAACATCAATAATCCAAAAGATATGATTGCAATGCTTCCAGAACTGATTCTGGCAGGACTACAAAGGAAACACAAAGACGAGTTCGGATATGAAACCGAGGAAGAAAAGAAAGTAGCATATGAGAAGGTGTGCGACCTTCTGGACGATTACGAAGATGAATCCACAGAGGAAAATCCTAAAAATGGTTACATCTTATTCGAAAAAGCGAGCAAGGAGCTTGAGCAGAACGGTTTTTTATCCGGAATCATGAATGCGATGGAAAAAGCAGAACGGAAACTTCCGAAAACTCCACAGGATCACAAGAAGAAGAATTAACCTTTTCCGAAGTAGTCCATAAGAAGTTACTTCCATTGTATTTGTCTATCGGAGTTTCAGAAGAAAAGTTTATGGATTCCACACCATATGATTTAGAACCATATATGGAAGCTTATAATGTGAAACGAAAAATCGCAGATGCAGAAGCGTGGCAATTCAACATGTACACCATGTGTGCTGTTCAGACAGCTGTCGCGAATGTTATTTTTGGTAAGAAATCAAAAGCCAAGTATATTGAAGAACCATTCATGCAGAATTCAGAAAACAATTCAGATGATGAAGAACACCTTTCTGAAGCCGAGAAGAAAAAACAAAGAGAACGATTGCTTATGAGTTTACAACTTATGCAAGCGAATTTTGAATTAAATCACAGTAATGACGAGGACAGGCAGGATTAATAAGGTCTTGTCTGTCCTCTTTTTTAGGTTAAAGGAGGTGATTTAAGGGCTGATAATACCATAGATACTCTCAATATACAAATTGAAAGTGATACTCAACGAGCAATTAAGTCTATCAATAACCTGATAGGTAAACTCGATGGATTAAATAAAACTCTTGGCAATGTAAACACCAGTGGATTAAGAAATTATTCGAAAGAGTTAGGTCGAATTACATCTGCATTTAACTCTCTGAATAGCATTAACACAACTGGTCTTGATAAAACAATAGCAAAACTGAATACTCTTAGCAAGATTAATCTAAGTAATCTGCAAAATCAGAAAATCAGTATTGACCTCGATATTAAGGGTGGAGACCAGACACAGAAATTACAGTACGCCATTGATAAGACAATCAGAGATATTAAAGTTGATACATCTGCATTATCTAGTCAGATTATCAAATCTTTTGATCTTAAAGGTGGGGCAGCTGCAAAAATCCGTGCTCAGATGAATGAATTGTCAAAGGAAATGGCTCAGTCGTTTGACGGTACGGATACTTCTGCAAGACTTAATGAGATTATGTCCAACATTGGAAACACCATAATCCAAAGTGGAAAAGTCGTAAAATCTGACCTTGGAACATATCTCAAGGGAGCAAATCAAGAGTGGGCTGATTTCTATAATGAATTCAAGAATAAGAAAATCTATGTTTCCGATATGCTTAAAGCAGATATCGGAAAAGGTGAATTCTCTGCAATCCTGAAAGAGAATCTTGCCTATATCACAAAAGATGCCACAAAAGGAATTACTCTTGATTGGTCTGAATTAACTGACAGATATCCTACGTTATTTTCAAAGGATATGGTTAATCAAGCTGACCAATTAATATCTGTTCTTGAGAGAATTAAACTCACAAGAGATGGGATAAAACCAATTTCCATACAATCTCTTACTGGTTCCGATGCAACTAAAGCAGCAGATGAAGCGTGGGGTGCAAGCGCGAGTGCTTATGATCAACTTGCCGAGAAGGTCAAAGGACGCATCCAAAGCACTATGCAGTCTACGAATGGCGAACTTCCAATTGATGTAAAAATCAATACCGACAAAATTACTCTTGATATCCAGAAAGCAATCAATAAAGTTGCTGAACTGAAATACAATGCAGTTAAAGTTGACATTGATGTTGATGCAAAGCATATAAAAGACTCTATATCTGCAAAAATGAAAGAGCTTGATGTCGGGCAAATGGAAAGATTGTCAGATAGCATGAAGGGCTTTGCTGCTTCCTTAGGAAATCTCGGAAATGTAAATTTTAAAGGTACCGGATTAAATGCTGTTGTTAATTCCATTAATAGGTTAGGGCAAGCTGATGTAAGTGCTTTTGATACCGGAAAACTTGATGAAATTATTACCAAGTTATCTGAAAAGCTTCCAGAGTTAGCAAATGTACCAGACATATCTAACAGCATAAACAGAGTAATAAGTTCATTGACCAGATTAGCAGGTTCTGGACAATATATTCAAAATGTTGCCCCTGAGCTATCAGTGATTGGCAATGAATTAAAGGGAGCAATCGAAAAGATAAACTCTGTAGGAAGTATTTCCGAACCAGTCAATCAATTCGTCTCTTCTATCGCTAGAATTGCTACTGCCGGAAACAAAATGGCACAGGCAACAACTCAGTTACCTGCATTGACAAAGGAAATATTAAATTTCTTTAATGCCATGAAAGACGCACCAGAAATAAGCAATAATACTGTGCAAATGACTACAGCATTAGCGCAGTTGGCAAATTCTGGAGCAAAGGCAGGAACAGCTTCAAGATCATTGTCAAATGGTTTGAATAGCATTCAATCGGCAAGTGAAAACGCTAGCACTAAATTAAGTTCTCTTCTGAGCCTATTTTCAAAGCTTTCTGCCTATGCACTCAGGGCATGTGGCAAAGCATCAGCATCCCTTTTGAAGTTAGGTAAATCGGCACTCACTGCAAAATCTCAGTTGTCGAAGCTACCTAATATTTTCACATCACTGAGCAATGCAGTGAATAGCTTATATATCCGGTTTTTCTTCTTAAAGAGAATGGGGTCGTTACTATATAAGCCAATCAGTTCAGCAGTAAATTATGTTGAGACATTGAATTATTTCAACTCAGCTTTTAATCAGGTTGCAGAGAACATTGATACCTCTGAATGGAAGAAGAGTGGTATAAAATCCGCTGAGGAATATGCCAATTCATTCCAGGAAAGAGCAAAACAGTTATCTCAGAAACTGACCGGATTCAATATTTCCGATACTGGCGAACTTACCAGAACAAATTCTGCAAGTCTTGGGCTTGACCCGGAAAAGACAATGCAGTATCAGGCAACATTTGCTCAGATGGCATCATCTATGGGTGATACATCTGAAACAGCATTGAAATTATCAAATGCGCTCACAATGATTGGTTCTGACCTTGCATCTGTCCGTAATATGGATTTTGAAGATGTATGGCAAGATATGTCTTCTGGGCTTACTGGAATGAGTCGTGCACTTGATAAATATGGTGTAAACATACGAAACGCTAACATGCAACAGGAACTGGCGAGACTTGGAATTGACGCTAATGTGTCCAGTATGACGCAAGCAGATAAGACAATCCTGAGGACAATCATCTTGCTGAATAGTTCTAAATACGCATGGGGCGACTTGGCATCTACGATTAATTGTCAATAACGTAATAAATGCATAGTTATTGATTAGTCGCTCATATCGAAACCGTCAAGTAGGATATGAGTTATAAGTGATGAAATAAACTGGAAAGCTGTTTGCAACGGTAATCAGAGAGTGAAGGCTATGATTAAAAGCATAGTCAACCGCAACGCGTAGGAAGTGAACCTGTAGTTGAGATACTACAGAATATAATCTTCCCAAGAGTCATCACTATCGGACGGTACGGATGCAGAATCCGTGGTAAAAAGGTACGCTGGACTTGCACTGTAATGGTGCAGAAGTAAGGATAAAAAGCCTTGCGATAACAATTCGAAATCAGCCAGCCAACCAAATTCGTATGTTACAGTCTAACTTTGCTTCACTTGCAAGAACCATAGGTTCATTATTTATTCCTATTTTACAGACAGTACTTCCGTACATCAATGCAATCGTTATAGCACTGCAAAGAATGTTCGCATATATTGCAAAACTTCTTGGAATCAAACTATCCAATTTTGTTTCCTCTACAGGTGGTATTTCTGTAGATACAAGCAATATTGCAGATGATATGGATAACGCCAGTGGTGCAATTGATACTGCGAATGATAATGCAAAGAAACTGGAAAAGACATTATCTGTTATGTCTTTCGATGAACTGAATCAGCTTAATGATAACTCAAATTCTGATAGTTCAAGCAATCCTTCTTCCGGTTCTGGAAGTGGTGGATTAGGGCATATCGGAGCTCTTGATGCAGCTTTAGATGATGCCTTGTCTGCTTATCAGAAAGCATGGGAAGATGCATTTAAGAAAATGTCTAACAGGGCAAATGAAATGGCAGATGCCATTGTTAATGCCTTTAAAAAGAAAGACTGGAAAGGTCTTGGAAAGATAATGGCTGATGGCATCAACTGGGGGATGCAGAAACTCTATGATGCTATTAACTGGGATAAAGTCGGACCATATATTACCAAATTTACAAGTGCATTCGCACAGACGTTCAATAGTCTTGTTGATAATATCAATTGGGATTTGATGGGACGTACTTTTGGTGCCGGTATGAACACCATTGTGAATACTGCGAATCAACTTCTGGAAGGAATCGACTGGAAGAACCTTGGTGCTAAATTCGCTAATGGTATCACTGGTCTTGTTCGTGAAGTTGACTGGGGTAATTTCGGTAATTTACTTGGCAATTCCTTTATGCGTGGTTGGAAAATCTTTGAAGGATTCGTAGAAAGTCTTCACTACGGAGAAATCGGAACAGCTGTAGCAGAAGGCTTGAACGGAATCTTTGAAAAAATTAACTTTGGTGAAATCGCTCATACGCTTGCAACTGGCTTGAATGGTGCTTTTGATACACTTGCTTCGTTTACCAAAGATTTTGAATGGAATGATCTGGTTAATAATATTACCAACGGTATTACGACATTCATGCAAGAATTCAACTGGAAAGAGAATGGACAAAAGTTAGAAGAATTTATCAATAAATTGCTCACATCTCTTATTGAGATTGCCAGAGGTGTTGACTGGGAAGCCTTCGGTCACAACGTAGGTGTGTTCCTTAGCCAAATTGACTGGGGCAAGCATCTTGCACAGTTACTTACAGTTATCGGAGATGTTCTTGGTGGAATCTGGGAAGGTCTTGGAAGTACGTCTGCCGGTAATTTTATTCAAGCTATGGCTGTATTTGCAGTTGGTAATAAGCTCATGCCATTAGTTGATACAATTACTAAGTTTTTTACAGGTGATACTGTATTTGGAAATCTTTCTAAAGCTGTACAAGGTATGCTGAGTCCCGCAATCACAGATGCTGTAGCAACAACTATTCCAGCTCTTGGTACTTCCTTGGGTACGCTTGTGGCAACTGGTGGTGGAATTGCTCTTGCAGTAGGTGGTGCAGTATTACTTACCAAGAAATTAGCAGGACTTTTTGAGACCATGCAAGGTGGTAATGGAATGACTACACAGTATGGTGGTTATCTTCATGATTACGCAACACAGCTGACTGATGTAGCGAATCTTACAAACGATCAATCGGAAGCGTTGTGGCAGTTGATTGAAAAGGACGAAGAGCTTGGAAAAACTCACGATGAAATGTATGCTGACATGGTTGAAAAGCTGAAAGAGTATGGAGTGTCAGCAGATCAGGCTAAAACAGCTCTCGAACAATATGGCGCACAAGCAGGTGTATCGGCTGAATTCGTTGAGGGTATGACCAATCAAATCTCTGCTCTTGGAGAAGGTGTGTCTGAAGCTGCAAGTAAATTTGATACGTCAAAGATAAGCGTTGATAATTTAAAAGACACCCTGTACGCATTGAGTCTTTCCTCCGCTGAATTTGGTAGAAATTATACAACTGCATGGAATGAAATAAGTAACGTGCCTTATGATAACACAAAAGACGCATTAGATGCAGTCTATACCTCTTTAAAGAATGCAGGTGTTCCACTTGACGAACTTGATAAGAAGTTAAGAGAAGATTTTCCAGAAGCAACTGTAGCTACTAAAACAGCAGTAGATAAGAATATTGTTGGCGCACAGCAGACAATTTCAAGTTCTGTTGGCAAGGCATCTGCCGATACAAAAGCAGCTACAGGTGAAATGGCAAAGAGTGCAACAGATGATTTCTCAGAAATCCAGAAACAGGCTGATACTTATATGAAGGGCATGGAAACTACTACTACTAGTTCTTGGGGCAATTCTTCCAGAGAAGCCACATTGAAAGCCAGAGAAATGAAGAATGCAGTGAGCACAGAGCTTGGCAATATGGACAAATCCGTAGAGAGTCATTTTCAGAGTCAGTACAACATTGCTTATAAGAAATGGGAGAATATCGGAAGAGATATTTCTTCTTATGTTTCTGGAAATATGTCAAAGAGCATGAGCAGTTCTTTAAACAGTTTCATGGGAACTATTCGTAGTGCATTTGGTGATATGTACAGCATTGGTCATAATGCTGCTCAATCATTGAGAAACGGAATGAATAGCGTTTCAATGCCTAGATTATCTTATTACATTTCTTCATGGAATTCGCATAATCTGGGAAATGGTGGAACAAGCTTTACTCCTGTCTATAGTCCAAACTGGTATGCTAAAGGCGGTCTGTTCAGTAACGCATCTGTTATTGGCGTAGGTGAAGCTGGGCAGGAAGCTGTTCTTCCTTTGGAAAATCGTAGAGCAATGAGAAATATTGCAGATAGCATTGTAAATAGTTCTAATGGCAATATGGGACTTTCTAAAGAGGAATTAACTCAGGCTGTGGCACAGGGAGTTGCAATGGCAATGATGAATAATCAGGGAAATAACAATTTTCCGCAATACATCATGAACAGCATTACTCTTGACGGAAGGGAATTTGCAAAAGCAGTTTCCAAAGCTCAGAACGATACGAACAGGAGATTTAATCCATCTCCGGCATATTAATTTTTTGTTACAATTGTGCATCTGCCCCATTTTGGGGTAGGTGCTTTTTTATTAGATGAGGTAATAAAATGGCAGATATTTTTTTAAAAGTTAATGGGGTTGCGATGCCTTGTCCGTCTGCCTATACATGGGGACTTCAAGATATATCAGCTGCAAAATCTGGTAGATCAGACGATTCTATCATGCATAAAAACAGAGTTGCGCAGAAGCGTAAACTTGCATTGCAGTGGACTGGAAAAGACTGGCAAACTACAGCTAAAATACTGCAAGCGTTTAATCCAGAGTATATATCAATTACTTACCCTGACATGATGTCTGGAACTTATGAGACCAGAACATTTTATGTTGGTGACAGAAGTGCTCCTGTTAAATGGTGGTGGATTGGCAATCAGAGAACAGAATCCATTAGCTTTGATGTGATTGAGAGGTGATATAAGGCGAAATTTATCATCCAAATGGAAAGAAAAAGTCAATTATGGTATGGATGTGCAATATCTCAAATACGTTGATATTACATTAACTGATGGAACAGCTTTGAATTTAACCAATTCGGAATTGTGGTCAAATGGTTTTTCCTTTGATGATTCAGTATCCAGCGATAATAGTTTTGACATTGGTTCTGCAATTATTAACACTTTTACGCTTAGTATTAATAATTTCAATGGCGAATATTCAGATTATGATTTTGATGGTGCAGAAGTTGTGTGCTACATAGGGCTTGAACTGGATGATGGAACCACAGAAAAAGTCCGCATATGCACTGCAACCGTAGTAGATCAGCCGGAAGATGAGACTGTTACGATTGATTTGACCTGCGAAGACAATATGCATAAGTTTGATCAGAATTACTCAAAGAGTGACCTGACTTATCCGGCTACGCTAAGACAAATAATGACAGACGCTTGCGATATTTGCAAAGTACCACTGCAAAGTACACGTTTTAATCGTGATGATTATGTTGTACAGGTTAGGCCGGATGACGAAGCCCTGACCTTTCGCCAAGTGATTCAATGGGTGGCACAAATTTCCTGCCAGTGGGCTAGATGTGATGAGTATGGAAGGCTATGTTTCGGGTGGTACAAGAATATAACCGAAGAAGAATTAGTGATTGATGAAAACGGTATATTAAAAACGCAAGATAATACCAACATAGCACTTAACTTTTCGGACACGGACGGAACACTTTCTGTAGAGAACGGAACTTTTGTGGAATACGATGGAATATTACGGATTTTTGCTACAGATGGCAATGGTAATATTTCGGCAATATCATCTACATATGGATTTACACCTAAACACACCGATGTTGTTATAACTGGCGTAAGGGTTACAGATTACAGCGATTCTTCATCGGATGAAGCTCAGAGCTATTTATATGGAACGGAAGGATATGTTCTATCCATATCTGGAAATAAACTAATAAGGTCTGGCGATGGTCAAACTGTTGCATCTATGATCGCTGAAAAATGTGTAGGAATGTCATTCAGACCGTTTGAAGCTGAATGTCCTACGGACATATCCCTAGAAGCTGGCGATTCTTTATTAATTGTTGATAGAAATGGAAGAATGTATAAATCATTTCTTACTTCTACCATTTTGCAACCTGGATCCGGGCAAAAAATTGCTTGTAACGCTCAAAGCGCTGCTAAAAATAGCAGCGTCCAATATAGCCAGATAACTCAGGCTTTTGTTACTGCGAGAAAAATGGTACAGAAAGAGAGTTCAGCTAGGGAAGAAGCTGTAAAAAGACTTGAAAATGCTCTTAAAGAATCTTCGGGTCTCTATGAAACATCCGTACCTCAGGAAGATGGTAGTGTAATAACTTATCTTCACGACAAGCCTACACTCAAAGAATCGAAAAACGTTATTAAGTTCACAGCAGAAGCCATCGGAGTAAGTAATGATGGTGGAGAGACGTATCCTTATGGTTTCTTCTTAACAGGTGATTTGGTAGCTAAAGTCCTGTATGCACATGGAATTAACGCTGATTATATCGACGCAGGCGCGCTGACCGTAAAGGATGAGAAAGGAAATGTTATTTTCCAAGTGAATATCGACACTAAAACAGTCAGGATGTCTGCTGATGTAATTCAGATCGGAGATAAAACCTTATCTGCCAAGATTACCGAACTTGAAAAATCCATATCTCAGGGAGTTAATATATCTGTGATCCTGTCCAATGATTATCAAGCAATCCCGGTGGATGTTGACGGAAATATCATTGGTGATTTTCCAGATGTCAGGACTGAGGTTAACGCTTATTACGGAACTACGGACATATCTTCCGAATGTTTATACACAATTACAACTTCGGACAACATAGCAGGAAACTGGAACTCAGATACTCATACTTATACAGTGACGAGTCTCACAGCAGACTCAGGCTGGGTGGATATTAGAGTAACTTATTTGCAGACGCTCTCAATAACTCAGAGGTTTACTGTAGTTAAGTTATATTCAGGACCGTCAGGAGAACCCGGGATGACTTATATCCTGGACTCATCAGATACTGTCATTGTACGTTCAAATAATGGTACTTATTCACCAGACAGGATTACGTTTTCAGCTTATTCCAGAAAGGGAGAAGAAAGTCGAGAGCCTTATTCCGGCAGGTTTGTTATTGAAGAGACTTCCGATGGAAAGACTTGGAAAACTGTATATACCAGCACATCGGATGAGGAAAGCGTAACAGATCATTTAAATAATGTTTTGGTATATCATAAGCTCAACGGACTTGTGACTCAAAACGTTGCGTTGTCTGATGATAACAAAAACCTCCTTGGCGTTCCAAGGGAAGTCAGTAAGGTACGATGTAGCTTGTATGCCGCCGGTGGAACTACCACACTAATTGACCAGCAGACAGTTCCAGTTGTAATTGAGATGGACAACCTGACGCAATCAGATATTGTCGATATCCTGACCAGTAATGGTGAGTGGAAAGGGCTGTACTACTTAAATGGCAGATTGTATATCTCATTTGATGCCGCCAGAGGTGGAACGTTAAAACTTGGTGGCAAGGCGAACGGTAATGGGAAACTATATTGGTATGACTCCTTTGATAATTTGATTGGAAATTTCGATAATGAAGGAATATTAATCGCTAACCCCGATTTAGATGACAGCGGATACAGAATAGGCAAAAACGGTATAGAATTTATTATTAATTCAAAAGCCTCGGGTGATGTCATTGTTACAGAGGGTGGGGGCATTAGTATTGTTGATATTGGCGGAAAGCTTGCTGTTAATGTTGATTGTTATCAATTAACATCGGATTATGGGATAATCGATGAAGCAACAATAAATAAAATCAATAGCAACAAAAAAGCGTTAGAAATCGGTGGGAATCTTACAATCAATGGATACGCAGCCCTCAAAAAGCTCGATATTGATAGCACTGCAAAAACGCTTACGGTAAGCAGTAATGGCACTGTTTTTAAATCAAGTTCCTCTTCTAAGCGTTATAAAGACATTGGTGCAACTGTCTCCAAGAAAGACATTGACGACTGGTACAACATCGAATCATATTGGGCAAAATACAAGAATGGATACCTCAGAGAAGGGGATGAGAACGAAGGGCGATACATTCCAATGTTCGTCGCTGAAAACGTAGCAGAGCACCTTCCAGAAGCGTCCATACACGAAAACGGTCTTGTTGAGGACTGGAACTATCGTGTAATGATACCGGCAATGTTCGCAATGATTAAACAGCAACATGAAGAAATCAATAATTTGCAACAAATTGTAAAAAAATTACAGGGAGGTGAATAAAATATGGCAGACTCTTATCTTGTGCAAACATTAGCTTCTATAGCAGAATCAACACCATCAGATACAGACATGCTGCTCATTGGGGCTGATAGTGGAAAAACATTCGGAAAAGTACCGGTTTCTGAATTTTTCAAAGCATTTCAAGTTCCCAAGGTTAAAAGGATTACCGTCAACGTAGGTGATTTGACCGCAAATGCAAATAAAGAGACATCTGTAGGGACTGGGCTTGATGCAGACAGTTATACATTGTTGGCGGTCTCAGCAATTCCAAAAGGTGGAATACCTTTTATGGTATCCGTGAATAACATATCAATATCTACGCTCAATCTTGTATGTCGTTCAAACGTGCCGACTACAAACAGAAGCGTGGATGTCATTGTAATATATACTTAGGAGGTTTTTGCATGGCAAAAAAAGAATATAAGGGAATTGACGTATCCAGCTGGCAGGGGAAACCTGACTGGACGAAAGTAAAGAAAAGTGGCATAGAGTTTGCAATCTTACGAATTCATCAGAAAGATGGGGAAGATTCCAGTTTTGAGCACAATTATAAAGGCTGTAAGTCCAATGCAATCCCTGTAGGTGGATACAAATACAGCTACGCCCTGACACCGGCACAGGCACTGGAAGAAGCAGAGGATACATTGAGCGTTCTGGCAGGAAGAGGACTGGATTTTCCTGTGTTCTATGATCTTGAGTGGAGTTCACAGAGAAAACTTGGCAGCGCAGCCATTGAAAAAATTGCAGAAGCATTCTTGAACCGTATCAAAAAAGCCGGATATAAGGTAGGGATTTACTGTAACATGGACTGGTACCAGAACGTTCTGACTGAAAAGCTGAGAAAATACGACCTCTGGCTTGCCAGATACCCAGCAAACGATAACGGAACTGTGCAGGAAAGACTCAGACCGTCTGTGGGTGTAGGCTGGCAGTATTCCAGTAAGGGGAAAGTTCCGGGAATTAACGGAAATGTGGATATGGATGTGTTCTATACAGATTATCGGACGGAACAGAAAGGAGAAACAACAGTGAACAAAACAAAATTACAAGAATTCACGGAGCTTGGTGATTATTACGCATCAAATGGTGGATACCTCGAAAAGAAAAGCAATGCGTATCTGGATGATTTCAAAAAGAATGCCGGATACAACAACTACACCAAGTTTGCCAGAGACGTAAATTCCTGGGGGCAGCCCGGTTGTCAGGCTCAACCATGGTGTGCAGAGTACCAGTTCTGGAAGCTGGTTAGCGTTCTGGGGATTACAAGAGCATTGCAGATCATGGGTGGTGGTTTCTATAATTGCGCATCCATCACTAACCATGCGAAAGCCAATGGAACATGGCATAATTCCCCAAAAGTTGGTGCGTTGGTTATCTTCCGTAACGGTTCCCATGTTGGTTCCGTTCGTAGTTTTAATGGTAGTGTTGTGTACACTAATGAGGGGAACACTTCAAGTGCTACCGGAGTAGTTGCAAATGGTGGAGCTGTGCGTAACAAGTCTTATCTCATTAACGATTCTGCAATCGATGGATATATCTGGATTGACTGGGGAACTGAGAAACCAGTAACTACTAAGTGGAAAGCAACTGGCACAGCTACATCTACGGTAGACGATCTCTATGTCCGTGAAACGCCAAACGGATATGTCCTCGGGAAAATTAACAAAGGCAATCGCGTTGAAATCAATGGTGAGAAATCTGGAATGTGGTCAAAAATCAAAGTCGCAGGTATTGGCATCGGTTGGGTTGCTACTAAGTACCTTGCTGTTGACGGAGTTAAGGACACAGCTACAGTAATCACCAAGAAGCAGGATAAGACGCAGAGGCTGTTCACTGGACGGATTACTGCATCTTCTCTGAATGTTCGCACATGGGCAGGTACAGAATATCCAAACATCAAAAAGTATCCTACTTTGAGCCAGGGAAATCTGGTTGATGTCATGAACTTTACACAGAAGTCAAAAGACGGTACGTCTTGGTATTACATTCGCATTGCCGGAAAATACTTCGGATTCGTTTCTGCGAAATATATCAAAAAAATATAAAAAATATCCCGGGGTTAATTCCCCGGGAATTTCTTTATATAACAGCCAATACTGTTCCAAATTTTACCCATTTACTCATATCTTCAAATCTATACCGATTCACTTTAAAATATTCATTCTTCTCATTTTCTTCCAGAGAAACGTAATTCAATATAACATCATCTCCGCAGACTGTGTATTTCCTGAGATAAAAGCAAGAATCACGGATAAAAATGCCAATATCTCCGTCACGTGGTGGAATGCATGATATAACTAATCTGTCTCCGATATGGTATAAGGGATGATATGCATTACTGTTAATTTCCAGTAGTGCATCAGCATATTCAAACCATGAATACGAACGATATCTTGATATGTTTTCAGTTTCATAATAAAACCTGTTACATGGAATTCCATCACGAATATCGTTTACAGGTTTCATACAATCTATAAGATATTTCTCATCTGCTAAGAATCCTTCTAGCTTTTCCTTAGCCTTGACATCTACCTCGATAATTGAAGCAATAAGTCTTTGGGTTCGTTTGGTAGCGTGCATAAGACCGTAATACAATTCCAAGTCTTCTGTAAGAAATCCACACATTTCACGGATTGGCATATGAAACAGGGCAGATGCTTTAAGGGCAACATTGAAATCAACCTTTTCAGTTTCACCTGCTTCAATTCTTCCGAGAGTGTTCTTTGATATTCCCAGAATCACAGCCATATCGTTTTGCGTCAAGTCTGCGATAGTTCTAAGTCGAGCCAAAGTTTCTCCAAAAGCCTTTGAAGTATTAATCTTTGATAATTCATTGATTTTGGATTCCTTAATGATGTTGTTGAGTTCCTCTTTCGTTTTCATAACAATCACTCCCTTTGATAAATTATACAACAAAAATACATGTTTTTCATGGTACTTTCTTTCAAAAATTCGCCACATTTTTGGTGATATTGCTAAAAAGAAGAAATCATATTCCCCCCATTACTGGACGATATATTGTGATAATATAAATGCATAGAAAAAATCCCTAGTTATAAAAGTCGGTGTTACCTGCCGTATGGTCTGGAAGGGAGGAAACGATCATACGGTATGGTTTTACCATATAAAGACAAAAAAAGAAGAGGGGCATAAACCCCTCTTTATTATTTACTGTAATTTAATTATAGTGTTATCTGTGCTCCAAAGAGAAGAATATTCAAGTTCGATAGATTGGGAATTGATCGGAACCTGATAATATGTGCTAAAAGATACAGAACGACCAGGCGACAAATTAGTATTCATGAATCCTGAGTCATCAAGTCCGTATGCTTGCTCGCAGGTTTGATTGTCAGCATAACATTTAAAGTCATATATGCTTGCGTAATTATCGGAATTACCAATATTCGTATAAGTAAATGACGCTTTTACGTATTTCATACCATCTTGCGGAGAATTATAGCCATATTCGTTATCATAGTCCTGAAAGTCCAAATCAGCATCATTTATAGCGATTTCAATATTATTGACATTTACAGTATCGCCTACCATTGCATAGCCCGAAGAATTGGTAGTTGCAACATCGCTGCTTTCAGTTTCATCGACTTCTTGACTAAATGTATCGGTATCGGATGTATAAGCATCATTTACTTCGTTTAATGCTTCTTGAATAGCTTCTTTTTGACGATTTATTTTGGCTTGTTTGCTATAATATTCATTATACACAAAAATGCTCAATCCAACGCATAGCACGGTAAGAATTATTCTTGTAGATTTTTTGAAGTGCTCATGTCTCCACATAGCAAATATTCCAACTGGCCAGAAAATCAAAATCATAAATATTGTAAATCCGGCAGATGCAAACACAGAATTTTTCTTTTTCTCTTCCTGAAACTGCTGATACGAAAATGAATTAGATTGATTTTGAACATTATTTTGAACTTTTTGGATATTTACATTGGTTTCACCAGATTTGAATTTGTCAGCATGGTTTTTAGCATATTCATTCACAAGATACCAATCGGAAACAAAATCTTTTTTAAAGTACTTGTCTGCGATGTTTGTTAAAAAATCTTTAGTTGACTCATATTTTTCAGAGTTAGCATTTACGCATATTTTAAACGAATCCTTGTAACTTGGAATGGAAAATGCGATTTTAAGTTGATTACGACCAAAATCATCCGCTTCTTCTTTTGAATAATTCAAAACAAAATCATCAACAGGAGATTCCATGATTTGATTGTGATTGTAGAAAACTTTAATTTTCTCTGATGTTGCTTGAATATACATAGAATCGTTTATCTCCACAGTATATTCTTTTGCTTTTTCTTTTTCAGGCTGTCCTTTGAGTAATGGAAAGCCACAGCTTGGACAACTGGTAGCTTTGTCACTTATTTCTTTTCCACATTCAGGACATTTAATTATAGCCATAAGCCCATCCTCCTTTGTAATTTGCTTACATTATACCACTGTAATACCAGATAGCAAAGAAAAATATAAGAAATTTTGAGGTGATGCAAATGAAAATATTTAAACGAATTCTAATCGTTATCGGAATCATTTTATACGCCAACTATATCATACACCTGCCTATGTGTGTGAATGACTATGCCAATAAGGATTTTGATATATACTCAACCCAAACTATGCACAAGCATTCAACGCTTACTATGAGCACGGTTTTGAAACTGGTGTCTGAATCTACGCTCAAATTCTACATTTCACCGCACAAATCAGATTTTATCTTTGACTGCACGAATAATTTCTATGCGATCATAAATATTCCAGTCTATCTCTGGCAGTTTGCAAGGGCGAATATTAATCCATGCGTCCTGTTTCATTGGATCTGCGGAAAATATGATAAAAATAAATGTTCGAATGCATATTTCCCACTGGCAGAGCATATATTTTAATACAGGTGGTAGCTTACAACGGGGAGGGTTATTTATGGATTACAAGAAGGAAATTATTGAGATGATACAAAAGATACACAATGAATCAATGGTAAAATTTATTTATGGATGCGTAAAAAGAGCATATAACGAAGAAAGGGCAGGAAAATAATTCCTACCCTTGCATCTTAAAAAACGAATTTTTCAAAAAAATCACATAGCAAATCTTTTTTATCGAGCGGCAGATTATCGTATTCAAGAATAATTCTTTTGAAACGAGGGTCTGACTGCTCGATTTTTGTAATCACATCTCCGAATTCAATGTCAGGATCTTGTTTCTCTTTCAAATCTGTTAAGTCTGACATTCCTATACGGAAATAATCTGCCAAAGCTCTAATCTTTCCAGTACCCGGCATAGAATTGCCTTTACACCACATATTGAATGTGGATGCGTTTGCACCGATGGCTTCGGCAACTTCTTTTTGTTGTTTTCCACTTTTCAAGATATACCTATTGAGGTTGTTTGAAAATATTCTCTTTTGTTCTTCATCTGTTATCATTATCTTTTCCTCCTTGTACTTGGTATTTTACACCATAATTAAATTAAATTCAATAGTAAATTCAATTATTTTGAATTTTAGTGTTGACAATTCAATTTGAATGAATTATAATAAGCCCATAAATCAAGAAAGGAGATGGGTAAATGCCAAAAATTTCATTAGAAGCAGTTCGTGTTAACGCAGGATACAACCAGAAAGAATGGGCTGAAATATTCGATATTTCCAATGCAACCGTGGTTAATTGGGAAAAAGGTAAGACTGAACCAACATTGTCACAACTTAGAAAAATGAGTGAGCTTTCTGGAATCCCTATGGATTTTATTTTTGTGCCTAATAAGTTCAATTAGAATGAATTAAGAAAGGAGACTAATGAACGAATTACAGATTTTCAATTCAGAAGAGTTCGGAGAAGTTCGGACAGTGACTATTAACAATGAACCTTGGTTCGTTGGAAAAGATGTGGCATTGGCACTTGGATATTCCAATGCGAGTAAAGCAGTTTCAGTTCATGTTGAAGAAGAAGACAGAATTTTAAAGGTTCTTGAAGCAGATTCCCAAAATGGGAATGTGGTAAAAACTCAAACAGCACTCATCAACGAATCTGGCTTATACGCATTGATCTTCGGAAGTAAACTTGAATCAGCTAAAAGATTTAAACATTGGGTGACAAGCGAGGTTCTTCCAGCAATCCGTAAGACAGGTTCTTATCAGAAACCAATGACCACAGCAGAGCAGATTCAGTTGTTGGCTCAGGGAAACATCGAACTTAAAGAAAAGATTGAAGCCGTAAACGATGACTTGCAGGAGTTCAAAAGAGATATGCCATTGCTTGCATTGGAATGCCAGAAAATCACAAAGGCAAAGAATCAGAAAGTAGTTCCGATACTGGGCGGAAAAGATGCACCGGCATATAAAGACAATTCATTACGACAGCTTGTGTACAGTGACATTGACGCGCAGCTTCGTAGAGAATTTGGTGTGAATACCTACAAGGCAATCAAAAGAAACCAGTGTGATATGGCAATAAAAATCATAAATGAATATGAATTGCCAATGTACCTGAAAGGCCGCATTGATGATACGAATGCACAGAGAAGTTTCTTATAAGAAAGGAGACGGGGCTATGAGCAGAAAGAAAAAAAAGAAAAAGGCTTCTAAGATGGTGCGAACATCAAAGAAACCTATTTCATTAACATGTTTGATTAATAAGAAACCTATTTGCCAGATGGATATTTTTCGTTGAATGCTTCTAATGCGGATTCATAAGCATTTATGTATTCTTCGAAATAATCGACAGTTACATGAGTTTTACCAGCATCAACTTGAGATTGACGTTTTAAATGACAAACATCAGTGCAAACTGCAATGGCTAAATCATGTGCGCGTTTTTCATTATCCGTCATTATTACACCTCCCTTCAAGGGAGATTATAACACAGAAAACTTAACCAGGAGAACATTTTAAATGTCTAAAATCACAAAACACACCGAAAATGCAACTAAAAACCAGAGTCTTGCAAGTGAAATTATCGCAGAGCAGGAAACCAAAACCAGAAAGCTCGAAATCGCAGTCGTAGCACTTGCAGTTAGTTTACTTGCAATAGCTGCAACCAAAAGAAAGAAATAAGGAGGGCTAAAAATGCTTAAGAGTAACAAAGGACATATCGAAATTAAAGGTAAAGCAACAATGCTTTTCGCAGAATTTTCTTCGCTTGTTATGGCATTAAAAGATAGCTTTGAAAAACATGGGGTGAAAGAACCTGAGAAAAAATTCGTGAAGCGTTAGAAGATGGACTCATGCCAAGAGAAGAGTTTGAAAAGAAAACAAAGGAACTCAGAAAAGAAGTTAAAAGTGCATTGGTTCAAATGCTTCTTGATGCCTTTAGTGACGATAGTAATGATGATGATGATGAATAAAGAATTGCAGGAAATCTTTGAATTAGTAGTAGAGAATGCCAAAGCAAATACAGGAACAACCTGTTTTGAGCTTGTAGTTGACGGTGGACTTCCTTCCATGTATTTCTACGTTATGAATAAGGATGGAAGCATTAAGAAACATTGTCGTTCCTACTTATTCGGAGACAGCAAAGGATATGAAGCTATGAGAAAGATATTGCAGGAGGCGAACACTTGAAGCTTAGTGAATTAAAACTTCTTCCTACAATGAAACTGATCGCAACGGTCAACACACTTCTGGAAGAATTAAACAAGCGAAAACATTACATTCTGGATTGGGAAAACCCGGATATGTACCTCAATCACTTGGAATACCACACAGCAGCTTCCGTTCATGAAGAAGCCATAGGTGATGGAAGTGACAATGTGTATTGCTTTTTTGAGGAAGTGCAGGAAAAAGATGAAAATTAAATTTTGGTTAATGAGATTTCTGCATATCCCATTTGAGTACGTCACAACTTATAAGAACGAGAACGGAGATAAAGTTCTTACTCTCGTGGTCGTAGATGAAAAACGGATATTTGCAACAAATTTCATTGTAGACAGAGTAGTTGACGCCGGATATAAACAGACGACCAACACTAGAGAAATCGAAGAAATATTCTTCAATAAATAAAAAAGAAAGCAGTCCAACAAGGGAATGTAATGACTGCTTCCTTATCAAGATGCGTTCAAAAGAACTTGCTCTTTTAATATATAAAATTCTTGTTAAAATTGCAAGCGTTTTAGGAGATTAAAAAATGAAGAAGACATTATTATTTACAGGAATCATGGCGCAGGTCGGAACATTTGCTACAGTGGCTTTTATTCTGTGGTACCTGACCAGCGTGGATGCGATTAAGGTTTTGTGCATCAGCGAATTATTATCTGTGATTGTTTCACTTCCAGCTCTTCTTAGATGGGAGGAATTTGATGAATAAGCTTTGCAAAAACGATGTGTGGATATCTGGCGAGATCATAGACAGTAACGCACAGTTCGATCACGAGGAAGACGGAGTTGATTATTACAGATTATATGTCTCAGTAACTAGGAAAAGTGGCATAAAAGATACCATACCAGTGATTTTCACTGATGAAGTTCTTAGCATAAAAGATAACTATAAAGGCTGTTTTATCAATTTCCAAGGCAACTATATTTCCAGGGACGATGGAAGCAAGCTCGTATTACAGGTTCTCGCCAAAGTAGCAATGTTCATGCCGCAAAAATACTATGGTGACAACTACATTGAAATAGAAGGGTTTATTTGTAAAAACCCAAAGCTCAGAAACACACCACTTGGAAGAACAATCGCAGATGTAATTATAGCAGTCAACGATGAAAACGACAGGGCGAGCTACATTCCTTGCATTATCTGGAATGAAAAAGCTCCATGGGCTTCAAGGCTTGCAATCGGCACTAAGGTTTTCATTACTGGGAGAGTGCAGAGTCGAGAATATAAGAAGAACGGTAAAAACAGAATTGCTTACGAAGTATCAGCAAACACAATAGACGAGGTAAGAGAATGAAAATAGTAGTATTAAAAGAAATCCATTTGGAAAATTATGGAAAATTTGAAGAGAAAGACATTACTTTCTTTCCAAGAACCAGTATCAGTGGTAGAAACGCTCAGGGTAAGTCGACACTGATGAATGCTTATCTTGACGTTTTGACAGGGAAAATGGCAGACGGAACACTTCCAAATGCAGTCAGAAGAAAAATCAACGAAATTGAAGTAGATGCGCCGGTGGTTCGTGAACTTACACTTTCTGTAGACGGACAGGAAATGACTATCCGTAAAGCAACCAAGAAGGGCAAGAACAGCAACACCACTTCTTATGAGATTGACGGTTTCAAGAGCAACAAAACAAAATTTGAAGAATCCTTAAAGGATATTGCTAATCCAGACACACTTTTGATGTGCAGTAATGCTAAGGCATTTATTAATGAAATCTCGAAGTCTACAGCTAATGCCAGAAAAATCTTATCTGATGTATCTGGCTTTGACGAGACAAAGATTGAAGGTTATGAAGATGTCAAGAACATTGCAAAAGGGCATCCAGTAGAGGAAGTTCTGAAAAAGCTGAGACGCGATCTAAGAGAGCAGAACAAAAAAGTTGATAATAAAAATGCAATCGTCAATAATGCTGAGATTGAACTTTCTAAGATTGTTTTTGAATCTTCCGAAGACAAGGAAACATTATTAAATGAATTGGATTTACTTGCGAAAAACGAGGCTAGAATCGCTGAATTATCAGAAGCCTATGAAATTATCCAGAACGAGATTGGAAGCCTTAAAAAGGCAAAGAGCGAAGCTGAGAAGGCAGCAGGCGAGGAACTTGGGAAAGAACATTCTAAAATCTTAGCTATTGTTTCTGATAGAAAATTGAAATTACAGACTGAACAGAGCGGATTAAGAACCACGAAATCTATTCTGACTAACATGGAATCTGACGAAATACTGAAATTCAGAGTTGCATATTTACAGGCACTGTATAAATCGACCTATGCTACTGAATGGGATGATTCTACATTAAAAGCTATTGGAACAGAAGAATTCAACGAAGAAGAAGCTGTATGCCCGACATGCGGACAGAAGTTACTTCCAGAACAGATTAAGAAATTAAAAGTAACATTTGAAGAGAACAAGCAGAAGAGAATTGGTGAACAGCTTGAAATAAAGGCTAAATTCGATAAAGATAAAAAACTTAACCTTGCAGAAATTATCAGAAAAGGCAATGAAGCATCAGCCCACAGAAAGCAGTGTGCCGAAGATCGTACCAAACTGGAATCTGACATCTCAGAAATTGAGAAACGCATTGCAACTCTGACAGAAGAGATTCAGACCAAAGAAAAGGAATTGGAAGAGATTCCTACAGAAGTAGATTTATCCACAAATGCCGAGTATCAGCAGATTCTGGTAGATATCCAGAAGAAAGAAACTGAACTTGCCGGACTGGATAATTATTCTGATCAGAAACAGGAAATTGCTAATAAGAAACTTGAACTTGCAAGAAAAATCTCTGAAATCGAGACAGCAGATAAACTTATCGAAAAGCAGAAAGCGGATAAGCAGCAGTCAATTTCTAACATGAAAAATGAAATGAAAGTACTTGGTCAGCAGTCGGCAGATATCCAGAAGCAGATAGATCAGGTAATGAATTTCTCAATTCTGAAGAATAAGTTACTTGCTGAGAAAATTAATCCTTGTTTCAAACACTTCCAGTTTAAATTTCTGGATTACACATCAGACAATGAGCCAGTTGAAACTTGTAGAATGATTTGTAATGGCATCGACTACATGAACGGACTTAATCATTCAGACCGTATTCTTTGCGACATTGACTTATGTAGAGGATTACAGCAGTTAAATGGATTGAAGCTTCCAATCTGGGTTGACGATAGTGAAAGTGTTAATGAAGACAGAATTCCAGATTTAGATAGTCAGATGATTCTGTTGAAAGTCGTTGATGATGGGGAACTGGAAGTGAAGGAGATATAAAATATGACAGCAGCAAGAAATCCGTGCAGATATTGTTCGAGTTCTTTTTATGACGAACGCACAGGACACAGAATTTCATCATTAGTTAAGCCAGAATGCGTACAGTGCGTATTGAAAAACGAACATAAACAGTATCTGGATTCAAAGCGTAAATTCAAACCAGGTGAACCGATTAAAGACTTGAACACACTTTTAGAGCAGACATGGGTAATATTTGGCAACCAAACAAGACATATCGAAGTAATCAAGTCAATGCAATTTAGAACGGTTTTACAATTATTAAATGTAGGAAGATTTAGATTTGCATTAAATAACGAAAAGGAGAATGAAAATGGCAGAAACAAAAAATTCAGTAGCAACACAGAATCAGAATAATGCACCGGCAAAGTTAAACACGGACTTCAGCTTAGGTATCTTTGGAAGTTCAGACAACTTTACAATGGCAACCCAGATGGCAAAAGCTTTTGCCCAGTCAACGATTGTCCCTCGAGAATATCAGGGAAATTTCGCAAATGGTCTTGTGGCAATCGACATGGCGAACCGACTGAAAACAAGCCCTCTCACAGTTATGCAGAATCTTGATGTTATTCAGGGAAGACCGGCATGGAGAGCCACATTCTTGATTGCAATGATTAACAGTTCTGGAAAATATGATATGGAATTACAGTTCGAAGAAGAAACTGATAAGAATGGGGCACCATATGCTTGCACTTGCTGGACGGAAAAAGATGGAAGAAGAGTAACTGGAATTAAAGTCACAATGGATATGGCAAAAGCCGAGGGCTGGACAAACAAAAACGGTTCAAAATGGAGAACCATGCCACAGGTGATGCTCAGATACAGAGCTGCTTCATTCTTCTCGAGGATGAATTGTCCTGAACTTTCAAATGGACTTTACACCACAGAAGAAGCTATCGAAATTGCAGATGCAGATTATAAGATTTATGACTTAGAAAAAGCTGTTGAAGAGGATATCAAAAAACATGCCAACACCGAAGATTTTGTTCAGGCAATCGAAGAACAACCGAAACAGCCGACAGTCGCAGAAGTTGTCCAGTCAGCAGAGAAAGAACCGGTTCCGGCAGCAGTTGCCGAACCAGAGATTCCAGATTTTATGAAGCAGGAGGAAAGATAAGTAACTAAAAATACAATTAAATGTGAACAAATAGGTTCAAATATACTCAAAATCAAGAGTATTCGTTTGCACTAACGTCAAAGCAGTCGGAAACGTCGAGAAGTAACCAGTGCAAGTTGGAACAGCCTTGCTAATTATAGGATAGAACCTTGATGGTGACGTTTGGACAATGGTAGAAGTCTACGAAAACCAAGTAGCAAAACATAAAATATTAAGAAAGGAAAAACTACTTAGATGAAATCTGTATCTAATCAAATATATGAATTTACAGATGTGTACCGATGGCTAAGTCGGGAATTTACGACTGTGGAGTGTACAAGAACTTGTGAGTAGCGTATTGTTTACAATCGCCAAAGCATACACGTTGAAACAGTAACTATAAATCGTGAGATTATAGCAAATCATCTAGCATATGCACATTTGTATATGTTTTTAGTAGCAGGAAATGTGATATGAACAATAAAGAAATTTTACAGAAAGTAAAGGAACTCGTTGAATTGCTGGAAAAGCAGGAAGAAGTTGGCAAGGTTGCGCTGTCAACGCTGAAACGTGGAGATGTTTTTCAAACCACTGGAAAGCGTAAATACAAGGTTTTGGAACAGTATGGAGATAAAGCAAAAATCATTTCACTTAATCTGGTGAAAGAAAATGTGAAATTCGGAGACAACACGGATTACAACAAATCAAATGTAAAGGAACTGTGTGATACAGAAATCTTGAAAGATTTTGAAGAAGAATTTGGTGCTGAAAACATCGAAAAGCATACAGTGGATATCATAACCGTTGATGGGCAGAAAGTAGGAAGCACTGAATGTAAAATCCGTCCAATTACATTTGATGAAGCACGAGAATATACAGATATTACACCGAATAATAGTCTGAGCGACTGGTATTGGACGTTGTCACCATGGTCAACAAAAGATCGTGGATGGAAGAACAGTATTTCCGTTGTTTCTCCTTCGGGCTTTGTCCGCTTCAACTATTACTTCAATGTTAATGGTGTTCGCCCAGTTTGTATCTTAAAATCTAATATCTTTGTATCTAAAGTGGAGGAATGATTATGAAGAAAAATCTGAAATATTTCGAGAATGAATTATCTCGATTGAATAAAGAATTTGCAGATTATAAGAAAAAACATATCGGCACACCGGGAATCGGTAAAGTTATTGAGCTTGCTGGTATGGAATGGATGATTCTGGACAAAACAGAAAAAGGATATTTTGCTATTTTGAACGGATTTGACGGAAAAGTCAGAAGATTTGATTCTGATTCAAACAACTGGATTTCGAGTAATCTTCGAAAAGAATTAAATACAAACTTCCTGAAAAAGATTACGGATGAGTTGGGAGAAGATGCAGTTATTGAGTTTGATCGTGATTTATTTTCTCTGGACGGTCAGACAGAATACGGGCATTGTGAAGATAAAATTTCGCTTCTGACAGTAGATGAATACCGGAAATGCAGAAAACTTCTTCCAAATATGAGTGAATGGTGGTGGCTTATTACTCCATGGAGTACACCAGCAAATGATTGCAGTACAACAGTTACCGTTGTTTCTCCTTCGGGCTGTATCTTCAGGATCAATTACGGCAACATTTACGGTGTTCGCCCAGTTTGTATCTTTTCTTCTTCAATCTTTGAATCAGGAATTGATGATTGATGGCGAATGAAGATTTAAAGGTAATAACAAAGGCTAAACAGCTTACAAAGCATACATTAATAGTTACCAGCAATTGCAGACGATACCCAAAGAAATACAGATTTTCACTTGTAGATAAAATGCAAAATAAAGCATTGGAAATTTATGAGTTGCTATTTGAAGCCAATCGAACTGATCTGAAAGATTATAAAAGAGAACGATTGGAGCTTCAAACAAAAGCCATTACTCATTGCGATGAGTTGATGTACTTTATAGAACTTTCATATGAATTAGGAATTATCAATTCCGGTGGAATGGAAGCATGGTCGCAAATGGTCAAGGATATAAAGTACATGACTATTTCATGGAGAACAAAAGACCGGAATAGATAATATCTACAGGTTATGCACTGCGAATACCGTTGTTTCTCCTTCGGGCAATATCAACAGGAACAATTACGACAACAATAACGGTGTTCGCCCAACATGGATCACATGCAGACAGAGTAAGTATAAAGCTGAAATCAGAAAAGATACAAGCAAATGCATAACCTTTCCGCAATGGATAAATATAAAGGAACAAAATAAATGGACAAGAAAATTGTTGCAAATTTTGAAAATTTATATCGTTCTTACAAGAAAGTTAAGAGCGGTAAGAAATTTAATTCAGGCACTGCAAGGTTTTCTAATTTGTCTCTTGAAGGTATTCATCTTCTGAAAGAACAGTTGGAAAATCAAACATATACCATAAATCCATACAATAAATTTCAGATTCATGAGCCGAAAGAACGAACAATAGAATCGTGTGCATTCAAGGATAAAGTGGTTCAAAGATGCTTTTCTGATTACATTCTGACACCGAAACTTGAAAAGATTCTGATTAAATGGAACACTGCCGGACAGCAAGGAAAAGGGCAACACATGGCAATGGATGGGTTAAGAAAACAAATGCTGGATTTCTATAAAAGAAATGGAATGGATAGTTGGATTGTAAAATGTGATATTCACAAATATTTTTATTGCATAGACCATGAAATTATGAAAGATGTTTTGGATTATTACTTTAATGATGATTTTACAGTCTGGTTGAACCATTTGTTTATTGACAGTACAGGTAATCCCGGGCTTCCATTAGGAAATCAGGTAAATCAGAAGTACGCATTGTTGCTTTTACATTCACTGGATCAGATGATAACGATTGAATTTGGAAATCCATATTACGGACGATACAATGATGATTTTTATGTGATTTGTAAAACGAAAGAAGATGCCAGAGAAATTCTTGAGGCAATCCGAAAGATGGTTGAAAGCCTTAGATTGGAACTAAACCCTAAATCACAAATTGTACCATTTCGCATGGGCTTGTGTTATCTGGGCTTTCATCATTACGTGACTGATAAAGGAAAATATATCAGAAAATTGCGTGGCGATAAGAAAAGAAAAACACAGAGAAAAATCCGAAGATGGGTACGGGCAGTGAATGACGGGAAGATGTCGATAGAAAAATTCCATGAAAAATACGGATCATGCAAGAATCATATGCTTCATGGAAATTGCATCAAACTATGCCATAGTATGGATTTAGATATTGAAAGGAGAATGAAGTGAGATTAATTAGTCAGAGCGGGGAATTTGATGTTCCTTATGAAATCACATCGTTAAGCAGAACTGGAAATATCATAAGAGCATATGTGCCAATGGTAGGTGAAAAAGGAACAGTCATGGCTCGTTATTCGACAGATGAAAAAGCTGAGAATGCCATGAAAGCTCTTCATAAAGTGTATACAGGAATGTTTTTAGCACAAAACATTGAAATGAGCGATGATGATTACGGAGAATTCACAAAAATGGCTGCAAGAGATTTCGGAATCATTAGAACCATGGTTAACAGCCCAGATGTGAAATTCGAGCCTGCAAACATTGTGTTCCGATTTCCAAAGGATGATGAAGTATGAAAGAGATAGGAAGAAAGAGAATTAATTGGGATTCTATTGTGACTGTGGAATTATCGCTTAAAGAGCTTCAATTAATAAGGGACGCAATGGTGGCTACAGATTTAAAAGATATGAAAGAATTATGGAGCGGAGCTCCTCCATATCAGCAGGACGATAAAAATATGATTGGAAAAACTGCTTCTTCAATTTTAAATAGCTACAAATAAACAGAAAGCGAGGTGATGAAAAATGTTCATGCGAGTAGTGAATACAGGGAGCCAGCATGGAAACTGCTATGTTCTGAAATCGAACAGCGGAGAAATGCTTCTTCTGGACTGCGGATGCAGATACAAAGACATTTTAAGAGCTATTGATTACAGAACAAGTGATGTTTCGGGCGTATTGCTTAGTCATGAGCATGGAGATCACATCAAATCATTTCGGGAACTGATGAATGTCGGCATTCAGATTTACACCAATGATGAAACCGTGGAACATCTGCAAATCATCACTGGCGAATTAATGAAAGGCGTTCCAGAAAAAAGACCGTTTCGTGTTGGTTCGTTTACGGTAATACCGTTTTATCTGCCGCATACCACAAGAGATAAGGACACAGGGAAACTTATTCCATGCTTCAATTATGGGTACATCGTAGAACATGAAGAAATGGGAAAGCTGCTGTACATGACAGACTTTGAGTTTTGCCGATACAATTTCAAGGAAATGCGACTGAACCATTTAGTTATTGAGTGCAACTATTGTGGTGAATTGGTTGATAAAACAGCCGAAAATTACACGCATAGGCTTAAAGGGCATTGTTCTTTAGATACTTGCAAAAGCTTAGTAAATACGAACCATACGGCAGCATTACGGACGGTAACATTGGTGCATTTGAGTGATGAAGCAGCTGACCCTGAACAGATTTTGAGTGAGATACAAGAAACGTCTGGTGCTGATACAATCGTTCAGATTGCAGCACCTGGACTTGAAGCTAACTTGGACTTATGTCCGTTTTGAAAGGAGAAAATTAATGCCAAAAAAATTTAGAAACTATGTAATTAAAGGACAGGAGCATGTAGACCGTAAAACAGGAAAAACAATTCCTTCACCTAGTGTATGGCGTTCAGTAAAAGATGTGCTTCCAGAAACTCCAACTGATGATACCGCATGCTTGTATTATGTAAAGCTGAAAAACTCTGAAAAAATCATCATGCTTGCATATACCGGAAATGGCGAATGGACTGACACAGAAGGAAAAGAATACAAAGGTGTAGAGACATGGCTTGAATATATGCCAAAAGAACATCCGATAGTCGAAAGAAAAACTTTCTTAAATGAAGATATTTTGAAGGCTATTGTTTCTGATTATATGGAAAAAGCTGAAGGAGTTACGGTTAATACAAATAATGTATTTTTTAAAGTAGGAAGAAAATCTGTCGGCTATGGAATGAGTGAACATGAGGAATTGGTATTTATTGGATGTGATGTGATAGATATAGGGGAGGGAAATTGGAAATGAGCGTGTTCAGTATACCAGTAACGATTGGTGTTAATGAGGAAGAAATTGC
>ERZ1034842.75-NODE-75-length-53331-cov-25.073635_pt1 | contig 53331 bp, 51 predicted proteins | sample MGYA00520634_ERZ1034842 | MGnify/ENA primary metagenome ERZ1034842 (study PRJEB33766, sample SAMN09781734) | gut metagenome | biome: gut microbiome | host: Homo sapiens | place: Madagascar | study: EMG produced TPA metagenomics assembly of the PRJNA485056 data set... | reverse complement strand
TTGCTGCGGCTGTTCTCGGTAATGATCTGGGTATACAGTTCGTTCAGGTTCACAGGCCCATCACCTTTCGTACATTTTCAAGATTTTCCAGCAGGGCATCCACATCCTCGGCGGTGTTGTAGATTGCCACGCTGGCGCGGCAGCAGCTGCCGATGCCCAGGTACTCCATCAAAGGCTGGGCGCAGTGGTGACCGGCGCGCACGGCTACGCCGCCCGCATCCAGAATGGTCGCCACATCGTGGGGATGCACATCGTTGACGTTGAAGCTGACGACGCCGTAGCGGCCATCGGCCACCGGCTCGCCGTAAACGGTCAGCCAGGGCATGGCACGCATGCCGGACAGCATACGGTTCAGCAGCATATACTCGTGGGCTTCCATAGCCTCCCAGCCGATGTTGTTCATATACTCGATGGCGGCGGCAAAGCCGACCTCGCCGCCGACGTTGCGGGTACCTGCCTCGAACTTGCGGGGGCCTTCGGCCCAGGTGGCCTTGTGCTCATGCACAGCGCCGATCATATCGCCGCCGCTCAGGAACGGGGGCATCTTCTCCAGCAGCTCGGCGCGGGCGTACAGGGCGCCCATGCCCATGGGGGCGTACAGCTTGTGAGCGGAGCAGGCTGCGAAATCCACGTCCAGCTTCTTCACGTCTACGGGGGTGTGGGGTGCGCTCTGGGCGCAGTCCAGCACCACCACAGCGCCCACGGCGTGGGCGCGCTTGACGATCTCCTCCACGGGGGCGCGCAGGCCCAGCACATTGGAGACCATTGCAATGCCGACCAGCTTGGTCTTGGCGGTAATTTTCTTATCCAGTTCGTCCAGCGTCAGGCGGCCGTCCTTACCGGGGTACATATACACCAGCTTTGCGCCGGTGGCTTCGGCCACGCGCTGCCAGGGCACCAGGTTGGAGTGATGCTCGGCCACCGAGATGACGATTTCATCGCCCTCATGCAGAAAGTGCATGCCGTAGCTGTAGGCCACCAGGTTCAGCGCCTCGGTGGTGTTCTGGGTAAAGACGATCTCGTCATCCTCGGCGTTAAAGAACTTGGCTACGGTGTGGCGAGCACCCTCGTGGGCGTCGGTGGCACGCATGGCCAGCTCGTACACGCCGCGATGGGGGTTGGCGTTATCCTTATTATAGTAGTTCACCACGGCGTCCAGCACCTGCTTGGGGTGCTGGGTGGTGGCGGCACTGTCCAGATAAACCAGGCGGTTGCCGTTTTCATCGGCCGCCAGGATCGGGAAATCAGCCGTCCAGTTGTTCATCATCAAGCCTCCGTGCAACAGTTTCGCGCACCTCGGTGCGCAGCTCCTCCAGCGGGATCTTCTCAATAGCCGGGGCAAAGCGGGCGTCCACCATCAGGCGGCGCGCCTGGCTCTCGCTCAGGCCGCGGGAACGCAGGTAGTAGAGTTTGCCCTCATCCAGACGTCCCACGCTGGCGGCGTGCTGGCCCTCTACTTCCTCCTCACCGCACAGGATCAGCGGGGCGGTACGGTTGCGGGCCGTGGGGCTGAACAGCAGCACGTCCTCGCTCTCGTGGCCCACACCGCGCTTGGCGCCGCGGCGGAAATCCACCGTACCGCGCAGGATCTTGTCGGCATTACCGGTCAGGACACCGGCGGTGTGCATCTCGCACAGGGTATCTTTGCCGATCTGGACGGAGACATCGTTGTAATCCAGCACGTCATTGTCGCGTCCGAAGTAGACGGCGTCCAGGTCGTACTCGCTCTTGTTGTGGTCCTGCAACGTGCGGGTGCCGCAGATGGAGACCTTGCCGCCCAGCTCGATGCGCACCTGCTCCACCCGGGAACTGGCGGCCTGCTGGATGGCAACAGCGCCCCAGCGGCTGGCGTTGTTGCCCAGCAGCTGCACCTGTACCAGTTTCACGTGGGCGCCCTCGGCGGCGTTGATGCGCACGAGAGAAGCGGCCACGCCGTCCTCGGCATCGCCGCGCAGCACCTGCACGACGGTCAGGCTGCTGTCCTTGGCGGCGTCGATGGTCAGGCAGCTCAGCGCGCAGGGGTGGGCCTCGTCCAGCTTTACCTCAAAGACGGCGGGCGTCTCGATGGCAGCGCCCTCGCCCACGGCGAGATGCTCTTTCACGTTGGCGTTGGCAGCCAGGAAGGCATCGGCGGCGACGCCCATTCCGGACTCGGTAAAGGTCTCGAAGATTTCAGTCTCCGGGCCGTTGGTGCGGATGCCCGCAGGCACGGCGGCGGTGGCAGCGGCAGTGCCCCAGCCATTGGCGGGGACCTGCGGCAGGGCGGCCTTATCCGGGGCAAAGTTTACGCCCAGGTGGTTCCAGGTAGGCACCGGCAGGCGGTTCATTTTCATATTCATACTATGCTCCTCCCCTCTCAGCCGATGCTGCCCTTCATCTCAAGATGGATGAGGTTGTTCATTTCCACGGCGTATTCCAGCGGCAGTTCCTTGGCGATGGGCTCGGCAAAGCCGCCGACGATCAGCGCCCGGGCGTCCTCCTCGGAGATGCCGCGGCTCATCAGGTAGAAGATGGCATCCTCGCTGATGCGGCCGATCTTGGCCTCGTGGCCCACGTCCACGGCGTCGCAGCGGATGTCCATTTCGGGGATGGTATCGGAGCGGCTGCGGTCATCCAGCATCAGGGATTCGCAGCTGACGCTGGACTTGCTGCCCTCGGCCCCCGGCAGCACCACGACAGACGAACGGAAGTTGGAGATGCCGCCGTCGCGGGCGATGCTCTTGGTGGAAATGTGGCTGGTGGTGTGGGGGGCAGCGTGGACGACCTTTGCACCGGTATCCAGGTCCTGGCCCGCACCGGCGAAGGTGATGCCGGTGAACTCCATGCGGGCACCCTCGCCCTGCAGGATGCTCATGGGGTAGAGACAGCTGGTGTGGCTGCCGAAGGAGCCGGAGACCCACTCAATGGTGCCGCCCTTTTCCACCTTGGCACGCTTGGTGTTCAGGTTGTACATGTTCTTGGACCAGTTCTCGATGGTGGAGTAGCGCACGCGGGCACCCTCGCCGACGAAGATCTCCACGCAGCCTGCGTGGAGGTTGGCCACGTTGTATTTGGGGGCCGAGCAGCCCTCGATAAAGTGCAGGTACGCGCCCTTATCCACGATGATGAGGGTATGCTCAAACTGGCCTGCGCCGGGGGCGTTCAGGCGGAAATAAGACTGCAGCGGAATTTCCACATGTACGCCCGCCGGGACGTAGACGAAGGAGCCGCCGCTCCACACAGCACCGTGCAGGGCCGCGAACTTATGGTCGGTAGGCGGCACCAGCTTCATAAAATGCTTGCGCACCATCTCGGCATAGGGGCCGGTGAGGGCGCTTTCCATATCGGTGTACACAACGCCCTGGGCGGCTACTTCAGCCTTGACGTTGTGGTAAACCACCTCGGAGTCATACTGGGCGCCGACACCGGCCAGGCTGGCACGCTCGGCCTGGGGGATACCCAGACGCTCAAAGGTGTTCTTGATGTCGTCGGGCACTTCGCTCCACTTGCCGCGCATCTCGGTGTTGGGGCGCACGTAGGTGACGATGTTGCTCATGTCCAGGCCGGCGATGGAGGGGCCCCAGCTCTGCACCGGCATCTTGTTGTAGGTTTCCAGTGCTTTCAGGCGGAAGATGCGCATCCATTCCGGGTCGTGCTTTTCCTCGCTGATCTTTTCCACGATCTCCGGCGTCAGGCCGGAGCTGACCTCAAACGCCGCGTTGGCCGCATCTTTGATGTCGTAAATGCTGCGGTCTACTTCGGCGACGTCGGTCTTTTCAGTTTCAAAGGCTCTCATTTGGCTTCGTCCTCCTTCAGGGCGGCAAAGCCTTCCTCGATGATCTCGCTCACCAGTTCGCCGTTGCCGGTGCGCACGATGCGGGCGTCGTCCAGCACGTGAACGTAGTCGACCTGCAGACCTTCCAGAATTTTGGCGTTGTGGGTGATGATGATGAGGGCGTTGGTGTCGTTGTGGTAAGCCTTGATGCCGTTGGCCACGGTCTTGACGGCGTCGACGTCCAGGCCGGAGTCGGTCTCGTCCAGCAGGGCCAGGGCGGGCTTGAGCATCAGCAGCTGCAGGATCTCCGCCTTCTTCTTCTCGCCGCCGGAGAAGCCGACGTTGAGGTAACGGTCGGCGTAGGCGGGGTCCATGTTCAGGGCTTCCATCTGGGCGGCCAGCTCGTGGCGGAACTTCATGACCTTGACGGGCTTACCGGTAACGGCAGCCTGCGCAGTGCGCAGGAAGCTTTCCAGCGTGATGCCGGGGATTTCCTCCGGCGTCTGGAAGGACAGGAACATACCGGCGCGGGCGCGGACATCGGCGGTCTCGTGGGTGATGTCCTGGCCGCGGAAGATGATCTGGCCGCGGGTGACGTTGTAACGGGGATCGCCCATCAGGGCGCTCATCAAAGTGGACTTGCCGGCGCCGTTGTGGCCCATCAGGACGTGGGTCTCGCCGGGGTTCACGGTAAGGTTCAAGCCGTCGAGAAGGACTTTGTTTTCCTCACCGACAGTGACCTGTAAATCTTTAACTTCCAGCAGCGGGCTGCTCATGGAAAAACACCTCCAAGTGAATCACCGGGGAAAAATGCCCCCGGCAGGCAGTATTTGCTCTACTCATGTATACTATACCATTTTTATAGGGATTGCAAGTTCTGAAACAGGAAAGTCACACACTTCGTCAATATCATACAAAAATAGTCGGGATTTATCGGTCGGTTTTTGTACACTAATCGGAGCACGGTATGCTTTACACAGCGGTTGTAGGGGCCGATGCAAGTATCGGCCCCTACAAGCAAATTAAAAATAGCTGCCACTTAAGAGGCTTCCTCTGCGAGACAGACTCCCCCGATACGGGGGAGGTGGCACGAAGTGCCAGAGGGGGAGCGCTGTCAGCGAAGCTGACTGAGGGAGAGACATTTTCATAAAATGCCGCCAGGTAAGGTCTCTCCCCCACCCGCTTCGCGGGAGCCCCCTCGCAGAGGGGGCCTTTCCGCAGCTGCAAAACTTTCTCAACCACCTTGCGAAATCCTTTCGGGTGGGGTACAATAGAAATATCCGTAAACCTATCCCCTGCCCCCATTACGGGCAGCATATTATAATAGTAAGGAGGGCATATCACCCTATGTCTACTGCCAAAGAGAAATTTGAGCTGGCCCGGCAGCGCTATGCCGCCACCTTTGAGCGCCACCTGGATAACGGCGTGGAATTCATCAGCGATAACGTCTATATCGAGCCGGAGGTCATCATCACCCCCGGCACGGTCATCCTGCCCGGGTGCATCCTGCGCGGCAAGACCGTGATTGCCGAGAACTGCGTTATCGGTCCCAACACCCTGCTGGAGGATACCGTCGTCGAGGCCGGCACCACCATCAACGCCAGCCAGTGCTACGAGAGCCACATCGGTCCCAACAACAAGATCGGTCCCTTCACCCATGTGCGCACCGGCACCAAGACCGCCGAGGGCTGCCACCTGGGCGCTTACGTCGAGACCAAGAACGCCGACTTTGCCGAGGGCAACACCGTCAGCCATCTGACCTACATCGGCGATGCCACCGTGGGCAAGTACTGCAACTTTGGCTGCGGCACCGTCACCTGCAACTATGACGGCGAGGGCAAGTACCACACCACCATCGGCGACTATGCCTTCATCGGCTGCAACACCAACCTGGTCGCCCCCGTCACCGTGGGCGACCATGCCTTCACCGCCGCCGGTTCCACCATCGGCCACGATGTGCCCGCCGGTGCCCTGAGCATCGAGCGCGCCAAGCAGACCGAGATCGACAACTGGGGCGAGAACAAGCTGCAAAAGTACATCGCAAAAAAACAGAAATTGGAAGCCGACAAAAAGAACAAGTAAAGGAATTAAAATGTTAGGAATGACCTCCGGGGCGGACTGGCTGATCGCCGGGCTGGGCAACCCTGAACCGAAATATGATGGCACCCGCCACAACGCCGGGTTTGAGGCGCTGGATTATCTGGCTGCGCAGTGGCACTGCGACATTGCCAAAGCCAAGTGGCAGGGCCTGTACGGCACCGCCCAGGTGGGTGACCACAAGGTCGTGCTGCTGAAGCCGCTGACCTATATGAACCTGAGCGGCCAGAGCATTGCCCCCGCCGCCAACTTTTATAAGATCCCCGCCGACCATGTCATCGTACTGTGCGACGACATCACCCAGGAGCCGGGCCACCTGCGTATCCGACCCCACGGCTCGGCGGGCGGCCATAACGGGCTGAAAAGCATCATCGCCAGCCTGGGCACCGAGAATTTCAGCCGCATCCGCATTGGCATCGGCGCCAAGCCCAACCCGCAGTACGACCTGGCCGCCTGGGTGCTGGGCAAGCTGCCCCCCGCGGACCGCAAGGCCATGACCGACCGCTACCCGGACATTGAGGACGCCTGCAAGCTGCTGATGGACGGCAACTTGCAATACGCTCAGAACAAGTTCAACCATTAAGGGGATGTACACCATGAGCAAACTTCGTAAACAAGCCCTGATCCGCATCGTGATCTGCGTTATCATGCTGGCCGCCACCATCGTGTTTTCCTTTTTGCTGATCACCGGCAAGCTGGACGGCACGTCTTCTTCGGCAAGCTCCAATGCCGACAGCCTGCCCTCCGTAAGCGACAGCGTGGAGGCCGATACTCCCGAATCTACCGAGCCTGTGGAATCCACCGATCCGGAGCCCACCCCCGAACCGACGCCGGAGCCCACCCCAGAGCCGACCCCGGCCAACTTTGACGGCCTGGCCGAGCAGCCCACCACCGTGTTCGCTGAGGGTGAGCAGCCCAGCTACACTACCACCGCCGATGCCAGCATGAACCTGCGCGCCGGCCCCGGCACCGACTTTGACAAGGTGACCAGCGTACCCGCCAGCACCGCCGTGACCGCCCTGGGCACCAACAGCGACGGCAGCTGGGTGGTCGTGCAGGTAGGCGGCCAGTACGGCTGGCTGAAGGTCGAGTTCCTGAACCAGTAACCTTATAAAATCATTGTAACTATGCTGTTTTCTTCACTTTTTGCTAAAACAGCCGAATATGAAAAACTGGCGCATGCGCTCTCCACACCGGGGGCATGCGCCTTATTCGGTTTACCCGGTTCCGGCCGGGCGATGGTCTACGCCGCGCTGGCAAAGGAGACCGGGCGCTTTCTCTGCATCGTGACCCCCGGCGAGGCTGAGGCCACTCGCTTTGCCGGGGACCTGAACGCCCTGGGCATCCCCACTGCCGTTTTCCCTGCCCGAGATTACGTGCTGCGCCCCATTGAAGGCACGGCCCGCGAGTATGAGTACCGCCGCCTGAGCGTGCTGGGCGACATCGTGGGTGGGCGGCTGCAGGCCGTCTGTGTGCCGGACGAGGGGCTGACCCAGTATACCACGCCCCGCGCCGAGTTTTGTAACAACACCCGCACCCTGCACCCAGGCGACACCGTGCCCCGCACCGAGCTGACCGCGCTGTTGTACAACGCCGGGTACGCTCGCCGCGCCCAGGTGGACGGGCCGGGCCAGTTCTCCATCCGCGGCGACATTGTAGACCTGTACGCCCCGGATATGAAGCTGCCCGTGCGTATGGAATTTTGGGGCGACGAGATCGACACGATGCACACCTTCGATCTGGCCACCCAGCGCCGCGAGGACCCCATCGAAAAAATTTACGTCAGCCCCGCGCGGGAGGTGCTGTTTGGTTCCCCTGCCGAAGCTGCCGAGCTGCTGCGGGCCTTCATCAAAAAATTCCGCGGCAAAAAGCGCACTGCCTTAGAGGCCTGCCTGGCCACCGAGCTGGCCCAGCTGGACGGCGGTGCTCTGCCTGTGAATATGGATAAATATCTCGCGGTGCGCTATCCACAGCCCGCCACACTGCTGGATTATTTCGATGATCCGCTGCTGGTGCTGGAGGAACCGGCCTCCTTACGGGAGGCTGAGCGCGCCACCACCTACCGTCGGGGCGAGGAAATTTCTGCCCTTTTGCAGGATGGCGTGCTGGCCGCCGGGCTGGACAATCTGTACGCCGAGAATGACTACCTCTGGGCGCAGGCCGCAAACCACCGCACGATCTGCGCCGAGAACTTTGCCCGCAGCATGCCGGACATTCCACTGAAGGACATCGTCAACGCGCCCGCCCACACGCTGCCCGCCTGGGGCGGCGAGGTGACCAGCCTTTTGGATGATCTGCAGCCGCTTTGCAACGGCGGCGCAGCCGTCACCGTATTGGCGGGCACCCAGCGTGCCGCCGCGGGCCTGGCCGCCGACCTGCGCACCAAGGGGCTGCTGGTCACCACGGACCCGGACGCCGCCCCCGGCGCAGGGCTGGTGCAGGTGCTGCCGGGGCAGCTTTCCGCCGGGTGCAGCGTGCCCTTTGCCAAGTACGCGCTGTTCACGGCGCGGGCGTTTGGCATCAGCAGCACCCAGAAAAAGAAAAAGCGCAATAAAGACGCGCTGAACAGTTTAAGCGAAATCGCTGTGGGCGACCTGGTGGTACACCAGAACCACGGCATCGGCCGCTATGCGGGCATCCAGCGGATGGCCGTGCAGGGCGTCACCAAGGATTATCTGCGCATCGAGTACGACAAAAAGGACGTGCTCTACGTCCCGGTCACCCAGCTGGACCTGCTGTCCCGCTACACCGCCCCCAACGACAGCGACAACGTGAAACTGTCCCGCCTGGGCGGCAGCGACTGGGCCAAGACCCGCAAAAAGGTCAAGGCTGCCACGGAGCAGATGGCGAAAGAGCTGATCGAACTCTACGCCCGCCGCAAGCAGGCCAAGGGTCACGCTTTTCCTCCCGACGACACCTGGCAGGGGGATTTTGAGCAGCGCTTCGCCTACGATGAGACCCCCGACCAGCTGACCTGCGCCGCCGACATCAAGCACGATATGGAAGAGCCCTGGCCCATGGACCGGCTGCTGTGCGGCGACGTGGGCTTTGGCAAGACCGAGGTTGCTCTGCGCGCGGCGTTCAAGTGCGTGATGGGCGGCAAGCAGTGCGCCATTCTGGCTCCCACCACCATTTTGGCTTGGCAGCATTTCAACACCGCCATTGCCCGCATGGAGGCATTCCCCGTGCGCATCGGGCTGCTCTCCCGCTATCGCAGTGCCAAGGAGCAGAAAGAGACGCTGCGCGGCCTAAAAGACGGCACAGTAGACATCGTTATCGGCACCCACCGGCTGCTGTCCAACGATGTAAAGTTCCATGATCTGGGGCTGGTCATCATCGACGAGGAGCAGCGCTTCGGCGTCAAGCACAAGGAGAAGCTGAAAGAGGCTTTCATCGGTGTGGATATGCTCACGCTGTCGGCCACGCCCATCCCCCGCACACTGAACATGGCGCTGTCCGGCATCCGGGATATGTCCACACTGGAGCAGCCGCCCTTTGAGCGCCAGCCCGTGGAAACCTACGTGCTGGAGTACGACGAGGGCATCGTGGCCGAGGCCATCCGCAAGGAGCTGGCCCGCGGCGGGCAGGTCTACTACCTGCACAACCGCGTGGACACTATCGAGGAATGTGCTGCCCGCGTAGGCAAGATGGTGCCGGGCGCGCGCATAGGCATCGCCCACGGCAAAATGACCGAGGAGCAGATTTCCTCGGTGTGGCAGCAATTGCTGGACAATGAAATTGACATTTTGGTCTGCACCACGCTGATCGAGACCGGCGTCGACGTGCGCAACTGCAACACGCTTATCATTGAAAATGCCGACCGCATGGGTTTAAGCCAGTTGTACCAGATCCGCGGCCGCGTGGGGCGCTCGTCCCGCAAGGCCTATGCCTACTTTACCTTCACCCGCGACAAGGTGCTGACCGAGGTCGCCGCCAAGCGGCTTTCCGCCATCCGGGAGTTCACCTCCTTCGGCTCCGGCTTCCGCATTGCGATGCGCGACTTGCAGATTCGCGGCGCGGGCAGCCTGCTGGGCCACAGCCAGCACGGGCATATGGAGTCGGTCGGCTACGACCTGTATGTAAAGATGCTGAGCCAGGCCATCTCCGCCGCCCGTGGCGAGACCCCCGCGCCGGACAAGAGCGATTGCCTCATCGACATCACGGTGGACGCTTTCCTGCCCGAGGATTACATCCCCGATGCCGCAGGCCGCATCGAAGCCTACAAGCGCATTGCGGCCATTGAGACCACCGCCGACGCGGATGATGTCATTGATGAACTCATCGACCGTTACGGCAGCCCGCCCAAGAGCGTGCAGGGGCTGGTGGATGTATCGCTGATCCGCGTGACCGCCGCCCGCGTAGGCATTGCCGAAATCGTGCAGCGGGGCGACCAGCTGATTTTGTACTCCGACATCGTGGGTCCAAAGCAGCTGGCCCCGCTGATGGACCAGTACCCCCACCGCGTGCTGTATAACGCGCTGGGACGGCCGTATTTCAGCCTGCGGGTGCAAAAAGGCGAGAACCCGCTGGTGCTGCTGCGGGATATTGTAACCCTGCTGCCGGGGGCACAGGGTGAAAAGGAAAAATAATCCTTGACAACCCCCCGGTAATAGGCTATATAATAAATGAATATCTGTTTTAAAGGAGTTATCGTATGGATTCCGAAGTTTTTGCACGTATTCGTGATTATCTGGCTGACCAGCTGGAAGTTGAACCTGAAAAGATCACCCCGGACAGCGACATTGTCAACGATTTCGGCGCGGACAGCCTGGACGTCATCGATATGATCACCACCCTGTCCGACGAGTTCGGCGTGGAGATCCCCGATGAGGACATCGAGACTTTCCACACCGTCGGCGACGTGGTAAACTATCTCGAGGACAGAATGTAAAATCATTAAGTTTCGTTAAGAAGAGTGTGAGGATAAAATGGCAAACGATAAGAAAAAAATGGTCGAAGCGATCACCGCACAGGAGGTCGACTTTGCCCAGTGGTATACTGACATCTGCACCAAGGCCGAACTGGTCGAGTACTCCAGCGTAAAGGGCTTTGTGGTGCTGCGCCCCTATGGCTACGCCATCTGGGAGAACATCCAGAAGAACCTGGACAGCCGTTTTAAGGCTACCGGCCACGAGAACGTGGCTATGCCCGTGCTGATCCCCGAAAGCCTGCTGAAGAAAGAGGGCGAGCTGGTCAACGGCTTTGCCCCCGAGGTTGCCTGGGTCACCGCCGGCGGCAGCGACCCGCTGGAAGAGCGCCTGGCTGTGCGCCCCACCAGCGAGACCATGTTCTGCGACCATTTCAGCCATGTGCTGCACTCCTACCGCGACCTGCCCATGCTGTACAACCAGTGGTGCAGCGTCGTCCGCTGGGAGAAATCCACCCGCCCCTTCCTGCGCACCCGCGAGTTTTGGTGGCAGGAGGGCCACACCATCCACGAGACCGCCGACGAGGCCAAGGCCGAGACCGAGCAGCAGCTGAACTGCTACGCCGACTTTGCCGAGCATGACCTGTGCATTCCGGTCGTCAAGGGCCGCAAGACCGATAAAGAGAAGTTTGCGGGTGCCGAGGCCACCTACACCATCGAGGCTATGATGAAGGACGGCAAGGCCCTGCAGAGCGGCACCAGCCACTACTTTGGCGATAAGTTCAGCCGCGCTTACGACGTGACCTTCACCGGCCGCGACAACACCCTGCAGTATCCGTTCCAGACTTCCTGGGGTGCTTCCACCCGCCTGATCGGCGCGATCATCATGACCCACGGCGATGACGACGGCCTGATCCTGCCCCCTGCCATTGCCCCTGTGCAGGTAGTCATCGTGCCTGTTGCCGCCCACAAGCCCGGCGTGCTGGACAAGTGCCGCGAGCTGGCTGCCGAGATCGGCAAGTATGCCCGCGTGAAGCTGGACGACAGCGACAAGCAGCCCGGCTGGAAGTTTGCCCAGTGGGAGATGAAGGGCGTGCCCGTGCGCCTGGAAGTCGGACCCCGCGACATCGAGAACGGCCAGTGCGTGCTGGTCCGCCGTGACACCCGCGAGAAGCAGTTCGTCAAGTTTGACGAGCTGGCCACTGCTATCCCCGCCGCCATGGACGCCCTGGCTAAGGACCTGTACGACCGCGCCCTGGAAAACCGCGAGAAGCGCACCTACAGCGCCACCACCATGGACGAGATCAAACAGATCGCCAAGGAGCATACCGGCTTTATCAAGACGATGTGGTGCGGCGACCTGGCCTGCGAGGAAGCCATGAAGGAGCAGGCTGGTTTGTCCAGCCGCTGCATGCCCTTTGCCCAGGAGCATCTGAGCGACGTTTGCCCCGTCTGCGGCAAGCCCGCCCAGAAGATGGTCGTTTGGGGCGTTGCCTACTAATTCGTAAAAATAAAAGCGGTGCCGCAAAGCGCCGCTTTTTCTGTATCGGTGAAAAGTATCATGTCTGTGCTGGTTTTAACATTGGGTCTGTATATGCTGGGGTTGCTGCTGGCGGCCGTCGGCAGCCGGTTGGCAGGGCGCTGCACCACCTGGTGCTGTGCCCTGCTGGGCCTGCCCATGTGGGTAGTGGGCGGCACCATTGCGCCGTTCTGCCTGGCTTTGCCCCAGCTGATGCTGGCGCTGCTGGCCGCCGGCATGGGCATCACCGGCCTGGCGGTAGGCACGGCGCTGGCCGGTGCCGTTACCAATGTAGGGCTGGCGCTGGCACTCTGCCTGCTGGGCGGCAACGGCCAGCCTGTGGTGGCCGACCGGCAGGAGTTTTGCCGCAAATGCCTGCTGCTGGCGCTTTCCTGCGGGGTCATCGCCCTGTTTGTGCGGGATGGCACCCTAAGCTACACCGGCACCGGACTGCTGATGCTGCTGTTCGTCATCTTTGTTTTGTCCAGCATCGTCTACCAGCACCAGTTTATTTATGGCGAGCGGTACGAACCGATCTCTACCGCCGGCTGCACCGCCATCCCCCCGGCGCAGGATTACGGCTACACCGCCCGCACAATGGCCTTTCCCGTGATGAACCTGCGCAACTCGCTGAAAAACCTGGCCGGTGTAGTGGGTGGGCTGGCGCTGCTGGCCGTCGGGGCGCGGGCGCTGGTATACAGTGCCACCACCATTGCCAATTTGACCGGTACCATTCAGGCCTTGTGGGCGGCGACGCTCATCAGCTTTGGCTTCTGCCTGCCCCTGCTGGCAGAAGCACTGGGGCACCCCTTCGGCTCGATTTGGAAGCGGTTCGACGCTCGCTGCCGCTTCTACCCTGCTGACACGCTGCCCATCCAGCTGTTGAACAGTGCCATTCTAAATTTAACGCTGGCGCTGCCTATTTCCAGCTTGATGTACCGCCACCGCCTGCCGGTGGGCGCACAGTTCCGCGCCTATGAGGTGCCCATTTTGGCTGCCATGGCGCTGGTGCTGCTGGCCGAGCCGTTACTGCGCCGTCGCCTGCACCGCTGGCAGGGTGCGGCCTGCCTGGTGCTGTACTTTTTGTACCTGGCGGCGGTCTCCTTCGCGCCCCGGGCCGGCGCGTAAAGTTTTCAACAAGACGAATCCCCCCGCGGAAAACTCCGCAGGGGGATTTGCTGTTTTAGTAGGTCGTCAACGTTGTGCCGACGAAGTAGTGTGTCAGGATGTCGCGGTAGCTCCAGCTGTTGCGGGCATAGCCGATGGCGCCCCACTGGCTCATGCCGCAGCCGTGGCCGTAGCCGTACACATCAAAGATAAAGCAATCCAGATCAGCGTTGTAGCTGACGGTGAAGCACTGGCTGCGCAGGCTGCGGCCGTCCACGCTCTGGCGGGCCAGCAGGTTCTCGCGGAACCAGCGGCCGCTGACGGTGCCCACGCTGGCATCCGGGCCGACCTGGATCTTGGCCACCCAGCCGTATTGGTTGGCGGACTGGATGGTGAACCAGCTGTTGGGGTCCACGCCGGAAAGGTCGATGTCCATCACATCTTTAATGCGGTCCTGCAGCGTCTGGCGGGAGAAGCGCGCCGTGCCGCTGGAATTGCCGTTGGTGTTCCAGTTGGTGGCGATCTGCTGGTCGTAGGGGCTGTCCACGGCCTGCAGCCAGGCGCGGTCGTTGCCCCAGACCTCGGCAGCCGAGGCCGTGCCGGTGCTGGCGGAGGCGAAGTAGGGCGTAAAGCAGACCTGACCGTTGTAGGTTACCAGCACGTGGGCAACCTCCTGGGCAGCGGCCAGCGCGGCAGCGCCCGGCTCGGCCCCCAGCACGGAGGGGTAGCCCGACTGGCTCAGGATCCAGCAATGGGTGGCCACGCATTGGGCCTTGTAGGCCTCGGCGGGGGCGCTGGAGCCAAGCTCGTTCTGGGCCACCATGGCCAGGCAGCGCACCAGGTCCATCGTCTGGGCGGTGCCGTTCATCGTTACATTGATGGTCTCGCCCTCGGCGCTGGTGCCGCCATTGTTGGTGTTGTTGTCGCCGCTGTTGTCCGGCGTATCCGGCGTGGCACCACCGTTTTCGGTGCTGTCGCTGCCGTCGGCGGTGCTGTCCGCCGGGGCGGGCGTGGGGTTGGCGTTGGCGATCTGGTCCACCGTCACAGTCTGCTCGGGCAGGGTGCCTTCAGCGCCCTTGTTCAGGTCGGTCTCGGTGGCGTTGGCCGAGCCTGCCACATCGGTCAGGCCTGCCATCAGCTTATCGGCACTGGCCAGCAGGGCGTCGGTACGCTGCTGCATCTCGCTGGCGGCCTGGCTCAGGTCGGTGCTGGTGTCAGCGCTGTCGCTGGCCGTCTGGCTGCTGCCGCGGTTGGCGGCAGTAGCGGCGCTTTGCTTGGCGTAGCGGTCGATGCTGGCACCCAGCAGGGCGCTGACGGTGGGCATCGGCTGGTTTTTACTCTGGTACTGCGCGGCAGTCAGCAGGGGTTCGTCCGCTGCCGTGATGGCCGATGCGTTGAGCACCTCGGCCTCGCCGTCCTCGATGAGGCGGCCGGTGACGCAGAGCTGCACACCGGCGTCCTCGCTGGGGGCGGTCAGAGTCAGGAAGCGGGATGCGTCCCCCACTTCCACCTCGGTATCCCACAGGCTGCGGGCCTGGATGCCCGCCACGAAGCGGAGGTAATCGTAATAGCTGGACAGGTCGGTGCTGCCGTAGAGGTCGAAGGCGCCGTCGCCCTGCTCGGCGGGGTCGTAGTAGTAAACGGCCAGCACCTTAAAGCGGTAGGCGCGGCCCGGCAGGTAGAGGGTAAAGCCGCTGTTGGCCTTGATGCCTTCCTCGGTGGTAAGCGGGGTGAGCAGGGCGTCGGTGGAGGCCAGCACCGTGTTGCCGGGGGCGGTGCTGTTCAGCGCACTGGGGGTGGCGAAGCGGGTCTGGGCGGTCGTTTCGTTGTCTGCATTCTCGGCGGTGGCGGTGTCGGCCGCATAGACAAAGCGGCCCTCCATACCGGGGAAGCCCAGGTAGCCTACCACGCCGGGCAGCTTCTCGGTGCCCTTGGTCAGGTAGCTCTCGGCAGTATTGTCGTACAGGGCTGTGCCGTAGCTCTTGGCGGCAGGGCGCGCGCCCAGGTCGTTGCTGAAGAACCACCACAGCGCCACTACGCCGCCCACGATGACCAGCGTCAGCACCACCAGCACGGTGATGACCATACGGCGGCGGCGCTTCTCGCTCTTTTCGATCATGGCAAGGCTGTGGCTGCGGATACTGTTGGCGGCTTCGGTCTCCGGTTTCTCGGCATGGCGGCGGCGCGGCGGCGGGTCCGCATCCGTGTCGTCGCTGTCGTCGTCATCAAACAGGCGGCTGGCGGCCCTGGTAAAGTCCTCGGCAGTGGTGGTGCGGCCTGCAGCGGCATCGGCTTCGTCCGCCGCCTGGGCAGCAGCCAGGGCCTCAGGGTCCAGTTCTGCCGAGAAATCCGGCACATCATCGTCCAGAATGGATGGTACCGGGCTGCGGCGAATGGTGGCCTGCTGTTGTTCTGCCGCAGGCTGGGCGGCATCTGCTTCGGGGGCCGGAGCACGGCGGTTCACCCGCAGACTGCGGGCGGTACGGGCGGCTTCTGGGCCGGCGGTACGGATGTCCAGCGGGTCGGTAGTGTTTGCAGCCGCGGCGGGGGCTGCCTCGTTTTCCTCGTCCAGTTCCGATTCAAAGCGAATCGTGCCGGTGGGTTCGGATACCGCCGGGGGCGCAGCATGGGTGCGGCTTACGTTTAGGTGGCGGGTGGCGCCCACAGCGGTTTCTGCTGCCGGGGCAGGCGGCTCGGGTTGAGGCGGGGCCACCGGTTCGGCGGTGTCAAAGTCCAGCATCGGCTCAAAGTCTGCGGTGCGGTCCGGCTCGGTGGTGGGCGGTGTGCGGCGGCGCAGCGAGAACCGCACCGTGTTGCCCCGATCGCGCCCGGCTTCGGACACGATGAGCAGCGGCCGCTCCCGCCCGGGGCGGAAGATGATGCAGGAATCGGTCAGCCGCAGGCCCAGCACGCGGCGGCGCAGCAGGTCCAAGATTTGGTTGCCGATGGTGGCATCGTTCAGATCCGGCGGCAGCGCGCAGGCGGCAGCACCGTGGTTATCGCAGATCAGCACAAAGGGGCACTGGCCCACGGTAGCGGGCATGTACACGGCGGCAAAGTCCGCCCCGGCGGCCTGCATGGCGGCCAGGGCGCGGCCTGCGGCGGCCTGCACCACATCGCCGGGGAATTTTTTCAACAGCTGGGGCGGCACCGTGATTTGCTTTTGCTTTTTGGGGTCGGCGTAGCTCTCGGTGCCAAAGTCAAACACGGCTTCGCTGTGGGGCAGCGGCTGTAAGAGTGCACCAACTAAGCGGCCGGTCGTTTCGTCCGCCGCCACCAGCAGCTTGCGCTTTTCCAGCAGAGTGTCCAGCGTGGCCTGGGCCAGGCTGGTCTCGCCGGTGGCAAACACATCATCGCCAAATTTGCCGCGCAGACGCTGCACCCATTTTTCGCAGTACTGCTCGGCCATGGCGCGGTTGGGCGCACTGACCTGCACGCAGACGGCAAACTCGCCGTCACGTTCCAGCAGGCGCAGGCCGGGGCAGCCATCGGCCCGTGCCTGACGCAACACTGCCGAAACTTCCGCCGCCGTGGGGCCGAAGACGCGCAAAATTCTCAGTTCTGTGTTTACCATGTTAAACCTCTAGTCAAATATCCATTGTTGTGGCCGGGGTATCAGGGGTGATGGCCAGGCTGTTCGGCACAGGCAGACCCAGCGCCATGCGGCGCAGCATATCCAACGCGTACATGGCGGCGCGGGCGCGGATGACACTGCGCTCGCGATAGCCGCCCAGGGTCAGCCGCATGAGGCAGCCCGTGTTGGTGCGGGCGTCGGCACCGGCCAGGTAGACCGTGCCCACCGGCTTGCCGGGCAGTTCTCCGCCGGGGCCGGCCAGGCCGGTGATACCCACGGCCAGCTCCGCGCCGGATTCTTTCGCCGCGCCAAAGGCCATAGCAGCAGCCACGGGGCCGGAAACCACGTTGTACTGTGCAATCGTCTCTGCCGGGACGCCCAACAGCTTTTGCTTGGCGGCCTCGGCGTAGGTGACAAAGCCGTAGCCAAACACCTCGCTGGAGCCGGGCACATTGGTCAGCCGCTCGGCGATCATGCCGCCGGTGCAGCTTTCGGCCGTGGCGGCATGCAGGCCTTTTTCCCGCAGCACGCGCACGACGGTGTATTCCAGCGCAGGCACGTCCACATCATAGGCGGCATCGCCCAAAATCCGGCGGAACTCCTCCAGCCGTTCGCGGCAGGCGGCCTCGGCGGCTTCGGGGGTTGTTTCCCGCGCAGTTACGCGAATTTCACACTCGCCGGTCTTGCAGTAGATGGCGGCAGTGGGGTTGGTGCTTTCAAACAGCGGGGCCACCTTGCTGGCGATGGCGCTCTCGCCGCCCAGCACCCGAAGCGTGTGGCTGTGGATAGTGCAGTTCTGGCGGGCCAGCAGCAGCGGGCGCACCTGCTCCAGCCACATGGCCTTCATCTCCCGGGGCACGCCGGGCATCAGGGCGGCGCAGTGGCCCTGGGCATCCTCAAACCAGGCACCGGGGGCGGTGCCGTGGTCGTTGATGATTTTATGGCCGTTGGTGGGCACCATGGCCTGCTTGCAGTTATTCTCGGTGGGGCGGCGATTTGTCCGGGCAAAGAAAGCCAGAATTTTGTCCCACTCCGCCTCATCAAAATGCAGGGTGTCGCCAAAGGCTTCGGCCACAGTCTCCTTGGTCAGGTCGTCCTCGGTAGGGCCAAGACCGCCGGAGAAGATGAGCAGGTTGCTGCGGTTTTTGGCCTGAGTCACCAGCTCCCGCAGGCGGGCGGGGTTATCGCCGATGACATGCTGGTGCAGCACACTGATGCCCAGCTCGGCCAGTTCGCGGCTCAAAAACTGCGCATTGGTGTTTAAAATGTCGCCCAGCAGCAGCTCGGTGCCAACGCAGATGATTTCAGCGGTCACAGCAGCTCATCTTCTTCCCCACCCATACGGATGTAAATTTTCTCGACATTTTCGGCAGCTTCTGCTTCCAGCGCCAGCAGGTCGGGCATGCCCGCCTCGGCCGCCAGAATTTCCTCCATGGTGGGGTTGGTCTTGGGGTGCGGCGGGGTGAAGATGGTGCAGCAGTCCTCGTAGGGCTCGATGGAGGTCTCGAAGGTGCCGATCTTGCGGGAGATCGCGATGATCTCGGTCTTGTCCATGCCAATGCAGGGGCGCAGCACGGGCAGGTCCTGGGCAGCGTCGGTGCAGGCCAGGGCCGCCATCGTCTGACTGGCCACCTGGGCCAGGCTTTCGCCGGTGATGAGGGCCTGCAGCTCCAGCTTGGTGGCCACGCGGTTGGCAATGCGCAGCATGCTGCGGCGCATCAGCACGGTGAACAGCACGTCGGGGGCGTGGTCGCGGATGTACTCCTGCGGCTTGGTGTAGGGCACGACGAAGAGCGTGCAGTTGCCGGTGTACTCCACCAGTTCCCGGGCCAGGTCGCGTACCTTCAGCTTAGCGCGCAGGCTGGTGTAGGGCGGGCTGGCAAAGTGGATGTGATGCAGCGCCAGGCCGCGGCGGGCCATGCACCAGGCGGCGACGGGGCTGTCGATACCACCGGAGAGCAGGTTCAGCGCACGGCCGCTGGTGCCCACCGGCAGGCCGCCGGCGGCTTCCACCTTGGGGCCGTGGACGTAGGCGGAGTGGTCGCGGATCTCAACCATGACTTCCAGCTGGGGGTTGTGCACGTCCACCCGCAGGTGATGGTGCTTGTCCAGCAGGTAAGCGCCCAGCTCGCGGCAGATCTCGGGGCTCTTCATCGGGTAGGTCTTGTCGGCGCGCTTGGCTTCCACCTTAAAGGTGCGGATGCCCCGCAGCGTCTCGCCCAGGTAAGCTTCGGCGGTCTCGCAGATGGCGTCGAAGTCCTTGGGGCACTCCACCGCGCGGCTCATCTTGACGATGCCGAACACGTGGGAGACGCGGCGGAAGGCCTCGTCCATGTCCAGGCCCTCTTCCTTCGGCTCGATAAAGACGGTGCTCTGGGCCTGGTAAACTTTGAACTTGCCCAGCGGCTCCAGCCGCCAGCGGATGATCTTGGACAGGCGTGCTTCAAACTTGCCGCGGTTCAGACCTTTCAGGGTCATTTCGCCCTGGTATGCTAGGATGATCTCTTTCATTATACAAAAACGCCTTTCGTTGGTGGGTGTTACGCTTTTACATTTAAATGTGCTGCAGTTCGCGCAGGCCGGCGCGCAGGCCGTCCAGCAGGGCGTCCACGTCCTCGGGGGTGTTGTCGGCGCAGAAGCTGACACGCAGCGCGGTGCGGATGGTCAGGTCATCGCAGCCCATGGCCTGCAGGGTGTGGCTGGGCTCACCCTTATCGCAGGCGCTGCCGCCGGAGACGAACACCAGCCGCCCATTGAGGTAGTTGATGAAGGTCTGGCTGTTGATGCAGCCGGTGGAGAAGTTGACCACCTCATCCACGGCGTCATCGGGGGAATTCAACGTGATGCCGGGCAGCTCGGCCAGGCCGGTGCGCAGCTGCCGATTCAGGGCATGCAGGTGGTCGTCCTTGGTGCGCAGGCGCTGGGCTCCTTTGGCGGCCGCCAGGCCCAGGCCCACGATATAGGGCGTGTTCTCGGTGCCGGGGCGCATGCCGCGCTCCTGATGGCCGCCAACGTAGGGCGGGTGCAGCGTCTGGCGCTGGCTGTCCCGCACGAAGAGTGCGCCGATGCCCTTGGGGGCGTGGATCTTGTGGCCGGAAACGGACAGCGTGTCCACGCCGGGCCACTTTTGCAGGTCGATGGGGATGCGCAGCCAGGCCTGCACCGCGTCTACATGGAAGTGGGTGCGGCTGTTTTTAGCCTTGATGCCCTTGGCCAGGGCAGCAATGTCCTGACGTGCGCCGGTCTCGTTGTTGACGGCCATGCAGGCGGCCAGGACGGTGTTTTTATCCACAGCAGCGAGGAATTTCTCGGTGTCGATATGACCGTCCCGCTCCGGGGCGATTTCCACGATGGTGAAGCCTTCCTCTTTTAAAGCACGGATCGGCAGCTGCACGCTGGGATGCTCGAAGCCGGTGACGACGATCTTATTGCCCCAGTGGCGGCGGGGCATCGCAGCACCGTAGATGGCCATGTTGTTGCTCTCCGACCCGCAGGCCGTGAAGTAAATTTCATCGCTGCGGCAGTGCAGCGTTTTGGCAATGCGGGCGCGGGCCGTTTCGATACCGTCCTGCGCGGCCACGGCGGGGTCGTACAGGCTGCTGGGGTTGGCCCAGAGTTCCACCAAAGCATCGTGGATGACCTCGGTCACGGCGGGGTCCACGCGGGTGGTGGCGGCGTTATCCAGATAATGGATCTGCGGGTCGGAAAGCATAGACATTCCTCACATTTTGAACAAAATTATACAGGATAAATTATACACGCCCAGGGCCTAAAAAACAACTGGTCCTGCAAAAAAATACGCCAACTCCCACCTGCCCGCTTGACTTTTTTGCAGGGAGCAGGTATAATAATATAGTTTCCTGTGCCGGTGTGTTGGAATTGGCAGACGAGACGGACTCAAAATCCGTTGGTGGTGACACCGTATGGGTTCGACCCCCATCACCGGCATTCCTTATACCTAAGCCTTTTAGCGGCTTAGGTATTTTTTGTGTGGCAGACAAGATTTCGGCTTGTCTGCCATTTTGTCTGCCACTTTTACCCCAGATGGCAGACAAAACGGATTCAATCTCCGCTGGGCAGAGTGGCTCTCTCAAGCAATTTTTTGCTTGGGAGATTTCTTTTTTTCGGAAAGTCCGCCAAGATTGATTTTGCTGGCAATCATGTTCGCAGCTTCCATCTTGCTGTCCACGTCAATGTGGGCGTAAATATTGGCCGTGGTGGAAAAGCTGGAATGGCCCAGCCACATCTGTACCTCTTTCATTGTGACTTTGTTCTTGATGAGCAGACTGGCACAGGAGTGGCGGAGGTCGTGATAGCGAATCGGGCGGAAACCGTTTTTCAAGAGCATTTTGCGGAAAACCCGTGTCACATAGTCCGGGGTCACAAGATGACCCATATCGTCCACGCAGATGTAGTCTTTATACTCTTTGCAGTAGCTGCCGCCGCAAAGTTTTATTTGCTGTTGCTGGCGCTTTTGGGCTTTCAGCAAAGCCTGTTCAACTGCGGGAATCAGCGGTAAACTGCGAAAACTGGCCTTGTTTTTTGTACGGCACTTGGAAACGTCCACCATTTTGCCATCCACATTGATGCGTTCAAAGGTGCGTGAAATCGTGACGATTTTCCGTTCAAAGTCGATGGCCGACCATTGCAGACCGATTACCTCGCTGCGGCGCAATCCATAGAACGCAGCAAGCATGACAGGAAGTTCCATTTTGGTATTTGCAAAAATAGGCAACACTTCCATCAATTCATCCGCTGAATAATAGCTGGCAACAAAGTTATCTTTTTTGGGGCGCTCCACTTCGGCAGCAGGGTTATAGGGAATCAATTTGAGCTTTGCCGCGTCAGATAAAGCCTTGCGGATGTTGGCGTGGTAATGGAGAACTGTGTTCCCGCTGATGCCGCGCTTGTTAATTTCGTGGGTGTAGAACATTTCAATATCCAGCACTGTGATTTCGTTCAAACGTACTTTCCGTTTAGCAAAATACGGTCCAATCCACGATCTGACATTCTGGCAATAGCCGGAATAAGTAACTTCTTCCCAGCTTTTGCGTTTCCATTGCAACCAAAATTCAAGGTAATCCGAGAACAGCATACCCGGCCAAGGTGAATTCCATCTTTCATCTTCCGTTTTGTTTTGGCTTTTGGGTTGACGCTCGTTTACACCACGCACTTCCTCTCCGGCATTGGCTTCGCGGATCATCGTCAGGAGCAGCGCCTTGGCCTTGGTTGCATTGCGGTCGGTGGACAACCCTGTACTCAGCGTTTTGCGGTTTCGCTTTCCTTTTTCATCTGTGGGCAGATTCAGAACGACATAATAGAATCCGTGTTTTTGCGTAAGATAGCCTGTTACTTTTGTTTTCATTGCGTTGCTCCTTTCCGACTATCTAACGGTATAGATGGCATCTATATGATAGCGGATATATGCCTTTTACTCCACACTGTCGGTTGTCGCATTGACAGTGTTGCAATCTTCGGGTGTTTCGTTCTGCAAAAAGCGAATTACGTTTACCTTGGGGATGCGGTAACTGCGCCCAATGCGAAACGCCTTGATTTTCCCTGCATTCAGCATACGATATGCCGTTTTCTTACTCACGGGCCGCGAACCGCCCAGCATCTCGCACAGCTGCGGTACGTCCACCACATCGGGATATTTGCGGAAAATTTCTCGTTTTCCAATCGGCTCTCCCATAGTCGTCAACTCCTCTCATAATAATTGCGGATTTGATTCCACAAGCATAGCGGCCACTTGTGGAAAACAAGTGACCGCCATAATCTGAAATCAAATTTATATCCTATTCGACACTACTTCCCGGATATAGGGGCAGACCATTGGCCCGGCTGCTGGAGCAGCGCCCGCTTCCTGTTCCACATTGTTGGAAGTACCGCCGATTCCTTGAGGGTATCGCAACGGTGCGTATCATGATGATCGACCCTTTCATCGCATAGGCAGTGCTCCACGCTGTCCCTCTGAGCGCCTGTGAGCGCGTTTATAGCAATAGGAATATCCCTATCATAGCTAAACCGTCACGCAGGCCTTAGAGCGTGCTTGCCGTCGCTCCGTGGGTTGCGGCAAGGTCGAATTTATGTAGTCAATGGTCTGGCTGTTCTGTTTTCAAGGTTCTCTCAAGGGGAGAGGGGCTTTTCAGCACCCTCTATAACTTATATACTCTGGAAAAAGCAAAACCTTGAGGGGAAATTTGAAATTATTTTTTGCGGCTCACATCCGAAACTTGGAAACCGCAATCAGAAATTCAATGACTTGCACTTGAAACAGGTCTTCGTCGAATCGGTCATTTACAAAACTGTAACTGCGCAGAAGCGTGTAGTAGCGCTCGTACAGCTTTTCGATGGCGGGGTGATTGCCTTTCTTTGCCTGTGCCAGCAGATCTTTATATGCGCCCATCAGTGTTTCTCCATTTCCTTGCGGATTTTATTGATTGCGTTGTGCTTGTGTGTGCTTACGGTATCGGGCTTGATTTTCAGCTTGACCGCCGTATCGCCAATCGAAAGCCGGTCAATGTACAGACAAATCATGACCTCACATTCTTTCGGGGAGAGCTTGTGCAGATAGGGTTTGATTGCTTCCCACATCAGCTTGGATTCAACGGTAGATTCTAAGGATTCCTCCCGGATAGAATCGACTTGTTCAATGGTTTCGGACATATCCTCGTAGGAATATTCCTTGGCTTGAATCTTATTCAGATGGCGGATATAGGTCAATCTGCGGTTCTTCAGCACCTTGCCCAAATACGCGGTAAACTGTGCAGCCAGTGCGGCATCCTCGCCGTAAATCCAATATTTATTGGCATTGTTTTTCTTTGCCATTGTTACCTCCAAAATTTCGAGTTTCATTAAAAAGGCTCAAATTTTGGAGGGGCGCGGGCAGAGTAAATATCATGACACTTTGTCTCGAAGTCTGGAAAGCAAAATGCGCCTGCGCGACACAAGGCCGCACAAGCGCATGAAAATATATTATCGGTTATGTACTGCTTAATTTCATATTCAAAGCCGGACTGCTCCGATGGAGGGGCTACGCTTTTTTTAGCTGGTGCCGATCACGCGAACAATGAAATACTAAAATGGACACGGCAAAATAACCTCCAATCCTTTACTGCCTGTGTATGGTGAGAACGCATATTGTCCATCACAACGATCGAGTCGGGAGAAAGTGTCGGAATAAGAATGTTTCTCAGATAATCAACAAATCTTTCTGAAGTTGTTCATCCTGAATACGTTGTATAGGCAGTTTCGCCGTTCAGTTGAATCGAAGATAGGACAGTTGTATTTTGAGGTTTCCATAGAGGTACAGCATCAACTGCGCGAGAACCACCCTTGGAACGGGCATAAAATCTCGTCATATTGACATTGACCCCACTTTCATCCAGAAAAACAAGCTTTTCAGGGGCGTACCCGGACATATTCTCTTTCCATGCTTTGCGTTTTTCCTTCACATCGGGGACGCTCCTGTTCACTGGCATGAAGAGATTTCTTTTTACGACGATATCCAAGTTTGAGCACTGCTTTACGAACCGTTTCATTACAGGCTTTGAGCTGAAGTGTATCTATGATTTCTGCAATCGTGATGTCGGGCTTCTCTTTCAGCAACTGTTCAATGTTGCGGATATCTTCCCGGCTCAAAGCTGATTTACGTCCGCGAAGATAGGTTCTAGTTTCGATGGAGCCAGTTTCTTCCAACTGTCTTTTCAGGCGATATACCGTGCCTCGATTGACAGAGAAGTTTTCAGCGACTTCTCTTGCATTGTGTGTTTTCTCCAATGCCTGAATCAGAAGTTTTCTTGCTTCATTGTGCAACATTTGAATCGCCTCTTTGACTCAATTTTACACGTTCTGTCAATTTGTTTCTTTATTTAATCGGACTGCTATAGAATCTGTTTTTTACACTCATCCTGCCCATAAACATCACTATTCAATGCTTTATATATATTTGTTAATCTTCCCAATAGCAAAACAGGAGGGAAAGCCCCTTTATGGCTTTCTCTCCTGTTTATCCTTACAAGATCGCAACGTGCGGGCTATTCCAAATCAGGTTCGCTTTGCAATCTGAGAACATTTTTTTGAATATTCCCACAAAACACTGCACTGCCTGCCACGATGCTACGTGCCCCTGCCTTGTATGCTCCAGGAAGCGTCTTCAAATTTATTCCACCGTCTACCTGGATAACAACTGAGCTTCCCAAAATTTGTGTCATGGCCCGTGCAGCAGTGATTTTTTCATTACTGCCGGACAAATACGCTTGCCCCCCATGACCCGGATGCACTGTCATCAGCAACAGCTGATCGATTTGTTCCAAATACGGCAGAGCCGCACTTATGGATGTCTCGGGATTGAGCACCAATCCAGCTTTCAACCCCGCAGCACGGATGGCCTTTAATGCTGGTTCCGCTCCACCAGGTACTTCATAGTGCACCGAGATACTCTCAACCCCTAGGTCAGCCAACTCTTCGACATAATTCAACGGACGGTCCACCATCAGGTGAACATCCAAAGGTTTTTTAGTCATTGCTCGCATAGCACGCACTACACGCGTATCGAAGGATACAGCCGGTACAAAGCACCCATCCATAAGATCAATATGGAAAGCATCCACGCCAGCTGTTTCAGCGTCCTGTACATCTCGTGCCAAATTTTCAGGGTTCGCAGCCAGTATGGAGGCACACAGTTCAAACATCTCACGGTTCCTCCAGTTGTGCAACACGGCGGCAGTGGCGTTCTTCACCGGAGAACGGCGTATTAAGGAAGATATCCACGATTTCCAGCGCCAGGCCTGGTCCGGTGACCAACGCCCCCAGCGCTAACACATTGGCATCGTTGTGCTGCCGGGTGGCCCGGGCGGAAAAGCAATCCCCGCACAGGGCACAGCGGATGCCGGGCACCTTGTTGGCGGCAATGGAGATACCGATGCCGGTGCTGCAGATGACGATGCCTTTTTCGCACTCGCCAGCTGCTACAGCACGGGCTACCGCCTTGCCGTAGACGGGATAATCCACCGAAGCGGTGGAATCACAGCCGAAGTCCTTGTATGCCAACCCGCGATCCCGCAGGTGGGCCAATATCTTCTGTTTGATTTCATATCCGCCGTGGTCGCATCCGATGGCGATCATCTCAGACCAGCTCCTTCACAGCGGCCACGATGGCGTCGGAACGCAGACCGAACTGTTCCAGCAGTTCCCAGGCGGGGCCGGAATGGCCGAACACGTCCTTGACGCCCACACGGCGCATGGGAGTGGGGCACTTTTCACCCAGCACACCGGCCACCGCTTCGCCCAGGCCGCCGAAGGTACTGTGCTCTTCGCAGGTGACCACGGCGCCGCATTCCCTGGCGGCCTTAAGCACGATCTCCTCGTCCAGAGGCTTGACGGTGCACAGGTTGATGACGCGGGCCTGGATGCCCTCGTTTTTCAGCTGTTCGGCGGCGATGAGGGCCTCGTTCACTTCCAGACCGGTGGCCAGGATTGCCACATCATTGCCCTCGGTGAGCTGTTCGCCCTTGCCAATTTCGAACTTGAAGGTGGCTTCGTCATGGAACACCGGCAGGGCCAGACGGCCGAAGCGTAGATAGACGGGGCCTTCATGCTCGTAGGCAGCCTTGACGGCGGCACGGGCTTCCACGTCGTCGGCGGGGCAGAGCACCGTCATGCTGGGGATGGACCGCATGAGCGCGAAATCCTCGCAGCACTGGTGGGAGGCACCGTCCTCGCCCACCGAGATGCCGCCGTGGGTAGCACCGATCTTGACGTTCAGGTGGGGGTAACCGATGGAGTTGCGCACCTGCTCAAAGGCGCGGCCCGCGGCGAACATGGCAAAGCTGGAAGCAAAGGGTACCAGCCCCATGGCCGCCATACCGGCGGCGGTGGCCATCATATTGCTCTCGGCGATGCCGCAGTCAAAATGGCGGTCGGGATAGGCTTTCTTGAATACGCCGGTCTTGGTGGCGGCGGCCAGGTCGGCATCCAGCACCACCACGTCGGGGTGATCCTTTGCCAGTTCTACCAGCGCGGCGCCGTAGCTGTCGCGGGTGGCAATTTTCTTGACCTCACTCATACCTGGCCTCCAGTTCCGCCAGTTGAGCGTTCAGCTCGTCCATGGCAATCTTATATTCCTCATCATTGGGGGCTTTGCCGTGCCAGCCTACCTGGTTTTCCATGTAGCTGACGCCCTTGCCCTTGGTGGTGTACATCAGGATGGCGGTGGGAGCGTCGGCCTGCTCATGGAAGAAGGTGAACGCCTGCTCCATCTGGTCCAGATCGTGCCCGTCGATGGAGATGACCCGGAACCCGAAGTCCCGCATCTTGGCATCCACCGGGTCGGTGGGCATCACTTCGCTGGTGGGGCCGTCGATCTGCAGACCGTTCAGGTCAATGATGACGCAGAGGTTGTCCAGTTTGTACTTGGCTGCGAAAAGGAATGCTTCCCAGACTTCGCCTTCTTCGATCTCACCGTCGCCCAGCAGGGTATATACCCGCACATTGCCCTTGTGCATATACTTGGCAGCTTTGGCCATGCCCACCGCACAGGAAACACCTTGCCCCAGGCTGCCGGTGGACATATCCACACCGGGCACCGTGTTCATGTTGGGATGGCCCTGCAGATAGCTGTCGATGTGACGCAGGGTGGGCAGGTCCTCCACCGGGAAGAAGCCGCGGTTAGCCAGGGCGCTGTACAGGCCCGGCGCAGTGTGGCCCTTGGAGAGGACGAACCGGTCCCGATCATCCCATTTGGGGTTGGCGGGGTCAACCCGCAGTTCCTTATTATATAGATAGGCAAACAGGTCGGCGGCGGACAGACTGCCGCCGGGATGCCCGGCCTTGGCGCCGTGGGTGGATTCGATCACGCCCATGCGCACCTTGCAGGCTGCTTTCTGCAGCGCCAGATTCTCTTGTTTTGTCATATCACTCACCAAACACCTTGATGTAATCGTCCTTGAACTTCTCGATGCCCTGATCGGTCAGGGGATGATGGATCATCTGCTCGATGACCTTGTAGGGAACGGTGGCGATGTCGGCACCGGCCAGAGCGCAGTCGTTCACATGGATGGGGTTGCGCACGCTGGCGGCGATGATCTGGGTCTCGATGTCGGGGTAGTTGAGGAACATATCGTGGATGGTCTCGATGAGTTCGATACCGCGCTGGGAAATGTCATCCAGCCGACCCAGGAAGGGGCTGACATAGGTGGCGCCGGCCCGGGCGGCCAGCAGGGCCTGGTTGGCGCTGAAAATCAGGGTGCAGTTGGTGGGGATGCCCTTGGCGGAGAGCGCTTTGATGGCCTTGAGGCCCTCGGCGGTCATGGGAATTTTAACGACCATGTGCTTGGGGTCCAGGGCGTAGATGGCCTCGCCCTCTTTCACCATGGTCTCGGCATCGGTGGTGGTGGCTTTCACTTCACCGCTGATGGGGCCGTCCACGATGGTGGCGATCTCGGCCAGGGTCTCGGCGTAGTCGCGGCCTTCCTTGGCGATCAGGCTGGGGTTGGTGGTAACACCGGCGATAACGCCCATGTCGTTGGCGGCGCGGATCTCGTCCACGTTGGCGGTATCAATAAAGAATTTCATACTGCTGCACTCCTTACTTCTTCTGTCCGTAATAGGCGTTGGGGCCGTGTTTGCGCATATAATGCTTATCCTGCAGATACTGTGGAGCCGGGGCGGCGCTGGGGTCCACCTGGCGGGTCAGCAGGGCCATTTTGGCCACTTCTTCCAGCACCACGGCATGGTAGACAGCCTGGGCCGCATCCTTGCCCCAGGTGAAGGGGCCGTGGCTGTGGCAGATGACGCCCGGCACCGCCACCGGGTCGATACCCCGGTTGGTAAAAGTTTCAATGATAACTTTGCCGGTGTTTTTCTCGTAGTCCTCGTCCAGTTCTTCTTTCGTCAAGTGGCGGGCACAGGGCACGGCACCGTAGAAGTAGTCGGCGTGGGTGGTGCCGTAGCAGGGAATATCCCGCCCAGCCTGGGCCCAGGCCACTGCGTAGGGGCTGTGGGTATGTACGATGCCGCCCAGGGTGGGAAATGCCTTGTACAGTTCCAGGTGGGTTTTGGTATCGCTGGAGGGGTTGAGTTCCCCTTCCACTCGGTTGCCGTCCAGATCCAGCACCACAAGGTTTTCCGGCGTCAGTTCGTCGTATTCCACACCGGATGGCTTGATGACCACAAGGCCGCTCTCCCGGTCGATGCCCGACACATTGCCCCAGGTATAGGTCACGAGGTTGCGGCGGGGCAGCTCCATATTGGCCTCGTAGACCTGTTTGCGCAGTTCTTCCAGCATAGTATGCCTCACTTCAGTTTCCAGGCAAGGTCGGCCAAGAACAGGTCATGCTCCAGCGCCTCGGGGGTGGTATCCTTGCCGATGTGAACGAACTCAATGCCCATCATGTTGGCCCAGTCGTGCATCTGCTCGGCGGTGACGTCGTAGCTCAGCACCGTGTGGTGGGCGCCGCCTGCGGTAATCCAGCATTCCACGCCGGTGGTCAGGTCGGGCAGGGCCTTCCACATAACGCGGGCAACCGGCAGGTTGGGCATGGGCAGAATGGGTTTCACACACTCGATATCCTGGCAGATCAGGCGCAGGCGGCCGCCCATATCAATGAGGCTGACCACAATGGCCTTGCCGGGCTTGCCCTCAAACACCAGACGGGCGGGGTCCTTCTCGTTCATGCCGATGCCCAGGTGATGGGTCTCGATGCGGGGGCGCTCCGCCGCGCAGCAGGGGCAGACTTCCAGCATGTGGGCGCCCAGGCTGTACTCGGCACCGGGGGCCAGGTTGTAGGTGTAGTCCTCCATAAAGAGGGAGCAGCCGTTGCCGCCCTCGCCCATGGCTTTCATAATGGCGGTCATAGCGGCCACTTTCCAGTCGCCCTCGCCGCCGTAGCCGTAGCCCTGGGCCATCAGGTGCTGGCTGGCCAGGCCGGGCAGCTGTTCCATGCCGTACAGGTCCTGGAAGGTGTTGGAAAAAGCCTTGCAGCCTTCGGCATCCAGCATCTTCTTGATGGCGATTTCCTCCCGGGCCTGGTAGCGGATGGCGTCGATGTTGTCGGTGGCAAAGTCGTAGTTGGCGCGGTAGACTTCCATCAGCTCGTCGATCTCGGCGTCGGTGACTTCGTTCATCACCTTCACCAGGTCGCCCACAGCCCAGGTGTTCACCTGCCAGCCCAGCTTGGCCTGCACTTCCACCTTGTCGCCCTCGGTAACGGCAACCTCTCGCATGTTGTCGCCAAAGCGCATGACTTTCAATTCGCGAGAGACGGCCACGCCCACGGCGGTGCGCATCCAGCGGCCCAGACGCTTCTGGACTTCCTCATCCTGCCAGTAGCCGGCAATGATCTTGCGGGGCATCCGCAGCCGGGCGGCGATGAACCCGTGCTCGCGGTCGCCGTGGGCGGCCTGGTTCAGATTCATGAAGTCCATGTCGATCTCCTCGTTGGGGATCTCGCGGTTGTACTGGGTGGCAAAGTGGCAGTAGGGCTTCTGCAGGTCCACAAAGCCGTTGATCCACATCTTGCTAGGGCTGAAGGTATGGCACCAGGTGATGATACCCGCGCAGTGGGGGTCATAGTTGGCTTCCCGCACCACGTCGGCAATTTCCTTGTTGGTCTTGGCAGTGACCTTGTACACGATCTTGCAGGGCAGATTGCCGGAGGCGTTCAGCACCTCGGTCATCTCGGCGGCACGGTTGGCCACGGTTTCCAGCACTTCGGGGCCGTACAGGAACTGACTGCCCACCACAAACCAGAATTCATAGTCTTGCATACGCATGGTAAATACCTCCTCAGAAATGTTCAACGGCGGCGCGTTCAGCGTGCAGCGCAGCCTTGTATCGTTCCAAAAATGCAGTAAAGCCGCGCACGTCCTCCTCCTGGGGGGCCAGGGTGGAGCCGGGGGCATCGGCAAAGATCTTTTGCTGCAGGTAGTCGGCCAGGTTCAGCGTGCAGCCTTCCAGCACGGCCAGACGGTACCCGGCCAGCAGCGCCATGCCGTAGGGGCCGCCCTCACCGGCGGTCTCCATAACGGTGACGGGAGCCTGGGCTGCCGCCGCCAGATACCGCTGGGCAACGCCGGGGGTCTTGAACAGGCCGCCGTGACCCAGCAGACGGTCCACCGCTACCTTCTCATCCTGCAAAATGTCCAGCCCGATCTTGAGGGTGGCCATGGCCGAGTAGATGTTGGCGCGCATGAGGTTGGCCAGCGAGAAATCGCTGCCGGCCGTGCGCAGCAGCATCGGGTGGCCCGCGTCAAAGTGGGTCACACCCTCGCCGGAATAGTAGTTCACCGGCACCACGTCGCCGCAGTCCGGCGCGCCTTCCAGCGAGGCGTTGAAGAGCAGCGGGAACAGCTGGGACGCAGGCATCTTGGCCCCGCACAGGGCGGCTACCTGGCCGAAGAGGTTCACCCAGGCGTTCAGGTCGCTGGTGCAGTTGTTACAGTGGACCATGGCTACCGGGGCGCCGTCCGGCGTGGTGACCAGGTCGATCTCGGGGTAGACGTTCTGCAGTGGCTTTTCCAGCACCACCATGGCAAAGATGGAGGTGCCCGCGCTCACGTTGCCGGTGCGCTTGGCCACCGTGTTGGTGGCGGCCATGCCGGTACCGGCGTCGCCCTCCGGCGGGCAGACCGGCGCACCGGGGGTCAGTGTGCCGGTGGGGTCCAGCAATCTGGCGCCCGCCTCGGTCAGAGTCCCGGCGTCCTGCCCGGCGCAAAGCACCTTGGGCAGCAGGTCCCGCAAATGATACGGCAGCTTCTCCTCAGCCAGCAGCTCGTCAAAACTGGCAACCATAGCATCATCATAATCACAGGTGTCGCTGTCGATGGGGAAGATGCCCGCCGCATCGCCGATACCCAGCACCTTCTGGCCGGTGAGCTGCCAGTGCACATACCCGGCCAGGGTGGTCAAAAAGTCGATATCTTTCACATGGTCCTCGCCGTTGAGGATGGCCTGGTAAAGGTGGGCCACGCTCCAGCGCTGGGGGATATTAAAATGAAAGCGTCGGGTTAGGGCCGCAGCCGCAGAAGCGGTCGTAGTATTGCGCCAGGTGCGGAAAGCCGCCAGCTGGTTTCCGTCCTTGTCAAAGGGCAGGTAGCCGTGCATCATGGCCGAAACGCCCAGGGCGCCTACCGTGGTCAGCGGTTCGCCGCAGGTGTTCCGGTAGTCCTCGGCCAGGTTGCGGTAGGCATCCTGAATGCCGTCCCAGACTTCCGAAAGGGGGTAGGTCCAGTACCTGCCCTCAAAATGATTTTCCCAGTCGTGGGCACCGCTGGCCAGCACCGAACCGTCAGGCCCTGCCAGTACCGCCTTGATGCGGGTAGAACCCAGTTCAATACCCAATGACGTGGATTTTTGTTCACATTGTTTCATATTCATCACCGCCTAAAATACAATTGACATTTTTGATGGGTTTTTATAAAATACAGAAACAAGGAGGATGTTCCCTATGCGTGCTGTGTTTGACAAAACAGGGTCGGAAACCTTAGCGGAAGCAGCCATCGGACTGAGAGATCTCCACAGCATATCCTGTTTGTGCGAGGGCTGGCTGGGCTTGCTTTGCTGTTCTCTCCGTTGCCCTTGCTTCTCTAATTTCAGCATTTGAATGCAGTTTGTCAGGGGCAGCGGTCGATAGACGGATTTTTTCATTTTGGGGCTTGACTTTTAATAGTTAGTCTTTCCTTATAGGTTCGCATCTCTAATCTTGCCAAAGTCTTCTACCACTTACATAGAGACGGTCAAGCTGTCTCCCAATAGCTATATCTTAATCCAAATAGCCTCTTTCCTATTTTAAGATTTCCCCAATGTGTAAAACTTTCGGCCTTTTCCTGCAATAATCCGGTCTTCAGTGATCCTAAAGCTGCCGGTGAGCCGAATATCATCGGCAACCGCACCAATCATCACAGTAAAATCGCCTTTTTCAATCTTCCATTCATGTTCCCGCTTATTGGTCAGAAACGCTGTCTGGCCGGGGTGCAGCGCAAAGGTATCCGCTGTACCGTCTTTGAATCGCTGTGTGAATTCGCCCGGCATAAAGCCGCGGTTTCCAAAGCAGAGTGCAAATGTCATCTTTTCACCGGTATCACTCCTGTTTCATCCATTCGCTCTAGTTTTTCTGCGTTTTCTTAGGAAAAATCAATTTAAAAATGGGGTAAAAAACCCAAAAGGAAATAATGCACTGCAGCAAAGACGCCAGCAGGCCGCCCAACTCCTCGCCGATGACACCATATAGCCATGGCTGATACAGCCCATAAAGGGCATTGGCTCCCAAGGTAATCATACACGTTGCAATTACAAACCAAAAAATCTGCCATGCTAAATTTCCCTTGGATTTGAAGGTTATGTTTCGCTGCATATAAAATGTCAAAATCTGTGCTACGATAAGCGTGAGAAACATGGCAAGGAAAAACGCCACGCCCCCATGGGCCAAATACTCTCCGGTTATACCGTTGAGCGTTTTTGGCACCAGGGTATTTACCGGTCCGCCGGTATAGTTGAATACATAGTAGGGGTTGAGGCCGGTGACATCTACCCCGGCCACGGTGACAGTAGTAGTAGCCGTCGGATCCCCAATGGGTCCAAAAAGGTGCAAGTCCGTATAGACTAAACTGGTGTTTTTTAGGACTGTCTGTAAGACAGGCAGCATAATAAATTGAATAATGGTAACAATATTCCCTACCATAAAATAGGAAATAAACTCAGCAATTTTAGGGTGGCGGTTCCACCACGTCACAGCTGCTTGGACTGGCTCAAATGATAATAGTTTTTTCCTCCAGCGCGGAGCAGCATTCCAATCTTGCCGTTGATTCATAGCCACTCCTCCTCACCTCTCTCTGCGCAGAGCACTTGCGCTTCCCCACACCCCAGCCTGCTCTCGGCCTGGATCGTAATAGCACCTGGGCCGTTAGGACGGATGACTGCCAGAGCCTGGCCATAGTAGGTATCAGTGGTGTCGGTAAGGTAGCCCCGCTCGTTGTAGGGGCAGGCACTGCCCAAAGCCAACAGAGTACCACCTTTTACCCGTACCGTAACATCCGCTCGTGCCAAGGGCTTTACCGTACCATTCAAGTCTGTAAAGCACAGACGAACATAGCACAGTTCGTCTGTGGAAATTTGGGCCTGCTCGGGTAAGACAGAAAGTCGGGTTTCTTCTCCGGCACTGCGTATCGCAGCACGTCCAAGTTCCTTGCCATCAGCACCATAGACTATTGCGGTTAATTCTCCCGCCCGCCAGGGGACACGGAAGGCGCAGCGATAATTTTTGTCCAGCCGTCGCTTTCCAATTGTCTTTCCATTAAGCTGGAGCGCTACTTTCTCTCCCCGAGCATAGACTTCCACCCGTGTCTCCTTCCCCTCACAGCCATTCCAAGCCCAGCTTTCAAAGGTGTTGCTCATCCGCCAGGCGGAAGGAGAGTGAGGCTCAAAAGCATGAGGCACAGGGACCACACCAATGCGGATAGGACTTAGTTCAAAGGCTACCTGGGTATAGGCAGTCTGCCCGGTGAATGCTCCAGTCAAATCTAACACGCCTGCTCCAGCGGTGAGCCAGCCGGGGCCATGGCTGAACTCAGGGGCGTAATCCTTATGCTCCCATGCTCCTATACCAAGCTCACCCAGGTAATCAATACCAGCCCAAACAAAGTCGCCAACAAGAGCGGGATAGTCTTTGGCCAAGTCCCAAAATCGTGCGGCATCTGCGCAAAAGGTCTCGCTACCCACGATCACACGGTCAGGATATTTTCGGAAGTCCCGCAAGTAACGCATTTCTCCGTAGTTATATCCCGCCACATCCAACTTGGCAAAGGCCTCCTTGGTCTTGCAGTCGCTGCCTCTTAGCGTAGCCCCGAATTTCATGAAATCTGCACCGAGTATCCCTGCTAGGTTGTTGAAAAACTCGCTGCCCACCGCCTTTTCCTTAACTGGTTTTCCTTTTCGCTTCTGTGCCTTTTTTGCCTGTTCTTTCGCCTTTTTGTCACTGTACACTCCAAGGCCCATAGAGCTTAGGAAATTGAAAAAGATGTTAATGCCGCAGGTCACCGGTCGGTCATCCAGCTGGTGGAGGTATTCCGTCATCTCCCCGGTGAGCTGGATACCCCGGGGCTGCGCGGTCTCGGAGACCTCGTTTCCGATGGAGTACATAACCACACTAGGGTGGTTACAGTCCTTATCCACAATGTCACGCAGGTCATCTCTCCAGTTATTGGGTAAATCGGCAGCATAATCATAATGGGTCTTGTGAATGTACCACATGTCAGCGTACTCGTCCATTACCAGCATTCCCAACTTATCACAAGCCTCCAGCAAAGCCTTGGAACAGGGGTTATGAGCCGAACGAATAGCGTTGTAGCCTGCCTGCTTCAGCAGGCGAATTTTTCTTGTCTCTGCTGTTGGGTGACATACCGCCCCCAGGATTCCGTTGTCGTGGTGGACGCAGGCCCCTCGGAGGATGACCCGTTGCCCGTTGAGGCAAAAGCCGTGCTTTGTGTCACAAGACACAAAGCGCACACCAAAGGAAATCTTTCGCACATCCTCTCCGAATTTGACCCGACAAGTGTAAAGGTATGGACAGTCCGGACTCCACAGCTTGGCGCCGGGGAGGGCCAGATCCAGACTGCCTGTGCCGTTCACCCAAGCGGTCCCGGCGGCCAAAGGGGTGCCCCTGTCCAGTATCTCCACTCTGACTTCGCCGGCACAGTTGGCGACGAAGTCGATATGTATAGCGCAGTCTTTCCAGTCCGTGGTATGTATCTTCACCCCATCCAGTTCGAGGTGCTCCCGAGGCAGGACGTGGAGCCATACCGGGCGGTAAATACCCGCCCCAGTGTAATATCGGGAATTGGGCTGGTCGGAGTTTCGGGCAACGACCCGGAGGGTGTTCTCTACTCCCAGGCGGACTCTGCCAGTGAGAGGTACGTAGAAGCCAGTATAGCCGTAGGTGTGGGAGGCGATCTGCTCCCCATTCAGCCATACCTCAGCGTTGTGATAAACTCCTTCAAACTCCAAGATCACATCCCGATCGGTCCATTCTATCGGGGCAGTGAAGGTCTTTTCATAGACGTAATCCCGCCCGGCGAACCATCCGGTGTTGGTTCCTCCTGCCCATTCCGCCGCGCGGGGCTCGGCGAGCATGGCATCATGTGGGATGTTCACTGTACGTTTTTGTGATTCCTCGCCCAGACGAGAAAAGAACCAGTTGGAGTCCAGCGCTTGTCTGAACATAAAAAATAGCCCTTCCTTTCAATGGGTCGGACCGGCGGTAAACTACCGGCCGGTCCGACTTATTTATCTGCTTTTTGTCTGCTTCATAAAGCTGGATAGAATCGCAAAGATGATTGTAATCAGCATTGCAATCACAAAAAAGGTAATCATGGGAATGGATGTTCCGGTCTCTCCCAGTCCATTTCCGCTTATTTTAGCGGAGATATTGACCAGTTGCGAACTGATATAGGTGGCCGCCGCCCCCATATAACACACCCCAGGTAAAATCATAAAAAAATGTATTTTGCAGAAGAGTCCCACACAAGCGCACCCCGCACCAATCAATAGAAGAACAGGCGGTATAGCATAGAAATCATTGACCGACATTCCATAAAGCAAAATGATTATCGCAACTATCACAGACAACACAGGAGAAACCAGTCCAATATAGAATCCAAGGGGTTTCTCTTTGAAAATTCCGCTCATATTGTACCTCCAGTTTTTAATTTTCACTTTTATTCTTGCGGAATGCTACAATATATGCGACTAACAGCATCACTGTCAGAATGGCAAGCCCCCCATCTACTGCATACAAAGCAGTTTGCCACCAGGGGGTGATTTCGACATACTCCATATTGTCGGTCAGTCCATTGATAAGACTGGTGTTAGCAAGCATGTAATAGTAGCGATGCTGTGATTCCCGTAGCAGTTGGAATAAATCTCCATCATCATTTGTTTCAATATACGCTTTCAGCTCAGGACCATTATTGATTGACGAGAGACACCATAGATCGGTACCCCCGACAAGACCTTCCACTGCATGCTGGAAGTCAAAAAATGCGGCGTCAGAGATTGTCGCACCGAGGAATCCCCACTCCTCACGCAGCAAGGATTTCAACAAAGCTTCGTTATGGCCTGCATAGGTGCAGCCAATACGGTTGAATGCGGTCATTGTGCTCAATGCACCAGCCTCAGTAAATGCGCCTTCGAAACACCTCAAGTAAATCTCCCGCATTGCCTGCTCCGTCGCAAAGGTAGCAACACCGCACCGGTTTTTCTCCTGATCATTCATGGCGAAATGTTTGATCGCTGCTGCTACGCCCTTTTCCTGCATAGCTTTGACCTCTTCAATTGCCAAAAGGTAAGAGAGTGTACTGTCCTCAGAATAATACTCAAAGATTCTTCCTCCAAAGGGCGAGCGATGAAGATCGCTCGCAGGAGCCCATGCCTGTGTGACCCCACAAAACAGTGCATCTTCCGCAATAAAGTATCCGCGCTGCGCAATCATTTCCTTATTCCATTGGCTGGCTGCAACCGCTTCGCCTACATACGCGGTGCCGCTTCCCTTAATGCCATCGCTATTTGCTACTCCGGTGAACGCGCTCTTATCCGGGAGATAGGGGCCAGAAATACCGCCAGGGCCATCCGCAAAGCGAGTCTCTGGCTTAAATACTGCTTCAACAGCTTTTGTGCCAAAGTATTCGTCTACTGCACCCACCATATCATCCAAGGTTAATTGGTCGATAAATTGCTCCCACTTCGGGTCGTCAAACGGAACATCCCGCATCTCTACCAGGCTTAGTCCGTTGTCCGCGCCCTGCGTATAGTCGCTGACAGAGGTCGCCGTCTCACTGGTTTTGTATAAGTAGCCATCAAGCTCCCGGATCATTTCGTCTGTGGCAGTAAGCCCCTCTACGGGCTGCGGAAAAGTACTTTGCCAATCCTGACGAGTCAGGTAGGTTACAGCATTCTCAATCCAATAGTTTATGTCTGCATCATCAAACAGGTTCGTCACTTCTACTCCGGTCGCATTGGAATAGCGATAGGTTTCCGTATCCAGTTCATCCTGAGTCCACCGATATGTTTTTGCGATATCGCCAGAAACACTATTTCCATCCTGATTCACCATGCCAGTAGCGCCCTTTGCCGCTAAGATGTTATTCAGCGCGTCATGAACATCATCGCCTACAGCGATGTAGTAATCACCGGCATCCATGATATATCCCTTTGCCCCATTCGGGTCATAGCTGGCGAAAAGGTACTTGTCAACATCCACTGTAACCGTCTCAGATTCACCGGGCTGCAAAAGATTGGTTTTATCAAATCCTACCAGCTGAATAGCTGCTTTTTCTACCGAATTCTGGCGGTCGTAGTCTGTATATGGTGTCTGCACATAGACCTCAACAACGGACTTACCAGCCACATTTCCAGTATTGGTGACAGTCACTTTAACAGTCATTGTGTTGTTAGATTCTGAAACGCTGTCCAGCGTCTGTACGAAGTTGGTATAGCTTAACCCGTATCCAAATGGGAATACGACCTCATCGGCATAATCCCATCCATTTTTTGAGGCAAATGTCCCCGCATCTCCGTCTGCGTTACCCTGTCCCAGAACGCAGTCCTCATATCGAGTTTCATAATATTTATAGCCTACGTAAATGCCCTCTTGATATATGAGATAACGCGAGACCGCCGAGCTTATCCATGCATCATAATCAGCGCAGATCTTGTCCATTTCCTCCGCATTTGTAAAGCCAAAGTCTCCGAAGTTCTGCGTGGCAGCAGCAGAATGGGAATCTGCGGCATATGTATCAACCAGTTTTCCGGAAGGATTTGCGTCGCCAGTCAACAAATCCGCCACACCACGGAACCCCACCAGTCCCGGAGTTCCGACCCACAGGCAGGCATCGATATGGTATTTTTCGAGGTATCCAAGTTCCAGCGGATAAGCACTGTTGTTTATCATAATGATTTTGTCGAACTCGCCCGACTCGTAAATCATATTTAAAAGATCAATTTCCTCCTGATGGAGGGCAAGCGGACTAAGTCCCTGTTCGTCTAAAAGGGGGATGTCATTGTTCTCACCAGCGAATCTAGTAATTACTACAATTGCGGCATCATTATACTCTGCAAAGGTACTTTTTAGCTCATCGGTATAAAAAGATGCGGGACACTCAAGGTAATTTGTAAAGCCAACCGGGCTGTTTGGGTCCCTTCTGGTTGCATCAGCGGCCGCATATGCCTCAAACAAAGTATTGTTAATCTCAAACCCACGTTCTTTCAGTGCATCGTAAAAACTTATTTGCCGTGTTGGATCGTTATTACCACCCCCGGAAACATCTTTATATAGTGGGTGGGCAGAAGCCAAGCCAAATAGTGTAATCCTGCGTTCCTCCGGCTTCAGCGGCAACGTGTTGTTTTCGTTACGGAGTAGAACAGCTCCTTCTTCCATCTCACGTTCAACAAATGCATCCTCATCCTTCAGCAGGGCATCTAAGTTTTCCTGGGTTAAATTTGTTGCGTCACCATAGTCGCTTGCAAAATAAATCGCATCAGCTCCTTCATCCAATGAAACCAATTCTACATTTTTGGTGTTCAGCGTAGAATTGATAATTGGTTGGAATGAAAAGGCGGTCTTTGTCATAATTAGTGCAAAAACAAGAACTGTACTCACAAGTGATACAAGTCCTCGAAGTATATTTGTTCTTCTCATTTAACATTTTCCTCCTATTTTGATAGTACAGTATGAGATGTCTAGTGCACATTCCCTTCTGGTTCAAAAAGGTGCTGCTTCTTACTTTCGGTGTGTTTTTGTTGCCTGCTTCGTGCTTTCTATACCCCCCTCTCCAAGTTTTTACGTATACGTAGCAAAGGCCCTTGTTTGTATATATTTTATCGATTTGTCTTTTATTTTTATATGCGATTTTGTTCAAATATCTTTGATTTTGTTCCTATTTGTGATATAATTTTTAGTACTATTTTTAGTAAACTTGACGAGGTGAAGTCTATGACTCCCATATTTGACCTTGATAAATTGCGCAGTCTCCTCCAAGACTTTTATATTCTGGCCAAGATTCGCATCACCATTTTCGATGCTGAGTTCCATGAGTTGGTTGCTTATCCGGAAGAAATTCCCACCTTTTGCCGTCTGGTGCGTTCATCTTCTCAAGGATTTGACGCTTGTGCGCAGTGTGATCAGACAGCCTGCGCCACTGCAACCGCCTGCCGTAAGACATATATTTACACTTGCCACGCTGGCCTTACGGAAGTAGTTGCCCCTCTTTACATTGAGGATGTATTGATTGGTTATATCTTTTTGGGCCATATTTTTTCCTACCCAATGTTAGATACTGGCCTCTCCGTAATTCGAAATCGGTGCCGCCATCTCCCGGTGGATATCGATCGCCTATTTACGGCCTGTAAAGAGCTCCCTCAATGCTCTCCGGAGTATGTGCGGTCAGCCACACAGATCTTTCATGCAGTGGCCTCTTACCTGATATTAGAACGAATAGCAGTACTCCGGGAAGAGTCTTTGTCCAGTCAGCTCAAGAAGTACGTCTCTATTCATTATACGGACGAAGAGAAAGTCAACGTTGCTACACTCTGTCATGAATTGAATATCGGCAAAACACAGCTCTATCGACTCTCCAAAGAAGTTTACAACTGCGGAATTGCCCAGCAAATTCGTAAAATGCGCATTGATTTGGCAAAATCTATGCTTTCCGAAAGTGCTCGTACCCCGATTTCTGAAGTAGCTGCCGCTTGTGGTTATAGTGATTATAACTATTTTATTACTGTTTTTTCCCGAGAGGTGGGCTGCCCCCCCGGTGCATACCGCCGTTCTCTATCCCACCCGCCCTCCAACTAAAATGAATTCTGACATCTGGTACTTCCAGGCAGCCCAATGTTATAAAAAATATTCCTCATATCTGTGCAGAGCGAATAGTTCTCTTGGTGAACATATCCGACTTGCTGATAAAGTTTCCTTTTTCATCGACATTTTCCAGTGAACACAGCAAATAGTAGCTGCTGTCATCCCGGAAAGACAACTCCGCGCTGCGGCTGTTGATTAGGCCGTGCTTGCTGCGGAAGGCATCATACTGGCGGTTAAGCTGGGCTTGCAGATGGTGGATTTCCTCGTCCGACAAGTCCTGCAACTGCGCATCGATCAATGCGCGGGTGGTGTCGCGCAGTTCCACCAGTTTGCGGATGCGCTCGGCGGATGCTGCGTTGGGATTAAAGGCAAGGGTAGCCGTGGTGGCAGTGACCAGATAGAGACGTTTGATTTTTCGCTGGCTGTCATCGTTTCGGTCGGGCGTAAACTGCCAGCATCTCACCATTACTGTCCGAACACTAACTCCAAGGGGTTCATTCTCACGCCATTTTGCATCACCTCAAAATGCAGGTGGTTGCCCGTGCTGTCGCCGGTGTTGCCTACATACCCAATAACCTGCCCTGCCGTTACCGCTTCTCCTGCGGTAACGGCAGTTTGCGTCATATGGGCATACCGCGTGGAAAGTCCAGCGCCGTTATCCAGCAGAACCTGATTGCCGTAGCTGTCGTTCCAGCCGCTGACCAGCACCGTGCCGCTGTGGGCAGCCAAGATGGGTGTTCCCTCCGGTGCGGGAATATCTGTGCCGCGATGCCCGGCATTGCCGAAAGCATCCACTTCTCCGAAGTGGCAGGATATATAAGTGTGTCCCGGCAGCGGCCAGCACAATTCACCGTCCGCAACAGCAATCCCGCCGCACAGGGCAAGCAGGCTGGGACGCATTTCCTCGGATAACAGCTGGTGCAAAATGTCCCGCTGGTCTTGCGTAAAGCGGTACAAATCTGCCAGCGCATCCACCGATTTGCTGCTGACCGTGATGTGCAGAATGTACTCCGTGACCGGCTCCGGGTCAGGTTCGTCCTCGGTCGGTTCCGGTGTGACGGTTACTTCCTCCACCTCGGCGCTTATTTCGTGCATCGTCCAAAAGGTGTCCTGAATCAGCCGCTTCTTGCCCTCGTCTATGACGACCACATCGCCGTCGTTGTTCAGGTTGTTCTGCACAGCAAAGACGGCCAGCACTTCGGGCCAGTAGCTCGCCCAAGTGTGACCGTCCTCGTAGTTGTATTCCATCGTGGTTTCGCTGCATTCCGGGTGCGCCGACACAATGTCGTTGATTGCCGTGCCGAAGTCGGCGTTGGTTTCCGCAACGATTTCGGCAACGCGGATGCTGTTCGGGTCGCCGGATTCATCGGCAAACAAAATGCCCATCGGTGAGCCGATCACCGCCGCAGCCGCGCCTATGACCATCGCCAGCAACAGCACCACGCCGCCCGCGCCAAGCAGCGCCAGCAGCGATTGCGCGGCGCGCCGCACAGTTTGGGAGAGCAGGGCTTTGATTTTGGCTGCGATATAATGAACGCCACGGCTGATTGCTTCAACCGTGGCTTGTTTATTGCTGATTGTGGGCAGCTTGGGTGCGTGGGTAACGATGGGAGAGGTATTGCCCGCCGCTGTGGCAGCCGTCTGCTTTTGCAGATAGCGGCGCACAGCCTCGCGGCTCAGGTGCTGCCGCTTTAAGCGCTGCTGCATTTGGGCTCGGTAGGGCGGCGGTGCTGGTGTGGCCGATGGCGACACAGGGGCTTGCGGCGCTGGTGTTTTGGCTGAGATGGCCTTTTGCCGGAAACGCTGCTTTTTGAACATTTCCCTGCGCTCGGTCTGCGTGGGAACAGTGACTTTTTCTTTTTCAGTCGGCTTTGATGCAGATTGGGTGCTGCACCGCAAGGTGAGATTCTTCCGCTTCTCCTGCATTGCACGAAACTTGCGGTAGCTCATGCGGGCGGTGCTTTTGGCGGTGTTGCCTGTACGGGCAGCCACATCGGAAATGCCCTGCTGCACCTCGGTTTGTGCGTATTCTTCGGGTGATTCCTGCCGCTGCTCGGCGGGGCGTTCGCTCTGCGCCTTGGCCCGCATAAGTGTTTTGCGCACAAGCTGCTTGCGGCGATAATTGGATTTTATTTTGATGCACCTCTTTTCTTTGCAATAACATTCGTGATATAATTCAAACAGAAGCACTTTAAGGAATTAAATCAGTGAAAGTATTCTCTATTAAGCCGAGTGTTGGCAATAGATATTTATCATCCTCCATGTGATATGTACACAACCATAGGAGAAAGGTTATGACCGAACAGCAGTATAAAGAATTATTAATAGAAACAGCCAAAATAAGCGACTATGAGCACAAGGAAGATGTAGTAGGAGCGCTTAAAGTTGCTTTGGTTTCATTCCAAAAGGAATGGGCATATACTCGTCATTTGCCTGATCATCGTCAGGAATACATTATTATTAATGTCATTCCATCTAAATTAACCATATTAAAAGAGCATGAAAAGTTTGTTGATGATTTGTGCCGCCAAGTTTATGAACCAAATGATTATTATGAATATTGGGGATTGTCATTAAGACCCGGCATACTGCATATGTCTCCAGAAGAAACAAGCCAAGAGATACTTTTTGATGACATACAAAGTCGAATAATTGATGAAATTCGAGAAGCAAAGTTTTCAATTTGGATTGCAATGGCATGGTTTACTAACAAAAAGATATTTGACGAATTAGTAAAAAAGAGAAATAAAGGGTTGGATGTGAAAATTATTATCGATAATAATTTCACCAACCATGAGAAAGCGCCGTTTACTTTGGAAGATCACTTTGAAGTTTACCGAGTGGACGTGAAATCGATGAATTACAAAAATATAATGCATCGAAAGTTTTGTGTGATTGATTTAGAGGTTGCAATGCATGGCACATTCAATTGGACAAATGCGGCAAACTATAATAAAGAAAATTGGGATGTAGACCATAACAGGGAAACTGCCAAAAAATTTGCAGAGGAATTTGTGAAAATGAGAAGAGATGCAGAATTGTCGATGAAGAAGGATTCTCTTTGAGTGAAAACGTTAGTTTAATGTTATTTGTATGCACGGCAACAGAAATGGAAATTCCGGTTTGTAGAAATCTAAGGCGGGCGGCAGCCCGCCTTTATTTTATGTAAAATCATGGCGTTACCGCTCTCCGTGGTCGATGGGCTTGACTTTTAGTTTGTTGCCGTCACGCTGGAATTGCTCATACTGTTCGGGGGTGCATTTCATCGGCAGGAAGCTGTGTACCATAGGGAGAAAGGCGATTGGGTGGTGGTAGAGCTTTTCATAATAGGCCATCTGTTCATCGGTCAGACTGATAAGGCCGTCATCACTATCCCCACAAACAATGAAAGCCCCGGCAATGCAACCGTCATACCCGTAAAGACGGTTTGGCGGCAAGCCAAGGTCCTGTGCGCTGTCATTGCAGATAATGCAAGCGCTATCTCGCCACGGGTGGCGCGTGTCGAGAGTTTCACCTACAAGTTCCTGCCGTGCTTCGTATGTGTTGGGAATTGTGCGTTCTTCCGGGTATTTACCGGGTTGAACATACAGCACGCGGATTTCATTCTCGCTCATATTTTCACTCCATTTCACCGGGTTTGGTGGTAAGCAGCTTGTATGTCTTAGTGTCCTTGGGTTGGGGGTTATTGAATGGGATAAGGCTGTTGCCCATCTTGATAATGCCCTCACCGGGCTGAGCCAGAAGCAAGTATTTTCGCTGCGGCTCGGACAGGCCGTACAACTCCACCACGCTGTCAATGTCCTTGGTTTGGCGCAGCATGACCACAAATTCGGAGTTTGCCAGCATGGCATAGGCGGTGTCATTGGTAAGGCAGTCCTGCACATTTTGCGTGATGCCGGTGGCGTAGGCGTTGTACTTTCTGAATCGCTTCCAACTTGTGTACAGGAAATTGGCGCTCAAAGAATCGCGCAGCAGCAGATAGATTTCATCAAAGTATACCCATGTGGCGGCCTTGGGGTCGTTGCGTTCGTTGCTCATAACGGCGGTGTTGATGTACTCCAACATGGACAGCATAGCAACTGGCTTTAGCTGTTCCCCCAAGCTCTGGATGTTGAAGCAGATAAGGCGGTTGCTCATGTCCACGTTGGTGGGCTGGGCGAACGCTTGCATACTGCCTGTGGCGAAAATTCGCAATGCAAGCGCGATTTCCTTTGACCGTTTATCGCGCTGATTGTTCAGTGCCATCCACAAGTCCTTGATAGTCGGGCATGGCGCGGTATAGTGGGATGCCATATCCCACAAGTGCCTTTGCCGCCACAAAGCGGAGAAAGTAGTGGATAGCAGCTTCGGGGCGTTTTAACTCGTGAAAATTCATTGTGTTTTTGCATAGCGATATAGCAAAGAACAGCACGACCAGTGCATAGCCAATGCCAACCATACCATTGTGCAAGGTCTGCATCACGCCCCACACAGCGCCGCCCTTAAAAGTTTGGGGGCCGGTTGTTACCAGCCCCCATAACTCGCTCAGCTTTCCATTCCATGTAGAAAAGGCGTTGTTCAGATTTTCGACGATCCAGTTTTGATTCAAGTTTTCACCTTCTTTCTTGCAAAAGAAATGACCGTCTTGCCCAAAAGCAAAACGGTCATACATTTGATATTATTCTAAATACTGCGGTAGATTCCATGAGCCGCGCAGCACACGATGGATTTCTACAATCTGCTGTTCTTCTTGAACACGATAGAACACAAGGTATTGGTCGGCAACCAGTTTTCGATAGCTGGGGTCATGTTCATATTTCTCGCACATATTGGGCGTTGTGGATAGTCTTTCAATCTTTTCCCGGATTTCCCGTAGCACGCGCGGGGCGGTCTTTGGATAAAAGCCGGAAAGATATTGCGCAATGTCCGTCAAGTCCTGCACGGCAAGGGGCAGATATTTGATTTTATAATCCATATTCCTTATTCAGCATCCCCCATACACTATCGTGATCTTCCCATTGCGTGTTAGGGTCGGCAGCCTGTTGTTTGGCTTTTGCCAATTCCTCGGCCACATACCGTTGATGCAGAAACTCCTCATACTTGGCGTAGTCCTCAATATTGATGAGAACGGACTCTCCGCGCCCTTGGTTCGTAATAATGACATGATTATGATTTTTTGTCATATCTGCGATTTCGGCATAGTGGTTTCGTAAATCACGCGATGGACGAACGAATGTTTGCATCATAATGGACACCTCCTATTTACGTTTATTGTATCACAGTATGACTACACATTCAAGTGGTGTTTTTACAGAATCATATCCAAAATATCCTTTGCAAAGTAGATAACAACGCCGCCAAAGAACGTCATAAAGCCTTGCGCCCGCTGGCTGGCATCGTGGCCTTTGAGAGCAAGGCCGATTTGCACGATGCCGAACCCCAGCAGGATCGCGCCGATGGCTTTGATGGCGCTGAACACAAAGTCGCTCAGATTGTTGATGGTCGTCAGCGGGTCATCTGCAAAGGCAGGCATAGCGACACCACGCCTTTCAAGGCAAAATGCTGTGCCTGCACGGGGATCAGCACCCGGTCAGCAGCTACAAGCGAAGCCACCGTAAGGATGCCCAGCGAGGGCATACAGTCGATCAGGCAGTAATCGTATTTGTCCTTGAACGGCTCCAAAGCCTGCGCCATAATGCGCTCGTGTGCCATTACATTGACCAGCCGAACTTCCATATCTGACAGCCCAATGTCCGATGGGATAAAATCCACCTGTTCTTCATGGTGCATCACTACCTCCGGTGCCGATTCGTCTGAAATAACAGATTCCATCAGGTCGCTGAGAGTGGCACTGTTGGCAGCGCCGGTGTAGCCAAGGTAACTGCTCAAGTCCCCCTGCGGGTCGGCATCTACCAACAGCACCTTGTAGCCCATAGCGGCCAGCGAGGTGCCAAGATTCACGGCAGTGGTCGTTTTGCCCACACCGCCTTTTTGATTTGCAACGGCTATTGTTTTCATGTTCAACCTCATCTTTCCATGGAAATCAGCTTCTTGGCGGCCAGCAGATATTCGTTATAGTCCTTGCCCACAGCAGGGGGCATATCTACCACCACGAGATTTTTTTCTGTGAGTTTTTTCGCGACGGTTCCCGCGAAGTTCCGCCCCGGCTCATCGCGGTCAAAGCAAAGTACTGCCGTTTTTACGGCAGGATGATGTGCAAGGAAATAGTCAATCGGCTGGTGATTCAAGCCACCCAGCGCCAGATAATGCACACCGCGCCAGGGCATATCGTGCTTATACTGGCGCAGAGTCGCACCGGACATGCCATCAATAGGCGCTTCATAAATCTCCACGGTATCGCACTCCGGGTCTTCGGCGGAAATCAAAAAGCCGTATTGCTTTTGACTGCCGGAAACATCGCCACGGAAAGTGCCCTGACAGCCTCTTTGAAACGCGCAGCGCGCCACGCCGTGTTCATCCTTGCCTACGAAAACGCAGTTGCGATAGTTGCCGCGCGTGGTCTGGTACAGGATGCCGCTATTGATGCAGTAGCGCACTACCTTGGGGCTGATGCCACGGTGCATCAGGTAAGCGGCAACGGCTTCGCAGTTTTTGTCCGCTTTGGGCAATTCAAACTCACGCGATTCCTGTTGCTTTGCGGGCGTAGGCATTTTAGCCATCTGAGAAGAAACAGGGACAGGCGTTAGTTCATTCAAAAAGCGGACAGCAGATACAAAATCGACACGCTCCACATTCGTCATGTAATCCAGCGCACTTCTGCCGCCGATGTTCTGGGAAAACCAATGAAACAGGTCTTTGCTCGGCGTAATCACAAGGCTGCTGTGTGTTTTCGTGCAATACTCATCGTCTGTTTTTCGCACAAGCTCACCAGGGTGGCAGGTGGCCAGATACTGCATGATCGTTACGCTGCGGGCTGCTTCAATGTTCTTCTGATATTTACCCATAGGGCTACCTCCAAGTCTGTAAATAAAAAAGCACCTTGCCCGGTACAGGTAAGGTGCTAAGGATACAATGTTATCTTTTTCAGCTGGCTATTACTCACTTCAGCTGGCTGAGAGGGGGTTGTTAGGGGGAGAGTCGATGGTCAATACCTTTTCAAAATAAAAGAGTACACTTTCCCCTTGGCGTATTTTAAATTTGGCGGAAAAAACTTGCACAATTGGCAGTTTGGCAATCCAACGATAATGGGGTTACACAAAGCATTTGATGGTTAGACAATGTCCACTATTGTCCGTTGGAGTGTGTTTTTTACTCTTTTATTCTTATCGGCGCACACACGATTCTGCCACATTTTGAGGCGTGTCCACTCGCACATTTGGACTTTATGTCAAATATGTCTGCCGATCTTTTTCTCACAGCACGGTCTGAAGCTTCGCTTTTTGCTTGACCATTCGCAATTTTTACTGTACAATTTAGGAAAGAAAAAGGGCTAAAAAAGGCTAAGCTACATTTACATGCTTTTCGCTGGTATCGACTCAAAATCCGTTGGTGGTGACACCGTATGGGTTCGACCCCCATCACCGGCATAAAAAAGCACCCTCGACTTAGGCCGAGGGTGCTTTTTTATTTCCGGTGCTGAGGGGGCGAACAGCACGGCCGCCCGCAGGCGGCAAGCTCGCTGTGGAGCGCATTGAGACTGCCCTGGCCGACGGTATAAACTTCACTCAGGAGACCACGCTCTCCGGCGGCTACCCCAAACGGCTTTGCCCATCGCTTGCCGACGTAGCCAAGGTCCTACCTTACTGCGATGAAGCGCATTTTTTGATAACAACAACGGCTTTGTGCTGGTGGCCGAGTACTGCAATGGCCAACTGCTGCCCGTAGACAGCTGCCGCCTGCAATGGGTGCAGGAGCTGCCGGAAGCCGTACACTTATAACCACAAACGAGGGACTATGGATACCAACACATTCAACACCACCGCCTTACAGGATGAGCTGACCGGGGCGCTGGTGGGGCTGGCGCGGGCGGCGGATACTGCCCCTGCGGTAAGCGATGCGACCTGGCGGGTGATGATCGAAGCCCTGGCGGCGAACAGCCCGGCTGCCGCCTGCAACGAGGCCGAAATCCTCTCGCTCATCGACCGGGTGCATGCGGAAAAGTTCAAGGTTGTGCCCGATTGCGCCATCTGCACCTCTCCCTGCGGGCGGACGGCCGATTTCAACATGGCCAACATCTGGAACGCACCGGAGGACATCCGCAGCTTAAAGGTGCTCATCCTCCTGGGCGTCCACGGGCTGGCGGGCTATGCGCACCGCGCCCTGGCGCTGGGCGTGCCGGACGACGAGGTGAACCGCTTTTTTGCCGAGGCACTGGCCACCATCGGTGAGGAACTTGGCCCGGAGTACCTGCAGCCCACCCTGCTAAAAACCGGCGAGATGGTCTGCAAGTGCAAAGCGCTGCTGGACAAGGCCAGCGCTGAAACCAGCAGCACCCCCTCCCCCGCCGCGCCAACACAACCTACGCAGTAACTGTCCACAGAATCAACAAGCCGCACCCCGTCTATGCCGAGGTGCCGCCCCGGGTGGAGTATACCCTGCCCGACCTGGGCTACAGCTTAAAGCCCGTATTGGACACTATATGGGCCTGGGGCGAGGGGCACCAGGCGAAGATGCGGGGATAAATAGGACAAAAACCGGGAGCACCCGTTGAAAGGCGCTCCCGGTTTGTTTTGTTTAATTCTGTACCATTTCGGGCTGCTTGCCGGCCAGGTCGTTGATGACCTCGCCTGCGATGATAAGCCCGGCCACGGCGGGGACGTAGGCGGTGCTGCCCGGCACCTGGCGGCGCTGGGTGCACTTGCGGGCGGTGCCCGGCGGGCAGATGCAGTGCTGGCTGCAGCTGATGGCCATATCGTCCACGGGGGTGATGGCCTTCTCCTTGGAGTAGACCACTTTCAGGTGCTTGATGCCCCGCTTGCGCAGCTCGGTACGCATGACGCGGGCCAGCGGGCAGACGGACGTCTCGTAAATATCAGCCACTTCCAACGCGGCGGGGTTGATCTTGTTGCCCGCACCCATGCAGCTGATGATGGGCGTACCGGCGGCATCGGCCTGCATGATCATGGCCAGCTTGCCGGTGACGGTATCGATGGCGTCGACCACGTAGTCGTACTGGGTAAAGTCGAACTGATCCTTGGTATCCGGCGTGTAGAAGGTCTGGTAGATGTTGACCACGGCGTCGGGGTTGATCTCCAAAATGCGGTCGCGGGCGACCTCGACCTTGTACTTACCCACGGTCTTGCGGGTGGCTAAAATCTGGCGGTTGATGTTGGTCAGGCAGACCTTATCGTCATCGATGAGGTCCAGCGTGCCGATGCCGCTGCGGGCCAGCGCCTCGACGGTATAGCCGCCCACGCCGCCGATGCCGAAGACCGCCACGCGGGACTTGTACAGTTTTTCCATGGCCTCGTGGCCAAACAACAGTTCGGTTCTAGAAAATTGATTGAGCATTCCGTTCCCCTCACGCCAAAGGCATTAAGCTACTGATTTACTATGTTTTACAGCATTTGATTATAGAACAGATGCCCGGTTTTGTCAACAGGACGAGGAAATCAGGGTAGGATCGGTGCCCCCTTGAGGGGAGCCTTTATTGTTTAAAACCCCGTCATATCTCCCAAATCAATTTCCGTCTTGTTCCCCCAATCTCTGCGCAGGGCGATGGTCGCCGTACAATTTGTATTATCATATAAAATTGACCATTGCGTATTACTGGTCACATCTTTGGGGTTCGGCTCCTGGCTGGCAGCCTGGAGTGCCTGCCAGGCAATGTCGGGAGTGATGGCTCCGGCGTTCGAGTCCAGCACTTCCTCAATAGCGTCGTATCGCTCGCGGCCATGGCCGTAGATACCGTTTTTCTGGTTGGGTAGGACGTTCTCCTTGTACTTCACAAAGAAGTTCGTCACCTGCTGGCTGGGGGTCACGACCATCGGGCGGGCCGGGTCGTCACAATCGTACTCGATCACGCGGCCGTCACCGGCGGCATCGGTGATGTAAAAGTGGTAGTCACGGCCGCTGGTGGCAAACATATCGTACTGCTGCAGCAGCTCCACGGCCTCGGCGGTGGTGGCGGCGCGGTCCAGCACCAGGCGGATGGCCATAGTGGTAGCCAGCACCGGCTTGCCGGTATCCTGTTTGGTTGGTTCGCTGTCCAGCGTCAGCACAGCAATAGAAACGCCCTTCTCGTTGATGCCGTCCAGGCAGGCAAAGGGTGCCAGCAGGCTGGCAATTTTGGCCTTGGTGCTGGCATCAGCTTGGTTGGCACCCAGGTTATCCAGCGCGGCAAAGGCGATGGACTTGTAGCCGTCCTTGGGCGCGGTACACACCAGCATGGCCGAGGTATCCCGCTTGAAGTCGTAGTTGCGGCCCATCAGGTGGTCGCCGCCGGTCTCCTGGATGTGGAAGGCGCTGCAGCCGAAGGTAGGTGCTTTGATGGAGACGGGCAGCAGCGGCAGCGCCTGCTTGACGGCTGCATCAATAAAGCTTTGGTTATCCGCCGTGGTGTTGGCGATCATCTTGTCCAGGTCGTAGTCATAGCGGACCTGCATGCGGTAGAGGTTGTAATCATCGTAGTCGGTCAGTTTTTCGATAGAATTTGCGGTCTGGATGCGGCTAGCGTACAGCGCGCCGAAGCCCACAGCGGCCACGGCCACAACAGCCAGCACCCCCACAGCAATACGGGCGGCAAGTTTCATAGCGGGTTCCTCCTTTTAGTGATTTGGCCCTCTATGCGAGGGGGCTCCCGCGAAGCGGGCGGGAGAGAGACTTTGGCATGGTCTCTCCTTCCGTCACGGCTTCGCCGTGCCACCTCCCTCACAGAGGGAAGCTTTTCTTTGTGCAAATTGTATCACATAACTTTGCATCTGCACAAGACCAGCTATGTAACTTTGGCGCGATACACAAAAACGGGCATAAAAAATGGGAGAAACCCACAAACGGGGTTTCTCCCATACACGATTGCAAAAGAGATCAGGCGTTGGCCTGAGAAGCAGCAACAGCGCAGGCGACAGTCATACCGACCATCGGGTTGTTGCCGGCGCCGATCAGACCCATCATCTCGACGTGAGCCGGGACGGAGGAAGAACCAGCGAACTGAGCATCGCCGTGCATACGGCCCATGGAGTCGGTCAGGCCGTAGGAAGCGGGGCCTGCTGCCACGTTGTCCGGGTGCAGGGTACGGCCCGTGCCGCCGCCGGAAGCAACGGAGAAGTACTTCTTGCCGTTCTCGATAGCCCACTTCTTGTAGGTACCGGCAACCAGGTGCTGGAAACGGGTGGGGTTGGTGGAGTTACCGGTGATGGAAACCTCAACACCCTCAGCCTTCATGATAGCAACGCCTTCCAGAACGTCGTTGGCGCCGTAGCACTTAACAGCAGCGCGCTCGCCATCAGAGTAAGGGATGGTCTCGACGACCTTCAGCTCGCCGGTGGCGAAGTCGTAGTCGGTCTTGACATAGGTAAAGCCGTTGATACGGCTGATGATCTGAGCAGCGTCCTTGCCCAGGCCGTTCAGGATAACACGCAGGGGCTCCTTACGGACCTTGTTGGCGGTACGGGCGATGCCGATAGCACCCTCAGCAGCAGCGAAGGACTCATGGCCAGCCAGGAAGGCGAAGCAATGGGTGTCCTCGTGCAGCAGCATGGCGCCCAGGTTGCCATGGCCCAGGCCGACCTTACGCTGCTCTGCAACAGAGCCGGGGATGGTGAAAGCTTCCAGGCCTTCGCCGATGGCAGCAGCGCAGTCAGCAGCGCTCTTCAGGCCGCGCTTGACAGCGATGGCAGTGCCCAGGGTGTAAGCCCAGACGGCGTTATCGAAGCAGATGGGCTGGATACCGCGGATGATCTTGTCGCAGTCGATGCCCTTGGCCAGCAGCATCTCGTTGCAGGCGTCGAGGCTCTCCAGGCCGTTGGCCTTCAGGCAGGCCTCGATCTTGGGCATACGGCGATTCTGGGATTCAAAAGTTGCCATAATCTATGTTCCTCCCTCTCTTATTCTTCACGCGGGTCGATGTACTTGACAGCGCCCTGCTCGGCAGAGAAGCGGCCGTAGGTACCGATGTTCTTCTCATAGGCTTCCTTCGGGTCCTTGCCGTGGCGGATGTCTTCCATCATCTTGCCCAGGCGGACGAACTGGTAGCCGATGACCTGGTTGTCCTTATCCAGAGCGGTCTTGAGGATGTAGCCCTCGGTCAGCTCCAGGTAACGGACGCCCTTGGCCTTGGTGGAGAAGATGGTGCCGGTCATAGAGCGCAGGCCCTTGCCCAGGTCATCCAGGCCAGCGCCGACGGGCAGGCCGTTCTCAGAGAAAGCGGTCTGGCTGCGGCCGTAGACGATCTGCAGGAACAGCTCACGCATAGCAACGTTGATAGCGTCGCAGACGAGGTCGGTGTTCAGAGCCTCCAGGATGGTCTTGCCGGGCAGGATCTCGCCAGCCATAGCGGCGGAGTGGGTCATGCCGGAGCAGCCGATGGTCTCGACCAGGGCTTCCTCGATGATGCCGTTCTTGATGTTCAAGCTCAGCTTGCAGGTGCCCTGCTGGGGTGCGCACCAACCTACACCGTGGGTGTAG
>ERZ1034842.70-NODE-70-length-55831-cov-18.410983_pt1 | contig 55831 bp, 58 predicted proteins | sample MGYA00520634_ERZ1034842 | MGnify/ENA primary metagenome ERZ1034842 (study PRJEB33766, sample SAMN09781734) | gut metagenome | biome: gut microbiome | host: Homo sapiens | place: Madagascar | study: EMG produced TPA metagenomics assembly of the PRJNA485056 data set... | reverse complement strand
TATTTGATGGGCTCCGGCAATGGCTGTTCCCGCCATTTTTTGAACTCGGCATCCAACATTTCTGTCGCACGGCTGACCTGCATGGCAGAGACCTCAAGACCGCACATCTTTTCCAAGATTGCCGTAACCTCGCGGGTCGCAACACCGTGAATGTACATTTCCGCCATAGCGACATTGATCGCACGCTCGCTGCGCATCCCTTTTTCAAGGCAGGACGGATAAAAACCGCCATTTCGCGTTTGCGGAATGGACAGTTGAAGCTCGCCTTGAAGCGTATTAATGGTACGCGGTTTGAACCCGTTGGCGTGGTCAATTCGCAAGTCCGTACGCTGATACGGACTTGCGTGGAGATAGTTCTCACGTTCCATTTTCATTGCTTCGTTGAAAAGCATCTGCATGATTTCACGCAGACCGTCAAAACCTTTTTCAGAAACGATTTGCAAAATCGACTGAGGCATGCTAAATTCTTCCATTGTGATAAGTCCTCTCGTTTTGTTTTCAGGGAAGGTTAATAAAGCAGTTCGGAGAACTTATCACATTTTTTACCAATTTAAGAGCCTCCTCGCTCAGGAACCCTTTGCGATTTTACAGAAAATTCGTTACACAGACCATTTGTTCACCAGAATGTTATGAGCAAGTTGATTGGAGTTCGCTGGAAGAGAGGGAAATCTATTACTTGATCTCAAATCGTTCAAAAGTACCTTTGGAAAAAGGACCCGTTAACTCTTGCTTTTGTAAAGGCTCGTTCAGGAATAGAAGCTGAGTCTCCATTTGATATTTACTTTGACAAGGTATGGAAAGAATATCATGCTGAGAAGAATATCAATCTCGCGGAATACAAGAATAAAGAATTCAAACGGATCTTTGAGAATTATCATGATCGGCGTTTACTTGACGAGGATATCTTTCTTATATTGGGAGTCTGTCATGGAACATTTACAGACCTGAAGGAAAAGGTCGGATTATCAAAGACTCGAAAATAGCATTATTCTCTGATGGCTTGTCTGGACAAGCTATCAGAGAGGGCTTTGCTTGTTTATTCTTCCAATATAGCTTTGACTTTTGCAAGGACGACATCGCTTGATTCCGTGGAAGTACGGATCAGTTCCAATGCTTCATTGATCCGCTGTTGAGGTGACTTGCCGTTAAGTTCGCCTGTAATAGCGGCAATCGCTTGCCGCTGGGCTTCATCACCGACATGAGTATAATACTTGTTGATTATCTCGGTGTCAGCTCCGAGGATGGAGAGTTCCGTTGCTTGCGGAACTCCAGCTTCGGCACAGTAGGAGGCGAATGAATGCCGCAGAGAATGAAAGCCGTAGACCGTCACCTTCTTATCACGACCTGGAACTTCAACAGACGGTTCCAACCCGATCCAACGGATCACTCGGAGCATATCAATATTAACGAGGTTATTGCCAACGTTCTTACCCAGAGCGTTGGTTTTGTTATATCGGGTGGCAATGTTCGGGCAAACGTAGTCGGCTTCGCCTGTCTTCCACGTCAATGCTCCTTGAAGAACCTCAAGCAGCTTCGGTGCAATCGGTATGGTAACTTCTTTACCTGTCTTGAACTGTTTCACCCAGATTCGTTTCAGGTTGAAGTTGATTTTATTCCAGCGCAACAGTACGCAATCCTTCATCCTCTGTCCGGTAAACATACCAAGATAATAGATCACTCGGACTTCCGGTTTGTTCATGACCTTGTGCTTGTCGTCATCAAGAACGACTTGTAGCTGCTGCTCCTGTTCTCGCGTAAAGGAAAGGCGGTGAACGTCATGTTCGCGCTCTTCACGTTCTTTGCGTAACAGTGTCGGGGACTGGAATGGATTTTCTCCGCTCCAATACTCCCGTAGAACCCGGAACACACGCCGAATACGCTTGATCTTCCTGTTGAGAGTGGAAACGGCGATGTTCATTGTCCGCATTTGCTGTGCGTATTCATCGGCAATCCGGCTGGTAATATCCCGTAGTGTTTTCCCTGGATCGTTGATCCAGTTCACGAACTCTTCGAAGGTGGAGCGATAGGCAAGAGCTTCACTCACTGTATCAGGAATGGCACGCTCAGGACTTTTCTCATAGACGGCCCATGCTTCGGAAAGCAGCAGATTCTTTTCGGGAGTAATAAGACCACGGGCATATTTGACGTGAGCAGCAATGATTTCAGTGGAAGTTGCTTTCAAAAGCGGAATCTGCTTGTTCGCTTCTTTCAAGGCTTCTTTCTGGTTACGGGTTTTGAGGCTGATTGCCTTGCGTGCGCCATTGACCTGATAGCGGAAATAATAGACTCCGCCTTCCTCTTTCTGGTAGACGGTTCCGAGGTCGAGTTTAATTTTTGGGATGGCCATGTTCTGTCCTTTCATTTGAAAGTACCGGATTTAGCCAATATAGATGTGTTTTGACAAAAAGAAAGCCCCAAACGGTACTGAACGGCACTTTCGGGACATTTTTGAGCTTAAAATGGCGGAGAGAGGGGGATTCGAACCCCCGGTACGATGTTACTCGTACGACGGTTTAGCAAACCGTTCCTTTCGGCCACTCAGGCATCTCTCCGCATGGAATGATAAATGTAATATAACTCCTCCAAGCATAAATGCAAGTTCAGAAATGAAAAATATTTCAAATTTTCAGGGACTCAGGAATAAAAATAATTTTCCCGCCTTGAAAATTCCGTTTTCAGGGCTATACTCTCTTCAACCGGATAAGGGAAGGGGAATATTTATGGATACCGAAGATCTGAAACATAAAGCGCTGATGTGCGCTCTGCCCGCTATGATGCTGCTCAATTCCTGCGGAACCGTCGAATCCGGCTCCTATCAGGATCCGAAAGTCAATTCGCAGGTGGTCTACTCCGAAGTTATGAAAAAATCCATGGAGTATGAAGGTCCCGCACGGAACCCGGTTGTCGTCATTCACGGACTGCTCGGATCCAAACTCGTCGACGGGGAGGGCGTCAATATCTGGGGAAGTTTCTCGCTCGGGGAGATGCTCTCAGGGAACAAGCTTTCGCGGCTGGCTCATCCGATGGAGCACGGCGTCCCGCTCTCTTCTCTCCGCTCGGCGGTTCATCCGCGCGGGCTGCTCGACCGTTCCCAGATACGCGTTCTCGGTCTCTCCTTCGATTACGAGGGATACAACACGCTCGTCGATACGCTCGCAGCGAGCGGGTTCGTCCCCGATGACCGTCCGCTTCCGAACAATAAAAAATTTTATTCGCAGTTCATCTTCTATTATGACTGGCGCCGCGATATTTCGGAAAACGCCGCGCGGCTCAAAGAGTTCATTCTTGAGAAGAAACACTATCTTCAGGCTGTCTACGACGAACTCTACGGGTTGCGGAACTATGACGTCCATTTTGATCTCATCGGGCACAGCATGGGCGGGCTTGTCGCGCGGTATTTCATGCGTTACGGCGGCACGCGGCTAGCCGATGACGGTTCGCTGCCGCCACTGAACTGGGAGGGCGCGAAGTTTGTCGACAGGGTCGTCATCATCGCCACACCGAATGCAGGCTATCCCGATACTTTTCTGGAACTTGTCGAGGGGCTCCGCCTGACCGCGGCCGCGCCGGTTTATCCGAAAGCCGTCATCGGAACTTTCACCTCCTATTATGAAATGCTTCCGGATCCGGAAAACCGCTGCATCGTCTATGCCGGGTCGGGCGATCCGGTCGACTATCTGAATCCCGAACTTTGGCTTCGCTACAAGTGGGGGCTCGCCGATCCCGCCGAGGATGAATGGCTCAAGGTGCTCCTGCCCGGTGTCGCGACGAAGGAGGAACGTTACCGGGTCGCGCTGGATCATTTGAAGAAGAATCTTGCAAAGGCGCGTCAGTTCAAAGCCGCCATGCGGGTTCCAGCGACGCGTCCGAAAGGCGTTTCCGCATACCTGTTCGTCGGTGATTCGCATCTGACGAACTCCGAACTGGAAGTCAATCCGGAGACAGGCCGGGTCACGGTTGCGAAACGGAGCGCGGGCGACGGCAAGATTCCCGCAATGAGCGTGCGTCTTGATTCCCGGTCGGCGGAAAACTGGCTCCCGTACCCTGTCTCTCCGGTAGACTGGACTGCGGTTTACCACTTTCCCGGCGGGCATATGGGCATCATGAACAGCGCCGTATTCAAAAGCAACCTTTCGTATATTCTCCTTTCATCGCCGACTGCGCATCAGAAGGCGGACAGAAAGGTTTTCGAGGAGCTGATCCGGAAAGGTGAAAATGGCAGGAACCGTTGAGCCGCGTCCGGAATACACGCATCTCCGGATCGGGGATGATATCGTCGCCTGCCGCGATTCGGGCGGAACGGGCCCCGTTGTGCTGTTTCTGCATGGCTTCGCTTCGTTTTCGTGGACATGGGAAGCGGTTGTGCATCAGCTTCCGCCGAATCTCCGCTGCATCCGTCCGGATTTTGCTGGGTTCGGTTTTTCTCTCGCGGATCCGGAAAAACCTCTCTCTGTCTATGAGCAGGCGGAACTGATCAAACGTCTCATCTTTCATCTTGATCTGCACCGCATAACGCTGGTCGGGCACGGCTACGGGGGAGTCGTTGCGATGCTTCTCGCGCCGGACCCGCGGATTCTGTCGCGTCTGGACCGCATCTGTCTGATTGCGACGCGTCCTCCGGATGAGGTTGTTCCCGATTACATTATGAAACTCGCTTCGCTCTCTCTGACGGGAGGCGGTCGCGTCCTCGAATTTGCGCGTTCGCGTTTTCTGGCGCGCGTTCTGCTGCGTTATGTGTACGGACGCGATTCGGTGATTCCGGAGCATACGCTGGATGTCTACTCGGCCATGCTGCGTCACCCGGGGCGTCTGGATTCGATTATCCGCGCGGCGGGGGAGTACATCCGCAATCCGGAGAATGAAAATCTGGCGGAGTCGCTTTCCGGCATAGAGCTTCCGACATTGATCCTGATCGGGGAGAAGGATACAATGCTGCCGCAGGAGTCGCAGGACGCGTTCGGGCGGCTCCTGCGCAATTCGCGGACGCTGCGTCTTCCCGGCTGCGGCCATATTCCGCAGGAAGAGGCGCCGGAGATGGTCGCGAAACTCCTGACGATGTTCATTGGGCGCCGGATGCCCGATGCTGCAGTTGCGCTTCCGCCGAAAGCCGTGCCGCCGGCGCCGAAACGCGGGTCGCTTCTCTTCAGCCGGCTGTTCGACCGCTGGTGTCCCGGGATGCTTTCGGTGATCGCCTGCCTGCGTCTGCTTCAGTTCTTCCGTCTCCTCGGACTCCGCGCGGAGGCGCACGGCTGGCGCAAGCTGACGACGGTTTTCCTGCGCGGCGAGTATTCGAAATTCATGCTTGCGAGCTTCCGTCTGAACTACTGCTCCGGAGCTGTTCCGGCGTCGGTTGAAGCCGCGCGCAAAATGCTTCTTCAAAAACTTTACGGCTTTCTGCTGATTCATCAGGAGTTGCATTGGACGGTTGAGCCCGGGGTGTTTTCGTTTGGACGCCGCCGCATTTCAACGTGCGACATTGTGGAAGCGCGGGTCGATTGCAACGGTTTCCTGATTTCGCTTTTCCCGCTGTTCGATCGGCGGAATCCGCATTTCAATCTTTCGGAGGAGCAGAAGGAAGAGGCGCTGGACGCTGTGGTCCGCATCTGCAACCAGTTCCGCGAAGCGAACACGAAGGCGCGTCCGGGGCTGATAAAAACCGCATTGAAAGCGTGGGCCCGGAGCCGATACGACCGTCTGCATATTCTGACCCGGCGGAATGTGCAGCGTTTTGTGGAACGCGTCATGAGCGCGGCGTTTATTTTCATCGAAGTCCTTCCCGCTTCGGGGGAGGGAACACTGCGCCGGCGCTTCCGGACGCCGGATCTGCGGAACCTGCGCCATCCCGGATGGGGAATGCTCTGCATCGCCGCGCGCTTTACAGCGGATCTGCGCGAATCCGACCTGTGGTTTCAGTTCAACCACATCACCGCGGACGGCGCCCCGATGCAGGAGGTTCTTGATGATCTGAAGCGTCAGTGGGGGGCTGCCGGTCCCGTCGTTTATCCTGCGCTCAACGGGCTGGTGTCGGCTCCGGAAACTCAGAATTGCGGCGACGGCATTTACCGCGCGCGCGTCTATATAGATATGACTCCGCTTCTGCGTCTGCGGAAATTTTTGAATGAGCGTTACACGACGCAGATGAACGGCGCTGCCTCGCTTGCCGGTCTGCTGATGTGGGGGCTTGCGGATCACCCCGTTTTCCGGGATCGGAAGATGCTGCTGCCGATTGACGCCGGAATTTCGCAGTCAGGGGAACGCGAACTGGGGCTTTTGATTATCCGTCCGGGCTTCTATCGTTCGGAGAGTGCGCCGCTGCGCGGTTTTTTGCGTTTCCAGAAGGAGATGAACCGGAGGATGGCGGATGCGCGTCACGGCTACGGGGAGAGTCATGAATTCCTTTCGCTCTGCACGATGCTGCATCCATTCTTCTATCATGTCGCGAACATTCTTGCGCCGTTTTCGCTGAATGAAATCGTGGGAACGATGGGGATTTCGATTATCCGGGATGCGGAGATGTTCATCAGCCCCATGACGGATTTTCAGAAGGACGGCTTTGTGACGCTCGGTTCGGTCCGCATTCCGACGGAGAACGGCGGTCATGCGGGAGCGCTCTGCATCTGCGGTTCGCGCCCGCAAATCCGGAATTACCTTGCCGCGGTTCGCCGCCTTGTCCGTCATTATCCGGAGACATTAGGGCTTTCTGGCGAAAAATTTTCTGAATAATTGCAGTTTCCGGCGGAGTTTTATTTGCAAAAAATGCGGTGCTGTGGTATTATAGAAGCCTGAAAGTCATGGAGAGTCACCGGGTCAGATGACGAAAAACAAAAAAAATTTTAAAAAAAATTGGAATTTTCTCAGAAGTGGAGTTATATTAATAGCTCTGTATGGGAGTATCCTGCCCGGATTGCGGGCTGAGGAGCACGTCCAGACGAAAGAACTTGCGGAGATTCAGGCTGAAAATGAACGTCTGAAGAGAGAAAATTCGGAGCTTCGGACAACACTGGAGCGTCTGAAAACCGAATTCCGGGAGGAAAGCGGAGTCCTTCGCAGGGAGCTGATTGAAACACTTGACAAGTATTCGACGCAGGCCGGTCGATTGAAGCGCGTGGAAAAAAGCGCAGCCGGGACCATCGAAACCCTTGAGCCGGTGTATATGGGCACCAGGGAGATGGACCTGGAAGCTGATTTAAAGACCTGCGCGGAATCGATTGGGCGGCTCTCCGTGGCAGTTTTGAAATATTGCGATGAAGCCGCCGCGATGATTCCTTCCGCTGTACCGAATACTTTGGAAGCCGCAAGGCTGCGCCTGAAAATCGAGACATTGAAAGAGCATGCGATGAAGGCCGCTTTGCTTGCGGCACCCGCGAAGCCTCCGGAAAAACTGGAGGTTTGCCGGATTTATGAACTGAACGGGAAGCCCGAACTTGTGATTCTGTCGGCGGGTTATCGGGACGGGATCCGGGCGGGGCAGATCCTGAGAACGGACAAAGCCGTGCTGAAAGTGGTCGCTCTGAGAAATTTCACGAGCGCCGCGGTGGTTACGGAAGGGCGGTTTCAGGAGCTGGCGCCGGGAATGGAAGTACGGGCGTCGGGAAAGTGAACTCAGGAAAAGCTCATGGGAGCTTTTCAAAACATAAACAACCAAAAGAAATGAGAGAAGTAGAATGGAAGTTCGGGCGATGACAAAATACGTCCACATCTCCCCGCAGAAGGCGTCTGACTTTTCCCGCACGATTCAGGGAAAGAAAGTCGTCGATGCGCTCGCGATGGTGGAGTTGAGTCCGAGAAAGGCAGCAAGACTTTTCGGTAAGACACTGAGAAGCGCGCTGGCAAACGCCGAAAACAACTACGAGCTCAAGAGAGAGTCCCTCACAGTCAAGGAAGCGGTAGCCAATCCGGGCCCGATGCTGAGAAGATTCCGTCCGAAAGCGCGTGGTATGGCCGGCAGAATCAGAAAACGTACGAGCCACTTCACGGTGGTTCTGACGGATGAGAAATAAGGAAGGGTCTGATAGTGGGTCAGAAGGTTAATCCGATTGGACTGAGATTGGCTCTGAACAAGAACTGGAGTTCTCATTGGTTCGCAAGAAAAGACAATAAGAACAACTTCGGTGATTGGCTTCACGAAGATCTCAAGATTCGTTCTTACATCAAAAAGAATTTCAACAACGCCGCTATTTCGAAGATTCTGGTGGAGCGTTACGGAACCCGCGTTCGCGTGACGATCTATGCGGCGCGTCCCGGCATCCTGATTGGACGCAAGGGTGCGGAACTTGATGCGCTGAAAGCCAGCGTTTCCAAGCTTCTTGCCCAGGGCGAAGAGCTGATTCTCGATGTTGTCGAGATCAAGCAGCCGGAAACGAATGCTCAGCTTGTCGCTGAGAGTGTTGCTCAGCAGCTGGAACGCCGTATCGGCTTCCGCCGCGCGATGAAGAAAGCGATTCAGGTTGCGATGGAACTGGGTGCGGAAGGCATCAAGATTCATTGCGCGGGCCGCCTCGGCGGTGCCGAACTTGCGCGTACTGAGCAGTACAAAGAGGGAAGAACTCCTCTCCACACACTGAAGGCCCATATTGATTATGGGTTCACCGAAGCCAACACGACCGCTGGAAAGATCGGCGTGAAGGTCTGGATTTGTCATAAAGAGCCTACGGAGGAAATGCAAAATGCCGTTAATGCCAAAAAGAGTAAAGCACAGAAAGGTTCAGCGCGGTAACAACAGGGGTCTTTCGCAGAGATGCAACGAACTCGATTTCGGCGAATTCGGACTCCAGACACTTGAGCGCACCTATCTGACCGCAAACCAGATTGAAGCCGCCCGTGTGGCGATTACCCGCCATATGAAACGCCGCGGTAAAGTTTGGATCAGAGTGTTCCCCTACAAGCCGTACACCAAGAAACCCTTGGAAGTCCGTATGGGTAAGGGAAAAGGAAACGTGGAATATTGGGTTGCTCCGATCAAGCCGGGAAGAATGCTCTTCGAGGTTAGCGGATGCACGGAAAACGTGGCGAAAGAGGCGATGAGCCTTGCAGCCGCAAAGCTCCCGATCAAATGCAAATTCATCATGCGTACGCATGCTGTCTGATTGGAGAAACGTTACAATGAAGATGAAAGACATCAAGGGACTGACTCCTGAGGAGATCGACGCCAAGGTCGCCGAGCTGCGCAAGGAACACTTCACCCTCCGTCAGCAGTCCAAGACCGGAACTCTTGAGAATCCGGCCCGGATCCGTCAGATCCGCAAGGACATCGCAAGATGTTTGACTGAAAAGAACATCAGGGACGCGGCTGTGCAGGCCTGATGATAACAAAGGAATTGTGCCATGAATGAAACAAACAGCAGCGCACCGCAGGAACGCGGTAACCGCAAGCACAGAGTCGGCATGGTGGTCAGCGACGTCCAGAACAAGACCATCATCGTCGAAGTGATGCGGAGAGCGGCGCACAAGAAATACAAGAAGGTCGTGAAAGTCCGTACGCGCTATGCCGTGCACGACGAGACGAATCAGGCGAAAGTCGGCGACACGGTCAGAATCGGCGAAACCAGACCCCTCAGCAAGCAGAAACGCTGGCGCCTTGAGGAAATTATCAGCCGCGCTGAATAAGCGGGCAGGAGATTACTGCAATGGTCCAAATGCAAACCAATATGGAAGTTGCCGACAACTCCGGAGCGAAACGCGTGACCGTCATTACGGTTCTCGGCCAGAAGCGCCGTTGTGCAAAGATCGGTGACATTGTGACTGCGGCTGTCAAGGAAGCTATCCCCGGCGGCGCTGTCAAGAAGGGCGATGTCGTCAAGTGCGTCATCGTCAGAACCGCTGCGAAGATCCGCCGCGAAGACGGCTCCTACCTCAGATTCGACGCCAACGCGGCTGTTGTGATCGACGATCAGAACAACCCGAAGGGCACCCGTATCTTCGGTCCTGTCGCCCGCGAACTTCGCGAGAAGAACTTTATGAAAATCATTTCGCTTGCTCCGGAGGTGCTCTGATGTTTTCTGAGAAATGCGCGAAATCCTATCACGTCAAAAAAGGCGACGTGGTGGAAGTACTGAGCGGCGTGTGGAAAAAAGAGACCGGCAAGATCATCGCCGTCATCAAGAAGACGGACCGTGTCGTTCTTGAGATCCAGAGCGTCCCCGCTGAAAAGCAGGCGGAACGTCTCGGCAAGAAGACCGTCAAGAAATCCCAGGCGAACCCGAAGGGCGGACTTGTGGACAGAGCGGTGTCGGTTCATGTTTCTAACGTCAGGAAGAAAGACTGATTACAGATCGGAGAACAATTATGCCTGACATGAAGAAAAAATACAACGAAGAAGTGGTTCCGGCTCTCAAGCAGAAGCTCGGCATCACCAATATTATGCAGGTGCCGAAGCTCCAGAAGATCGTTCTGAGCACCGGTATCAGCTCCAAAATGGAAAAAGACGCGATGGCTGAGGCCAGAACGCATCTTACCGCTCTTGCCGGACAGGCTCCTGTCACCTGCAAGGCGAAAAAGAACGTTGCCGGATTCAAACTCCGTGTTGGAATGCCGGTCGGCCTGATGGTCACGCTCCGCGGCAAAAAGATGTACGACTTCCTCGACCGTTTCGTGCACAACGCTCTCCCCCGTGTGAGAGACTTCCGCGGCGTTCCGAACAAGGGATTTGACGGTGTCGGAAACTACAACCTCGGCGTGCCCGATGTTTCCATCTTCACCGAAATTGACCTCGAAAAGATCAAATATCCCCTCGGACTTAACTTAACAATGGTAACCAGCGCAAAGACCGATGCAGACGCCAAAGAGCTGCTCACTATGCTGGAAATCCCGTTTGCGCGCTGAAGGAGAATAGAAAATGGCTAAGAAAAGTCTTATTGCCAAGCAGAAACGCGGAAGTAAGTTCGCCGTGCGAAACTACAACCGCTGCCAGGCTTGCGGCAGACCTCGCGCATACATCCGCAAATTCAAGCTTTGCCGTCTTTGCTTCCGCGAACTGGCCCTCACCGGTCAGATCCCGGGCATCGTCAAGGCAAGCTGGTGATGAAAGGTGGGCTTAGAAAATGAGTATGCAGGATCCCATATCTGATATGCTGACACGTCTGCGCAATGCAGGAATGTCTTCCCAGAAGGAAGTCGTCATGCCCGCATCCAAGATGAAAGCCGCGATCGCCAAGGTCCTCCTTGACGAAGGCTACATCGCCGGATTCCACGTCGATGGCGACGTCAAGAAAACCTTGACAATCGAACTCAAATATTACATGCGTCGTCCGGTTATCGAAGGCTTGGAAAGAGTAAGCAAGCCCTCCTGCCGTCTCTATTGCGGCAGCAAGGAGATTCCGCGCGTCAAGGACGGACTGGGCATTGCGATCCTTTCCTCCCCGAAGGGCGTCCTCAGCGGCAAAGATGCACAGAAACAGAATGTCGGCGGAGAAGTTCTCTGCTACGTCTGGTGATGAAACGAGGTATTGAAGATGTCTAGAATCGGAAATAAACCGGTTGAATTCACTCCGGATGTGAAAATCGCTGTCGTCGACGGTGTCGTCAATGTCGAGGGCAAGCTCGGCAAGCTCTCCTTCGCGATTCCCCAGGATATCGCGGTGGAAGTCGAAGACAAGCTTGTCCATGTGAAGTGCCTCAAGGAGAGCGCCAACGCCCTCCACGGTCTCACCAGAAGCCTCATTCACAACATGGTCGTCGGCGTTTCCAAGGGTTACAGCAAGGAACTCCAGATCGTCGGCGTCGGTTACAAAGCCGCGCTCGCCGGAAACAAGCTGACCCTCAACCTCGGTTACTCCCACGCGATCGAGTACATCGTTCCGGAAGGCGTCAAGCTGACCGTGACCGACGGCGTCAAGATCGTTGTTGCAGGACCTGACAAGCAGCTCGTCGGCGAAGTCGCCGCACGCATCAGACGTTACAAGAAGCCGGAACCCTACAAGGGCAAAGGCGTTCGTTACTCTGACGAGCATGTTGTGATCAAGCCCGGTAAGACCAACGCGTAATTGAAAGGGTTTGGATCGAATGAAAACAGCAAAAGAAAAAAGAATCAAACGTCACATCCGCGTTCGCGGTAAAGTCTCCGGCACCGCCGCAAGACCCCGTCTCTGCGTCAGCATGACGGCGAACAACATGTACGTTCAGTTTATCGATGACGAAGCGGGCAAGACTCTTGCTTCCGCTTCCACGCTCGGTGCGGACTTCAAGGCTCTCAATCTGAAGCGCAACGTTGAAGCCGCCGCGGCTCTCGGCAAGCTCGCCGGAGAAAAAGCCGTCGCAGCAGGCATCAGCGCAGTGGTTTTCGATAGAAGCGGTCACAAATATCACGGCAAAGTCAAAGCGCTGGCGGATGCCGCCCGCGAAGCCGGATTAAAGTTCTAATGGAGTTGAACATGACAATCGAAAAACAGAATATCGAACAGGAAGCCAATGTCGAGGAAATCGACCTCTCTTCCGTTCAGCCGGCAGCCGCTCCCGCCGGCGAGATGGAAGAGCTCGTCCTCAGCATCAACCGCTGCTCCAAGGTTGTGAAAGGCGGCCGCAACTTCTCCTTCGGCGCTCTCGTCGTCGTCGGTGACAGAAACGGCAAAGTCGGCTACGGCTACGGCAAGGCCAACGAAGTTTCCGATGCGATCCGCAAGGCGCAGGAAGCTGCCAAGAAGCACCTCGTGACCATCCCGCGTTTCGGAACCACCATTCCGCACTCGGTTCTCGTCAAGTACAGCGGCTCCAAGATCCTGCTCCGTCCCGCTTCCGCCGGTACCGGTATCATCGCCGGCGGCGCCATGCGCGCGGTTCTCGATCTCGCGGGTATCGTTGACGTTCTCGGTAAATCCCTCGGCTCCGGCAACCCTGCCAACGTCGTCAAGGCGACCTTCAAGGCCATCGAACAGATGCGCTCCAAACAGGACGTCCTGCTCAAACGCGGCATTGCCAAAGCTGAATAAGAAGGAGTGTTGACATGAAATTGCACGAACTTACTCCGACCCCCGGTTCCAAAAAGCGCCGGCAGAGAGTCGGCAGAGGCGACGGTTCCAACTGGGGCGGAACCGCCGGACGCGGTCACAAGGGACAGAAGTCCCGTACCGGCGCCGCCATCCGCCACCACTTTGAAGGCGGTCAGACCCCGACCTTCCGCAGAATTCCGAAGCGCGGCTTCAACAGCGGCATCAAGGAAGTCTGCGAGGTCGTCAACGTCGCGACCCTTCAGGAGCTCTTCGAGGCCGGCGCGGTCGTCGATGAAAACGCCCTCCGCATGGCGGGTATCGTCGGCAAGGCCGATGCTCCCCTGAAGATCCTCGGAAACGGCGAGATCTCCAAGGCGCTCACCGTCAAGGCAAACAAGTTCTCCGCATCCGCCAAAGCGAAAATCGAGGCGGCAGGCGGAACCTGTGAAGTCATCTGAGCTCCGCTCGGATAACTTTTCCCGCTTCGTTCTTATTCACGAGGCAATCCGGTTTCCCGGAATCAGCGTCCGGTTCTCCTCCGCGGAGAACCGGCGCAGTTCAAGAACCGGTTTGACCGTTTTAAAAGGGGACAGCTAAGATGCTTTCCGCGTTCTTAAACGCTTTCAAAATCAAAGAGCTGAGAAACAAGATTTTGTTCACAGCCGGCGTGATTGTGCTTTGCCGTATTGCGGCAAACATTCCATGCCCGGGTGTCGATACGAAAAATCTGAAAACATACTTTGACAGCTTCGGTGCGGATTCCGCCGCCGGGCAGTTCATGGGTATGTTTGATCTTTTCAGCGGCGGCGCTTTGCAGCAGTTCGCAATCGGAGCGCTCGGTATCATGCCGTACATCTCCGCATCCATCATCATGCAGCTGCTCGTGCCGGTCGTTCCGTCTCTTGAAAAGCTTTCCCGTGAAGGGGAAGTCGGGCGGGGAAGAATTAATCAGTATACGCGTTATCTGACCATTTTGATCTGTATCGTTCAGGGTGCAATGGCGGCTGTCGCCATGACCACTCCGAGCAACCTCGGTCTGCCCGCTCCCGATCCGGCGTTCCCGCTGGTGACAAATCCGGGCTTCGGTTTCATCGCCATGTCCGTATGCATTCTTACCGCCGGAACCATGGTTCTTGTCTGGCTCGGCGAACGCATCACCGAACACGGCATTGGTAACGGTGTTTCCATCATCATCACCATCAACATCATTGAGCGCCTTCCGCAGGCTCTCGCCGGACTGTATGAAATGATGATCAGCGGAGCCACTGCCGGAGGCGGACGTTTCCGTCCCGTGCATCTCCTGATCCTCCTCATGCTCTTCGCGGTCGTCACGGCTCTCACCGTGATCCTCACGCAGGGACAGAGACGCATTCCGATTCAGATGGCGAAGAAGATCATCGGAAGCAAAATGACCGGCGGAAGCACATACATCCCGCTGAAAGTGAACTTCTCCGGCGTCATGCCGATCATTTTCGCCGGCGCGATCCTGATTTTCCCGGGCGTTCTGCTCCGGGCAATTCCGGTTCAGTCGATACAGAGAATGTCCGCATACTTTAATCATGACACCTACACATACATGGTATGTTATGGAATCCTGATTCTGCTGTTCTCCTATTTCTGGGTTGCCAATATGTTCAACCCGATTCAGGTGGCGGACAATCTGAAGAAGGAAGGCGCCTACATCCCGGGCATCCGCCCCGGAAAGCCGACTTCCGACTTCCTGGACTATTCCATGACACGCATCACCTTCGCCGGAGCCCTGTTCCTGCTCGGCCTCGCGATCCTCCCGATGCTGCTCTACAAATGGTTCCGCATCCCGTACAACGTTGCGTCCTTCTTCGGCGGCACAAGCCTGCTGATTATCGTCGGCGTGACGATCGACACCTTGAGTCAGATGGAGTCGCACCTCGTAATGAAAAATTACGACGGATTCCTCAAGCGCGGAAGGCTCAGAAGCCGCAAAGGCTGATTAACATTCCGCAGAAAGGCCGCTCGCAAGAGCGGCTTTTTTTTGCTCTGTTTCCGGGTATATCCGTCATGATGGCTGAATTTGCCGCGGAGCGGCACAGCTTTTGCGGCGGATGAGTATGGAGGAGACCAGCGCATCGGGGGGTGTCGTATGGTTTTCAACCATCGTCGTGAGCATATCCAGAGCACGACGGGCGAGTCCGGCAAAATTGACGGCAAGCGCAGTCCGCGGCGGATCAAGATACGCAGAGACTCCGTCAAATTCCCAGTCAATGACGGACACGTCATCCGGAACGGAAATACGGAGTGTGTGAAGCGCGGCATTGAGCTGCAGCGTGTGCCGGGAATTGACGCAGATGAATGCGGTGCATCCGTCATTGACGGCGTTTCTGACGGCGCTGAGCATGGCGTCGGGTGAGTTTTGGTCGAGAAAAATGCCTTGGCGTTCCGGGGATTCAACACCATAATCACGCATGAGAGCAAGGAAGCTTCCCCAGCGGTGAGTGAGTTTTTTCTCCTCTGCGTCGCGGCCCTCCAGGGAGAGAAAACGGATATCGCGGTGTCCGAGTTCCCGGAGGTGGCGGATTGCGAGATTCAAGGAGGCTTTGCTGTTGACGTTGCAGGAACAGATGTTGTGCAGATGATCGGATTTTCCGTTGATCCAGACGATGGGAAGCGGATAATACCGGGTCAGAGTCTGAGGCTCCGGATTGGAAAGAATGAGGAGTCCGCGAATGGGGCGCGGTTCATTTTCCATATTGAATTTTTTCCAGATCGCTTCCAGATGAAGCCCGCGCTTTTCGATTTCCTGAAAGACTGCGGCGAAGAGCTCGGCGTAGTAGCCGTTTGCATCGCGTGCGGTGAAGCCGAACAGGACGCCGACGTTCCATCTGCCTGAAGCGGGGCGCATGTCATAACCGAGTTCCCGTGCTGCGGCGAGCACCTTCCGGCGCGTGTCATGTCCGATCCTTGCATCTGAATTCATTACACGCGAGACGGTCGATTGCGACACTCCCGCCGCCTTTGCCACATCGCGCCCGTTGACCTGTTTCATTTTTTGTTTCTCCTTTCAGGAACTATACTTCTTAAAACTTCTTTTTCAAGAGATATTTGCATATTTTGATTCATAATTATGCATGAAAAACGGCTCTTGAGGTATTGCTTTTTTGAGGTTTTCGGGTATAATGACAGAGAAACAAGGAGGTTTTATGGGATTGGATTATTTTTTCAAAGGTGTTACGTTCGGCTACTATGCACGGAACGGGTATTTTTCGTCGGAGGCGGCAAGATGCGAGGCGGAAACGGCGTCAATGCGTCCGAACTTCTGGAACAGCGGTAAAAAGTACGACGGCGAAGAGCAGGCAAAGTATCTGGCGGCAGTGATCCGCGCGTTTTCGGCGGAACCGTGGTGGGGCGGGCTGCTCTGGTGGAAATGGGACGAGCAGAATTACCGTCCGCAGTTCCACGATGATCCCGCCGGCGACAAGGGATTCACGATTGACGGAAAGCCCGCCGCGCAGGTGATGAAACGCTGGTGCGAAGAGTGAGAGGTGCCGGAAATGAGATTGTTGTCATGTTTGATCCTGTTATTTTTCGTCTTTTCGGTGACGGGGGCGTCGCCGGAAAACAGTTCTCCTGCGGAAAGCTGCGGGAGTCCATATAAAATTCCAAAGCAAAGGAAAGCTGCTATGAAAAAATTTATTGACATCAGTCCGGTTGATTCGCGTTATTTTGCGGATGCGGAGGGGAAAACGTATCTTCCGATCGGGTGCAACCTCAGCTTCTTCCGCGGCTCGGAGGACGTGCCGGAAGAGACAGTGCTGGAAACTTACCGGACCTGGATGACAAATTTTGCGCAGAACGGCGGAAACTTCATTCGCATCTGGCTCGGCGTTCCTTTCTTCAATGTCATGCCGGAACGGGTTGGCGAGTACGATGAACGCGCGGTTTCACATATCCGTTATATCGTCGATCTGGCGGAGAGACTTGGGCTGCGGATCAAGTTCACGCTCGAACATTTCCGTTCCATCCGCAAGCAGAACGAGACGGAATCGTTTCCCGGAGTTGTTCGTTTCAACAATCCGGTCTATATCGGGATGGCGTCGGATATGCATGAGTATATGAATTCGCCGGAGTGCCGGAAAGCGTATCTGGACAAGGCGCGTTTTCTCGCAAAATGCGGATTCGGTGATTCGCCCGCTGTGATTGCGTGGGAGCTTTGGAATGAAATCAATGCAGTTGCTCCTCTTGAGGATTATGCGCCGTGGAGCGATTATATGATAGCGGAGCTCAAACAGATTTTCCCGAAACAGATGATCGTTCAGAACCTCGGCAGTTTTTCCGGACGCGACAGTTACCGGAGTTACGACCAGCTCGCAGCCGTGAAGGGCAACGGCTGGATGCAGGTTCACCGTTACTTCGACCCCGGCGCAGAACTTGACGTCTGCCGCGGTCCGATGGATATCCTTTGCGCGGATGCTGTCCGGGAGCTTCTCGACCGTGCACCCGCGCGTCCTGCGATTCTCGCCGAGTGCGGAGCTGTGGAGAAGAATCATTCGCGCTATTCCGATCAGTATGCGGACGATCGGGAAGGGCTGCTTCTGCACGACATGATTTTCGCTGCTTTCTTTGCCGGATCCGCCGGATGCGGACAGCCGTGGCACTGGGACCACATCTATATTGCCGGACACAATCTCTGGTATCACTTCAAGCGTTTTGCAAAGGCGGTGGAGGGGCTGGACCCTGCGGCGGAGCATTTCCGTCCGTTCCGCACGGAGTCGCACCGCATGCGGATTTACGGTCTGCGCGGAATGGAAACGGTTCTGCTTTGGCTCCGCACGAAAGACGGCGGCACGGCGGAGAACGAAAGCTTCCGGTTCGGCGGGCGCGGCACGGCGGAAATCTATTTTCCGCTGGAGGACCGCAGGGAGACGTTGAAGGTGGAAGACAACGGCTGGTGCAATCTGCCCGCCATCAAACGCTCCGCGGTGATCCGGTTCGTGAGATAACGCGTTACAAGTACTTTCCGAAGCCCTCGCGGTCGCCGAACTTCGCAAGCAGAGTTTTGATTTTCGGCGCGCTGGAGACGGGGGCGACGAGCACCGCGTCGGCGGTCTTGATGAGAATCATGTCCTTCAGGTCGATTCCCGCAAGCACGCCGGCGCCTTTTTCTGTGTAGGCGATGCAGTTTGTGCAGTCGAGCAGGAGGTTGGAGCCGGAGCTGACATTGTCGCGTTCGTCGGGTTCCAGATGGTTGCGCAGAGCTGTCCAGTTCCCGATGTCGTCCCAGTCGAATGAAGCGTCCTTTACAATGATTGCTGAGGCGTGTTCCATGAGCGCGTAGTCGATGGATATTTTCCGGATGTTCCGGAACTGTTCGCAGAGAGTGGCGCCGAATGCATCCGTTCCCCACGCGGCGGCAAGTGCTTCCGCAAAGGCGAGCAGATCGGGGGCGTTGCGCTCCATTTCCGCGAGCAGAACGGGAAGGGGAAAGACGAACATGCCGCTGTTCCATTTGCAGTTGCCTTTGGCAAGGAGTTCTGCGGCGGTTTTCTCATCCGGTTTTTCGAGAAAGCGGGCGGCGCGGTGGACGCCGTTTTTTGAGTCGATCGTATCGCCGCATTCGATGTAGCCGTAGTCCGGACTCGGACGCGAGGGGATGATGCCGACTGTCGCAAGAGCGTTGCGTTTCACCGCATATTCCATGCAGATCTTGAGGTCGTTGAGCATGGCATTCCGGTTGCAGATGAAGTGATCGGCCGGGAGGACGAGTATGACGGGGTCGTCGGTTTTCGCTTTTGCCTTGACGATTCCCGCTGCGAGTGCGACGCACGGCGCTGTGTCACGTTTGCATGGTTCGCCGATGATGTTTTCTGGCGGAAGCTGAGAGCAGAGCGTGCGGATCTGCTCCTGGTAAGAGCTGTTGGTGATGATGAAGATGTGGTCATCCGGAATGAATCCGTTGAGACGGAGGACGGTTTGTTCGAGCAGCGTTTCACTGCCGAAGAGATTGAGAAGCTGTTTGGGTTTGTCTTTTCTGCTTCTCGGCCAGAAGCGCTCGCCGCTTCCGCCGGCCATGATGATGCAAAAAACTTCCTGCATTTGGTGATTTTCCTGTTTTCGGACGGCTGAATCAGGCGTGCCAGCGAGCCCCTTTTTTGCATGCCTGAAGCAGTCTTTCCGATAACTTAACAGCAAACGGGAAAAAGTCAAGAGCGCGACAGCGTTTCCCTTATATTTTCGCATGAACCCAGGCGGGGAAGGCATTGCCGCGTCCGTTCAGCACGCCGCGGGCATGCTCCGGATACGGATAAAAACGGCGGACCAGAGACCAGAAACGGAGCGAATGATTCATCTCCGTCAGGTGGCAGCCTTCATGAATGATTACATAGCGCACAATCTCCGGCGGGAAAAAGAGGAGTCCGGCGTTGAGCATGATCTTGCGTTTCGAACTGCATGTTCCCCATGTGCTGCGTGCAAGCCCGATCCCGAAGCCGGAGGGAGTGAATCCGCATTCCGCGCAGACCTGTTCCGCAAACGGGAGAAGCACGGCTTTCGCTTTGCGCTTCAGCCACTCCCGCAGAGCGGAAATACATGCCGCATCGGTCGAAACATCGCCCGAAACTGTTACAACGTCCGCATCCTGCCGAGCGCCCGTCCAGACGGTTTCCAAAGAGGTGTAGACAACGGCAAGCGTTTCGTCCGTGAATGCAAGCGCAATGCTCTGCGGACGCGCGGGAAGGGGGGCTGGACGCATTGCACGGAGGGTCTGCTCCAGCCATGCCGTCTGGGCGCGGAGAAATGCGAGCGCAGATTCGAGCGGAACAAACTGCGGGATGACCAGTTCCGGTCCCGCCTGTGTCACGCGGAGACGGATTCTGCGCGCCCGGGCGGAGCGGCGGATGGTTACGGTAGCCGTTTTGCCGCCTGGAAGTGTCAGTTCAAATGAATTCATTGCTGCACAAAAAAGGACAGCCGGAGCTGTCCTTTTGAAAATATGGATTTATGAATCCGATCAGCGTCTGTTGAAGAGGGAAGGATATTTCTTCGCCATTTCAACAAGGTTTTCCGGGGTGATGAGGATGTAACGGGCGGCGAAAGCCTCTTTGAGATCTTTCGGAGCGTTCTTCTCGAAATCTTCCTGTTTCAGATCGGGACGCATGACAACTGCGCCGGCGATGATGCCCTTCTGGATCTGCTCGCCGAGATAGTTGACGTCGGCGTTGATGAGAACGAGTTTCGGACCATTCTTCTGAGTCCAGACGGAGAGTCTCTGCATCTGGCCGGGATCATAGGGGAGGCTGAGAGTCATGACATAAACGTCGGTTCCGGCGTTCTCTTTGAAGAGATCGTTGAAGTACTTGGCGTTCATGTACTCTTCAACCATTCCGCCGCCGTTCTCAGGGACATCGTAGGGGAGCCCCTTGACGGTGACTGTTGCGCCGGTGATGTACTTCTTGACATAGTCGACGAGTTTGTTCGGCTGCTTGTCCCAGGAGTTTCCGCCGGAAGCGACGACGATGACGTTTTTGCCCGCGAATTTCTGGGAAACGAGCTCGCCCGCGGCCTGAGCGGATGCTTCGCTGAAGCGGTCGTAGCTGGCGAGGGCTTCCTTCATTTCACGGGAGGGTCCGCCGAAGGAACCGGTGTCAACCATGAATTTGCCCGCGCAGATGACGACGACGATCAGGCAGAGAATCGCGATAGTCTTGGCGTTCGGGTTGGTTTTCTGTTTCTTTGCGCATACAATCATTCCGATGAATGCGACGATCATGATAGCGATTGTTGCAATTTCCATCTTTACAATCCTCTCCTTCTTGTTTAGTATTTAGGCATTCTGAAAAGATGTTCTGTCTACGAATATAGCTTCTATTCAAGACATTTCAACAGCAAAATTGCAGAATTCTAAAAAAAATACGACTTTTTTTTGCCGGAAAGCATGAAAAGACGCGTTTTTGCGCCGTTTTTCTCGAAAATCAGGGGGACGGCGTCGAGTTTTTCCCCGCGGAGCTGACGGCGGAATGATTCGAGCCACTCCGTCTGTGCTGCCGCCATGTCCAGTTCGCGGATGTTCAGTTCCGCTTCGTCCGGAAGCGGAACTGCTTCGTACCAGAGGGAATGGCGGATTTCCCGGTTCCCTTCCGTATGGCTGAACTTGGAGTTTCCGGAAAGAATCTGCCTGCGGCGGCGCTTTTCCCAGTCGCGGTCAAGACGTGCATTGTTGAGCCGCACCGTTTCGCGGAAGAACGGCTCGGCTGGCTGGGAGAGAATGCGGCGCCGTTCGAGACGCTGAATCAGCTCGTCATCCGGAACATCCATCCGGAGCGGAAGAAGCCAGCTGAGAATGTCGCGCAGATCCTGTTCATCCAGATTGTTTTTCCGCCGGATTCCGTACGCATCAATCAACGCGTATTCATTGGTTGCGGGATTGAGCAGGACATTCCCCGCGTGGAAGTCGGGATGCGTCAGCGAGTTTTCGCAGAAACGGAACGTGAGATCAAAAAAAGCGTCGAGCCAGAGCTGTTTCTTCCTGCCGTCGAAACGCGCTTCGGTGTACCAGTATTTGAGCGCGGAGATCCAGCCGTCGAGCGCGCGGGAGACGACCGCCGAGCTTGCGCCGCACCGTCCCCATGCGAGATATTCGGCGCAGGGAATGCCGCATTCCACAAGGAGTCTGCCGGATTTATATTCCGATTGCGCTTTGGAGAAGAACCGGTTGCGAAGCAGGTTGAGCAGTCCCGGCTTGCGTTCGATTTTGACGAAATATCCGCTGCCGTCCGAACCGGTTGCGCGGCAGACGGAGCGGACTGCATTGTGTTTGACGGGGTGTGCGAGCAGCTCTCCGATGGAATCCGCCCACGGTTCGAGAACCGCGGGATTCTCGGTAAACCAGGTCCAGCCGCCGCGCTGCACGTTCATTTTCCCGCCTGCAGTTTTTTACCGGGGAGAATTACTCCGCCGCTGACGATCAGGGTCATCGCTTCGGAAACGCTCATTTTCAGAATTTTGCATTCGCGCTTCGGAACGAAAATGAGAAAACCGCTGGTCGGGTTCGGCGTGGTCGGCATGAAGATGCTGTAGACTTCCTCCTGCAGATCTTCGTTGACTTCAAATTTCTCTTCGTTGAAGTTGGTGATGAAGCCGATTGCGTAAGAACCCTTTTTCGGATATTCAAACAGTGCGACCTGCTTGAAGAGTCCGCCCTGCGAAGACTTCACGGTTTCCCCGATCTGTTCGCAGGTGGAGTAGACGATGCGCAGGAGCGGCAGTTTCAGAAGCAGCGTCTGCATCCAGCCGATGAATTTGCGTCCGAGCGTGATTTTCGCAATCTGTCCGATGACGACCAGAAGGATGAGAATCAGGAGAATCGTGGAGATCCGGATGACGATCGGCCAGGCGGGGAAATTCGGAAAATGGGTTTGGTCGTAGAGTGTCACCGCCCAGTCGGTCAGCGCGGAGATTCCCCAGTACGCGACCCAGACGGTGATGAAAATCGGAATGACGATGAAGAGTCCTCCGATCAGTGAGTTGCGGATGCGGGCGGCTATACTTGTGTGGGCTGGTTCAGCGGGAAGTTCAGTCATTTTCATCATCGGGCACCGAGAGTTTGAGTTTTTGAATTTTGCGTTTGTCCGCTTTTACGATTTCCGCGCGGAAGAGTCCGGGCGCGGTGAAGGTTTCGCCGGTTTCGGGAATGCGTCCGAGCTCAGCGCAGATGTAGCCGCCGATGGTGTCCGCATGTTCCGAATCGGGAATGTCGATGTCGAGAATCTCATTGACGTCGGAAACGGATGTGCGCGCTTCGAGCAGGACGGAGCCGTCAGGCAGAAGCTGCGGCTTTTCAATGGTATCCTCATCGCTGTCATATTCATCGCGGACGTCGCCGACGATCTCTTCGATGATGTCTTCAAAGGTGACGATGCCGCTGGTTCCGCCATACTCGTCGATGATGACGGCAAAGTGGTTGCGGGTGCGCTTGATCTCTTCCAGCAGCTCATCGACGGCCTTGGTTTCGGGAATGAAAATGGGGGTGTGGATCATGCCGGCGAGACTCTTCTTTTCGGGCGGGATGGCGAGGAAGTCCTTTGCATAGATGATGCCGCGGATTTCATCAATGGTGCGCCCGTAGACGGGAATACGGCTGTGTCCGGAGGCGACGAAAGTCTGAATTGCCTCTTCGATACTGGAGGAGAGCGGAATGGCGGTCATGTCGACGCGCGGGGTCATGATCTCTTTGACGGACATGTCCTGGAGGTCGAAGATGCCGCGGATCATGCGTTTTTCCCCCTCTTCGAGGTCACCGTCGGGCTCGTCTTCCATCATGTCGAGGATTTCATCCTCCAGGCTTGCCTTGTCTTCGGGTTCGGGGGCGTCCTCCATCATTTTTTCCATTTTGCGGTTCAGCAGCCCGAACAGCGGGGCGAGGGGGGCGAGAATGATGCGGGCGAAAACGAGCATTACGGGAACGGTCATTTTGATGATGAACAGGTCGGCGCGCGGCAGAAGCAGTTTGGCCAGCAGGTCGCTGACCGAGCAGAGCAGGATGATTGAGACCGCAAGAACGAGCATCTCCACGTATGGAACCTTGAGTCCCAGGAGACCGTCGAGCGAGGCGGAGGCGAAGTAGACCGAAACGGAGAAGACTGCGGCGATGACGAACAGCAGCAGTTTGAACAGCATGCGGATCTGGTCGTCGCGTTCGAGCCATGAATCCAGTTTTTCCGCGAGCTCGGGGTTCTTCTCTTCAATCTTGCGGACGCGTCCGCCGGAGAGATCTTCAAAAGCGTCAAAGACGCAGGAGAGCAGCATGTAAAGCACGCAGCTCGACGGAATCAGAATCTTGAGAGTCTCATTCATGGGGTCTGGTCTCAGAGACCGAAAATCCTTTCAAAGTTAAAATCTTTTTCAAGCGCGGCGAGAACCTGTTTTTCGCGCCGGCGCATTCGGCGTTTCTTTTCGGGGACAAGGTCGTCCTCTCCGGCCGCATGGAGCAGGCCGTGGGACATATAGAGCGTGACTTCGCGCGAGTAGGGCAGCCCGCGTTTTTCCGCTTCGCGGCGGGCGACGTCGGGACAGACGTAGACTTCCACGTCCGCTTCGAATTCATCGTCTTCCGTTTTCGGAAAGTCGCATCCGGGCGTGCGCAGGTCGAAGGAAATGACATCGGTCGGACCTTTGTGCTGCAGAGCGTCCCAGTTGAGTTCCTCCATCTTGTCATCGGGCATGAAGACCACGGCGACGTCGAGGTTGTCGGGCAGACCCGCTGCGAGAGCCGCTGCTTTTGCCAGTCGTTCAAGAGTCTTTTTGTTCGGCCGCTTTTCTTGCTGCCGCATCCACGAACAGATCGTTCTCATCCGGCGTTGCCTCCTTGGGATAAGCCACTCGCGCATGAAGCATGGCGGTGAGCGTGTTTACAAAACTTTCTTTTATTGTGGTGAGTTCCTTGAATGTCAGATTCGCCGCATCAAGCTGATGACCGAGCATTCGCGAGAAGATGATTTCATTGACCAGTTCTTCGATTTTGTTGTGCGTGGGCTTCTGAAGCGAGCGCGAGGCGGCTTCGCAGGCGTCCGCAAGCGAGAGAATAGCGATCTCCTTCGTTTGCGGAGTCGGTCCTTCATAGCGGTAGTCGTGCTCGTCGACGTTTTCTCCGGAGTCCTGGGCCTGCTTGTAGAAGAAGCGGACAAGGTCGGTTCCGTGGTGCTGTTGAATGGCGTCGCGCATGAGCTTTTTCAGTTTGTATTTGCGTGCAAGCTCAAGACCCTCTTTCACATGATTGCGGATGATTAGCGCGCTGATTTTCGGCATGAGTTCCCGGTGTTTGTTTTCGCCGTTGTCGTTTTCGGAGAAATATTCGGGCTGGGCGAGCTTGCCGACATCGTGAAAAAGTGCGCAGACGCGAGCCTTGATCGGATTCGCGCCGATCTCTTTCGCCGCCGCTTCGGCGAGCATGGAGACGACGAGACTGTGGTGGTAGGTTCCCGGCGCTTCAAACTGAAGGCGCTTCAGAAGCGGGTGATTGTAGTCGCTGTAGAGCAGGAGGGACATGTTGGTCGGGGTATCGCAGCAGACTTCAAGAATGTAGAGTGTGACCTGCGTCAAGCCTGCTGTGAGCAGTCCGGTTGTGAACGGAAGCAGGATGCTCCACGGGAAAAATTCGCGTCCCGGAACCGGAATGTCGCGCCAGATGAAGAGCAGACCGATTGCCAGCGAGGTCAGCGAGACGGAAAGGAAGCCGTAGATGAAGTAGTTGCGGTAGTTGACGCAGCGGCGGACCGCATACGAGGCAATGGCGCTGATCATGAGTCCCATGAGCACGATGTGGAAGGAGCCGTAGACCGAAAACGCCGCAATGACGGAGACGAAGAGTCCGGCGAACAGCGCGGTTCTCATTCCGTAGATGCAGGAGAGAATCATCGGCGCGAATCCGAGCGGAAGAACAATGCAGATCAGCCACGGCGGAATGGATTCGATTTCCCCGAACACCAGGAACATCCGGTATGTGAGGACGTTCAGGAGAATTGAAAGGACCACGACGAATCCGATCATCCGCACGCGCTCCGCACTCTGCAAAATGTCCGGATTGATGTGGTGCAGATAGATTCCGCAGAAGAGCAGAATGAAAAGTGTGGTCAGCAGGGATTTGCCCGCATGATCAATCAGCTTCCCCGCGTCCTGCCGGATATTGTCCCGCTGAATCCGTGAGATTTCCCGGTATTCCGCAAGAATTTTCTTGTTCTCCTCGGTCAGCTGTTCGCCGGATTTGACGATGATGTAGCCTCGGAAAATCTTCCGGATGACGGGCTTGACATCCGCCATGGCTTTCTCTTTTTCCTTTTCGGTGAACGTTTTGTCTTCGTGGATTTCAACCTGTTCGAGGAGCGGTTTCAGAAGGTCGGAAAGAGCGTTCAGGGTTTCCGCCTTGTCCGCGGAATTGAAGGTTTCCAGCGCGTTTCCGCTGATGACGGAGGCCGCTTCGGCAACGGTCGGGATGTCCTTCCGCAGGAGCGGGTCGTGAATCCGTCCGTAGCCGTCGATGATGCGCAGGTATTTCGGCCCCTGACCGTTGTTGCGTTCGGCTGCCGGGATGATTCCGTTGCTTGCCGCGATGTTCAGCTGTTTCTGAAGAGAGAGCGTGAGCTGGGGGGTGGCGGCGATGAGATAGAGGCGGTTGAGTTCGGCTTCGGGGAGTGCGGCGATGCGTTTGCCCTCGGACGTGTCGGAAGCAATGTGCGGCTGTTTCGTTTTGAGTGCGGTTCCGCGGGAGCGGATTTCCTGCAGGAGTTTGTCGAGTTCTCCGGAAATCTGCTGTATCTTGCTGTTGTCCAGACGGCAGTAGAGCGGAACTTTCGCTGCGGCGGAGTCGCGGAGCTGTTTCGTTTTGTCGCGGTCTTCGTAGTCGAAATCGTTCTGGACATAGATGGTTGAGAATGCCGGTTGATCCCCCTTGAGATCTGGAGGCAGGGGGCGGTAGAGCTGGTGCATCATGGAGAAGACGCTTGCGGCGAGGACGAGGAGCGCCATGACGGTCCATGCTGCGGGGCGGCTGTTCATGAGGCGTCTGTAGAGAGATTCCTTGCGGTTGACTTTGCGCGAGGTGTTGAGCATTCCGCGCTGAGCCATCTTGCGTTTGGCCAGAATATTCCGTATAAAGGAAAACATGTTATTCCTCCCGGGTTGTTTCCGGTGCGCGGGAATCCTGTTCGTATGCGCTGACGATCCGTTCGACGAGGGAATGACGCATGACGTCGCCGCGGTCGAAGCGGCAGATGCTGATTCCGTCGATTTTCGAAAGAAGGCGGATCGCTTTGCCGAGTCCGCTTGCTTTCCGCGACGGCAGGTCTGTCTGTGACGGGTCGCCCGCCACCACGCACTGGGAGTTGAAGCCGAGACGCGTAAGGAACATGAGCATTTGGTCGTCGGTCGTGTTCTGCGCCTCGTCAAGAATGATGAAAGAGTTGTTGAGTGTGCGTCCGCGCATGAATGCCAGCGGGGCGAGTTCGATCATGCCGCGCTCGGTGAGTGTCGCGAGCTCCTGAGGCTCGATCATGTCGCGGAGCGCGTCGTGCAGCGGACGCAGATACGGGTTGATTTTGTCTTCGAGTTTGCCGGGGAGAAAGCCGAGGTTTTCGCCTGCTTCAACCGCCGGACGCGCCAGAATGATGCGGTCGCGCTTGCCCGTCATGAGGGCGTTGACCGCCATTGCAACCGCCAGGTAGGTTTTGCCGGTTCCGGCGGGTCCGAGCGCGAACACGATATCACTTTTGTTCATTGCCTCGACGTATGCGAGCTGGTTCCGTGTGCGCGGGACGATTTCCTGGCGTCTGCGGGAAATTTTGATTTTGGAAGCGAAGAAATTCGAGAGTTCCGCCGGGCTTCCCGATGAGTAGGACTTGAGCGCGAGGTCGAAATCCATCTGGCGGAGCGGTGCGCGGGTGTCCGCATGGAGCCGGAACAGGTGTTCGAGGAACGCTTTGGCGCGCTTGCCCGCTTCCGGATCGTCCGATTCCACCTTGATCCATGTATCGCGGGCAATGAGGGTGACGCCGAAGGTTTCTTCTGCGCGTTTCACATTTGCGGGGATATTTCCCGCAAAGACAGCATTGATCTCCGCTCCGGTGCCCTCAATGTAGGGAGAGGCTGCGGAGCGGGACGACAAAGGATCAAGAGCTTCTTCGCCGCTGTTCATGGAGCGTTTCAGTTCCCTTCCGGAGCGGCGGTCTTTTCGGGAGCTGCCGCAGGCTTCTCTGCCGCCGTTTTCTGCGCGGCGGGTTCCGCAACGGTCTTTTTCGCTTTTGCGCGGATCAGCGGAACGGTGAGTTTCATGCCCGGTTTGAGCATGTTCGGATTGTCGTTGAGCAGTTTCCGGTTGGCCTCGAAGATGAAGCCCCAGAACTTGCCGTGTTTGTACTCTGCCGCCGCGATGGAGGAGAGTGTTTCGCCTTTTTTGACGATATGCTCGCGGGTCTCCCCGGTGAGTTCGAAGTCACGCGGGAAGAATACCGGAGTGGATTTTTTTGCTTCGGGAGCCGGCTTTTCCGTCGGAGCGGGCTTTGCTGTCTGCTCAGTCTGCGCTGCTTGCGCGGGCGGAACCGGAGGCTCCTCGATGGAGGCGGGTTTCTCCGCCTCCGCTTTGGTGTCGAGTGTGGAAACGATTCCCGCATCTTCCGTATCTGCTGCGTTCGCGGAAGCGGCGGGAGCCTCTTCCTGGACGACGATTACGAGCTTCGGATCGGGCGCTGCCTGCGGGAGCGCATCGCCTTTCCAGCCGTATTCCTGCTTGAGACGGGTTTCAACGGTTTCCTCTTTTGCGGAGTTGCACGCGGTGAACGCGGCGGCAAGCGAAAGAGCCGTAAATGCGAGAATCAGTTTCTTCATATCGAACCTCAGACTTTCTTGACGATGATCACGCCGTTGTGTCCGCCGAATCCGAGATTGGTGTTGACGGCGACATTGACAGAGCGTTCGCGTGCCGTGTTCGGGGTGCAGTCGAGATCGCACTCCGGATCCGGCGTCGTGTAGTTGATGGTCGGGGGAATGATGCCCGTCTGCATCGCCTTGAGACAGACGATGGTTTCGAGTCCGCCCGCAGCGCCGAGGGAGTGTCCCATGCAGCCTTTGGTACTGCTCATTGCAAGTTTGTATGCGGCGTCGCCGAATGCGGATTTGATTGCCGCCGTTTCAAACTTGTCGTTGAGGGACGTGCTGGTTCCGTGGGCGTTGATGTAGTCGACCTGATCCGGATTGAGTCCGGCGTTGTTGAGCGCCATGGTGAGCGCGCGTGCGCCGCCTTCGCCGCCGGGAGCGGGGGAGGTGATGTGGTACGCATCGCCCGTTGCGCCGTAGCCGACGATTTCACCGTAGATTTTGGCGCCGCGCGCTTTGGCGTGTTCGTATTCTTCGAGAATCAGGATGCCGGCGCCTTCCGCCATGACGAATCCGTCGCGGTCCTTGTCGAACGGACGGCTTGCGCTGGTCGGGTCATCGTTGCGCTGGCTGAGCGCTTTCATGGAGCAGAATCCGGCGAAACCGAGTCTGGAAACGGATGCTTCCGCACCGCCGGTGATCATCATATCTGCATCGCCGCGCTTGACCATCCAGTAGGATTCCCCGATGGAGTGAGTTGCGGTGGAGCAGGCGGAAACGACTGCGTGGTTCGGTCCCTTCGCGCCGTAGCGGATGGAGAGGGAGCCGGAAGCCATGTCGATAATCATCATGGGGATGAGGAACGGACTGACGCGGTTCGGACCCTGCTGGAGCAGTTTCATGCACTGTTCTTCCATTGTGCGGATTCCGCCGATTCCGCTTCCGACGCAAACACCGATGCGGCTGGGATCGACAACGGAGCCGTCGCGGACGTCGATTCCGAGACCTGCGTCCTTCATGGCTTCATCGCCGGCGGCGATGGCGTAAATGCAGAAATCATCGAGACGCCGCGCCTCTTTTTCCGTCATGTACTGGGTGACGTCGAGGTCTTTGACTTCGCCTGCAATGCGTGTTTTGAAGTCAGCCGCGTCAAATTTTGTGATCGGACCGATGCCGCTTCTGCCGGCAACAAGCGATTCCCACATGGCGTCGACACTGTTTCCGACGCTGGAAATCGCACCAATCCCTGTTACAACAACTCGTCTGGAACTCATTCAGTCCTCCTTTAACAAAAAAAATGGGTCACAACCCTTTTCGAGTTGGATGACCCATCGTATACACTAAAGACTGATCAGCCTTAGTTCTGCTTGCTTTCAACGTACTTGATGGCATCGCCAACCGTTGTCAGCTTCTCGGCATCCTCATCCGGAATCTCAGCGCCGAAGGCTTCTTCGAGAGCCATGACCAGTTCGACCTGATCCAGAGAATCAGCACCGAGGTCTTCGATGAATTTTGCGTCAGCGGTGACCTGGTCTTCGTTCACTCCGAGCTGCTCGACCACGATCTTTTTGACTTTATCTGCAATTTCCGACATTTTAAGCCCTTTCTGATAAAAGTTCTGTTTCAAATTGCTGTTTCTAACTAAATTGCCGTCTTATTCTGCTTAATCTACACCGTATCAGGGAAAAGTCAAGCCGTTTTTAAAACTTTTTCTTGACCTTTCTCCTTTTTGAACTGGAAAAACTGTTGAATATCAGCAGTTTCCCTTCAGATTTCCCTGCCGAGAATCAGCGCCAGCGCGGTGTTCGCCTCCTGCGCCGCCGCGATTCCGACGCGCGCAGACTGCGGCGTCAGTTCCCCGCCGATTTCCGATGTCAGGTCGCCGGCAAGGTAGAGATTCTTTCCGACTTTCCGCACCTGCATCGCGTTGGAACGTCCCCAGCCTGCCAGTCCGCTCGCCGCGACAACCGGACGCCCCAGCGGGAGCAGTTCGCGCACGAACAGCGTCTTTGAATCCGCCGCGTCAAACGCTTCCAGAAACAAATCGCAGCAGTCGAAGATTTCGTGGATATTTTCCGCCGTTATGCGGGTGTTGTGCAGTTCAAGTTTCACATCCGGGTTGATGCGCCGCAGGTTTTCCGCAAGCGCTTCCACTTTCGGCATCCCGAGCTGGTCGCGGAAGAAAAACTGGCGGTTCAGATTGCTCTCGCAGACCGTGTCGAAATCTGCAATAACGAACTGTTCGACGCCTGCACGAACCAGGTGCGCGGCCGCGTTCGAACCGAGTCCGCCTGCGCCGCCGATGCCGATCCGGACACTGCGGAGTTTCTCAATTTCCTCCGGTTTCAGGTAAGTATTGACGTTCATCAGCCGCCTCCCACCATGGAGAATGCGTTCAGCGCGTCGCCGCTGTTCAGGACGGTTTTCGTCCACTCCTGCGGATCCGCGAGAATTTCTCCGTTCAGTTCAAGAATCAGATGCGGGGACCGGATGTTTTTCTTTTCCAGAAATGCCGCAATGGTGGTTGCTTCCGCAACTTCTTCATGTTTTCCGTTGAATTTAATGGTCATAATTCCTCCATCAGCTGTTCGGCAAGACGCTCCGCAAGCTGTTCGATTCCGGCGTCGCGCGGGTGCACGTGGTCGGGTTCGTAAAGCGCGGGGTCATGATCAATGAGTTCGCTTCCGTTGATGATCCGCACATTCGGATCTCCGCATTCCGCTCCGAACTCCGCATAGACGTCGCGGAACTCCTGAAGTGTATGATGCGCCGCGGGAGCTTTGAATTTGGTCGAAAGCCACATCGGCGAAAGAAAATCAACGGGAGTTTCCGGCTGGAATGCGCGGAAGTCGTGCAGAAACTTTTCGAGATTCGCGCGGAACTTTTCCGGCAGCATTCCTTCGCGCCAGTCGTTTGCGCCGATCGAGCAGACCAGCCGGTTCATCTTCAGCGTGCCGAGAACTTTTGCCGCGCCCGGGTTGAGGCCGATTCCCGCAATGCCCATATTGACAACTTCCCAGTCGAGCAGTTCGCCAACCAGGTAAGGGAAGGTGCGGTCGATCCGTGATGCGCTGAATCCGTGGACGATGGAGTCGCCGAAAAACACCGCACGGTACGCCGGACGCGGTTTCGGCTCCGCAAATTCCGCCTCGGAATTTGTGTGGAGCGTGTGAATTTCCACGATGTCCCCGTATGGCAGAACAAGTTCGTAATCGTGCCATTCCCCGTCGGCGCGGACCTTGACTGTGACGGGTTCGTTCTTGCAGCCGTCGCGCTTGGAGCGCTCAAATGTGGTGCGCTCCCCCGCTTTGCCGTCGATGAGATAGACGCCGAGCCCGTTTTGCATCCGGTTCGGGTTGGTTCGCTCCTTGTAGAGCAGATCGACAACGATTTTTGACGCATTTGTGCGGAAGCGCATCCGCGCGCCGGGAGAGTCGAGATTATACTTTTTTTCGTTCGGAACGGTGCGGCTGAATCCGATGCGTCCGCCGTTGTCGATGCGGTTCTGATAATCGGAATAGGAGATCCGGGGATCCGCCGCCGGAATCGCTGTCAACCCGTCCATGCCGAACCTCAGTTGATGGCGTCTTTCGCGACTTCGCGGTCGTTGAACAGCGCCATCGCCCAGACGGCCCAGAATCCTCCGTAGATGATGCTGTAGACGAGCGCCCAGCCGAGATAGCGGAGCGGAATCTGTGTGTGCGCTGCGAGCGCATCGGCCATCCAGAAGTACTGCCAGTTCGGGAGGATTGCGGAGAAGAGATCGCCCGAAAATCCGCCGCCGAGCCAGTGTGTGGAAACGTATTTCGAGATCAGTCCGAGGAAGAACAGAATGGAACAGGACGTCAGATTGGTGACGATTCCGCAACGGGTGGCGAGCGCCGCGGAAATCGCGCCCATCAGCCAGACTGCGGGGAAGAGCAGCGACAGCGCCGTAATGAACTGCAGCGGCGGGATGAACCCTTCATCATCGGGCGCTCCCTGCACGAGATAGAGCAGAACTGCGTAAATGGGAAGAGCCGCAGCCGTCAGAAAGGTGATTGCAGAGGGGAATGAAATCCCTTTGAGATAGTTCAGCACAGCCGCCGTCAGCGCGCAGACGGCAAGGACACCGTAGTAGAACGCCATTGCGCCAAAGTCCAGCCGGAACTGGTCTTTTGCGATCATCACCGCAACGAACGAGGCGGCGATCATGGAGAATGTGAACACGGTCAGCGCCATGGTGACACCGACGATTTTCGCGGTGATGAATGTGTAGCGCGGCACGGGTTTCGAGAGCAGAAGCAGAACCGTTCCGTTGCGCATTTCCCGCGTGATTGTGTGGCTGGAACAGAGTGCGGCGACAATGAGTCCGAGCACCATGGTCGTCGCCATCGAACTGTCAACGACCAGTTTCACCTGTTCGCGGAATACGAACATGGAGAACATCGGCAGAATGCAGATGAGGACGAGTCCGACGAGCAGGAGCAGGAAAAAGATCGGCTCGCGCACGCATTCGCGGAAGGTGTTGAGAGTCAGGCGGTAGAAGATGTTCATTTTTCCTCCGCGGGCGCTTTTGCTGCATCGGCTTCATCGACTTCGGGAACTTCATCTTCCGCATTGCGCTTTGCTTCGAAATCCTTTTTGATGCGGTCGGAGTTGAAGAGGTTTGCCGCGGAAACGGCGTTCACGAACCAGCTCTTGCTTGCAAAGTCGATGATTTCATACTTGCGGTCGATTGCCAGCCGGTAGTCGTTCGGGACGATTGTTTCGTCTCCGATGATGACGATGCGTTTCGGGTTGAGCGCGGATACGCAGGCGCTGAACTGGTCAGGGTCGAGCTTCGCCGGAGCCTTGCCGTCGGGAAGAATGAGGTAGATCGCCTGCTGTTCGGCGTTTACTGGCGGCAGAAGAAGAATCGGGTTGCGTGTCGCCTCCTGAATAGCCGTCGCAAGGTCGCGCGGACTCTGGTAGTTGGCCGTGATGATGAGGTATTCGATGACGCGTCCTTCGACCTGTTTCGGCCAGTCTCCGCCGTCCCATGCAGCGGCGTTCGCAGCGGCGGGAGCGACGACTCCGGCGGATATAAGCAAAGCGGTCATGAATTTTCCGATGAAGTTTCTGAACATATCCGAATCTCCTGTTCGTTTAAAAATTTTTGTACATCAGGTATTTTAACCATCAAATGAAGAAAATGCAAATGCGGAGCAGATTTTTTTCTGAAAGATTTTGCGGAAGCTCCGCAAACCGTCAGGTTGATTTGCGGATGACGAAGAAGTAGCTGTAGAACAGAAACGCCAGCGTCGGACCGACTCCGCCGATGAACGGCGGAACGTAGCCCTGTTTGCCGAGAACAAGGAAAATCTCCGTCATCATCTGGAAGACAACGATTGCGCCGACTGCAGTCACGATGGAGAGGAATATGCCGGCACGCTCGTTTTTCGCCGCCAGCGGAAGTCCGAGGAAGACGCAGAGAAAGCAGACCCACGGAAATGCGAGACGGTAATAAAGAATGGTCTGATAGACGTTCCGGAGGGAATCCACCATGTTCGGATTGTCCTTCAGAATGCGCCAGATTGCGAACGAGGAAAGTTCATCCGGAGGACGGATGGCGTTGCCGATGTTTTCGACGGTTTCGGGGATCTGATCCGTGGTGAACTTGAGCTCTTTGATGTGCTGTTCCGCACCCGGAACGTGGAGGATTTCGCTGTATGGGGTGCGTTTGACTCCGCGGAAGACCCAGCCGGAGGGAGTGTATTCCGCCTCTTCCGCCTGCAGATCCCACGCGATGTAACGGTGACCGGTTTCATCATTTTTATATTGTTTCAGAATGACGCTTTTCTGCAGTCCGCTTTTGTCGAAATTGGTGAAGAGCCAGTCGCGGGTCTTGTCGGAACTGCGGTACTGGAGCATGCTGTACATGCGTTTTTCATAGTTTTCCCTGCCGAGGGATTTGATGAGAACTTTCGCGTCCATGTCGCAGTCCGGAACGAGCTGCTCATTGAACCAGAAGTTGATGAATGTGACGCAGAGGGCTGCGATGTAGATTGCGCCGCCGCACCGGAGCATGGAGAGGCCGGATGCGCGCATGGCGGTGATTTCACGGGTCCGTCCGAGGTTTGCGATGCAGTACATGCAGGACAGGAGGACGGAGATCGGGAGAACGAAGCGGATGTTTCCCGGCATTTTGAGAATGAAGTATTTTGCGGCGAGGAAGAAGGTTGATTTGTGTTCCAGAAAGTCGGAGATATCGTTGAAGACGTCGCCGATGAGGAAGAGGAGGGTGAACGTGAACGCAAGGACGGAGAAGGGAATCATGAATTCCCGGAGGACATAACAGTCGAGGATGGGGAGCCAGAAGAAAGTTCTTCCCCTGTTGACTGCTTTCAGTGATTTGCGTTCGTTGTTTGTCATTCCTGAATCTTTCGTTTCCGGGAGCATGTCCCGATTGATAAAAAACAAGCCGCGAATGGGGAAATCCGTTCGCGGCATGGAAAAGCTTCCCAATCAGCCTCTGCGGCGCTGGGTGCGGCGTTTCTTCTCGCTCGGCTTCTCGAAGTGTCTTCTGTTGCGAAGTTCCTTGAGGGTGCCTTCCTTGTCGAGTTTCTTTTTCAGTTTGCGGAGAGCGCGATCGATCGGCTCGCCTTTTTTCAGTCTGACTTCCGTTGCTTCCATTGTGTTCACCCCCCTTCAGCGTTGTGAGTTGATATTGTTCATGTTCAATCGTTCGTAAAGTCTGCTTCATCCGCAAGCAGAGATTTCAGCTTGCTGAGAGCCTGGTTCTGAATCTGACGCACGCGCTCACGGGTCCTGCCGATTTCCTGGCTGACTTCTTCGAGGGTGCGCGGACGGTTGTTATCGAGTCCGAAGCGCATTTTCAGAATCATGCGTTCGCGTTCATCGAGGTCGCGGAGAAGTTCCACGAGACGTTTGATGGACTCCACATCTCCGAGGATCCGGTCGGGCGTCATGGCGCCGCGATCCGGGATGATGTCCTGGAATTCGCCGTCTTCGCCCTGCTGAATCGGATCGTGCAGAGAGAAGGTCTTCAGATCCGCCAGGCGCAGTCCTGCAACCGTGCGTTCGCTGAAGTCGAGGTTCGCCGCAATTTCGGCGTCCGACGGCTCGCGTCCGAGTTTTTCCGCAAGTTTCATGCGTACGGATTTGATTTTATTGATTTTTCCGGCTGACTGCACGGGGATTCGGATGGTGCGGCTCTGGTTTGCCAGAGCGCGGCGCATCGACTGTTTGATCCACCATGCGGCGTAGGAGCTGAATTTCGCGCCTTTCGCCGGGTCGAACTTCTCGACGGCGCGCATCAGTCCGATGTTGCCTTCGGAGATCAGGTCGAGCAGCGGAAGACCGAGTCCCTTGAAGTCATGGGCGATCTTCACCACCAGACGCAGGTTCGCCTGAATCAGCGTGGCGCGCGCCTCGTCGTGCTCGCCGGTGTCGCGTCCGTGAATCTTGGCGGCAAGGTCGACTTCCTCCGATTTGGAAACGAGGGAAATCTGACCGATATCCTGCATATAGACTTTCATCGTGTCGTTCTTTGACGCGGCAACCGGAGCGAGCTTGGAGTTTTTCTTCTCCTCCTCATCGCCCTCTTTCTTGTTGTCGTCAAGATCGAGCGATTCATCTTCAACGTTTTTGTATGCTTCCTGGTCGTCGATATCTTCGGGAAGAATGTCGTCCGCCGGCGGTTCCGGTTCTTCCTCGTAAGGAGGCAGATCCGCATCGGTCATCGGCTTGGGTTCCGGAATCACAAAATCATCGTCGTCATCGCTGTCCGCTTTTTTCTTTTTCTTCGGAACGGCGTCTTCTTCCGGTTCTTCGGCTTTTTTCGGATGTTTCTTCTTTTCAGGAGCGGCGGCGGGGGCTTTCGCCTTTGCCGGCTTCTTGACCGGTTCCTCCTCTTCCGCTTTGACTTCCTTTGCAGGAGCCTTTTTCACCGGAGCTTTTTTTGTCTCGGCGGCAGGTTCCGCTTTTTTTGCGGGAGCCTTCTTTGCCGGGGCTTTTTTCTCTTCGGCGGCGGGTTCGGTTTCCTTTTTTGTGGGAGCCTTCTTCGCCGGAGCTTTTGCAGTTTCAGCGGGCTTCTTCGCGGGTTCGGCTTTCTTGGAAACGGACTTTTTGGGGGCTTCCGCCTTCTTTTCGGCTGCGGGAGCGGCTGGTTTCGTCAATTTTTTTTCCGTCGGTGACGATTTCTTTTCCGCACGTTCAGCTTTTTTGACCTCCTCCTTTACGGCAGGAACGGTCTTGGCGTCAACTTTTGCGCCTTTTTTCGCGGGGGAAACAGATTTTTCAGCAATTTTTACTGAAGACTTTTCATTTTTGCCCTTGACTTTTGGGCTTTTGTCTGTTCTATTAATCCCTGACATAGCTTTGCTTTTGTTGTTACAGTTTACCGGGTCACAATGAACCGGTGCGTGTGATTATGACATACGCAATAGGGAAAATAGCACAAGATGAAGAAAAGTCAACTGAAAAAAGAAAATAAATTTAAAAATATTTTTTCCTCTTATCTGCGCACCATGCGGAAAGAGGCAAAAAAACGTATTCCCGTGGATGAAGACACCACGGCTCTGGAGCTGCTGCGTCTCTGCATGTCCGCTCCGAAGGGAACGAAAATGCTGTTCGCCGCACCTTCGTATGCGATTGCGGAACAGACCGAACACGAACTGCGCATCTGGGCGGAAGCGGCAGGGCATCCCCTTACATCCGCGCTTCTCCCCGAAGGCTCCTGGCGCGATACCGTCACGCTCGACTGTGAATCCGCCCGCGCGGAACTGCTCGAAAGAATGACCTCCGAAAACCCGCCCGACATCGTGGTCGGTTCCGTGCTCGCGTTCCTTTCACCGACTCCAGATCCGGACGAATTCCAGGGATCCGGAATCATTCTGCATCGCGGCAACACCGTCGATATGGCAAAGCTCGTCAAACGTCTTGTCGCCCTCGGTTACGATGACGAGCCTCAGGCCGCCTCTTCCGGCGAATTTTCCAAACGCGGCGGCATTCTCGATGTTTTTTCTCCCGGAATGAAACTTCCTGTCCGCATCGAATTCTTCGGAGACGAGATTGATTCCCTGCGCGAATACACGCCCGATAACGGACGCTCCGTCCGGGAGATCGATTCCTGCAAAATCATTGCCCGTTCCGGCTGCGAACAGGTCGAGGGGACGGATGAGTATTTTGATTTTTCCGACTACGCGCCCGGCCGTTCTCTTGTTGTGGAGTCGCCCGACGACTGCGCAGAGTCTGTCAAGAAGTATGGCGGCGGCAGAACGGCGGAGCACTGGGAGGCGTTTCAGAAAAAATTCGGTCCCGTGCATATCCTGGAATCTGAAGTCGACTGCATTGAGCACGGCGGGAAGGCGGAACGTTCCTGCATCGGCGTTTCGCCCGCGCTCCGCGCAAGCGCGGATGAAGAGGAGCGCGATTCGGTGACGGAGATTTCGCGCAAGCTTTCCGCCGAATTCGTCGGACATGCTCTTGAAGACGGCATGGAGGTCATCCTTGCCGCACACAAGGATTCCGATTTCGAGCATATTACCGAATGGCTGCGCGAAAACGGCATTCCCGAATCGGAGAAACTTTCCGTGGAGCGGCTTCATATTCCCTGCGGAGTGATGTTCCCGAAACAGAAGGCTCTGTTCCTGACAGAACGCGAACTTTTCCCCGCGTGTCTCCGCGGCAAAGACCGCGTCCGCACTGCCGACGAGGTGGAGGAGGATCTTGTCAAGGCATCTCGCACCGAGCTCGAAAATATGGCGGATATCGAAGTCGGAGATCTTACGGTTCATCTGAATTACGGACTCTGTCTTTACCGCGGCATCAAGACGGTTCGTTCCGCGGGGAGCGCGATTGAGTCGCTGGAGCTGGAGTTCGCCGATGAAAAAGTGATTTACGTTCCCGTCTGGCAGGCTCATCTGGTTTCCCGTTATGTCGGTTCGCATCTGAAGGGGGCGCAGCTTTCGAAGCTGGGATCCTCCCGCTGGGCGAAAGCGCGGGAGGAGGCGGCCGGTTCCGCAAAAGGGCTCGCCTGCGAAATGCTCCGGATGCAGGCAATCCGAAAAGCGTCGCCCGGAATGCCGTTCCCGAAAGACGGTTACGACCAGAAACTTTTTGAAGATTCATTCCCCTATGACGAAACCGAGGGACAGAAGAAGGCGATCGAAGAGATCAAGCGCGATATGGAGTCGTCGCGTCCGATGGATCGTCTGCTGTGCGGCGACGTCGGCTACGGCAAAACGGAAGTTGCGATGCGGGCGGCGTTCAAATGCGCCGTTTCCGGCAAACAGGTCGCCGTGCTGGTGCCGACGACGGTTCTGGCGCAGCAGCATTATCTGAGTTTTACGGAACGCTTTGCAGAATTCCCGATTGTTATTGAAACTCTGACCCGTCACAAAATGGGAAAGGAGCGCAAGCAGATCATCGAACGTCTCGCGGAAGGTTCCATTGACATTATCATCGGAACGCACGCGCTTGTCGGAAGTGAAGTCAAATTCCGCGAACTCGGGCTTGTCATCATCGACGAGGAACAGCGTTTCGGCGTGGAGCACAAGGAAAAACTCAAGGCGGTCCGTTCGACCGTCGACGTGCTGACCATGACCGCGACGCCGATCCCGCGAACACTCCACATGTCCATGTCCGGTCTGCGCGATTTGAGCGCAATCACCACCGCGCCGACGCGCCGTCTGCCGGTTCATACGGTCGTCGCCCAGCAGGAGGATTCTCTCGTTTCCGCCGCGCTTGCGCGGGAACTTGGACGCGGCGGACAGGTTTTCTACATTCACAACCGCGTGAACTCCATTGAGAAGGCGGCGGAGAAGGTTCGTTCTCTCGCTCCCGGCGCACGCGTCGCCGTCGCTCACGGGCAGATGCGCGGTTCCGAACTGGAAGGCATCATGGGGCAGTTCATTGAGGGAAAAATCGATGTTCTTGTCTGCACCACAATCATTGAATCGGGAATCGACATCCCGAACGCAAACACGATGATTATCGAACGCGCCGACATGTTCGGTCTTGCGGAACTGCATCAGCTGCGCGGACGCGTCGGGCGCTGGAACCGCCAGGCGTATGCGTATCTGCTGCTTCCGCCGTCTGGAATCATGACGGGTGATGCGCGCCGGCGCATGCAGGCGATCCGCCGTTACACGCATCTCGGTTCCGGTTTCCAGCTGGCGATCCGCGACCTTGAGATCCGCGGAGCGGGAAACATCATCGGAGCGGAACAGAGCGGACACGTCGACGCCATCGGGTTTCATCTGTACTGCCAGCTTCTGCGCGAGGCCGCGAACAATCTGCGCGGAATCAAAAACGCCCGCCCGATTACCTGCGATCTCAATCTGGACTTTCTTGAATACGCGCTTGATACGGACAAAAAGCATCTTGCCGCGGCGATTCCGCCGGATTATATCGAAGACGACCGTCTGCGTCTGGAGGCGTACCGCCGTCTCGCGATGTTCGAGGATCCCGCCCAGGTCGACGATTACCACGAGGAGCTCCGCGACAAATACGGTCCGCTGCCTGATGCTGCGGAGAATATGCTGACCACGGTTCGTCTCCGTCTTCTCGGCGCCGCATGCGGCTTCCATGCGGTTTCATGCCGCGACGGGAAAATTTATCTGGAGCAGGGCAATTCGCTGTACCGTCCGGGCGGCATGATCCCGAAGCTGAACGCGGACTGGTCTCCGAAGAAAAAACTGACGAGTCTGCTGGGGCTTCTGGAATGCACGGCCGCGCAGTTCAAAGCGAAGCGCGAGCAGGGGCTGAAGGCGTTCGGGGCTCAGTTCGGAAAGTAAAATCCGCAGTTCCCTCCGGTTTGCATTGGACTTTTCCCGTTTTCGTGATACATTACAGTAAAACGAACGAAGGATGGAACCAATGCTGGCAAAACGAATTATCCCCTGCCTCGACGTAACCGGCGGACGCGTCGTCAAAGGCGTCAACTTTGTGAACCTCATCGATGCCGGCGACCCGGTTGAAGCCGCGATCGAATACGACCGTCAGGGAGCGGATGAACTTGTCTTTCTTGACATCACCGCAACCAGCGACAACCGCGATTCCATGTATGACGTTGTCCGCAGAACCGCGGAAAATGTCTTCATTCCCCTGACCGTCGGCGGCGGAATCCGATCCGTTGAAGATATGCGCAAAATGCTTAATTCCGGAGCGGACAAGGTTTCCGTCAACTCCTCCGCCATTCAGAATCCCGATCTTATCCGCGCGGGGGCGGAACGTTTCGGAAACCAGTGCATCGTTCTTGCAATCGACGCACGCCGCGTTCCGGGTGAAAAACGCTGGGAGATCTACACGCACGGCGGACGCCGCAACACCGGCATCGACGCTCTCGAATGGGCGCAGCGGGGCGTGGAGCTCGGCGCCGGGGAAATTCTCCTGACCAGCATGGACGCCGACGGCACCAAGAACGGGTATGACATTGAGCTCACCAAGACCATTTCCGATGCAGTTTCCGTTCCCGTCATCGCATCGGGCGGCGCCGGCAAGCTGGAACACCTCTATGAAGTCTTTCGCGACGGCGGAGCTCACGCGGTGCTCGCGGCGAGTATCTTCCACTTCGGAACGTTCACGGTTCCGCAGGCGAAAGAGTTTCTCGCGGAACGCGGCATCCCCGTCCGCAAACCTGTAGCATGAACATTTATTAAAGAATTAAGGAGATAAAAATGGCAACCGATCCGAAAACCAAACTTGCGCAGGATGCTCTTGCGTATCACGGCTCCGCGCCGAAAGGCAAACTTGCCTCCGTCCCGACCAAACCCTGCAACACGCAGCACGATCTCTCGCTCGCCTATACTCCGGGCGTTGCGGTTCCCTGCATGGAAATTCACAACAATCCCGACGCCGTCTGGGAATACACCGGACGCGCGAATTCGGTTGCCGTTGTCAGCGACGGCACGGCGGTTCTCGGCCTCGGCAACATCGGCCCCGAAGCCGGACTGCCCGTCATGGAGGGCAAGAGCGTGCTGTTCAAGAAGTTCGCGGACATCAACTCCATTCCGATCTGTCTCGGTTCCGTCTTCCAGGAAAACGGCAAGACCGACCCGAAGAAGGTGATTGAAGTCGTCAAGACTCTGGAACCCACCTTCGGCGGCATCAATCTTGAGGATATCGGTTCGCCCGCCTGCTTTGAAATTGAGCCCGCTCTCAAGAAATCCATGAACATCCCCGTTTTCCACGACGACCAGCACGGAACCGCGATCATCTCTCTCGCCGGAATCCTGAATGCGCTCAAGCTCGTCGGCAAGAAGATTGAAAACTGCAAATTCGTCATGAACGGCGCCGGCGCGGCCGGCATCGCATGCGCGGAATACTATGTTTCCGCCGGAGCCAGACGCGAGAATTTCACGCTCTGTGACTCCAAAGGCACGATTCACAGCGGACGCACCGACCTGAATGATCAGAAGAAGCGTTTTGCCCGCACGATGACCGAACGCACGCTCGCGGAAGCAATCAAGGGCGCGGACGTCTTCATGGGCGTCTCCGTCGGCGGCGCGCTGACGAAGGAAATGGTGGCGTCGATGGCTCCGGGCGCGGTGGTTTTCGCGATGGCGAACCCCGTTCCGGAAATCAATCCGCAGGATGCAAAGGATGCCGGAGCGGCGGTTGTCGGAACCGGACGCACGGACTTCCCGAACCAGGTGAACAACGTTCTCGGCTTCCCCGGCATCTTCCGCGGTGCGCTTGACGTCCGCGCAACGGATATCAACGAAGCAATGAAGCTCGCCGCGTCGAAAGCTCTTGCGGAGATCGCGTCGGAACCGATTCCGGCGGATGTTCTCGCCCAGCTGAAGGAAGCCTATCCGCAGGATGCCGCGAACGGCGTGTTCGACGGCGAGAATCCGCTGAAGGAAACTTACGTTATTCCGAAACCGTTCGACACCCGCGTGGTTCCGCGCGTCGCCGCCCGCGTCGCCGAAGCCGCCATGAAGAGCGGAGTCGCCAGAGTCATGATCGACGATTTCGATGCTTACGAAAAATCTGTTGCGGAACGCATCCGCAAAGCCAACGCATAAGAAAGAGTGAAAGCTGAAATGAAAATCATCCGTACGATCCGTGAAATGCAGGAATGGTCCGACGCGAAACGCCGCGCCGGCGCCACCCTTGCCGTCATTCCGACCATGGGATTTCTGCACGAGGGACACCTCTCGCTGATCGACACCGCCCGCAAAAACGGCGCCGACACCGTCATCGTCACCATCTTCGTCAACCCGACCCAGTTCGGCCCGAACGAGGATTTCGACAAGTATCCCCGCGACTTCGAGCACGATACGACGCTGCTCGAAAGCAAGAACGTCGACGCCGTTTTCGCGCCGACCGCCGATGAGATGTATCCGAAGGACTCCTCTACGTGGGTTATCGAGGAGAAGCTCTCGAAGGGGCTCTGCGCGAAGACGCGTCCGATTCATTTCCGCGGCGTGACGACCGTTGTTTCCAAGCTGTTCCTTGCGACACTGCCGCACATTGCGGTGTTCGGTCAGAAGGATGGTCAGCAGGCGCGGATTATCAAGCGCATGGTGCGCGATCTGAACTTCCCGATCCGCATTGTGATTTCCCCGATCATCCGTGAAGCCGACGGTCTCGCCCGCAGCTCGCGCAACAAATACCTCTCGGAGGAGGAACACCGGAATGCGCTCTCTCTTTCGCGCGGGCTTGCGAAGCTGAAAGCGGAGATCGAATCCGGAAGAACCGACCTCACCTCGATGCTTGCGGAACTGCGCGCTTCGATCGAAGCCGCATCCGGCGTTGTGGATTACATTGAAGCGGTGGATTCGGAAACGCTGGAGCCGATTACGGAAATCGGCGGTTCGATGATGTTCCCGCTCGCGGTTTATTTCGGTAAAACGCGCCTCATTGACAACATTCTTGTGGAGAAATGAAAAAATCCATTTGCAACCGCGCAAAAGTGGATGTACATTTCCAAAAGAAACAGAACCAAACGAAAGGCAACAAAATGGCAAAGAAATTCTTCATGGCCGCAATGGCCGCTGTGCTCGCTGTGACCTTCACCGCGTGCTCCTCGATTTCGACCGGAACCACCGTTCACGGAATGAAGCTTTCCGACTCTGACGTCACCACGGTTCCCGTGCACGTCAACGGAGAAATCTGGGGTGTTTACCTCTTCGGTATTCTCCCGCTGATGACCGGAAGCTCCGCCGCTCCGGGCTCCATGACTCTGTTCAAGGACACGGTTCGCGTCGACAACGCCGTCAGCATGCTGACGAAGCGTGCAAAAGACATGGAGGCCAACCGCGTCAACGACCTTACCTCCTTCAAGACGAGCACCTGGCTGCTTCTGTTCTCCGTGAAAGAAGTTCAGGTTTCCGGAAACGCTCTGAAGTAAGCTGAAACGGACACACGTTCGCGCCGCTCTTCCGCCTTCGCAGCGGAAGAGCGGCGTTTTTGATTTTAAATTTCCGGTTGCAGAAAAAAAGACCGGCGGCATCACTTGAATGCAGCCGGTCTTCCTGCGTTCGGGCGGCGTCAGCCGCACCGTTTTACGCTTTTTTCATGACTTTGTTGTGAACCAGAAGATATGCGGCAGCGAATACTGCGAGTCCAAGCAGGATCCAGCCGTAGTTCTTCGAGATGATCTCCTTGCCCTTTTCGATCATCTCAAGGTAGCTCATATCCGCGGTGAGATGTCCGAAATATCCTCCGATTGCGGTGAGGATGATGATCCAGATTCCCGCGCCGAGAGTGGTGTAGAGGGTGAAGCTTTTGAGCGGCATGCGGGCGAGTCCGGCGGGGATCGAAATCAGCTGGCGGATCGCGGGGAGCAGACGGCAGACAAAAGTCGCGAGTTCGCCGTATTTGCGGAAAATCTCCTCCGCACGGTCGAGAGTCGGCTCCTTCAAAAAGAAATATTTGCCGTATTTATGCAGGAATGTCCGTCCGAGCTTCAGCGCAAGATAGTAGTTGATGTATGCGCCCGCGATTGAACCGAGGCAGCCGACGACGACCGCGATGATGCAGTCGATCCACGGATTCCCCGTGGTCAGCTGTCCTTTGAATGCGAGGAAGCCGGCGGGGATCATCACCACTTCGCTGGGGAAGGGAATGAACGAGCTTTCAATCGTCATGAAGATGAAAATCAGCAGAAATCCCCACACGGGGGCGTACTGGGCGATGGCGTCAAGATGCGCCGCGATCTGTTCGGTCATAAAAAACTTTCCTTTCCCTTTTGCCTTTTTGAATTGTTGGTGTAAAGTATACACCGGAAACACGAAAAATCCATTGACATGACAAAAAAATCACGAAAGAAACGGAAACTATGCACGAAATCGCTTTTACAGTCGGGAAACTCTCCATTCACTGGTATGGAGTGTTCGTCGCGCTGGCATTCGTCACCGCAATGGCGACGCTGCTGATCGAACGCAAACACGCGGGGCTCACCTCCGACAACGTCTTCGACCTCGCCCTGATCGCTATCTTCGGCGGCGTCACCGGGGCGCGCCTCTTCTACGTCGTCCAATTCCACGACCAGTTCCGCGACAATCTTCTTGACGTCATCCGCATCGACAAGGGGGGACTCGTCTTCTACGGCGGCTTCATTGTCGCACTGGTGGTCGTCATGCTCTACTGCAAATGGAAAAAACTGCAGATGCTGAAGGTGCTTGACATCTACGCTCCGGCGGTTGCGTTCGGACACGTCTTCGGGCGGATCGGCTGTTTCATGCAGGGCTGCTGCTTCGGAAAACCGCTTGTGGCGGATTCGGCATTCCCCTCGGTCGTGTTTCCCGCAGGTTCGGCTCCGGCGGTGTGCTATCCCGCGAATCCGCGCGACCTCTATTCCGCCGTCAGGACCGCGTCTGAATCCATGCCGCTGATCCCGGTCCAGCTTTACGAATCGTTCTGCAATCTGCTGATCGGCGTTCTGCTGATATTCCTCCTGCGCAAGGTGAAGCGTCCGGGCGGCGTGGCGGCGATCTATCTTGCGGCATATGCGGTCATGCGTTTCACCATGGAGCTGATGCGCGGAGATCACACGGATCATATCGGCGTATTCACTCCTTCGCAGGCGGTTGCGCTCTTCCTGATGATTCCCGCCGCGGCGGTTCTCTTCTGGTACGCGGGAAGGAGAGGCGGAAATGCCGCGGAATAAGGAGCGGATCACGTTTACGGTCGAACCCGGTTTTGCAAACATCCGCATCGACCTGTGTGTCACAAAACATGCGGAAGGCGAATACTCGCGCGTTCAGGTTCAGAAACTCATCGACGCCGGCAAGCTGACTCTGAACGGCAAAGTCTGCGCCGCCAAGCGCACGATGGTTGCGGAAGGGGATGAAATCTCCTTTGAGCCGCCCTCCGATTCCCCGATGGAGCATGTGGAGGCGGAGGAAATCCCGCTGGATGTTCTGTATGAAGACGATGCGCTTCTGGTCATCAACAAGCCTGCCGGGATGGTTGTCCACCCCGCCGCGGGAAACTACACCGGAACCGTGGTCAATGCACTGCTCGGGCGCGACCGCGATCTGGTTTCCGAATTTGATGAAGAGGACGACCCGATGCGCCCCGGCATCGTGCATCGTCTGGACAAAGATACTTCCGGCTGTCTCGTCATCGCGAAAAACGGTGTGGCGATGCACAAGCTCAGCAAAATGTTTGCCGACCGCGAGGTTTCGAAAACCTACGCGGCAATCGTGGCACCGTGTCCGAAAGTGATTGCCGCGGAAATCCGCACGCAGATCGGGCGTCATCCGGTCAACCGCAAGAAAATGGCTGTGGTGCGCAGCGGGGGCAAAGACGCGTACACGCGTTTCACCACACTCAAACGCGGAAAAATCGGGAATGTCACCGCCGCTCTGCTTCAGGTGCGGATCATGACGGGACGCACACACCAGATCCGCGTTCACATGTCGTATTTCGGCTCCCCGGTGATCGGCGACGGCACGTACGGCGGAAACGGGCGCATTCCCGCGCCGCGCCAGATGCTTCACGCATGGAAAATAACCTTCCCGCATCCGTTTACGAAAGAGGAGCTCTCCTTCGAGGCTCCGTTCCCGGCGGATTTTCAGGAATATGTCGATAAAATTCAGGAATAAGAGAGGCTGATATGGCAGTCAATGCAATCGCAATAGACGGTCCCGCCGCATCGGGCAAAAGCTCGGCGGCGCAGATGCTCGCGGAGGCGATCCCGGGCGCAATTCACATCAACACCGGCTCCATGTACCGCGCGGCGGCTTGGAAGGCGCTCAGACTCGGAATCGATCCGAAGAATCCCGACCCTGCAAAGCTTGACGACATGCTTGCAAACACCACGATGCGTTTTATTCCCGGCGCAGACGGTCTTGAACTCGAAGTTGACGGTTCCGTTCCCGGCGATGCGCTCCGCACTCCCGAAATCTCCGCGGGCGCCTCGGCAATCGCGGCGGTTCCCGCGGTTCGCACAAAACTCGTCGAATGGCAGCGCAAAATGGCGGACGGCGCGCTCGTCGTCATGGAGGGTCGCGACATCGGAACCGTGGTTTTCCCTGATGCAAAATACAAGTTTTTCCTGACCGCTTCCCCCGAAGCCCGCGCGAAGCGCCGCCTGCTTCAGGATGGCGGTACCCCCTCGGAAGAGGAAATCGCAAAAGTCGCCGCCGAAATCGCTGCGCGCGACAAAGCCGACTCGACCCGCGCAGTTGCCCCGCTCCGTCAGGCGGAGGACGCCGTCCTGCTCGACAACAGCGGAATGAACTTGCAGGAGACCATTGATTTCATGCTCCGCAAAATCAAAAACAAAGTCGTTCTTTCCTACCGCGTTCCGTATGCGGACACCGATCAGATGGGCGTCGTCTATTACGCGAATTATTTTGAATATTTTGAGCGGTTCCGCAACGAACTTCTCCGCGAGACGGGGCACACCTATCTGGAACTCGAAAAAGAGGGCATCGCAATGCCGGTGATCGAAGCGAACTGCCGTTACAAAGCGTCCGCGCGCTATGATGATGTTCTCGACATCACCGGATGTTTCGCGGAGGCTTCCGGCGTGCGCGTGAAAATCGCCTGTCAGATCTTCTGCCGCGGAAAACTTCTCGTGGAGGGCTTCACGATTCACGCGTGTGTGGACATGAAGACAGGGCGCCCGTCCCGTCCACCGCGTTTCATCAAGGAGCTTGTGGAGGCTCAATGAAATACCGCTGCATTTTTTTCGATATCGACGGCACGCTCCTCAACACCGAACCGATTGTCATGCCGGAGCTTCAGGCAACGCTTCTTGAGCTTACGGGGGCGCATTACGACCTTGCGGAACTCCAGCGTTTCTGGGGCATTCCGACCTCCGATACCGCCGCCGCTCTGAAGCTTTCCGATCCCGACCGTTTCGGGCGGATATGGGAGGATCGCGTGGTGCGCCGCGACAATGAGATCGAGCCGTTTCCCGGAATCGAAAAAATGCTCGGTGAACTCAAAAACGCCGGAATCCGTCTGGGAATCGTCACTTCGAAAAACCGTTCGGAGCTTTCGCAGGGTTTCCATATCGCGCAATATTTTGAACCTGACCTGATGATCACCGCGACTGATACGGTTCTGCACAAGCCGAATCCCGACCCGCTGCTTGAGGGTCTCCGCCGCGCAGGCTGTCCTCCGGAAGAGGCGCTCTTTGTGGGCGATACGGTTCATGACGCCAATTGCGCCGCCGGAGCAAACGTCGCTTTCGGACTTGCTGTCTGGGGTGCGCATTCGGTCCGGCACATTCGCGCCGCGCATTACTTTGCCGCTCCCTCTGAAGTGGCTCCGCGCCTTGAGGAATGCGGACCGCTCCCGCCGTTTTTGCGTCAGGCGATGGAGCTTCAGTTCATCGGGCAGGCGGGTGTGACCTATTCCAAAGATCCCTATGATGTGGAGCGTTTTGAGCGCATCCGCGAACTCGCCGCGGAAATGCTCGCTGCAAAAACGGAGCTTGCGCTTGAGACGGTGAAGTCGCTCTTCTGCAACGAACGCGGCTTCCAGACTCCGAAACTTGATACGCGCGCCGCAATCTTCCGCGACGGAAAGATTCTGCTTGTCCACGAGAAAAGCGGCAAATGGTCGCTTCCCGGCGGCTGGGTTGACCTTTGCGAATCCATCCGCTCCAACACCGAGAAGGAGGTTCGCGAGGAGGCCGGACTTGAAGTCGCCGCGCTCCGTCTGATTGCCGTCCAGGATCGCAACCGGCACAATCCGCCTCCGTATGCTTACGGAATCTGCAAGGTGTTCGTCCTTTGTGGCGAGGTCGACGGAGCGTTTCACGAGAATCTCGAAACGACGGGCTTTGCGTATTTCGCAGAAAATGAACTTCCCCCGCTTGCGGAGGAGAAAAACACCGCCGCGCAGATCCGCATGTGTTTCGACGCCTTCCGCGATCCGGACTGGAAGGTCGTTTTCGATTGATTTGCATTCAGCGTTCGCACGGTATATATTACGGTAAAAAACAGGAGAAAGATAATGGCACAGCTTAAAACAATCGCCGTCATTCCCGCACGGCTTGCAAGTACAAGATTCCCGGAAAAAGTCATTGCTGAACTTGGTGGCAAGCCGATCATCCAGTGGGTCTGGGAGCGCACGGCAAAATCCAGAGCGGATCGCGTGCTCATCGCGACCGACAGCGAGAAGGTGAAAGCGATCGCGGAAGGGTTCGGCGCGGAGGCGGTCATGACCTCTCCGAATCATCCCTCCGGCTCCGACCGCATCTGGGAAGCTGCAAAGAATATCGAATGCGACGTCATCATCAATGTTCAGGGCGACGAGCCGTTCATGAAGCCGGAAGTCATTGATTCCCTTATCGATGTCATGGCTGGAGCGGATCAGCCGGATATGGCGACCGTTGTTGTCCCCTCGACCCGTGCGGAGATTGCCTCGAATCCGAATCTGCCGAAAGTCGTCGTGGGCGCGGATGGCTCCGCTCTCTATTTCAGCCGTTCCGAGATTCCGTTCCTGCGGACGGGCGGAACCGATATGCCGCTCTACCGTCACTGGGGCATCTATGCGTATCGCCGTGCCGCGCTGGAGCGTTTCGTCTCTCTTCCGGAGAGTCCGCTGGAGAAATGCGAGAAACTCGAACAGCTGCGCGCTCTCGAAAACGGCATGAAAATCAAAGTCGTCAAAACGCACTTCCAGAGCATCGGCATTGATACTCCGGAGGATCTTGTCCGCGCGGAAAATTATCTGCGGGAACACAACGAGCAGTAAACGATGAAACGCGTTCTTCAGTACATCGTCTATCTTGCCGCTCTGGTCTTCATGAAATTTATGGAGATCCTGCCGCGCGGGACATTCCGTTTTCTCGGCTGGCTCTTTTCGTGGCTTGCGGTTCCGCTTCCGCCGGTCGGCGGACTGATCCGCAAAAATCTCCGTTGCGCCTTTCCGGAAAAGGGTGAAAAGGAGATTTTCGATCTCTCCCGCCGCTGCATAGCGAACCTCATTCAGACCGTTTGCGAACTTTTCTGGTTTCACAACCGCCCGGAGAAGGTGAAGGAGATGATTGACGTTCAGCCGAATCTTGCCGCCGTTGCGGAAAATGCGCGCAAGTGCATTGCGGAAGGACGCCCCGTCATTCTCATTACGCCGCATCACGGCAACTGGGAGTTCTCGGGCATGGCGCTGGGACTCTACTTCGGATTCAAAATGGCGACCGTTGTCCGCACGCCGCGCAATCCCTACCTGAGCCGTCTGATTACTGGCGGGCGTTCCGTGAAGAATGTGAGCATCATCGAGTCGCGCGGCGGCATGATGAAACTCGTGCACGCAATGGAAAGCGGTTCTGTCGCCGGCATGCTCGTCGACCAGAACATCAAGGCGCGGAACGGCGGCGCGTTCGTCGACATGTTCGGTCTTCCCGTTCCCGTTTCGCGCTTTCCGGGTACGATGGTTCTGAAGAAGAACGCATACATCGGCGTCGGTTCCTGCATCCGTCTCCCGAACGGGCATTTCAAGGCGACGATGGATCCGCTTCCGAAGCCCGCGTCCGAGTACACTTCCGAAGAAGAGGTGATTCAGGACATCATGAAAATGACCGAAAATCTGATCCGCATGGCTCCGGAGCAATACCTCTGGCTTTACAACCGTTTCCAGTACATTCCGGAAAATGCGTCGCCGGAACTCAAGGCGAAGTATCCTTCCTACGCGAAAACGGTGAAGCCCTCGTTCTATTCCAAACATGCAAAGGATTCCGACAAGGATTGATCTATGCTGAAGTGGCTGCACATCAAAAATCTGGCGCTGGTCGAGGAGGCCGATATTGAGTTTTCCCCCGGCTTCAACGCCGTTACGGGCGAGACCGGTGCGGGCAAATCCGTGCTCATGGGCGGCGTCGCCCTTCTGCTCGGCGGAAGGTTTGAGAAATCCGCCATCCGTCAGGGAACGGAGCGCTGCGAAATCGCCGGCGAATTCCGTCTGGATCCCGTTTCAGGTCCGCGCATCGCGGCTCTGCTGGAAGAATACGGACTTGAACCTTGCGAGGATTCCGCTTTGCTCGTCCGCCGCGTTTTTACGCAGTCGGGCGGACGCATCTTTGTGAATTCGTCGCCCGCAAGTGCGCAGATTCTCCGCACGATCGGGGAACTGCTCGTTGACGTCCACAGCCCCCACGAGGCGTTCGGGCTGATGAAGCCTTCCGCGCAGCTGAATGCTCTTGACCGCTTTGCCCGTCTGGATGATCTTCTGAACGAAGTTTCTGCTGCGTGGGAGGCAATCCGCAAGGTTGAAGCGGAACAGGAGGAATTCCAACGCACCATGCCTGATGCCGATGAAGCGGAGCGGCTCCGCCGGATTGTTTCCGAAATTGAATCGCAGAACCCCGAACCCGGGGAAGATGAACGGCTGGAAGCAACCCATGCCGCCGCATCAAACTCAAAAACGATTCTCGAAATCGCCTCTGCTGCGTCCGCCGCGCTGAACGAATCCGACGATTCGATTATGGACCGTCTCTCGTCTGTGCGCCGCCTGCTGCGTCCGCTGGAGACTGCGGATCCGGGTTATGCGGACAAGTTTCTTGCGAAATGCGATGAGATTTCCGACGCGGTTTCGGAGCTTACCGACGATTTGCAGTCGCGCGCTTCCGCGGTGGAACTGGATGAATCCGAATTTGCCGCCCTGGAGGAGCGCATTCAGATTCTTCAGACCCTCAAGCGGAAATACGGCCCGGAGATTGCGGACGTCCTTGCGGAGCTGGAAAATTCGCGCCGCCGTCTGGAGCTTTTCGAGAACTCCGCGCGTGAACGCGAACAGTTGGAGGCTCGTCTTTCCGCCGCGCGTTCTGCACATCTCGCGCTTTCTGCAAAGCTGACTGCAGCGCGCAAAGCCGCCTCGGAGGAACTTTCCGCCAAGCTGCGCGAAGAGATCATGAAACTCGGATTCAAACGCGCCGCATTCGAGGTTGAGTTCAGCGAATCGCGCCCGGGACCGAACGGCGCAGACCGCATAGAGTTTCTGTTTTCCGCGAACCCGGGAGTTCCGGTCAAGCCGTTGAAAGACGTTGCAAGCAGCGGCGAGCTTTCGCGAGTGATGCTTGCGGTGAAAACGGTTCTTGCGGAAGTCGATGAGATCGGCACGCTTGTGTTCGATGAAATTGATGCGAACATCGGCGGCGAGACTGCGGTGGTGGTTGCCGGGGAACTGCACGAACTCGGAACGAAGAAACAGATTCTCTGCATCTCGCATCTAGCCCAGGTTGCCGCGCGCGCGGACCGTCATTTCTCAGTGGTCAAAACGACAACGGCGGAGGCGGCCGTCAGTTCGATCCATATTCTTTCGAAGAAGGAGCGCATCGCGGAGCTCGGGCGCATGCTTGGCGGTGGTCCTGCGGCGGAAACACACGCAAAGACTCTGCTGGAAGACTGAAGGAATAAGGCAAAAAATATTTATGCCGATAGCCTTTTTGAGTAATCTATTGCTGCACGAATTGTTCTGATTTGAAATCTTTGTTGCTGCATGCTATCTTATGTAAAAGATTTAGGAGCAACTCCATTCTGTTATGTTCCGCGAACCCTGGATGACATGTATCATTGTATATAAAGTTCGCGATTGACGTAACATGTTGATGATCAGACGATTATAAGGAAACGGAGGATGCAGTAGTGCTCTTTGACAAATGAAAGTTGATATTTCGCGCGATTCTTTGATTTGCATTTTGAGCCGGAACGGTTTATATTACCCCTGTTGCTCCTCGCAAGAGGAGCATGTATTGAAACAGGAGCTCGAGAGCGTCCTTGTCGACCTTGACGTTGCTCCTCGCAAGAGGAGCATGTATTGAAACTTCCTGTGCCGACAAATTGTTCAAATCCATAAAGTTGCTCCTCGCAAGAGGAGCATGTATTGAAACGACAAAAGCTTCAACGGGGGCGACGATTTCGCAGTTGCTCCTCGCAAGAGGAGCATGTATTGAAACGTTAGAGTTCATCTTCGAATTCCTTTTGTTTGAGTTGCTCCTCGCAAGAGGAGCATGTATTGAAACGACGCTGGAACGCGCGGAGATACTCGTCAACAGGTTGCTCCTCGCAAGAGGAGCATGTATTGAAACATAGAGACGGATGGCGATTGACTGTTCGACGTCCGAGGGTTGCTCCTCGCAAGAGGAGCATGTATTGAAACCTCGAACGTCATTTGTCATGCCTCCAGCAGGGTGTTGCTCCTCGCAAGAGGAGCATGTATTGAAACACTTTACGCGGGTGATAAGATGGAATTTGACATGGTTGCTCCTCGCAAGAGGAGCATGTATTGAAACTTCAGTCCTTCGCTGACACCAACGCGGCAATCACGTTGCTCCTCGCAAGAGGAGCATGTATTGAAACGCTTCAGCAAAAACCGCCACTTTCGCGCGGACCAGTTGCTCCTCGCAAGAGGAGCATGTATTGAAACGTCAGGAAAAGCAGCAGCCCGTTTGCGGATGTGAGTTGCTCCTCGCAAGAGGAGCATGTATTGAAACGTCGCGTCGACCGTCGCGATCTCCGCGCTCGCAGTTGCTCCTCGCAAGAGGAGCATGTATTGAAACGGTTGTCCTGCAGGATCGCCATGTCACGCCTCCCGTTGCTCCTCGCAAGAGGAGCATGTATTGAAACTGCCGGACCACGCTGGATGATGCGATCGCCGAAGTTGCTCCTCGCAAGAGGAGCATGTATTGAAACTTGTTGACGATTTTTTAATAAATTCAACGGGCATGTTGCTCCTCGCAAGAGGAGCATGTATTGAAACTAGTTTGGAGTACCACGGCGGCGCCCCGCAGCATGTTGCTCCTCGCAAGAGGAGCATGTATTGAAACACAAATGCGAACTCATCCTCATTTGTCAAATCGTTGCTCCTCGCAAGAGGAGCATGTATTGAAACAGCGTAACGCTCCGCTCCCCGAGCAGATAAACGCGTTGCTCCTCGCAAGAGGAGCATGTATTGAAACGTAATCTCCGGACTTGCTTTCCCCGCCGTTTTGAGTTGCTCCTCGCAAGAGGAGCATGTATTGAAACGCAGAAAAGGAGCTTGGGCAAGACGCCGCGCGCCGTTGCTCCTCGCAAGAGGAGCATGTATTGAAACGGACGGGGAAAGCCCTGTTGACGGAACTGGCTAGTTGCTCCTCGCAAGAGGAGCATGTATTGAAACATATTCCTCCCTGTAATCGTCGCGGAGCTCCGGAAGTTGCTCCTCGCAAGAGGAGCATGTATTGAAACAAAGTTGCTCAAGCTCACGCCGCGCGAATTTGCGGGTTGCTCCTCGCAAGAGGAGCATGTATTGAAACGATGCGAGATTTTATATCTTCAAGAGTTATATTTGTTGCTCCTCGCAAGAGGAGCATGTATTGAAACATCGTAAGCATACACATTCTGTCACAATCGGTCCAGGTTGCTCCTCGCAAGAGGAGCATGTATTGAAACATGGAGATGAGTAGACGGCAGTTGCGCAAACGGGTTGCTCCTCGCAAGAGGAGCATGTATTGAAACTGATTTTATATTCAAATAGAGTGTGTTGTTTCTAGTTGCTCCTCGCAAGAGGAGCATGTATTGAAACGAGGCGAAACCGGGAGAAGTGAACAGCCGTCAGGGTTGCTCCTCGCAAGAGGAGCATGTATTGAAACTCTCTCAGAACGGCACGTCCTCCAGCCCGTCGCAGTTGCTCCTCGCAAGAGGAGCATGTATTGAAACCGTCCGCTGAGCATGATGGCGCTGAAGCGGGACTGTTGCTCCTCGCAAGAGGAGCATGTATTGAAACAAAAAACGGGTTATAATCCGGCGGCTGGTAATGTTGCTCCTCGCAAGAGGAGCATGTATTGAAACTCCAACATCCTCGTCGGTACCTGGGGCGGTCTGGTTGCTCCTCGCAAGAGGAGCATGTATTGAAACAATCCCTCGAAGAGTTTGACTACTCTTGGGGTGAGGTTGCTCCTCGCAAGAGGAGCATGTATTGAAACGGATTACGATTTAGATTACTGCTTTGGATGGGTAGTTGCTCCTCGCAAGAGGAGCATGTATTGAAACAATGACATCATTAGGGGTTATTCTTGGACATTCAGTTGCTCCTCGCAAGAGGAGCATGTATTGAAACTAAAAAGATTGATTTATTGGTGGTGATTTGGGTGATAGTTGCTCCTCGCAAGAGGAGCATGTATTGAAACCCTTATTGGTGGCTTATTGGATATGTAAACAATGGTTGCTCCTCGCAAGAGGAGCATGTATTGAAACTGCGTCTTGCAGATGCTTTATCGCGATGGCGATGTTGCTCCTCGCAAGAGGAGCATGTATTGAAACGCCGATTCGTCGTATTCCGTGATTCGCGCCGCAGTTGCTCCTCGCAAGAGGAGCATGTATTGAAACCCGTTTTCGTCACGTTCTCTTGTTTTTTGCTTGAGTTGCTCCTCGCAAGAGGAGCATGTATTGAAACATAGAGGAGAGGTTCAATGCAGTTCGATCCTAAGTTGCTCCTCGCAAGAGGAGCATGTATTGAAACTTTATCTGTGACATCATACAGTCTATCAGTAATAGTTGCTCCTCGCAAGAGGAGCATGTATTGAAACCGTCCGCAAGCTTCTGAACATGGAACCGGCAAGTTGCTCCTCGCAAGAGGAGCATGTATTGAAACAGCGCCTCGGCGATCCCCTCCGCGCTCCCGCTCGTGTTGCTCCTCGCAAGAGGAGCATGTATTGAAACCCGAACAAATCCGCAACAACTGCATGCCCCTTGAGTTGCTCCTCGCAAGAGGAGCATGTATTGAAACTGATTCCGTCCGGGAACACTCCGGAAATCCGGAAGTTGCTCCTCGCAAGAGGAGCATGTATTGAAACCGTTTTCTGGCGACGGACTGGATGTCGGATGAAGTTGCTCCTCGCAAGAGGAGCATGTATTGAAACGGGAAGCACACGATCCCTTCCGCGCTGGGGTAGTTGCTCCTCGCAAGAGGAGCATGTATTGAAACTTGTAAAGACGCGGCTGAAACTGGTCGTACTGGTTGCTCCTCGCAAGAGGAGCATGTATTGAAACGCTTGTCACCGTCGCAACCACTCCGAGCGCCGCCGGTTGCTCCTCGCAAGAGGAGCATGTATTGAAACCTCCTCTTCCTCCGTCACTTCCGGCATCGGCGTGTTGCTCCTCGCAAGAGGAGCATGTATTGAAACTTGTAAAGACGCGGCTGAAACT